>Ga0209109_10000825_pt1 | contig 16964 bp, 10 predicted proteins | sample Rifsed10ft2_FD_184004 | JGI IMG/M metagenome (GOLD analysis project Ga0209109, IMG submission 184004) | Soil microbial communities from Rifle, Colorado, USA - sediment 10ft 2 (version 2) | ecosystem: Environmental > Terrestrial > Deep subsurface > Rock core/Sediment | place: Rifle, Colorado... | reverse complement strand
GCCGCCGCCGATCCCGTATGCGGTCACCACCTCGCTCACCTGCCCGCCCGGCGCCACCTTCAACTGGCTGGACGCGACCGGCGGCACAAACACCAACATCACGCAGGACGACGGATACCTCTCCGTGCTCTTGCCCTTCAACTTCCTCTTCAACGCGCAGACCAAAAGCAGCGTGCTCATCAGCGCAAATGGTTATCTCACCTTTGGCAACATCGGCTACGCTTACAACAACGTGAGCATCCCCGCTCTCATCAGCCCCAACGACTTCATCGCGCCGTTCTGGGACGACCTCAACCCCGGCGCGGGCGGGGGCATCTATTCCGCGACCTTCGGCAGCGCGCCCAATCGCCAGTTCGTCATCGAATGGAACAGTGTCCCGCGCTTCTCGCTTAACCCGCCCTACGGTGAGGGCGCGCTGACCTTCGAAGCCGTTTTGGCCGAAGGCAGCAACGACATCCTCTTCCAGTATCAAACTCTCACCGGCCCGAATGCCACCGGCGAGTCCGCAACCGTCGGCATCGAATACTCGACCGGCGCAAGCGGCGCGCCGTATGCATACAACACCCCCGGCAGCCTGCAGGAAGGAATGGCGATTCGATTTTCCCCCATCGCCTCCGGCCCCACCCCCACCCCCGCACCTACCTGCGCGCCGACGGTGCTGTCGGTCTACTACTTCCCCATCGTCGGCAAGTAGCCTCCCCTCCTCATTCGTGCTATTATCGCCCCCATGCTCGTGCCTCTGTATCGCCTGGCGGAGCGCGTCGGGCGCGCGTTTGTCAAATCGGGATTGAGAGTGGGGGAGGCTGCCGGGAGCGCGGCGCGCTTTTTGCGCGGCAGCGTCAACGGACGGGCCGCAGCCCCGGCGGCCAAGTCCAATGGGAACGGGTCGCGATCCGCGCCCATCATCGAGACGGCGACTCTCATCCATCTCACGCTCAACCCGCGCCACGTCCCCGCGCTCGCCGTGCTCGTGCTCGCCAACGTCGCGCTCATCATCGCCGCCACCGTGCTCGTCGTCCGCGCCACGCGCCCCGACGTAGGCGCAGGCGTCCCGCCTGCCCAAATGTCCACGCCGCTGTCCGCGCAGGCCCTCGGCACGGAAATTGCAGCGAACATCCCCGACTTGCACATCACCATCAGCCCGCCGCCCGTCGGCCCCACACCCACTCCCCCGCCCAATCCGCTCTCGCTCGGCGGCACGATCTTTTATGCGTATCGCAATTTCGGACGAACGAACCTGTGGGCGCTGGGGCTGGGGACGCCAGCGCATCAGCCCGTGAGAATCACTGCCGGACTGTGGGATGACCGCGACCCCGCCGTCAGCCCGGATGGGGCGCGCCTCGCCTTTTCGTCCCACCGTGATGGAAGTTGGAATCTTTATCTGCTCGATCTGGCAACCGGCGAAGTGAAGCGGCTGACCTCCGGCCTCGACTTCAAAGCCAATCCCCGCTGGAGTCCGGACGGCAAATGGCTCGCCTTCGAACTGTATCAGAACGCCAACCTCGACATCGCGCTCATCAACATTGACAGCGGCCAACTAATCCGGCTGACGACCGACCCGGCGGCAGACTACGAGCCGACGTGGTCGCCGAATGGCCGCGAGATCATCTGGGTCTCGATGCGCAGCGGCAACCCGGACCTGTGGCGGCGCTCGCTCGACCGGCCCACCGACAGCTTCGCCGAGCCACTGGCGGACACACCCGACGTACAAGAGTCCGATCCGGCCTACAGCCCGAACGGGGAACTGGTCGCGTACACGGACGCGGCCTCGCCCTACGGCTTCGTGTACGCCCATTCGGCCACCGACCCGAACGACCGCGCCGCGAAAGCCGCACAGGGCCGCCATCCGGTTTGGTCGCCGGACGGTTCGTCGCTGCTCACTATTGCCCCGCAAGAGGGCGGGCAGGATTCCCTGCGCGCGACGCCGCTCGGCCAGTTGGGCTTCCCGCAGATCGCCTACCTGCCCGCGAGCGGGTACATCGGCGCGATCTCGTGGTCGCCGATCACCTTGCCCGCTACGCTCCCCGGCACGATGGGACAGGCCGCGACCGTGGTAGACGCGCCGTTGTGGAGCGAAGTCATCACCGCGACCGTGCCCGCCGGCGACCCGCCCTACGCGCTCGTCCCGCTTCCCAACGTCGCCGCGCCCGACCCGCGCCTCTCCGACCGCGTGGACGAGGCCTTCACCGGCCTGCGGCGATCCATCTGGCAATCGGTGGGCTGGGATTTCCTCGGCACGCTCGACAACGCCGTGGTGCCGCTCACCGCGCCTCCGCCGCCCTCGTTGGAATCCGACTCGTGGCTGAAGACGGGCCGCGCCTTCGATCTGCCGCAGGCCGCCGAGAAGGCGGGCTGGATGGCGATCACGCGCGAGGATTTGGATTTCAACACGTACTGGCGCGTGTGGGTGCGCGCGGTCGCGCAGGATGGCAGCATGGGTGAGCCGCTGCGCCGTCCGCCGTGGAACTTCGCCGCGCGCTATTCCAAACGCCCTCAACCCTACGACGCGGGCGGCGAATACTACACGGCCCTGCCGCAAGGCTACTTCGTGGACTTCACCACCCTCGCCGAGGACTATCGCTGGGCGCGCGTCCCGGCGCAGGAGAACTGGCGCGTGTTCTATCCGAGCATCTTGTACTGGCGCTTCGAGCACCGCGACGGGTTAGACTGGCTCACCGCGCTGCGCGAGATTTATACGGCCAAACAGGCGGCGACGCAGACGCCCGTCCCCTCACCGACCTCGACCCCAACGATCACGAACACTCCCACCGACACACTCACGCCGACGAACACCGCAACCTCCACCCGGCGGCCCACGCTCACGCCGAGCAAGACTCCCACGCGCCGCCCCACGCGCACACTCACACCCACGAACACGCGCTTTCCCACGCGCACGCCCTCGCCGACGATCACGCCGCGGCCCTCTCGCACACCGACCCTCACCCCTACGCCGAGCGGGACGTGGTACACCGCCACCCCCACACCGACTCTGACTCCGACGGAGACCGAGCAGGTATCAGTCCCATGAGGGCAAAGCTCAGGGCCGCTACGCTTTGGATTTTGGGACTTGCGCTTTCCCTTTCCGCCTGCGCCGCCCCCGCTCCACCTCTGCCACCGTCGGATGTCACTGTGACCCCATCAGCCCTGGCCACAGCCATCATCTCTGATCTGCCCGGCGAGGCGACTCCAACCCCCGTCGTCGCTGCAGAGGGAGCGAACGGGACCCCCTTCCCCACGCCCGACTATCCGGTTGTCGCCCCGCCAACCATCAACCCCAACGACCCGCTCCGCTTCACGTGGCCCACGCCCGTCGTCTTCCCCACGCCGCTCAACTGGCGACCGCCCGTCAAGTCCGTCCCCATCTCCATCCGCCCCGAGGATCATTTCTGGTTCGCCCGCCCCATCGCCTCCGACAACGTCAATTACCCGCTCGGATCGTACCGCTACGGCAGCACGTACTTCGGGCAGATGAACATTCACGCGGGCATTGACATTGACGCGTTCCAGCACACACCCGTGCTCGCCGCCGGGCCCGGGCAGGTGGTATGGGCCGGGTGGGGCCTCTTCTTCTTCGAGTTCGGGCGCGAGGACGATCCCTACGGCATCGCCGTCGCAGTCAAACATGACTTCGGTTACAACGATCAGCCGCTGTACACGCTCTACGCCCACATGGAGGCCGAGAACAACCTCTTCGTCGGGCAGAGAGTGAACACGGGCGATGTGCTGGGATGGATCGGCGACACCGGCAACACCACCGGCCCACACGTCCATTTCGAAGTGCGCGAGGGCCGGAACGATTACTTCCACACGCGCAACCCCGAGTTGTGGGTCGCGCCCTACTCCGGGTGGGGCATCCTCGCCGGGCAGCTCCTCGACGAAGACGGGCATCCCGTCACCGATACGCCCATCGAAATCTACGACGCGCAGGGTCGCTACATTTACACGGTCTACACCTACGGCCATCGCGTCGCCAACCCCGATGACCAGTGGCGCGAGAACTTCGCCATCTCCGATCTGCCGGAGGGCACCTATTATCTGCGGGCCACGCTGACGCACGCATCTCCTGTGGAAGCAACGCCCGAGGGGCAGGAGGAGGCGCTGCTAGTTGTGGGCGGCACGGTCACCGTCGAGCCGCCGCAAGTGCAGGTGGATGAAGTGACCGAGATCATCGAAGGCCAAGTAAACATCATCGCCGGGCAGACGAACTTCGTAATTCTGAGGTCGGGGACGGGCCTGGTCACCAACGCGCTGCCCGCGCAGACGGCAACGCCCCCGTATCCGACGAACACGCCGACCGACACCCTGACTCCGACGAATACATTCACTCCGACCCCCACGCGGACCCCGCGCCCCACGAACACGATCACCCCAACGCGCACGCCGCGCCCGACGATCACGCTGACCCCGAGCCGTACACCCAGCCCGACGCGGACGCTCACTCCCTCCACGACTCCCACCCCGAGCCGGACTCCGCTCCCCACCCTAACTGAGACGCCGCCGTAGCCCGGCTCCCCTGTGGGTGGCGGGCATCGCACACCGGCCCTACGCCACGGAAAGGCTCACAAATCAGCGAAAAATGGTGCTTGACAAATAGAACATGCGGGCTATACTACTTGTACATTTGTTCGGATACGAAGCGTATCCGCTTTTCAACCGTTTTCAGCCAGGAGAGACAACCATGCCCCGCAGAAAAAAAGACCCATCCACCCCGGAAGCCGAGGCCGAGGGGTTGGAGACCGAAGTAGCCGAGGCGACCGAAGAAGCCCCGGCCCCCGCGCCCGAAGAGCCCCGCGGCAAGCGCGGTCGGCGCGCCGCCTCGGCGTCAGAATCCGAGAACGCGCGCCCTTCCCTCGACCCCGGACGGCGCAACGCGATTGACAAAGCCCTGAGCGACCTGACCAAACGCTTTGGCGACGGGACGATTATGCGCCTCGGAGAGGCCACGCACATGAACGTCGAAGCCATCCCCACCGGCTCGCTCGCGCTCGACATCGCCCTCGGCGTCGGGGGCGTCCCGCGCGGGCGCGTCACCGAAATCTACGGGCCAGAGTCTTCCGGCAAGACCACCCTCTGCCAGCATATCGTGGCCGAGGCGCAGAAGCGCGGCGGGGTGTGCGGCTACGTGGATATGGAGCACGCGCTCGACCCGGTCTACGCCTCCAAGTGCGGCGTGGATGTCGAGAACTTGTACATCGCCCAGCCGGACACGGGCGAGCAGGCGCTCGAAATCGCCGAGGCGCTCGTCCGCTCCGGCGCGATGGATGTCGTCGTCATCGACTCGGTCGCCGCGCTCGTCCCCCGGGCCGAGATCGAAGGCGAGATGGGCGACAGCCACATGGGCCTGCAGGCCCGGCTGATGTCGCAGGCCCTCCGCAAGCTCTCCGGCGCCATCAAGCAGTCCAACACCTCCGTGTTGTTCACCAATCAACTGCGGCAGAAGATCGGCGTGATGTTCGGCAACCCGGAGACGACGGCGGGCGGCATGGCGCTCAAATTCTATGCGTCGGTGCGACTGGACGTGCGCCGCATTCAGGCGATCAAAGAGGGCGCGGAGGTCGTCGGCGCGCGCACCCGCGTGCGCGTGACCAAGAACAAGGTCGCGCCGCCCTTCCGCGAGGCCGAGTTCGACATCATGTACAACGAGGGCATTTCGAAGGAAGGCGACCTGATTGACATCGGCACGGCGCTGGAGCTCATCACGAAGCGCGGCGCATTCTTCTCGTACAACGACACGCGCCTCGGCCAGGGACGCGAGCAGGCCAAGAACTTCCTCAAGCAGCATGGCGAGATCGCCAAGGAGATCGAACTGGCCATCCGCGCCCAGCAGGCTGCCACCGGCTCGCCGCTCGTGGTGCCGGCGGAAGAGGAGGCCAAGGGCGAAGAGGCGGAGGCGGCGGAAGAGGACGTTTAGCCAGCGGAGCTTGGTCGGCTTCAGCCGCCCGCGGCGCTTTGCGGGCGGGTGAGCCTTGTTGTTGGCCCGGAAAAAGACAAACCGCGGCCCACGCATGCCTCAGCGGAGTTTGCCGCTGAGGCAGTTTTTTTGTAGAAGGGTTGATAATCCTACCGGTCGGTCTGTTGCGCCTCGCGCCTTAGGTCGGAAGCATATTGTTCGAACACAGGTCTGAAGTCCGGAAGCGAGCCGGCAATCATCGGCAGCATAATTCCGCTGTAAACTTCCGCCATCGAAAAGTCCGTGGAACCGTCGGCTTTGGGTGTCAGCATGAAGGCGCGGACTCCTGTGAACATCGGAGCCATCCCATCGCGCCATACCATCTTCTTTTCGGGGACAAATTCGCTGACGGTGAGATTGAAGAGGCGCTCCGGGGCGATCGTGGCACGCAGCTTGATCCTTTCACCCGGCGCAATGTTCCCTTCGATGCTCTTGACGGTCGAGTTCCACCGCGGAAAATCCCCGGCGGTCGTCAAGAGCGCCCAGATTCGATTCGGCTGGGCCTGAATGTTGATGGCTACCGCATATTCCATACGAAAAGTGGTTTTGGTTCGGCTAGCCCGACCGTCGGCGGGGATCTTTCCTGACATCATGGCTGCTCTCCTTCGTCGCTTATTGCTCGTCGTCGCCCGCGTGCGAGTATCTTCGTGAACACACAGTCGCTCGGTTACAGCGCCCGCATGCGATTGTTCTTCGGATTGTGCTCGACATCCGCCAGCCCAAGCGCCTCCATCAATGGCGGAACGTACATCCCGAAGCGCCCGCGCAGACCCTTCTTCAGGCCGTACCAACCGCCGACCGGATTCTTCGGCGACCGCGCCCACGCTTCGACCGTCCCCGCCGCGGCTGGCTTCTGCTCGTCGGCGGCGCCCAGCAACATCCAATCGCCGTGTGCCTTGAGCATGGCGTGTAGATCCTCAATACAGCGGAGATAATAGCGAAGCTCGGTCTTGCCCACGATGCAGACCAGGGCAGGCGGATCTGCCGTCTCGTCGCGATACATCTGGAACTCCGATGTCCCACTGGGCGTTTTCAGAAGCCACGGCTTCTCTCGTGTGCCCAGGCCGCTGACGCGCGCTGTTTTCGTTTTCTTCGTCGCTTTCGCCTTCGTCGTCGCTTTCATTCTAATCTCCTTTTGCGTGAGCGTATGATTTCTACTGTCCTCCGCCTTTAGGAATCCCGCCCTGGCTTCCTTCTTCCACCTGCCGGCGACCCGGTCTGCTTGATAACCTAAAACACGCGCACCGCTCACGCCACGAACTCTCTGAGCGGCGGACTGCACCTTCCTACGTTGACTCAGACTTCCGAAGTCTCGAAGTCTCCAAAGACTTCGGAAGTCTGGGCTATCCTGCTATAATCCGCCGCGTGTTCACCCTTTCCCGGCTCAACCCTCTCCGGCTGTTGTTGCTCCTCAGCCTGTGGCTCGCGGCCTGCACGCAGACGACCTCCGCCCCGACCGCTGCCCTATCTCCAACGACTCCGCTCCCGACGGCGACAGCCGTCATCCAGCGCCCCACCGCCACCCCGCCCCCGCCGACCGATACGCCTGTCGCCGCTCAACCCGCGACAACGCCAACCCCGGAGCCGCCCTGCACGAACGATTCCAGTTTCACTGGCGATCTGAGCGTCCCGGACGGCGCGCAATTCCTCCCCGGCCAGCCGTTCGTCAAAAAGTGGAGCGTCGAGAACACAGGGAAGTGCGACTGGGGGCCGGATTACCGGCTGGTGCTGACAAGCGGCGACTCGCTCGGGGCGCCGAGCGAAGTGGCGGTCTATCCGGCCAGAGCGGGCACGCCGGCTACCTGGGAAATCCCCATGACGGCCCCGTTCACGCCAGGCCAATACACCAGCCGGTGGCAGGCGCGCGACCCCCAAGGCAATCTGTTCGGCGCAGTGGTGTTCATCACGATTGAGGTCATCCCCCTGCCCATTACCGACACGCCGACGCCGTGACCTATATAGGAGCGTGGGAATCGGGAAGTGCGTGAGTAACAGCAACTGCGCCTCTCGGCGCAGTTGAATTTTGCTAAGGGGCTGGAGTCTGTTCCGGCAGATTGTTCATCCGGGCGACTTCCAATTCGGCCCCCAACCGTGCGAATGTCGCGCGCGCTTCCACCCACTTGGCGTCGCCCCGCGCCTGGTCTCCGCACTCCAGATCGTACTTCGCCCACTCCCGCAGGATCCGCGCCCGTTCCCCCTCCATCCCCGCTTCCGTACAGACGCGCATCCCCTCCGCAAAGCACGCCGGAGCATCGTAGGTTCGGGACTGGCCCGTGTGCGGGTCCGCTAGCGCAATCGGCTCAGGCAGGTGCGCCGCTACCATGCCCAAAGCGCGCCACGCCGGACCGACGAATAACTGCATCCCCCCCTCTTGCCCCAACGCCAGCGCGTGTCGCGCCGCCGTCAGCGCCTCTTCGACTTTGCCCTGTCCCAGACACGCTTCAGCCAGACAGCGGTATGTGTCTGAAAGTCCGCTGGCGCCAGTCGTCCCGGCCATGTGGATCACCTGGCGCAAATCCACCTCGGCAGCTTGGTATTCGCCTGATCGGACTCTTTCTGCTCCCACGTTGCTGAGAAAGATAAACTCTCCGTCGCGGTCTCCAATCTCGCGGGCGATGCGCAGCGCTTCCTGAGCGTGCTGGAGCGCCGTATCGTAATCGCCTCGGGCGTCAGCGATTACGCCTAGACTGTTGAGGAGGTCCTCTTCTCCCATGCGGTCACCCAACTCTTGGCTAATGGTAAGGGCTTGCGTGACGCATTGCTCCGCTTGCGTATAACGCCCCAGCATGATGTGTGCGGCTCCTAAGATGTTCAAGCTATTGACAATCTGGCGCTTGTCGTCCAACTCGGTAGCGAGCACCAACGCTTGCTCCTCCAGCGTCTGTGCGGCTTCGACCTCCCCCAATCGGAACAAGGTCCGCCCCTTCATCGCCAGGGCTTGCATCAGTTCGACGCGCGCGCTGGCGGCTTGTGCGACGGCCTCTGCCTGTGCCGAACTGTCGAGCGCCGCACGGAAGTTGCCCTGGTCACCTTGTGCCCGAGCCAGGCCGACCCACGCGCGCGCCCGGGCCCTTGCGTCTCCCGCCGCCTCTGCCGCCGCGTGCATCGCCGTGAATGTTTCAATCGCTTCAGCGTAACGCGCCTGGGTGACGAGCATCATGCCCAGCCCTTCGTAGACTTTGAATTGCTGCGCCAGTTGGGTTTCTTGCGGGCTGCCACTTTCCTTCCAGAAGGCCAGCGCCTTCTGATAAGAATCAATCGCCGCCTCCGGGGCATATGTGGCCTGCGCCTGATGCCCGGCCCGCCCGTACCATTCGGCGGCCCGCGCCAACTCCCCAGCGTGCTCGAAGTGCTCCCCGATGCGCCCGGCGTATTCCCCCACGCGCTCGCCGCTCAACTCGATCAGGCTGACTGCAACCTGCGCGTGAAAGGTCCGCCGCAACCGCTTTAATACGCTTTCGTAGGTGACATCGTGCAGAATCGCATGCTTGAAGATGTATTCCTGCGCCTCGGCAAACGCGGATGCCTCGTGTCGGAAGATCAGTTCCTTGTTCCACAAGGCCCTCAAGTGCTCGCTCGTCGCGGGTAGCGATTCGCGCGCCCCCGCCTCAGCCACTTGCATTTGACGCAGGCGCTCGACCATGTTATCCCAGAACACTCGCCCTACCACCGAGGCCTGCTGCAGCGCCTCCCGCTCAGGCGGCGGCAGCCCGTCCAGTCGCGCCTGGAGCACACCCGTCAACGTCGCCGGGACGCGTACCTCCGCCAGGCGGTCCAGCTTCACGTCCCACCGTTCATCGCTCGTCACGATGACGCCGTCCTCAATCAACATCTTGATCAGTTCTTCCACGTAGAAGGGGCTGCCCTCCGCCCGGCTGACCACCAGGTCTTGCAAGGCCGACGGTATCTCGCGCACCTTTTGCAGAACTTCCGCGACCAACTGGCGGCTGTATGGCTCAGAGAGAGGTTGCAGATCCAGGCGGATATGGGTCATCGGCCCCTGGCCCCACGTGGGTTGGCGCTCAAACAGAGTCGGGCGGGTTGCCGCGAGGATCAACAGAAGCAGATCTGGCTCTTCGCGCATCACGTGCTCGATCAGGTCCAGCGACCCCTCATCGGCCCAGTGAATATCCTCCAACAACACCACCGCCACATGCTCGCGCGTGACGGCCTTGAAGAATTGCGCCACGTAGTGAAAGGCGCGGTCGCGGATCTGCCGGGCGTCGCCCAGGATGCCTTGCAGGTGCGGGCTGCCTGAAAAGTCGAAGCCCACCAGATGACCGATGAAATGCGCTCGCATGGGGGCGTCCACATCGGCGGCATCCATGAATCCGACGGCGCCGCGCTCGAGCTTGTCTCGCGCGACTGCCGCCGGGTCGCTGTCCCGGATTTCAAAGCGCGAGGCGAATACGTCCCGGACGAGCGCGTAAGGAAGATTGAGCATCTCCTGGGTGGCGCGCCCTTTGAAGAGCAACGTGCGCTCCGGGAGGAGTTCCAGCCAGTTCTGGAACTCGTAAAGGAGGCGCGATTTGCCCGTCCCCGCTTCGGCGACGAGGCTGACGAGATGCGTCTTGCCATCGTCTCGCGCGGCGGATCGGGCGACCTGCAACTGCTGCAACTCGGCCTCGCGCCCAATGGTGCGGGTCTCAATCCCTTCGACGCCTCGCGTGGTCATGCGAAAGGCATGCGGCTTGGCATTCCGCACCACGTAGACCTGGACTGGCTCGGCCTTGCCTTTGACGCTGATCGGCTCCAGGGAGAGCACGTCAAACACACCCCGCACATGGCGATAGGCATCGTGGGAGATGAGGATGCCGCCCACGGGCGCGGCGTGCTCCAGCCGCGAGGCCAGATTCACCGTGTCGCCCATCGCGGTTACCTCGCCGGTCGTGCCTACCACGCCCAGCAGGGCGGGGCCGGTGTTAATTCCAACTCGCATCGCGAGGGGGGATTTCAGAGCGCCGAGGGGAGAAGGCGGCACAGAGCCGGCTTTCAGCTCAGTGCTCAACGACCCCAGATCGGCTACTTCCTTTTGCATGGCGAGCGCGGCGCGGATGGCGCGCTCGGGGTCGTCTTCGCGCGCAGCCCCCATGCCCCACAAGGCCATCACCGCATCGCCAATGTGCTTGTCAATCCGGCCGCCGTGCGCCACGATAATCGTATCGAGTTGTTGCCAGACGTAATTCATCGCCGCGCCGACGTCTTCGGCATCCATCGTTTCGGCCATGGCCGTGAAGCCGGAAATGTCGGCAAACAGCACCGTGACCTGCTTGCGCTGATGTAATTCGCGGGGAGCGAGGGCGCGCGCCTGCAGGGCCGCCAGTTTTTCGCGCATCGGCGCCAGGGCGGCGTTCACGACGGCGTCGCCTAGGACGGCACGTTGCGCTTCGAGCGCGGCGATGGCTTGTTCCAGCTGCTCGCGTTCGTTCATCACTGAATGAGTATAACTCAAAAGTTGACTTTCTTGAATTTTTCTCGCATACTACAGATGTACCTTGTGCCTCTGAGCGCCTAGCGACCATCCTCACGGGTCCCGACATAGGCCGGCGGCCTCTGCCTTCGTGTGCTGGTTCCGATAACCCAGATGACGCCCATCCCGGGCAGAATGGAGGGCTACCCTTGGCCCGGCGATGCCGCCTTTTCAGGCAAGCGCCTCGCCGGCGGAGGCCGTGTCGGGTGGGCGACACCGCTCCCGGAACCGATAGCTGCCGCGAATGGGCCGGGACTGCGGTGGCTCTATTCGGTGAGGAGGTGATGACGAGGGGACAATAACGTTCCTTGCACCCATCGCGCCAACGTCGTTTACCGAGTCAAAGAAAGCGAGGCAACCTATGCGTCGAATACTTCGTGTTACGCTGTTTGCACTGGTCGCGATCGCCGTCACGGCTGCGCCGGTGTATGCACAGAACGTTCGCGTCCGCGGGGTCAGTTTCAGCCTGAGCTTGCTGGAGGCTGACGGGACTGTGCAGTTTTTTCACCTCGACCCCGAGGATGTGACGGTCATCCTGCTCGCCACTGGCAAGGCGGAAGTAACATGCCCGGACAACCACGAGGCCCACTTAGTTCCGGTGGAGACGACAGGCAGCCAGTTCCTCAGTCATGAATCCTTCAACCACAAAGGTGCCAGTCCATTTCACGTCGAAGCGAGTGAACCAACGCTGCTCGAGGATGTGCATTGCGATGACGATGACGATGAACATGACGATAGCGAGGACGACGAGCATGACCTGGAGATCGGCTTTGTGTTCTGGAACTCATCCACGATCCAGGTTGTCAGGGGGGATGTCACTGAGACGGTCGGCCTGTCAATTGACGACGAACCGGAGCACGAGGTCTTAGCCGAGAACAACTATCAGTGCAAGACCAACGAAAAGGCCCATCGTATTAAGTGTCGGAAAGACGGCCACGACGATTAGCCCAAAACAAAACTGCGCCTCTCGGCGCAGTTTTGTTTTCAGGTCAGGGCATGGGCGTCGGTAATGAACGCACGGAACTGACCAGCGCCAGTTGAAGAAAGATGCATCCGAACATCAGGGCGAACAGGCCCAACACGAACACAAAGAAAACGCCTCCGCTCGCCATGCCGATCACCGCCAGCCAGCGCGTCCGCTTGGCGTTGATCGCGTCTTTGGATTGAAGCCAGCTCACCAGCCCGAGCGCGAGCGCAAAAAACGGAATGACCCACGCCAGCCCGGCGCACGAGGCCAGCGCCACGATGCCCGCCACCGCCGCCACCAGCGCGCCCACATCCGTGCTGTTGCCGCGGTAGGGCACGTCCTGCGCGGGGGGCCGCACCACCGAAGCCTCGCTGAGCGCAATGCCCTCGACGTACCGCTCCGGCGGGTGGACGACCTTCCCCTCTTTCTCAAATTCAGCCGCGTGCGCGGGGCAGAGCCGCTCGCCGGAGTCCGCGTACCACAGGCAGTAGCCGCACACGGGCCGCCGGCAGATTTCGCAATGCTCGACGGCGGGACGGTCGGGGTGCTGAAAGCAAGTTTCGGCGGGCATGCTCAGTTCGAGTTCCCGGCTCTTACGTCCCCTCTTCCCACGAATTCAAATACTTCTCCTGCTCCGGCGTGAGCGTGTCAACCTTCACGCCCATGGCTGCGAGCTTGAGGCGCGCGATCTCGCGGTCAATCGCGCCCGGGATGGAGTAGACTTTATTCTCCAGCTCTTTCGCGTGCGTGACCATGAACTCCGCGCCGAGCGCCTGATTGGCGAAGGACATATCCATCACGCTCGCGGGATGGCCCTCGGCGGAGGCCAGGTTGATCAGGCGGCCCTCGCCGAGCAGGTTGATGCGGCGGCCGTCATTGAGCACAAACTGCTCCACGAACTCGCGCACCTTCTTCTTTTCCTTCGACATCGCCTCGAGCACCGGGAGGTTGATCTCCACGTTGAAGTGGCCGGAGTTGGCGATGATGGCCCCGTCCTTCATGACCGCGAAGTCCTCCTTGTCCAGCACGTTGATGTCGCCCGTCACCGTGCAGAAGATGTCGCCGATCTTTGCGGCCTCTTCCATCGGCATCACGCGGAAGCCATCCATCACGGCCTCGAGCGCAGGCAGCGGATCTATCTCGGTGACGACGATGTTGGCGCCCATGCCGCGCGCTCGATTCGCCAGCCCGCGCCCGCACCAGCCGTAGCCCGCCACCACAAACGTCTTTCCGGCCAGCAGCACGTTCGTCGCGCGGACGATGCCGTCCAAAGTGCTCTGCCCCGTGCCGTAACGGTTGTCGAACAAGTGCTTGGTCGAGGCGTCGTTGACGGCCAGCACCGGGAACTTGAGCACGCCGTCGGCGGCCATGGCCCGCAGGCGGATCACGCCCGTGGTCGTCTCTTCCGTCCCGCCGATGATGCCCTCCAGCAGGTCGGTGCGCTCTTTGTGGATGGTGCTCACGAGGTCCGCGCCGTCGTCCATGGTCAGGTGCGGCCTGTGGTCGAGCGCGGCCTTGATGTGCGCGTAGTAGGTCTGGTTATCCTCGCCCTTGATGGCGTACACCGGGATCTCAAAGTGCGTGACGAGTGAGGCGGCCACGTCGTCCTGCGTGGAGAGCGGGTTGGAGGCGCACAACACCACGTCCGCGCCGCCCAGTTGCAGGGTGTGCATCAGGTTGGCGGTCTCCGTGGTCACGTGCAGGCAGGCGGAAATGCGGATGCCTTTGAGCGGTTGCTCTTTGGCAAAGCGCTCGCGGATGAGGCGCAGCACGGGCATCTCCAGCTCCGCCCACTCGATGCGGTAGCGCCCGCCCTCCGCGAGGCGCAGATTTTTCACGTCATGGGTTTTCATATTCTACGGTTTTCCTCTCAGAATAGGTAGAGACGCCGGGTGTCTGACAAATACCCGGCGTCCGGTTGCACAAAGTCCATATTATCTCCAGATTCAGAAAAGCTTCCACCACCCCAGAGCTAGGGAGTTAGGGATTTTCTCCTTTGACAGAAAGCAGAGCCGCGCCTGCCTCACTCAAACTGCTTCTGACCGCCCGGCTTGAAAGCTTGAAAATGGAAAACCCTGGCTGGCGGATTTAGCTAAATTGCATTTATCTTGTTCCTTTGTATAATGAGCGGGCGTTTCTAACCATTCTATAACTAGCTCGTGCAGAGGTTATCATGGCTGTAACCTTTCCCATCAGGTCTTCCTGGCGTTCCACCCTCATGCGGATCGGAGGGATGGTGGCGATCCTAAGCACTTTATGTGTGCATCCAGGAACCGGTTCGACAGTCTACGCCGCCGACCCAGTGGAGGTGGCGGCGAACCATAGTATGGCGACGCCGGGCAAAGATGGCGCATTGACTATCACCGCGCCCAATACCATCGTCAACACTTATACGGCCTTGGCCGCCAATGCCGCATCCGGCAACACCAGCATCAGTGTGACCAATGCGGCTGCGCTGGGCGCGACTCCCGGCGATCTCCTGCTCATCATTCAGTTGCAGGGCGCCACGATCAACACCGCCGACACGCCGACCTACGGCAACGTCACCAGCTATAACAATTCCGGCAATTATGAGTTCGTCACAATCTTCAGCGTTGCCGGGAACACCCTTAACTTGCCCCCTTGCGGCGGCGCACTGCAACACAACTACACCGCCTCCGGGCATGTCCAGGTCGTCCGCGTGCCTCAATATACGACGCTCACCATCAACGCGGGTGCGTCTATCACCGCCCCAGCATGGAACGGAACCACAGGCGGTGTAGCTGCTGTTCACGTGCAAAACACCACAACAGTCAACGGCGCGATTGACGTGACGGGCTTGGGCTTCCGCGGGGGCGTTCGAGAAAACAACACCACTCCACCGGTAGCCAATAAGCCCGGTTACATTTATAACGACAGCTTCTCTGGTGCCGAGAAAGGTGAGAGCATCGCCGGGTTTCAAGCTGATTATGATGCGTTGGGTGGCCGTTACGGGCGCGGCGCACCCGCCAACGGCGGCGGCGGCGGTAACGCACACAACGCCGGGGGCGGCGGGGGCGCCAACGGCGACAGCGGCCTGATCTGGAACGGGCAGGGCAATCCCGATAACAGCGTAGCAGGCTGGACGACCGCCTGGAACCTCGATCCAACTCTAAATTCAGGCACGACCTCCTCCGGCGGTGGACGCGGGGGTTATACTTTCTCGTTCTCCAACGATGCGCTCACCGTCCCCCCCGGCAACGCCGCCTGGACAGGCGACTACCGCCAGGAACGTGGTGGCCTGGGTGGACACCCGCTTACCAGTAATCCGTTGAACCGTTTGTTCTTTGGAGGCGGTGGTGGAGCCGGAGATGGGAATAACAATGCCAGCGCCTACGGCGGAAGCGGCGGGGGGCTGGTGTTCGTCATCAGCAACGTGGTGACAGGAACCGGAACCGTTCAAGCGAACGGCGCGAACGGCCCCAATACGATTCCGAATCATAACGATGCGCCCGGCGGGGGTGGGGGCGGCGGCACAGTGATTGTGAGTGCCACGACTTTGAGCGGCATTGCGATCAATGCCAACGGTGGCAAGGGCGGAAACCAGCTGATCACCAATAACGAAGCCGAAGGGCTGGGCGGCGGGGGCGGCGGGGGCCTTATTGCTACGTCAGGCGGCGCGGTAGTTATCAGCGTGAATGGCGGTCTCAATGGCACCACGACCTCGGCAGCGGTGACCGAATTCGTCCCCAATGGTGCAACCCGGGGCGGGGTGGGCAACACTAGCAACGTCGTCCCAACTTTGACCAACTCTCCGTGTTTAGGTGTTGCCAAGACAGTCACAGACATAACAGGCAGTAATCCCTTCTTCATCACCCTCTCTATTGTTGTGGTGAATATAGGGACAGAGCCGCTCAACAACGTGCAAGTGACCGACGACCTCAGCGCCACATTCGGCGCAACACCATTTGTCGTCACTGTGCCGCCGTCAGTGGTCTTTACCTCCGGGAGCGGGACGTTAACCGGCAACGCGGGCTTTGACGGGAGCACCAACATCAACTTGCTCACATCCGGCACGCTGAGTGTAGGAGCCACGGCGGTAATCACGTTCACGGTTCAGGTGACGGGCACTGGCGTATTCAACAACACCGCCAATGGCTCCGGCACAGGGGCCGTCAGCAGCGGCAACACCACTGACCCTTCCCAGAATGGCACGAATCCAGACCCCGACAGCGACGGCAATCCGGGCAACAATAACGTACCGACCCCCATCGTGCTGCCGCCTCTGCTGCCTCCCACAGTCGCTAAAGCGTTCGTGCCAGGCACCATTGCCCCAGGTGGAACATCGCTCCTGACCGTTACCCTGTCGAATCCCAATCCCGTTGCCTTGACTGGCGCGACGTTCAACGACAACCTGCCAACGGGTTTGACCACCATACCAGGGACAGCCGGAACAACCTGTGGTGGCACGGCTACCCAGACCACCACCTCGGTGAGTCTCACTGGCGGGACTATTCCGGCCACCGGCAACTGCACGGTCACGATCACCGTTACGGCTAGTGGCGGCGGGACATATGACAATATCATCCCGGCTGGCGGGCTGATCACGACCAACGGCG
>Ga0209109_10000824_pt1 | contig 16965 bp, 15 predicted proteins | sample Rifsed10ft2_FD_184004 | JGI IMG/M metagenome (GOLD analysis project Ga0209109, IMG submission 184004) | Soil microbial communities from Rifle, Colorado, USA - sediment 10ft 2 (version 2) | ecosystem: Environmental > Terrestrial > Deep subsurface > Rock core/Sediment | place: Rifle, Colorado... | reverse complement strand
GCGGGGCGGGGCATCCCGCATTCACACAACACCGCCGCAGGCGGCTCGACATACGAGAGGCTGAACATCGTGGCTGAGACTCGGAATTACACGAAGAATTTTAGTGTCGGCCGCGCTGCGCGCTTAACATTCGCTGCGCGAATGTTAGCCTCCACTGAAGTTCATTGTGATCCATTGTTAATCGGCTTCAGAGCAAGAGGTCAGGGCCGTGGCTGAGATTCGTAATTACACAATGAACTTTGGGCCGCAGCATCCCGCCGCGCACGGCGTGCTGCGGCTCGTGCTTGAACTCGACGGCGAGGTGATCCAGCGCGCCGATCCCCACATTGGGCTATTGCACCGCGCGACGGAGAAACTGGCTGAGTCCAAGCCCTACAATCAGACCATCGGTTACATGGACCGGCTCGATTACCTTTCCATGATGTGCAATGAACATGGTTATGTGCTGGCCATCGAAAAACTCCTCGGCATCGAGCCGCCGGTCCGCGCGCAGTATATCCGCGTTTTGTTCGATGAGCTCACGCGAATCCTCAATCACCTGATGTGGCTGGGTACGCATGCACTCGACATCGGCGCCATGACCGTTTTTCTATATTGTTTTCGCGAGCGCGAAGATCTTTTAGACTGCTACGAAGCGGTATCGGGTGCGCGCATGCACGCGACGTATTACCGTCCTGGCGGTGTTTACCGCGATTTACCGGACAGTATGCCGAAGCATCAGCCGTCCAGACTGCGCGATGCCGAAGAGATTGCCAGCTTGAATGCCAACCGCGAGGGCTCGCTGCTTGATTTTATCTGGGATTTCACCGAACGATTTCCAAAAAATATCGATGACTATGAAACACTGCTGACCGACAACCGGATCTGGAAGCAGCGCACGGTGGGAATCGGCGTGGTGTCGCCCGAACGGGCCTTGCAGCTGGGATTTTCCGGTCCGATGCTGCGCGGCTCCGGTATCGAATGGGATCTGCGCAAGAAGCAGCCTTATGAAGTATATGACCGTCTGGATTTCGACATTCCGGTGGGCGTCAACGGCGATACCTACGATCGCTATCTCGTGCGCGTTGAAGAGATGCGCCAGTCCAACCGCATTGTACGTCAGTGTGTCGAATGGCTCCGCCGGAACCCGGGTCCGGTGATGATCGACGACCACAAGATCGTCCCTCCGCCGCGTGAAGTAATGAAAGACGACATGGAAGCGCTCATTCATCATTTCAAGCTGTTTACCGAGGGTTACTGCGTACCGGAAGGGGAAGTCTATGCCGCCCTGGAGCATCCCAAGGGGGAGTTTGGCGTGTATCTGATTTCCGACGGCGCCAATAAACCCTATCGCGTGAAAATCCGGACTACGGGGATCCCGCATCTGTCGGCGTTGGATGAAATGACGCGCGGTCACATGATTGCGGACGTGGTGACGGTCATCGGTACGCTGGATATCGTGTTCGGGGATGTTGACCGATGATGCCGCTCTCCAAATCCGCGTCGAAGGTCAATTTGCTGTCGTTGTCTACTCGCACCGAGATCGACCGATGGATCGCCAAGTATCCGCCGGATCAAAAGCAGGCGGCCGTCATGGCCGCACTCCGCCTCGCGCAGGACCAGAACGGGGGATGGCTCGCGGTTGACTTGATCGAGGCCGTGGCGGAATACCTGGAAATGCCTCCGATCGCGGTGCACGAAGTGGCGACCTTTTACACGATGTATGACTTGAAGCCCGTAGGCCGGCATAAAGTGTGTGTCTGCACCAACATTGCCTGCCAGCTGAACGGTTCCGCGCGCATCATGAAACATCTGCAGCAACGGCTGGGCGTCAAGCCCGGCGAAACCACGGCCGGAGGCAAGTTCACGCTCAAGGAAGTCGAGTGCCTGGGGGCATGCGGCGGGGCCCCCATGATGATGATCGGCAAGACGTATCACGAGAATCTCACTCCGGAAAAGGTGGATGAGATTCTGGACAAGTTGGGTTAACACCATGGCGAATGAACTCTGTTTCAAGAATCTGCATCTCGATCAGCCGTGGCGTCTCTCGGTTTATCAAGGCAGCGCCGGCTACGAGACGTGGAAAAAGATCCTGAAGGAAAAAACACCGCCGGAAAAAATCATTGATGAGCTGAAGCAATCCGCGTTGCGCGGCAGAGGCGGGGCCGGATTCTCCGCCGGTCTCAAATGGAGTTTCATGCCAAGGAATGCGCCGGGACAGAAGTACATCGTGTGCAACTCCGATGAGGGCGAGCCGGGTACTTTCAAGGATCGCGACATCCTGCGCTTTAATCCCCATGCGCTCATCGAGGGCATGGCGATCGCCGGGTACGCCATCGGGGCAACGGTTGGCTATAACTATATCCGTGGCGAGTTCTGGGAGCCGTATGAGCGGTTTGAAGCGGCGCTCGAAGAAGCCTACGCCGCCGGGTTCCTTGGCAAGAATATCCAGCGTTCGGGCGTGGATTTTGACTTGTATACCCATCTTGGCGCCGGCGCCTATATCTGCGGTGAAGAAACCGCGCTGCTGGAGTCCATCGAGGGTAAAAAAGGGCTGCCGCGTTTCAAACCACCCTTTCCGGCGAGCTACGGTCTATTCGGCCGTCCGACCACCATCAATAATACCGAGACCTTGGCCTCCGTGCCGGACATCATCAAGAACGGTGCCGACTGGTTTCTCAAGCTTGGCAAACCAAACAATGGCGGACCAAAGATCTTTTCCGTGTCGGGTCATGTCAATAAGCCCGGCAACTACGAAGTGCCGCTCGGCACCCCGTTCGCCGTGTTGCTCGACCTGGCCGGCGGGGTGCGCCACGGCCACAAGCTCAAGGCGGTGATCCCGGGAGGATCCTCCGCGAATGTACTGCCGGCTCACATCATGATGGAAGCAATGATGGACTTTGACGCGCTCGCGAAATCCGGCTCGATGCTGGGTTCGGGCGGCGTCATTGTCATGGATGAAACGACGTGCTTGGTGCATGCGCTGGGGCGCATTGCGCATTTCTATTATGAGGAATCCTGCGGCCAGTGCACACCCTGCCGGGAAGGTACCGGTTGGATGTCGCGCGTGATTCACCGCATCGAGCATGGTCAGGGGAGACGCGAAGACCTTGACATGCTGACCGATGTGGCCTCGAACATAGAAGGTCGGACCATCTGCGCGCTGGGCGACGCCGCCGCTTGGCCGGTTAAAAGCTTCATTAAATATTTCCGCAGTGAATTCGAATACCACATCGAAAACCGGCGATGTTTGCCGGGGACGCTCGGGAGCCACGCATGAGCGCCAAGCCGGCATCCATGAAAGCACCGACCGCCCCCGACACGGTGGCGATTGAAGTCGATGGCCGGAAAATCCAGGCGCGCAAAGGCGCGATGCTGATCGAGGTCACCGACGCCGCCGGTATTTACATTCCCCGATTCTGCTATCACGACAAGTTGTCGATAGCGGCGAACTGCCGCATGTGCCTGGTGGATGTGGAGAAAGCACCCAAACCGTTGCCAGCCTGCGCCATGCCTGTCACCGAGGGAATGAAAGTCTTTACCCGCTCGGAGCGGGCGCATGTCGCCCAGAAAGGCACCATGGAGTTCCTGCTGATCAATCATCCGCTCGATTGCCCGGTCTGCGATCAGGGCGGCGAATGCGAGTTGCAGGATCTCGCCATGGGATACGGCAAGGACGTATCGCGCTTCACCGAGGCCAAACGCATTATCAATGACAAGAACATCGGACCGTTGATTGCCACCGACATGACGCGCTGCATTCATTGCACCCGGTGCGTCCGGTTTGGGCAGGAAATAGCCGGTGTCATGGAATTCGGCGGTCTCGGCCGCGGGGAACACATGGAGATCCGCACTTTTCTCGACAAAAGCGTGGATTCGGAAGTGTCCGGCAACGTGATCGACCTGTGCCCTGTCGGCGCGCTGACCTCCAAGCCGTTTCGCTATACCGCGCGCCCCTGGGAACTCGATGATCATCCCTCCGTCAGCCCGCACGACTGCGTCGGAGCAAATATCATCGTCCAGGCGCGGCGCGGGCGGGTAATGCGGGTGCTGCCGCGTCACAACGAGGCGATCAACGAATGCTGGCTGGCTGACCGCGATCGGTTCAGTTACGAAGCCCTGAACGGCGAAGATCGTTTGCGGGTACCCATGATTCGCCGTGGGACCAAGTGGGAGGAGACGGACTGGCCCACGGCGCTTGAGTACACGGTAGCCGGCATCAAGAAAATATTTGCCATGCACGGCCCGGATAACCTGGGCGCGCTGGCTGCTCCTGGTTCCACGCTCGAAGAGTTTTATTTGTTGCAAAAACTGATACGCAGTCTGGGCAGCGGCAACGTGGATCACCGCCTGCGCCAGATGGACTTCAGCGATGACAGCGCCGCACCGGTTTTTCCGTCTCTTGGTCGGTCTATCGCCGACCTTGAAAATATCGACGGCGCGTTGTTCGTTGGCGCCAATCCGCGCAAGGATCAGCCGCTCATTAATCTGCGCCTGCGCAAGGCCGTGCTGAAAGGGGCGCGTTTTTATGCGGTTAACCCGGTCGATTACGATTTCAGTTACAAGCTCTCCGGCGGCGTCATTACCGATCCCCTCGGCATGACGCGTGCACTCGCCGGCATTGCGCAGGCACTGAACACACTCAAAAAATCGAAATTCCCGTCTGCTTTCGCCAACTATTTCGGTGACGTCACGCCGAGCGCGGCGGAACAGGAAATCGCCGAATCGCTGCATCGAGCCACCAACACCTCCGTGTTACTGGGCAGCTACGCCCTGCGTCACCTGCAGGCGTCCGCCCTGCGTGCCCAGGCTCAGTACATCGCCGATTTGTGCGGGGCGAAGTTGGGGCAGTTGCCGGAAGCCAATTCCACCGGCGCCTGGCTGGCCGGTTGTGTCCCGCATCGCGGCGTGTTCGGGGGAAAAACAAAATCAGGAAGGAATGCGCTCGATATGTTGCGCCGCCCGCTCAAGTCTTATCTGCTGTTGGGGGTCGAACCGGAGCTTGACTGCCTGGATGCAACCGCGGCCGCGGCGATGCGCGCAGCGGAATTTGTCGTCATGATGACAACATTCAGGCCCACGACGGATTTTACCCGCGCCGTGGAATATGCCCATGTGTGGTTGCCGCTGGCACCGTTCACCGAAACCGACGGGACTTTCGTCAACGTCGAGGGACGCCGTCAGGAGTTTGCCCAGGCTGTTTCTCCATTGGGCGAGGCGAGACCGGGATGGAAAATCCTGCGCATGATCGGACATCTTTACGGGTTGAGCGGTTTCGAGCAGGCGAGCGTCACCGATATCCGCCGCGAGATGAACCTGCCGGACAACATGACGGCGCCCGCTCAGTTTCCGCACGCCATCGAACCGGAGGATTCCGAGCTTTCGCCTTCACCCGGACAACTCATGCGTCTGACCGACGTGCCGATCTATGCCGTCGATGCGATCGTGCGGCGGGCACCCGCGCTCCAGAAAACGGCCGATAATCCAAAACCCGCGGCGCGCATGAATGCGGGGCAAATCGATAAGCTGGGCCTGAAAGCAGGAAGCACCATCGAGGTGGCGGCGCCATACGGCGTGGCGCGACTAAATCTGTTGCCGGATAACCGCGTCCCGGAAGGCTGTGTGCTGATACCGGCTGGTTACAAGGAGACGAGCATACTCGGTGCCGACGGGCCGGTCAGAGTGAAGGCAACGTCATGACCAATTATTTTCTGAGTGTCTGGCATTGGTTTCCCGACTGGTCGCAGGTGACGCTGCTGACACTGGGTAAAATCGTCCTGATTCTCGTGCCGTTACTGTTGTCGGTAGCGTATCTAACCTACGCTGAGCGCAAAATCATCGGCTACATGCAAATCCGCATCGGTCCGAATCGAGTCGGGCCCAAAGGCTGGTTGCAGCCCATTGCCGATGTGGTGAAACTGCTGCTCAAGGAAATCATCGTGCCGACCAATGCGAGCCGTTTCCTTTTCGTGTTCGCACCGATCCTCACGCTCGCGCCGGCGATCGCTGCCTGGGCGGTGATTCCGTTCACCGACAAATTGTGGCTCGCGAATATTGATGCAGGCCTGCTGTTTATCCTCGCGCTGACGTCCATGGGCGTGTACGGAGTGATCATCGCCGGCTGGGCGTCAAACTCGAAGTACGCCTTTCTGGGGAGCCTGCGTTCTGCGGCGCAGATCGTGGCGTATGAAATCGCCATGGGGTTCGCGCTGGTGGGCGTGCTGATGGCAGCGGGCAGCCTCAACCTGCGCGAGATCGTGCTGCATCAGAGCGGCGGGTTACACCAATGGTATTTTCTGCCGCTCTTTCCGTTGTTTCTGGTGTATCTCATTTCCGGAGTGGCCGAAACCAACCGCGCGCCGTTCGACGTGGCCGAAGGCGAATCCGAAATCGTGGCCGGCTTCCATGTGGAATACTCCGGCATGACTTTCGCGCTCTTTTTTCTCGCGGAATACGCCAACATGATTCTCATATCAGCCCTCTGCTCGATCATGTTCCTCGGAGGGTGGCTGCCACCCATTGAGGTGGCGCCGTTCACCTGGGTCCCGCCGCTGGGATGGCTGCTGATCAAAATATGTCTTATTTTGTTCTGTTTCCTGTGGTTTCGTGCGACGTTCCCGCGTTACCGATATGACCAGATCATGCGGCTCGGCTGGAAAGTTTTCATACCGGTGACGCTGGTGTGGATAGGCGTGATGGGGGTTTTCATGTTCCTCACACCTTGGGGATTCATCTTCCACTGAGGGGAGGGAAATCGATTATGTTCAAGACATTCAAACGGTATCTGAATACTTTTCTGCTCCTGGAGCTCGTGAGAGGGCTCATGGTGACCGGACGGCATTTGTTCATGCGCAAATTCACGATCCAATATCCCGAAGAATATACGCCGATGAGCCCGAGGTTTCGGGGTCTTCATGCATTACGCCGCTATCCCAACGGCGAGGAGCGGTGTATCGCCTGCAAACTGTGCGAGGCCGTGTGCCCGGCAGGCGCCATCACCATCGAATCCGAGCAGCGTGCGGACGGAACGCGGCGCACCACGCGCTATGACATCGATCTTTTCAAATGCATCTACTGCGGATTTTGCGAGGAGTCCTGTCCCGTGGATGCAATTGTAGAAACGCGAATTTTCGAGTTCCATTTCGAGAATCGCGGAGAACACATCATTACGAAAGAACAACTGCTTGCCGTCGGTGACATGTATGAAAAGCAGCTCGCTGAGGACCGTGCCGTGGACGCGAAATACCGCTGAATTCATTCGCCAAGGATTAATACAGAAAAATGACTTTTCAGCTCGGGGTATTCTATTTCTTCGCGACGGTCCTGATATTTGCCTCATCGATGGTCATTACCGTTCGTAACCCGGTCAAGGCGGCCTTGTTTCTGGTGCTGGCGTTCGTCAGTGCCGCCGGGATTTGGCTGCTGTTGGAGGCCGAATTTCTCGCCATTGTGCTGGTGCTGGTATATGTCGGGGCGGTAATGGTTTTGTTCCTGTTCGTCGTCATGATGCTTGACATCAATCTCGTCCGATTGCGCGAAGGCTTCGGCGAGTATCTCCCCATCGGGGGGCTGGTGGCCGTGCTGCTGGTGGCGGAAATGGTGATTATTCTGGGGTCGGATCAATTCGGGCCGGCGAAGATGCCCGATCCCGGGGCACTGCCCGAGGGTCACAGCAACACGCGGGAACTTGGGCGATTGCTATATACGTTCTATGCCTTCCCGTTTGAAATCGCGGCGGCGATTCTGTTGGTTGCCATCGTGGCGGCGATCGCGTTAACGCTGCGGCGCCGCAAGGACAGCAAGTACCAGAACCCGGCACAGCAAATACATATTAATCCTCGCGAGCGAGTGCGTGTGGTAAAAATGCCGTCGGAAAAGAAGGCCTGATTCCAGCATGCGAATAATAAAAAGGCAAACAAGATGATACCGCTGTCGCATTATCTGATTCTCGGAGCCATCCTGTTCTCGCTGAGCGTGGTCGGTATTTTTCTCAACCGGAAAAATCTTGTGATCCTGCTCATGGCGATCGAACTCATGCTGCTCGCTGTCAATTTGAATTTCATCGCCTTCTCGCATTACCTCGGAGACATGGCCGGTCAGGTGTTCGTTTTCTTCATCCTCACGGTGGCGGCCGCCGAATCGGCCATCGGGTTGGCAATCCTGGTGGTGGTGTTCCGGAATCGTCAGACCATCAACGTTGATGATTTGAGCAGCCTCAAGGGATAGCCCATGAGCGGATTCGAAGTCGATTTCAAACTCGTCTATCTCGCCATCCCGCTGTCCTGTTTACTCGGGTCGGTCCTTGCCGGCCTGCTCGGTTGGAAAATCGGGCGTGTCGGGGCCCATTCCGTGACGATACTCGGGGTGGCGGTGGCCTTCGTGTTGTCCGCGTTCGTGGTGCTTCCGGACGTGCTGGCCGGCAACATCTTTAACGGACCGGTATATACGTGGGGTGTCTCGGGCGGAATTCCGATGGAAGTCGGTTTCCTGATCGACCCCTTGAGCGCCTTGATGATGACGGTGGTGACCTTCGTTTCGCTCATGGTGCATATCTACACCATTGGCTACATGCACGATGATCCCGGTTACCAGCGGTTCTTCAGTTATATCGCGCTGTTCACGTTCTCAATGCTGATGCTGGTGATGTCGAACAATTTCCTGCTGCTCTTCTTCGGCTGGGAAGCAGTGGGCCTGATGTCCTACCTGCTGATCGGTTTCTGGTTTACCCGCGATTCGGCCACCCATGCCCAGCTCAAGGCCTTCCTCGTCAACCGCGTCGGTGATTTCGGTTTTCTTCTCGGCGTCGCGGCGATTTACCTGACCTTCAGCACCCTGGATTATGGCGCGGTGTTCGCGATCGCCCCGCAGGTTGCGGACAAATCCATCCAGGTCATTCCGGGCGTGGACTGGAACGTCCTGACGCTCATCTGCATCCTGCTGTTTGTCGGAGCAATGGGAAAATCGGCACAGGTCCCGTTGCACGTGTGGCTGCCCGACTCGATGGAAGGCCCGACTCCCATATCGGCGTTGATACACGCCGCCACGATGGTGACCGCCGGCATTTTCATGGTGGCGCGCATGTCGCCCCTTTATGAATTGTCCGAGACGGCGTTGTCGGTGGTGCTGGTGATCGGCGCGCTGACGGCGTTTCTCATGGCGCTGGTCGGCATCGTGCAAAACGACATCAAGCGCGTGGTGGCTTACTCGACGCTGTCCCAGCTCGGTTACATGATGGTGGCCCTGGGGGCCTCGGCGTACAGCGTCGGTATTTTCCATCTTATGACGCACGCTTTCTTCAAGGCGCTGCTGTTCCTTGCGGCGGGATCGGTCATCATCGCATTGCATCACGAGCAGGACATGCGCAAGATGGGCGGCTTGCGCCAATACATGCCGATCACGTTTATAACCGCCTGGGTCGGCGCTCTTGCGCTCGCCGGCATCCCGCCCTTCGCCGGTTTTTTCTCCAAGGACATGATTATCGAGGCGGTGCATCAATCCCAATTACCCGGCAGCGGCATCGCCTACGCCGCGGTACTGTGCGGCGTGTTCGTGACCGCTTTTTATACCTTTCGCATGCTGTTCATGACGTTCTATGGGAAGCCGCGGATGGATGAGCATACGTTGAAACACGTCCGGGAATCGCCATGGGTGGTGACGGTGCCTTTGGTCCTGCTCGCCATACCCTCGCTCGTGATCGGTTTTATGACCATTGAGCCGCTGTTGTTTGGAGGATATTTCGGCGGCTCCATCAAGGTATCTCCCACGCACGACGTGGTGAGATTCATCGGCGAGCACTATCGCGGCCTGGGCCCGTTCATTGCCCATGGGTTGCAATCCGTTCCTTTTATGTTCGCCGTGGCCGGAATCGGGCTTGCGTGGTTCATGTATATTCGTTATCCGTTCCTGCCGGGACAACTACGCGAAAAATTCGGAGCAATTTATACGCTGCTGCTGCGGAAGTATTTCGTCGATGAATTCAATGATTACGTTTTCGCCGGCGGCGCTCGCGCCTTCGGAGGATTGTTGTGGAAAATCGGCGATATTAAATTGATCGATGGTCTGGCGGTCAACGGCACCGCACGCGTGATCGGCTGGGTTTCCCTGATGATCCGCCGTGTCCAGTCGGGTTACGTGTATCACTACGCCTTTGCAATGATCCTGGGCCTGTTTCTGCTTATCACCTTCTTTTTGCACCGTTAACTCATGCTTGACCACTTATTGAGTTTGGTCATCTTTCTTCCGATTCTCGGGGGCGTCGCCGTACTGGCCACGGGTGGTGACCGCCAGGCCGATTATGCGCGTCAAATCAGCCTGGCCGTCGCCGCGCTTACCTTTCTTGCCACGCTGCCGCTTTATTCCGGTTATAACACCGGGACACATTCGATGCAGTTCATGGAAGATTATGCCTGGATCGAGGCGTTTCATGTCCGCTATCGGCTTGGCATAGACGGCATTTCGCTGTTGTTGATTCTGCTCACGAGTTTCAGCACGGTGCTTGTCGTTATCTCCGCCTGGCGGGTGATCGACACCAAGGTGGCCCAATACCATGCCGCCTTCCTGATCATGGAAGGACTCATGATCGGCGTGTTCAGCGCGCTCGACGGCATTCTGTTCTACGTTTTCTGGGAGGCCATGCTGGTGCCGATGTTCCTGATTATCGGTCTGTGGGGCGGGCCGAACCGCGTGTATGCCACCGTCAAGTTTTTTCTGTATACCTTTCTCGGTTCGGTGTTGATGCTGGTGGCGTTTATATATCTTTATTTCAAGGCCGGCAGTTTCGATATTCTGGCCTGGCATGACCTCAAGCTGGGGCTGAATGAACAAATTCTGATATTTTTCGCTTTTTTTGCGGCCTTCGCCGTGAAGGTGCCGATGTGGCCGGTGCACACCTGGTTGCCCGATGCGCACGTTGAGGCGCCCACCGGCGGGTCGGTGATCCTGGCGGCGATCATGCTGAAAATGGGCGCCTACGGTTACCTGCGGTTCTCGCTCCCCATATTGCCCGACGCCTCGCATGAGCTTGCCTGGCTCATGATTTCCTTGTCGTTGATCGCCGTGATCTATATCGGCCTGGTGGCGCTGGTCCAGGACGACATGAAAAAACTGATCGCGTATTCCTCGATCGCCCATATGGGGTTTGTGACACTCGGTTTTTTCATATTCAACGTACAGGGCATCGAGGGCGGCATTGTGCAAATGATTTCGCACGGTTTTGTCTCCGGGGCGCTGTTCCTGTGCGTCGGCGTGATGTACGACCGGCTGCATTCGCGCATGATCAAGGACTACGGCGGCGTGGCCAACCGCATGCCGATCTTCGCCTCCTTCATGATGCTGTTCGCCTTGGCGAACGCCGGTTTGCCCGGTACCTCCGGCTTCGTGGGCGAATTTCTGGTTATCCTGGGGGCGTTCCAGGTAAATGTCTGGTACGCCGTTGCGGCAGCAACGACGTTGGTCTTTGGCGCGGCCTATACGCTGTGGATGTACAAACGCGTCTTGTTCGGCGAAGTCGCGAATGAACAGGTCGAGAAACTGACTGACGCCACACCGCGTGAAATCGTATTTCTTTCATTGTTGGCTTTTGTCGTGCTGTTGATGGGATTGTGGCCATTTCCGTTTCTGGATGTCATGCATGCATCCGTGGATCATCTGTTGCAGCAGGCAATGACGTCAAAACTCTAGGGTTGAAAGTATGAAATTTGTCATCCCTGAAATTGCACCCGCGCTGCCGGAGATCTTTGTCTTCTCCATGGCCTGCGCGATTCTGGTGCTCGACCTGTTCCTGTCGGACCGTCTGCGTGTGATTTCTTACTGGTTTACGCAACTGACTCTGCTCGGTGCGGCGCTATTGACTTTCAAGATCATGTCCGATGCCCCGGTTCATACCTTCAGCAATATGTTTGTAGCCGACAGACTTGCAGACCTGCTGAAGCTCGGTACCTATGTCATTACTTTCTTCGTTTTTGTTTATTCGCGGGATTACCTGCGCGACCGCGGCATGTTCCGCGGTGAATATTACGTTCTGGGTTTGCTAGGCGTGGTGGGAATGATGATCATGGCGTCCGCGAGCCACTTCCTTACTTTGTATCTCGGACTCGAACTGTTGTCGCTGTCACTCTATGCCATGGTCGCATTTCAGCGTGATTCGGCCGTGGCGACGGAAGCAGCGATGAAATATTTTGTCTTGGGGGCGATCGCTTCCGGGATGTTGCTCTACGGCATGTCCATGCTCTATGGCGTGACCGGAAACCTCGAAATTGCCGCGGTCGCACGCAGCATCGCCAAAATGCCGGCGGATAATATCATCCTGATTTTTGGCTTGGTTTTTGTCATTGCCGGACTGGCGTTCAAGGTGGGAGCAGTGCCGTTTCATATGTGGGTACCGGATGTGTATCACGGTGCGCCGACATCCGTCACGCTCTATATCGGCACCGCGCCCAAGCTTGCCGCTTTTGCATTATTCATCCGGCTGCTGGTGGGCGGGCTTGAACCGCTCAGCGGCTCCTGGCAGAGCATGCTGGTCATCATCGCCCTTTTGTCCATGGCGATAGGTAACATCATCGCGATCGCCCAGGACAACATCAAACGCATGCTCGCCTATTCCTCGATATCGCACATGGGATTTTTCCTGCTCGGCATCCTCAGCGCCGGCCCGAACGGCTATGGCTCATCGCTGTTTTATATTTTGATATACGCGATTATGAGCGCCGGTTCCTTCGGCATGATTATCCTGTTGTCGCGCGCGGGATTCGAAGCGGAACGTCTTGAGGACTTCAAGGGATTGAATCAACGCAGTCCGTGGCATGCGCTCTTCATGATGTTGCTCATGCTTTCCATGGCCGGGGTGCCGCCGACCGCCGGATTTTACGCCAAATTGCTCGTGATCCAGTCTGTTATTCAGGCCAACATGATTCCTCTCGCGGTCGCCGCGGTCCTGCTTGCGGTGATCGGTGCCTATTATTATCTGCGCGTGATCAAGCTGATGTATTTCGATGACGCAACCGAACACAGCCCGATTCGCGCCAACTGGGACATGCAGGTAATGATCGGTTTCAATGCCTTGCTGCTCGTCGGCATCTTGCCGTGGATCGGGGCGCTCATGGAACTTTGCCGCGTGGCGATACGATCGCTCTCCTGACTCAGGCAGGGATAAATCAAAAAAGCCCCATAGGGGCCTTTTTGAAAAACCTGACTAAATGTTCAGAAAACAGGAAATACTTTAATCTCTCTGACCAGCATATCCGCAGGCTGTGGCAACGTCTGCTCGGGTGCGATCGCGGCCTGAGCCGAGACTTCCACTCGAGGTTTTTGATCGCTGGTAATGCTGGCGGGACTGTCGTCCTTTGCGGTGACAGTCTCGTCTTGCGCTGCCATGGCCTGGATGTAACCGGCAGCCATCATGGCTGCCGTCACGGCGCCGACGGATTGAATCCATTTCTTGCTCATCATTCCTTTTCTCCGTTACCCACTGCCTGACCGATCATTGAATCTGATATGTATAAAAGTAAACTACGCCCACCACCCGAGTCAGGATCAAATGACGAATGCGAGTGAATTCCTGACCGGCGGTTAAATCCTTTCCAAGGTGGTGTCCCTGTACCTCGGGAGTTGAGCCGCGCTAATAACTTTGACACGGACCGACATTAATATATAAGGTTTAGCATCGCTGACGTCCCTTTCCAATAATATGCCTCGGCCTAATTTAATATCTATCGCGACATGCCCATTGGCGTGCCTCGCTGTCGAGTTTTAGCGATATGCTGGCTGCAACCTGGAATATTCCAATCAAAACGACGAGATTGCCTGATTGCATTATGGTTTTTGAATAAAAGCCATTGCTGAATTCGGATAAAATCAATAATTCCTGATGTCAGAGATTTCTTATAATCAAGCAGGCCAAACCGAAAACGGACGCCGCCTGCACGCCATCGTTCGGGCGGCGTTAAGTCTCGGTATCTGGATGGTGCTCGCCGCTCAGATTACGCTGGTTTTTTCCCTGAATTGGAGGGTACGGGCCGATGCCTCCCCCGGAGTATCTGTATGGGAGATATTGCCGATTGCGGCGGTCTTGACGGTTTTTTTGTATTTGCAGGCAGGGGCCTTTCACGCCTTGACCCGTGGTAGAAATTCAGTGTCGGTGATTGACGTACTTCGTGCGGGCAAATCCGTGTTTGCTGATTTTGTTTGGTTGAGTCTTAAAGCGTGCTTGCTGTTCTTTTTGATTATGAACGTGTTGTTGTACCTGGCGCTGATCGTCTCGGGGAAAGACCTCAAAGTCTTGATCGACATGTTGTCCCCGTTTTTCAGCCTGATGATATCCATATTGTCTTTCATGCTTGTATATTGGCTCCCATTCGTATTTGTGCAGCGGGAATTTCGGTTGCTTCCGGGTCTCCGTGCGGCATTGAAAATCGCCTGGTCACGTCTTGCCTCGTCAGCTTTCTTGGCGCTGCTGATGTTCCTACCCACAATAATTTCACATCTCCTGCCCACGAAAAGCCCGTGGTGGGTGGATTTGATGTTGAGTGTGATCGGTGGACTCATGGGATGGATCGCGTATATTTACTGTGTCGAACGTCTTCAGGAACAGACGAAAAATCCTGTCCACCTCGGTTCCGTCTGAAAGCAGAATAAAACTCACCAAAGTCGTCGGGGCACCGGCTAGTCTTGACTGATTGGGTTAAGTTCCTATTTTTCTTGAATTATTCCTCCTCGAACGGTAGACTTCGCGGTCCTGCTGCGGGGTGGAGCAGTCTGGCAGCTCGTCGGGCTCATAACCCGAAGGTCGTAGGTTCAAATCCTACCCCCGCTACCAATTCCAAAAGGCCCCGACGGGGCCTTTTTGGTTATTTTTGCTGATAAAGTTCGTTCAGCAAGTATCGCGGTACTTTCCGATTTCGGGGGGAATGCTTATAATTCAGTCCAGTACCGACCAGAAGCCAGAGTGAGAAGAAGTGGGCCGCGCGCCCACTTTTGTTTTATGGGGCACGAAGTTATGCGTACACGGGCGGAATTGAGAAAGTTGCTCGAACCGGGTGTCGCGGCCACGGGATTTGACCTCGTGGAGGTGGAGCTCGCGGGAAGCCACCACCACCCCACCCTACGGGTGTACATAGACAGTCCCGCGGGGGTGAACGTGGACGACTGCGCCCGCGTCAGCCGCCAGCTTTCGGCTTTGCTCGATGTCGAGGATCCGCTCCCGGGCCATTATACCCTGGAGGTGTCCTCACCCGGACTTGACCGACCGCTGGTGAAACCGGAAGACTTTATGCGATATGTCGGCGAAACGATCAAGATAAAGATGCAGCAGCCGATGCTGGGGCGCAGAAATTTCTCCGGCCGGCTGGTGGATGTAACGGCGGATCACGTTGTCATTGAAGTGGACAAGGAACGTTTTGACTTGACGTTTGAAGGCATGGAACGGGCCCGATTGGTTCCCCGGCTTTGAGAGCCGGCTGTCATGGGAGATTGAGATGATTGGAAATGAAGTGCTGTTGATTGTTGATGCCGTGTCGCGTGAAAAGGGCGTCGACAAGGAAATCATATTCCAGGCTCTGGAAGCTGCACTCGCGACGGCCACACGCAAGCGTCACAAGGGCGATATAGACGCGCGCGTGGCGATAAATCGTGACACCGGTTCCTACGATACTTTCCGCCGCTGGGAGGTAATTCCGGACGAAACGGAATTGGTCGAATTTCCCGATCGCCAGGTCAAAGTTTCCGAAGCACGTTCGCAAAAACCGGATATCCAGGCGGGCGAGTTCATTGAAGCGCCGTTGGAACCCGTAGAGTTTGGCCGCATCGCCGCGCAGGCCGCCAAGCAGGTCATCATGCAAAAGGTGCGCGAGGCGGAACGTGAACAGATCGTCAATCTCTATAAGGATCGCAAAGGCGAGATGGTGACCGGTGTGGTCAAGCGCCTGGAGCGCGGCGATGTCATCGTGGACCTGGGCAACGCGGAAGCGCTGCTCTCCAAAAACTCCATGATTCCGCGTGAAGGATTGCGTCCGGGAGACAGAATCCGCGCGCTGCTGGAGGATGTCAAGTCTGTTCCGCGGGGTCCGCAGCTTTTCCTTTCCCGCGTCGATCCAAAATTGCTGATTGAACTGTTCAAGCTTGAGGTTCCCGAAGCGGGAGAAGGATTGATCACGATCCATAGCGCGGCCCGCGACCCGGGTCTGCGCGCGAAAATCGCCGTTAGCTCCTCTGATTCCCGCATCGATCCCATCGGCGCCTGCGTCGGGATGCGCGGCTCGCGGGTGCAGAGTGTCTCGAACGAACTCGCCGGAGAACGCGTTGATATCATCCTGTGGTCGGATAACCCGGCGCAGTACGTAATCAATTCACTCGCCCCCGCGGAAGTGCAGTCCATCGTGGTCGACGAGGAAATGCACGGCATGGATGTCATCGTGGACGAGAAACAACTTTCGCAGTCGATTGGCCGCAGCGGACAGAATGTCCGATTGGCCTCCGAACTGACTGGCTGGGAACTTAACATTATGACGGAACAAACGGCCCAGGAAAAAGGGACCAAGGAAGCGGCGAATGCCATCACGTTGTTTATGCAACAGCTTGCGGTGGATGAAAACGTCGCTACGGTATTGGTGCAGGAAGGTTTCACCAATCTCGAAGAAATCGCCTATGTCCCGAAGCAGGAACTGCTGGCCATCGAAGAGTTTGATGAAGGGCTCGTGGATGAACTGCGAAACCGGGCACGCGATTTGCTGCTGACTCGCGCTATCGCCCAGGAAGAGAAGATAAGTCTGGCGGAACCGGCCAAGGATTTGCTGGAAATGCAGGGCATGGACGATAACACGGCACATCTGCTCGCGGCCCGAGGCATCAAAACGATGGAAGAGCTTGCCGAGCAGGCGGTCGATGATCTGCTTGAGGTCGAGGGCATGACGGAAGCGCGTGCACGCGAACTCATCATGACGGCCCGGGCGCCATGGTTTGAGGACAAACAGGCCGGCTAGCAGTCCGATTTCA
>Ga0209109_10000823_pt1 | contig 16967 bp, 13 predicted proteins | sample Rifsed10ft2_FD_184004 | JGI IMG/M metagenome (GOLD analysis project Ga0209109, IMG submission 184004) | Soil microbial communities from Rifle, Colorado, USA - sediment 10ft 2 (version 2) | ecosystem: Environmental > Terrestrial > Deep subsurface > Rock core/Sediment | place: Rifle, Colorado... | reverse complement strand
GGGCGCCGTCGCCCCCGTGCCGATGCTGGCCACCCGTGCCGCGGCCGCGCTAGTGGGAGAGCCGCCATCTGCGCACCTGTTCGCGCTCGCGGGCGCGCTTTGTGCCGACGAGGCGCTCCCGATCACCGACCTCCGCGGCACGGCCGACTTCCGGCGTGAGCTGGTGAGCGTGCTGGCCAATCGCGCGCTCGCCCAGGCCACCGAACGTGCTGGAGGGGCACCGTGAGCAGCGAGATGCTGGTGCACATCACCGTGAACGGCCAGGCGCGGGCCCTGGCCGTGAAGCCTAACGCGACGCTGCTGTCGGTCCTGCGCGATCACCTCGACCTGACCGGCACCAAGAAGGGGTGCGGGATGGGGGATTGCGGGGCCTGCACCGTGGTGATGGACGGCGAGCCCGTGACGTCGTGCCTGACGCTGGCGGCGGCGGCGGACGGGAAGCAGGTCACGACTGTGGAGGGCCTGGCGGCGGGGGGCGACCTCCACCCGCTGCAGAAGTCCTTCGTGAAGCACGGGGCGTTGCAGTGCGGCTACTGCACGTCGGGGGCGCTCATGTCCTCCAAGGCGCTCATCGACCGGAACCCCGCGCCCGCGCCTGACGAGATCCGCGAGGCGCTGAGCGGGAACCTGTGCCGCTGCGGCACGTACGGCCGGATGCTGCGAGCGGTCGAGGGGTGGCGGGAGTTCGACGGCGTCCCGTTCGACGTGAAGCCGCACGAGCACGGCGAGCAGGACCAGGCGCGCGATCATGCGGTCGTGGGACGCGGCGTCACCCGGTACGACGCGCCGGACAAGGTGACGGGGCGCGCGAAGTACACGGCAGACCTCCACCTGCCCGGCATGATCCACGCCAAGCTCCTGGGCAGTCGGATCGCGCACGGCATCATCAGGCGCATCGACGTCTCGAAGGCGCGTGCTTTGCCCGGAGTCCTTGCGGTCATCACCGGAGCCGACGTTCCGGACGTCTGGTACGGGGTGAGTCCGGCGCGCGAGGATGAGCAGATCCTGGCACGCGAGCGCGTGCGGTACGTGGGCGATGAAGTAGCGGCGGTGGCCGCCGTCGACGAAGACACCGCCGAGCGTGCCCTGCAGCTAATCGAGGTGGATTACGAGGAGCTGCCGGCGGTGTTCGACGCCGAAGCGGCAGTGGCCCCGGGAGCACCGGTGATCCACCCCGAGCACCCGCGCTATGCCGGGAACATCAACACGCGAGTGGACTGGCACTTCGGCGACGTAGCTCGCGGCTTTGCCGAGGCCGATCATGTGCGGGCACGGAGTTTCGTGGGCAACCGCACGTATCAGGCGCCCATGGAACCGCACGCGGCGCTGGCCCGCTGGGAGCCGCACGGGGACCGCCTGACGCTGTGGGCGTCAACGCAGGTGCCGCATTACCTGCATCGGTCGCTGTCACGCACGCTCGGCATTCCGATGGGGAACATCCGCGTGATCAGGCCGTCCGTGGGCGGTGGCTTCGGCGCCAAGGCAGAAGCCACGCCCCTCGACTTCTGCGCCGCGATGCTGTCGCGAATGACCGGGCGTCCGGTGCTGATGGAGTACACGCGCGAGGAGATGTTCCGGCACTTCCGCGGGCGCCACAAGCAGCACATCGACTTGAAAGTCGGCGTGAAACGTGACGGCACGATCACCGCGGTCGAGCAGCGCGTCGTGCTCGACGGCGGAGCGTACACCTCGTTCGGGGTCATCACGGCATACTACGCCGGCTCCATGCTGCCGACGTTGTACAAGATGCCCAACTACCGGTACGAGGGGCTGAGGGTCTACACGAATCTTCCGGCGTCGGGCGCGTTCCGTGGCCACGGCGTGCCGCAGCCACGCTTCGCGTTCGAGTCGCTGCTGGACATGATTGCCGAGGACCTCGGCATCGACCCGATCGAGATACGGCTGCGCAATGCGATGGAACCGGGCACGCGAACCTGCAACGCCCTTGACATCTCGTCGTGCGAATTCAGGGAGACGCTGACGCGGGCGCGTGACGCATCGGGATGGCGCGAGAAGAAGGGCAAGCTGCCACGAGGCAAGGGAATCGGCGTTGGGTGCGGCGGGTTCGTCTCGGGCGCCGGCTATCCGATCTACCGGTCCGACTTCCCGCACTCCAACGCCGTCATCCGCGTGCACGAGGATGGCACCGGTGTGTCGCTGCACATCGCGGCCGCGGAAATCGGCCAGGGGTCCGACACGGTGATGGTCCAGATTGCCGCCGAAGAACTGGGTGTGCCTTACGAGCAGGTGTGGCTCGTGGAATGCGACACCGTGCTCGCGTCGCTCGACCTCGGTGCGTACTCGAGCCGGCTGACGCTGATGGGCGGCAACGCGGTGCGGATGGCTGCGCAGCGCGTGAAGGCACAGTTGTGCGACGTCGTCTCGCGCGAACTCGGCTGCGATGCCGATGCCCTGGAGGCGCGTGGCGGACGCATCTTCATGAAGGATCATCCCACGCTGGGCATGGAGTGGGCCGTGGCGGCCCGGATGGCGTTCTCGAGGACGGGCCCGGTGGTGGGCACGGGATCCTACCGGCCGCCAGAGAACCTCGGCGGCGACTTCAAGGGCGGCGCTGTGGGCACTTCACCCGCCTACAGCTTCTCGACGGCGATCGCCGAAGTGACGGTGGACCTGGAGACGGGTTACGTGACCGTCGATCGCTTCACCGACTTCAGCGATGCCGGCACGGTGATCAACCCGGTCACGTTCCATGGACAAGTCGAAGGGTCAATCGTGATGGGTCTGGGCGAGGCGCTGCTGGAGGACACCGTGGTCGGCGCCGGCGGTCACCTCTCCAACCCGAACCTGCACGACTACCTCATCCCCACGATCCGTGAAACGCCGGAGATCCGGACAGTGGCCGTGGAGAGCTACGAGCCGCACGGTCCGTTCGGCGCCAAGGAAATCGGCGAAGGCTCGCTGCTGCCGGTGATGGGCGCCATCGCCAACGCCGTGTACGACGCGTGCGGCGTTCGCGTGACCGAACTGCCGATCACACCGGAGAAGATTCTCCAGGGACTCCGGACGGCCGCTGAGGCAATCGAAGCACCGGCGTCCGAACCGATGCCAGCCATCCTTCAATCACCCGGAGCTGCCGTCCGATGACTCGCCAACGTCCGGCCGCCACCGCCACGGCCGCCATCACCGCGCCGCATCCACGACGACCACGCGCCGCCACGCAGCAGAAGCTCGACGAATTGCTGGTGCGATCGGCGAAGCTGATCGCCGAGAAAGGATTCGAGGCGATGTCTATGCGTGATGTCAGCGCGGCAGCCGGTGGGAGCCTGGCTGGCCTGTACCACTACTTCGACAGCAAGGAAGAACTGCTCTACCAGCTACAGTATCGCACCTTTCGATCACTGCTGGAGGGCCAGGAGGCCATTGCGGCACAGCCTGGATCTCCGGAAGAGCGATTCAGACGGCTGCTGATCGGCCATCTCACGTTCTTTGCCGAGCGAACCAGCGAGCACCAGGCCTGCACGTTCGAGCTCAAGTCGCTGAGCGGCGAGCGGTATGAGACCGTGGAGACGCTTCGTCGGCGGTACTATCGCCTCATGACGTCGGTGGTCGCCGAACTTCGTGACGGAGCCGGCGCACGCAAGGCCGAATCGAAGGAGGCCCGCCACGCCACGCTGTTCATCTTCGGCATGCTGAACTGGGTGTTCATGTGGTACACGCCCGAGCGTTATGGATCGGTCGAGGAACTCGGCGAGGAGATGCTGGACCTGGTACTGAATGGACTGCGGGGGCCCAAGGAGAATCCGGGCGCCAGGGGAGCGGGGACATGACAGCACAAGCCATGCAGTTCTCCGACGTCTGGATCCCGTACGGCAGCTACTGGTCCACGCCCTTCTGTGCATGGCAGGGAAGCCTGGCTTCGCTCGCTCCCATTCCATTCGCAGCCGATGTGGCGCGTCGCGCATTGACGGAGCGCCGCATCGCGCCGACCGAAATCGACGGGCTTTGTCTCGGGACCACGGTGCCGAGCAGGCACTCGTTCTATGGGGCTCCGTGGTTTGCGGGGCTGGTCGGGCTGGGCCACGTGACCGGCCCGACGATCAACCAGGCTTGCGCGACATCGGTGCGGTGCCTGGTGCAGGCCGCGCAGGAATTGTCGTCAGGCAGCGCGACGACGTACCTGGCGGTGGCGGCCGACCGGACCAGCAACGGCCCCCACATCTACTATCCCACACCCGAGGGCGTGGGTGGCACGGGCGAGTCGGAAAACGTGGTGCTCGACAGCTTCTCGCACGATCCCCACGCGAGGAACTCCATGCTGGAGACCGCCGAGAACGCAGCGCGGTCGGAGGACGTCTCGCGCGCGGCCCAGGAGGAGGTCACCCTGCTCCGGTATCGGCAGTACGCCAGCGCCCTTGAAAACGACGGGGCCTTCCTGTCGCGCTTCCTCGTGCGGCCGCTGGAAGTGCGCGACGCGCGTGGAAAGCGCGTGATTGCCACGGTGGCCGGCGACGAAGGTGTACACCCAACGACGGCCCAGGGACTGGCCGCGCTGAAACCAGTGATGGCCGGGGGGTCGGTGACCTTCGGTACCCAGACGCATCCGGCCGATGGCAATGCAGCGATGCTGCTGGTGAACAGCCGTGAGCGGGCGCGGTCATTGTCGCACGGCGGCGTCGCCGATGTGCGACTCGTGTCGTTCGGGCAGGCTCGCGTCGAAAAGGGCTTCATGCCAACGGCGGTCGTGCCGGCGGCGCAACTCGCACTGCAACGGGCGGGCATCGATGCCGCTGACCTCGAGAGCGTCACGACCCACAACCCGTTCGCGGTCAACGATGTGGTGCTGGCACGCGCGCTCGGGCTGGACCAGGAGCGGATAAACCGGCATGGCTGCTCGCTGGTGTGGGGACATCCGCAAGGGCCCACAGGACTTCGCGCCGTCATCGAGCTGGTCGAGGACCTGGTGCTGCGGGGTGGCGGCTTCGGGTTGTTCACCGGATGTGCCGCCGGCGACAGCGCGGCGGCGGTGGTCGTGAAAGTTGAAATCAGCAGCTGATCGGGACAGGACGAACCAAGGAGAGGTGCCTGACGATGGAGTACTTCGCGTCGAAGGATGCCGGCGGCTTCGGCTTCACGGACATCGTTTACGAGAAGCAGGACATGGTAGCCCGGATCACGATCAACCGACCCGATGCTTACAACGCCTACACCACTGACACACTACGGCAGCTGATTACCGCGTTTGAGGACGCGTCGAGCGATGACCGCGTGGGCGTGATCGTATACACCGGTGCCGGCGACAAGGCCTTCTGCACCGGTGGCGACGTGAAGGAATACGCCGCCGTGTACACCAAGCGACCGCGCGACTACTGGAAGTACATGGGGCTCTTCAGCCGGTACATCGAGAGCATCCTTCGCAGCGGCAAGGTGACGATCGCGCGGCTGAATGGCATTGCCGTGGGCGGCGGCAACGAGTCACAGCTGGCGTGCGACCTGGCGGTGATGGCCGACGACACCTGGCTGGGCCAGGTGGGCACCAGCGTGGGCAGCGTTGCCGCAGGGGGCGCCACACAATGGCTGTCGATTCACGTGGGCGACCGGCGCGCGCGGGAGATGCTGTTCCTCAATCCCAAAGTCACCGCCGCCAAGGCGCTGGAGTGGGGGTTGGTGAACCGCGTCGTGCCGCGGGCCCGACTCGACGACGAGGTGTCGGTGCTCTGCCGGCAGGTGCTCGAGAAATTCCCGGAGTGCACGCGCTACACGAAGCAACAGGTCAACTACTGGAAGGAATCGGCCTGGTACGCGACGATCGGTCACGCGCGCGACTGGCTGTCCACTCACTTCACGACACTGGAGCCATACGAGGGGATGCAGGCCTTCGTGGAAAAGAGGAAGGTGGACTTTGCCGGGCTGCGGCAACGGGCGGCGGAGGGCGGCAGTTCGGAATTCCTCTGGGGACCCTACGCCAAGGCGTGCGGCGGTTGCGGCGCCACCGGGATTCCACAGGGCTTCACGTTCTGCGGTCGTTGCGGGGCCGCGCTCAACTGAGCGGCAGACGAAGCCGGGAGTGCAATGCAGATGGAACTGGCTGGACAGGCGGCACTGGTCACGGGAGCGGGACGCGGCATCGGGGCCGCGATCGCGCGCCAGTTGGCCACGGTCGGCTGTGATCTGGCCCTCGTGGACATCGATCCGTCCGGCGGCGTGGGACCGTTGGCGGAGGAACTCCGGGCATCGGGTCGTCGTGCCATCGCGTTGACGGCGGACGTGTCGAGCATGGCCGACGCGGAGCGGAGCGTTGCCACCGTGCTCCGCGAGTTCGGCCATCTGGACATTCTCGTGTGCAACGCGGGTATCACGCGGGACGCGATGATCTGGAAGATGACGGAGCAGGCGTGGGATGAGGTGATGGCTGTGAACCTCAAGGGATGCTTCACCTGCTGCCGCGCCGTTGCGTCAGTTCTCCGCGGACAGCGGCACGGGCGGATCGTCACCATCGCTTCGATCAACGGCCTGCGTGGGAAGGTCGGGCAGGCGAACTACGCCGCCTCGAAGGCCGGCATCATGGCGCTGACGAAGTCGCTGGCGCGGGAACTGGGACCGTCCGGAGTAACGGTCAATTGCGTGGCACCCGGATTCATCCGCAGCACCATGACGGCGCAGTTGCCGGCGGAGATCGTCAGCACTGCTATTGCAGAGACCGCGCTGGGTCGGATGGGCGAGCCGGACGACGTTGCCCGCGTCGTGGCGTTCCTGTGCTCCGAGGGAGCCCGGCACATCACGGGTGAGGTCATCAAAGTGGATGGGGGACAGTACATGTGAACGCCACGGCCGCCGGAACGGATGGCATCCGCTATGAAGTGCGTGAAGACGTCGCGTACCTGACGCTTGACGCGCCGCCCGTGAATATCCTGTCGGCGGCGATGATGCAGGCGCTGGCTGCCGCGGTAGAGCGGACGGGAGAGGATCGCTCGCTCAAGGCGGTGGCATTCACCGCGGCCGGCCGCGCGTTCTCCGCCGGGGCCGACGTCGGAGAGCACAGACCCGGTCCGGCGGACGGCATGATCGCCGCGTTCAGTCGGCTCTTCCAGGCGCTCGGCGCGAGCGAGCTGCCGCTCGTCATGGCCGTGGACGGCGCTGTCCTCGGCGCCGGGTTCGAGCTGGTGATGATGGCGGACATCCTCCTGGCCAGCGAGCGCGCGACCTTCGGGCAGCCTGAGATCCGGTTGGGCTTCTTCGCGCCAGCGGCGGTGGCCTGGCTGCCGGTTCGCATCGGCTTGGCGCGGGCACTCGAAGTCACCTGCACGGGACGAACGTTCTCCGCTCACGAGATGGCGACGATGGGGATGGTCTCGCGCATCGTTCCACCGGACGACCTGTCGTCGGCGCTGGAGTCGGTGCTGGGTGACCTGCGGCGCGCCAGTCCGGCGGTCATGCGCATGAACGTGAGGTTACTGCGGCGGCTGGCCGGACCGCGGTTCGAGGACGCCCGTCGGGAAGCGGAGCGGGTGTTCCTGCGGGAACTCATGGAAACCGAGGACGTCCGCGAAGGGATCGCGTCGTTCTACGAGAAACGCCGTCCCGTGTGGAAGAACCGATGAGCCGCGCATCGTCACGGCGAGGAGAGGTCCAATGCGGATCCTGATTGTCGGTGCGGGGGCACTCGGTGGCCTGGTCGGCGCGAGCCTGACGAGAGCCAGGGCGGACGTCACCATGCTGGAGGCGAACGTCGCGCGGGCGCGGATGCTCAACGACTCCGGGCTCCTGATCGCGCAGGCCGGCCAGGAGGAGATCTGCGTTCCGGTGCACGTCGTGACGTCGGTGGAGGGGCTGGAGCCGTTCGACCTGGTGTTCATCGCGGTGAAGACGTACCAGACCGAAGGGGCGGTGCGATCCGTGCTGACGGCTGTCGGCCCCGGGACGCGTTTCCTTTCCATGCAGAACGGCATCGGCAACGCCGAGACCATCGCGCGGTTGGTGGGGCCCGAACGCGTCCTGTGCGGCATCACCTATCACAGCATCCAGCATGCGGGTCCGGGCCGCCTCACGTACCGGGCAGGGATCAAGCCGATCCAGATCGCGCCGTTCACCGGAGCCAGCACGCCGGAAGTGGATGCGATCGGCGAGCTGTTCCGCAGCGCCGGGCTCGAAACGAACGTCGTGCCCAACATCGACCACACGGTCTGGCAGAAGCTGCTGCATAACGCGGTGGTGAGTGCGACATCGGCGGTGACGGGGCTCACCTGCCGGCAGATGCTGGCGGACGAGGACCTGATGGCGTTCATGCGCGACCTCTGCAACGAGATCGTGGCGGTGATGCGGGCGCGCGGCGTGCCGATCGTGGACGAGGAAGATCCGTTCCGTCCGGTCATCGGTTCGCTCAAGGCGCTGGGCAAGAACCGGCCGTCGATGACGCAGGACCTCTCGCGCGGGATGCGGACCGAAGTGGACGCGCTCAACGGCGCGATCGTCGCCGAGGCGCGGCGGCTCGGGCTCACCGCGCCGCATAACGAGGCGCTGGTGCATTTCATCCACTCCCGGGAGCGGCAGACCTTCCTGAACAAGGAGGAGATCGCCAGGCGGATCGGCCTCGACCAGCCCGCCGGCCATGCGGCGCGGCCCCGCGGTCCCATGCGTCCGGCTCCGAAGGGGCCGGACGGCGGCATGTCGTCAGGCGGCCCTCCACTGCGAAGCACGCGCCGACTGAAGGAACTGATGCACGCGTACTACGTGGACCTTCAGGCGGCGTCGAGCAGCGCCGACCGCCTCGTCGCGGCGTGCTCCGGACTGGCGCCGGTAGAAATCGTGCGCGCCCTGGACATCGTGCCGTACTTCCCGGAAAACCACGCCGCGCTCATCGGGGCCAACCGCCAGGCGTCGCGCTACCTGGCGCGCGCCACGGCGGAGGGGTTCTCCCAGTTCGCGAGCTCGGCGATGCGGGCCGACATCGGCGCGCTCCTCGATGGCAGCAGCCCGCTCGTGGCGGCCCACGGCATCGCCGGACCGCCGCATCCTGACGTCGTCGTCTACAGCACGAACACCGGACACGACCTGCTGCGCTGGTTCGAATTCTATGGGGCGCATTACGGTGTGCCGGTAGTCGGGTTGCATCCACCGCCAGCCCTGGGCGAGCTGGAGCGCATCGACGTCGACGCGGCAGTGCACCAACTCCTGCGCCTTGCGACACGGCTGGAAAGCGTGGCAGGGCGGCCGCTCGACCAGGACCGGCTGGCCGATGTGGTCGGCCACACGATGCGGGCGGCCGCGCTGTGGAGCGACATCCTCGAGATGGGGCGCCTGACGCCCGCTCCATTCACCTTTTTCGACACGCTGGTCCACGTCGCACCCATGATCCTGCTGAGGGGGACGGCGGAGGCGGTGGATTACTACGAGCTGCTCAAGTCGGAGATAGCGGACCGCATCGCCGACGGAATTGCGGCGGTTCCCGCGGAGTCGCACCGCTTCTACTGGGATGGGCCGCCGATCTGGTGCGGATTGCGGCCGCTGGCTCGCCTCTTTGCGGATCATGGCGTCGCCATCGTCGGCTCCACGTTCTGCAGCGTCTTCGCCCTGACGGGCCTCGATCGCGACAACCCCATCGAGAGCATGGCGCGGGCGTACACGGGAGTCTTCGGCAACCGGTCGGAGGGATACAAGACCGCGTATCTCGCGGAGAAGTTCAGCCAGTTCGCGGTGGATGCGGCCGTGTACCACGACTGCCGCACCACGCCGGAGGCGAGTCACGTGCGCTACGGCCTGGCCGTGCGCGCGCAGCGCCTGACCGGGGTTCCATCCCTCGTCATCGAAGCGGATTCGCACGATGTACGGCTCTTCTCGGCTGAACGGCTGCAGATGTTGCTGACGGGATTCCTCGAGCCGCAGCTCGCGCACAACGGAGCAGGAACATGAACGCCACCGGGAGGATCGTTCGCATGCCTGACGATCCAGGAGTGAACGCCGCCGGCGTCGACGCCGGCACGGAGTGCGTGAAGGCCGTCGTGGTGAATGGCGCCGGCCGCGTGCTTGGGCGCGCCGTCGTACCAACGCGAGGTTACTTCCAGGCCTGCGTCTACGAAGCCCTGGCGGCGGCGCTCGACGACGCGCAGCGCACCGAGTCGGACCTGGTTGGCATCGGGGCCACGGGTTTCGCCATGGACTGCGTCGGCGGCGCAACCGTGACCGCGACCGAGGCGGCCTGTCACGCGCTCGGCGCCTTCCACCTGATCGGAGAGCGCATGACGCTCGTGAATATCGGAGGCCGGGACCCGCATGTGATCCAGGTCGAGGCTCATGGCCGGCGAGGCGAGGCGCGCAACGTGCGCCCCTGCGCGTCAGGCGTGGGAAGCTTCCTGATGTTCACGGCCCGGCACCTCGACGTGGTCCCCACGCGCCTGCAGGAGCTGGCATCGGCGGCGGAGCGACCTGCAGAAGTCAGCAGTTACTGCTCGGTCTTTTCGGCCACCGGCATCCTGGAGCGGCTCCGCGAGGGAGCCACTCGTGAGGAGATCGCGCTCGGCAGCATGCACTCCATCGCCGAACGCATCGTCGAGATCGGCGGGTTCGAGGACCCCGTGTACGTGTGCGGCGGAGTCGTGGAGTATTTCCCGGGCGTGGCGCGCGCACTCGAGGCGCTGTCCGGCAAGACGGTCCGGGCGATTCCCGACCCGATCTTCACCGGCGCCCTCGGCGCCGCGCTGAACGCTCTCGCACCGCGAGGCCGGGCGGTGTCCGCGTCCGGTGCAACGCCATGAACACCGAGCGTGCAGCAGGTGCGGCGGCGCGAGGGAACGGCCGGCCGGCAGAACTGCGCAGCACGGCGGTGCTGCGCGAGACCATGGGTGCCTACTACCGGTCCCTGGGCGAGGAGGGTGAACAGCGCGCGCCCGTGGCCTGGTGCTCGAGCGTGGGACCCGCGGAGCTGCTGCGCGCCCTCGGCTTCCGCGTCTTCTATCCAGAGAACCACGCGGCCATGCTGGGAGCGGCGCGTACGGCCAATCGGTACATGCCCTTGGCCCATGCCCAGGGATACTCGCAGGATGTCTGTTCGTACCTGACGAGTGACATCGGCGCGTTCCTGGCCGGTGAGACTCCGCTTTCGACATTCGGCCTGACGAGTGTCCCGCGCGCCGACGTCCTGGTCTTCAACACCAACCAGTGTCGCGATGTGCGCGAATGGTTCGAGTGGTATGGGCGGCGCTGGACCGCGCCCGTGATCGGCGTTCGCTCGCCGCGGAGCATCGATCAGGTTACCGAGGATGATGTCGACGGGGTCGCGAAGCAGATCGAGGCACTGGTGCCGATGCTCGAGGCCGTGGCCGGCGCCCGGCTCGACGGAGTGCGGCTCTCCGACGCGGTGGGCGCGTCACGCACATGCTCAGATCTGTGGGAGGCTTGCCTCGAGACGGCGGCGGCCCGCCCTGCGCCGCTGACCTTTTTCGACGGCACCATCCACATGGGACCGGCGGTGGTTCTCCGCGGAACCGAAAACGCGTGCGCCTATTATCGAACGCTGCTGGCGGAGTTGCGCGCCAGGGTGCAGGACGGCGTCGGCGCCGTCCCGGGCGAGTCGCTGCGCTTGTACTGGGACGGGATGCCACTCTGGGGACGGCTGCGGGCGCTGGCAACCACGTTTGCCGAATTCCGCACCACGGTGGTCGCGTCCACCTACTGCAACAGCTGGATCTTCTCGGATCTCGAGGCCGGTGACCCGATGCGGTCGATGGCCCGCGCGTCGCTGGCACTCTTCATCGCGCGGTCCGAGGGGCCCAAGGAGGCGTACATCGAGCGCATGGCGGACCAGTACGCGGTCGACGGCATCATCTACCATGATTGTCGTACCTGTCCGAACAACTCGAACACGCGCTACGCCCTGCCGCAGCGCCTGTCGCAGCGCCTGGGCATTCCGTTCCTGGTACTGGACGGCGACGTGAACGACCTGCGGTGTTATTCGGACGAACAGGGACGCACGAACATCGAGGGTTTCGTGGAGCAGCTCACCGATGCACGGGCGGCGCGCCGTCAGGTGGTGCAGGGGTGAGTCGGCACGCCGGTATCGACAGCGGGTCGTGGACGACCAAGGCGGTGGTCATTGACGACAGTGGCACCGTCCTCGGCGCCGCGGTCACGCGCTCGGGAGCCGACCTCGCCGTGGCGGCGGCGCGGGCGTACGACGAAGCGCTGTCGATCGCTGGTCTCGTGCCTGACGATATCTCGACCGTCTGGTCGACGGGCTTCGGGCGGCACACGGTGGCCTTCGCGGACGGCTCGCGCACAGAGTTGGACTGCCACGGACGCGGCGTTGCTCACTACGTCCCCGGGCCGCTGGTGGTCGTCGATATCGGCGGACAGGATGCCAAGGTGATTCGGCTGGATGCGGCGGGACAGAGGCTCGCCCACCGCATGAACCGCAAGTGCGCGGCGGGTACCGGGAGCTTCCTGGACGAAATCGCGCTGCGACTCGGCGTGGACACCGCGGCGCTCGACGATCTGGCCTCGGGGTCCGACGAATCGCTCGAGCTGTCCAGCTTCTGCACCGTGTTTGCCGGAACAGAGTTGCTGACGCTGATTCGCGCTGGAAAGAAGCCGGCCGACCTCGCGATGGCGGCGTACCGCTCGCTGGTGAAGCGCGTGCAGGCCATGGATGTCTTCCAGGGGAAGTTGGTGGCCACTGGAGGAGTGGTCGCCTATCACCCGAAGGTGGTGGAGCTTCTCCAGGAATCGATGGGCAGCGAGGTCATCATCCCGCCGCATCCTCAGGAGATGGGTGCGTTCGGCGCCGCGTTGGCAGCGCGTGATGGCGCGTCCTCGGTTGGACTGGACGGATTGGCGCAACAGGGCGCATCCGGCCGCGGAGGACGTGATGACCCGTAACGCCGAAGTCGCACTCGGCGAGGTCATGCGCCATGCGCGCGCCGCTACGCGCGACGGGAACGTCATCTCCTCGCGTCTTGCGCCAATCGGCGAGCGCGAAACGGTTGGATCCCTCCTTGCCCGCAACGCTTCGCGCTTCGCCGAGCGGCCGGCGTACCGCGAGAGGCGCGATGGGCGGCTGGAGACCGTGACTTGGGATCAACTGCTCAGGGACGTCGTCGCATTCGGTCGCTTCCTCAGCGCGTCTGGTGTGCGCGCCGGAGAGCGCGTGGCCGTCATTTCGCCCAATCGCGGCGAGGTGCTCGTGGCCGAGCTGGCGACGATGGGCATCGGGGCGATCTACACGCCCATCTTCGCCGGTTACGCCGCGGACCAGTTGCAGGCACTGGTGGCGCACGCCGAGCCAGCCGCGCTGTTGCTGGCCGGTGCGAGCCAGCTGGAACAGGTCGGGGTGCCGCCCTCGGCGCGCACGGTCGTGACGTTCGACCCGCTTCCGCCCGGGATGACTGCGCGGGCCGCGCCGCACCTTGCATTCGCTGACGCGGTTCGGCGCGGGCGTTCCATCAATGGCTCGATGGCCGAGTGGCTCGCCACGGCCGCCGCGATCGACCCCGGGAAGCCTGCGTTGATGATGTACACGTCGGGCACCAGCGGACCGCTCAAGGGCGTGCTGCTGAGCCACGACAACATCCTCTCTCAGCAGCGCGCACTCTCTGCCATCTGGGATGTCACTCCCGACGACCGGTTCCTCTCGTACCTGCCGTGGCACCACAGCTTCGGTGGCATCTTCGAGAAGTACACCGCGCTGTATCACGGGGCGGCACTCTGCATCGACGAGTCGCTGGGCAAGGACTTTGCCGTGCTGCTGCGCAACTGGAAGGACGTCCAGCCCACGATCTACTTCAGCGTCCCCAAGATCTATCAGCAACTGGTCGTGCACGCGCAGGCACATCCCGACGACGAGGGGCGGATCTTCCACGAGGGGCTGCGCTTCGTCTTTACGGCCGCCGCTCCGCTGCCGGCCACCATTTCGGCCTTCTTCGCGGCGAGGGGGATCCCGGTGCTCGAGGGGTGGGGCCTCACCGAGACCTCGCCATGCTGCACGCTGACCGACTTCAATGAACCGCGCGCGATTGCGGGAATGATCGGCTATCCCATTCCCGGCGTCAGCATCGCGGTTGCACCCGACGGCGAGATCCTGGTGCGCGGATCGAACGTCATGTCCGGCTACTACCGGAACCCTGAAGCGACGACCAGGGCGCTGCCCGGCGACGGCTGGTTCCACACCGGGGACCTCGGGGAGGTGCACGGCGTTGCGCTGAAGCTGGTGTCGCGGAAGGATCGCGTCTTCAAGATGCTCAATGCCGAGAAAGTCATCCCGACGGCTATTGAGAACCGCCTCGCGGGGATGAACCCGTACATCCGCCACGTGATCGTCACCGGGAGCGGGAGGGACTTCCTCGCCGCGCTGATCTTCCCGGACTACTTCCGGATCCATGAGGAATTCGGGGCCGACGTCGCGTCGGCGGAGCGCGTCGTGAAGGCGTCGCTTCGGGAGTCCGTGCTCGCCTTCAATCGAGAACATTCCGTGAAGTACGAGCACATCCAGGCCTTCGTCGTCGTCAGCAAGGAACTGTCGATCGAGGACGAAGAGCTGACCCCGTCGCTCAAGGTGCGCGTCGGCAACGTGCTGGAGAATGTGGGTGAGTATCTCGAGGCCGTGTACGAGCCCAGCGAAGGTTGCGACTGCCGATTCCTGCGCACGGTGATGCGACTGTCGCCTGACGAGCGGCGCTGTTTCGCCGGCTCGTCCCTGACGCTGGACCAATGCCACGAGTGCGGGAGCTTTCTGTTTGGAGACCAACCGGGCGCGGCGGGGCTGGCGTGAGCTGGACGGGAGGACGGACGTCATGACCGAGCAGCGGCGGGAGGCGTGGATGATGACCGCTCCGGGAGCGCCCCTCGAGCGACGAGCACTCGATCCCGAAGGACCCTCTGCGGGCGAGGCGGAGGTGGAGGTCGCGGGCTGCGGTGTCTGTCACACGGACCTCTCGTTCCTTCACCTCGGCGTGAAGACCCGCGGAGCGCTGCCGCTGGCGCTGGGGCATGAAATCAGCGGGATCGTCAGGCAGGTGGGCGATAGGGTCGATGCGTCGCTGCTGGGGTGTCCCGTCGTCGTCCCCGCGGTGCTGCCCTGCGGCGAATGCGCGCTCTGCCTGGCTGGGCACCGGAGCATCTGTCGCCGGCAGGTCATGCCCGGAAACGACCGGCATGGCGGCTTTGCTTCACACGTGACGGTGCCGGCGCGCTTCATCTGCCCGGTGCCCGACGCCGTGCTGGCGACGCACGAACTCTGGGAGCTGGCCGTGGTATCGGACGCTGTGGCCACGCCGTTCCAGGCCGTCCGGAACTCGGGACTGGCCGCCGGCGACCTGGCCGTGTTTGTCGGCGTGGGCGGCATCGGCGTGTACGGTGTGCAGATTGCTGCCGCGGCCGGAGCGAAGGTGATCGCCCTCGACCTGGACGATCGCAAGCTGGAACTGGCGAAGGCGGCCGGCGCGCACGCCGCGCTCAACGTCCGCGACCTGGCCGCGAAGGAAATCCGGAAGCAGGTCAAGGCCATGGCAGACGCCATCGCCGCTCCCGCCCACCTGTGGAAGATCTTCGAGATGTCCGGCACACGGGGCGGTCAGGAGACCGCGTTCGGACTTCTGGGCTATGGTGCCTCGCTGGCCATCGTGGGCTATACGATGGACCGCGTCGAGGTCCCGCTGTCGAACCTGATGGCCTTCGAGGCCACCGCGCGCGGGAACTGGGGCGCGGATCCGCTCTCCTATCCCGAGCTGCTGGAGTGGATCGGTGCTGGCCGGCTGACCGTGAAGCCGTTTGTGGAGCGCCACCGTCTGAGCGAGATCAATGCGGTGTTCGACGACGCGCACCACGGGCGATTGTCGAAGCGGGCAGTGCTCGTCCCGGACTGACCGAGGTCACGGCCGGCGTGGCGCTCACCCAGTGAGTGTCCTCGCCTCTTCTTCCAGTTGTGCGGCCAGCGCGACATACCGTCCGGTCGAGAGGTCGCACGACGCCGCTTCGGTAACGCGCGCGTAATCCCGCAGCACCTCCTCCTCCTGCGCCGGCGCGATCATCTGCGCGGCCATCGGGAAGAGCACATCATCTTCCTTCATGATGTGGTCTCGGAGGAGCGCCACGTATCCCTTGGCATTCGAGACCAGGATCCGGCGCCCTTCGTCGTCACCCTCCTGCCACCTCTTCACGCCGTCCCGCACCCCGCGAGTGTAGCGCCGTCCCTCTTCGTGCTCCATCAGCATCACGGCAATTGGGCCCCCGTCTTGCGGCATTCCGGCGGCAACCATCGCACCGAACAGCACGCCCTCTTCCTTTCGGTGATGGCACCCGTCGGCGAAGCCGGCGATGAAGTCGGCTGCGTCGACGAAAAAGCCGGGGCGCACCGCGATGCCTCGATCAACGGCTCGCGTGGCAGTTTCCAGGGCATCGAGGACTCGCTCAATGACGCGGTGTTCGTCCATCAGGATGTCCGTGGCCTTCACGTGCCACTCTCCGGTGGGCGGGTCGTCGCGCTCAGGTGGGGCTCAGCGAAAGACCTCACGCGCGTCTTGCGCGTGCGAGGGAAGCATTGGCTGGACCGCGGCCATTGTCCAGACTCCAAAGCCGCAGAGCGCACCCGGCAGAGGTGGCAGACGACCACGCGGAGGATACTTTCGAGCGCGCCTTGAAGGATGGCACGCCCTCCATGCGATCCCGTCATGTCTCCTTCCGCCTCGAACTGTCACTGAACTCGGCCCGGGCAGGTCGCGCCGCTTCGCCCCGATCACCGCGCTGGCGAGCGGCTTCGAACTCGGCCTGACGATCCACGTCATTCAGGGAACCAGACCCGGCCCCGCCGTGGGAGTCTCCGCCATGATCCACGGCGATGAACTCGACGGGCTCCTGATCGCGCCTGAGTTAGTGCGCACGTTGGATCCATCCACGATTAACGGTTCGGTCCGGATTCTCGGCGTCGCAAATCCGCTCGCGATGGAAGGGACCACCCGGAACACGCCGATCGACATGCTCGACATGAATCGGCTCTTCCCCGGCGCGCCCGACGGCTGGCTGAG
>Ga0209109_10000822_pt1 | contig 16976 bp, 14 predicted proteins | sample Rifsed10ft2_FD_184004 | JGI IMG/M metagenome (GOLD analysis project Ga0209109, IMG submission 184004) | Soil microbial communities from Rifle, Colorado, USA - sediment 10ft 2 (version 2) | ecosystem: Environmental > Terrestrial > Deep subsurface > Rock core/Sediment | place: Rifle, Colorado... | reverse complement strand
GCTTCTCCGCGGACGTTTCCATGTCGATTTTTTGTCTAGAGATCGCTGCTCTCCGAAGCCTGACTCCGTCCCTCTTTTAAAAGGAGGACGTCGAGGAGTTTGTTCTCGAAACGATGCGAAAAGCCTTCCACCTTTTCCTGCAGAGGTATTACGGTGGTAAACTCCGGCGGGAAGGCCCCCACACTCGAGGAGATCTTCCTGATCCTCTCGTCCATGCACCTTCCCTTGATGATGAAGTGGCCGTCCTTCAACGCCAAGTCATAATCATAGTCAGGCATTTCATCCGGCAGTTCCGCCCTTACCGGTAATCCGATGTCCGGCACCCTTCTGGGAAATTCGAGACGAAGGAAATAGGCGCCGCCCCAATCTTCAATCGTGTAGATATTCCCGTAACGCCTCTCGCGCTCCATTTTCTCGACAAATCCCTTCTCATAAAAGCCGTCAACCGGGATCGGGAAGCCCCGAATCACTCCCGCGTGCCGGGCCATAACAGGCTGCAGGGCATAGTATAAAGGGAGGCCATAGACAGCCGCGGCAAAGACCATCTCTCCAGCCGGCTTGGCGTGGAAGATACCGTCTCTGAGGCGATATGTCCCCTCAAGAAACCCACAAAACATCCCGATCAAAACGTAAAGGTTAATCTTCTGACTGAACAGCACATCCACTCCCGCGAGGGCGACCGCCAACGCCATGACGACGAGGGGGTAAAGAATCATGTTGACCAGGATATTCAAGCCCGTAGATCCGATGACGCTGAAGAAGTAGGAACTGGCGACCGCCCTCTGCAAGTCTGCCTTCGCCTGGTGCGGCAAACCGCCGAGCAGCGGCTGTAAGAGGAAAATCGTAACTCGCGCCAGCGGTCTATTAAGAGCGCCGGTCTTGCCGATCCGCAACACGGTCTCTTGAAAGCTCGCGGCGACTTGCCCAGGAAACCGTTTCTCCGGCTTAGGAGGTTCGGCGCGCCGCGGCTGCGGCGCCGGTTTTTTTTCCTCTGCCTTGGGCGCCGAAGGCGGAGGCGCCGGCGGCGCGGGCTTTACCTCAACTTTGGGCGCTGCTGGGCCCGGGGCGGAAACGGCCTTCTTCTCCCCCGCCTGCGCTGGAGGCGGCTGGGACGGAGGGGGTGACGCCGGCTTTGCGGCGCCCTTGCGGAAACGGGACTCAAAAGTTTCGCTGAAATTCACATCTTGATGAAGAGTTCGGGCACGAGCAATCAAGGCTGCCTCGGTTTCGACATTGTTGGGATCCGTGACGCAACAGTCGACCGGGCAGACGGCCGCGCACGCCTCGTAGTCATGAAAGCCCACGCACTCCGTGCACAACAGCGGGTCGATGACATAGATCTCGTCGCCTTGAGTGATCGCGTTGTTAGGGCACTCTGGTTCACACGCCCCGCAGTTGATGCACTCGTTAGTGATCATCGTTGCCATTGGAAATATCTACCTCACTGTTATGTAATTACTTGTTTCATTTACGGTTGTCAATAATTGAGGCCTGAGCTTGCAAGGGAGGGAAAATTCGTGTTACAGCATGGAAAAGGGCGGCGTACCCAAGTGGTTAAGGGAGAGGTCTGCAAAACCTCGATGCAGCGGTTCGAATCCGCTCGCCGCCTCCACTTTTCGCTTCCTTGCCCCGCCGCGCCAGTATCGGGCCTACCGTTGAGCGAATCCTTCGAACCTTGAAGCCCGACAAAGGGCTATGATAAGAGACGGGTCCGGAGCTCTGATGGAGACTCTTCTTCAATACTTCGTCGAGTACCGATATCTGGTCATTTTCTTCGGCACTTTCATCGAAGGAGAGGTCGTTCTCATCGCCGGAGGCTTTCTTGTCTACGAGGGCCACCTAAATTTTGCCATCCTGGTGCTGATTGCCACGCTGGCCGCGATCATCGGCGATAACATTTTTTTCTGGCTCGGCCGCAGCCAGAGAGCCGGAGGCCAACACCCTTTGGCCAACCGCCTGCTGCGCTTTATAGGCGAGCATCGCCTCTTCAAGGGCGAAGAGCTGATCCGGCGCCACGGCGGGAAATCGGTGTTTCTCGTCCGCTTTTTCTACGGGCTCCGGTTCGCCGGCGCCATGACAGCGGGCTATCTCGGCATGGGATTCGGGCGCTTCTTTCTATTTAACCTGATCGGCTCTCTTGTCTGGGCTCTTGTTATCGGCAGGGTCGGATACCTGTTCGGCCAGAGCCTTGAGGCGGTCGTCCAGGGCGTAAGGCTGGCCCAGATCGGACTCTTCCTGGTGCTGGCGGGCCTCGTCGCCATTTATCTGATCAACAATAAAAGAAAGAAAAAAGCTCGGCAGAGAAGCCGGCCGGGAGCCTAGGGCTGAATTCCGAGGAGGCGGTTGAGCTCTCCCGACATGTCCAGCTCCTTGATGTCGTCGAAGCCTCCGACGGATTTCCCGTCGATAAAGATCTGCGGCGCCGTCCTGCGGCCGGACAGCCGCGTCACCTCCTCCCGAAGGTGCTCGTCAAGGGTTATGTCGATCTCCTCAAAATCGATATGCTTGGTACGCAGAAGCGCCTTCGCCCTAGTACAGAAAGGGCAGTAATTTGTGGTATAGATCACGACTTTGGGCATGGGCGTAGACGAAACCAATTCTCCCACAATGAGTTCAGGGCTTCATCTCTACGGCATCCACGCTCTTAACGCCGATCGTGCGGAGCAAATCTATAATGGTGTCGGATTCATCCTTGCTATACTGGCCGGCCAGACGAACCTGGTAGAGAGTCCATCCGTCTCCGAACTGTTTCTCCACGACGGCCGAAGGAAAGCCTTGTTTACCCAGCTGACCCCGTAACTCCTCCGCTTGATCTCTGACCAGGAAGGTGCCCGTTTTGATAACGAACCGGGAGGCGGCTGGCTGTGATCGGCTCTTGTCCGCCGGTTCTGCGACCACGAGCGCCCGCCATTCGGGGTTGTAATACAGCAGCGCCAGCAGGGATAAAACCAGGAGAAGAACGAGCGCGGAGAGCCGTCCGAGCCGGAAGGCCGGTTTTTTCGGCGTGATCCAATTCTCCCGTGTGGCGGCAACCTTTAAAAAAGACTGTCTGACTTGCCCCACGCCGATTTTGCCGCCTCGCTGCCCGGCCTGCTCCACGGCGAGATTTGCGACGCGGTTAATCAGCCGAGGGACACCTGAAGTCTTGCGATGAAGATAGCGGGCCGCGAACCCGGTAAATCGAATCTCGTCCGCGAGGCCGGCAACCGTGAGACGGTGTGTCAAATAGGGCAGCACCTCTTTCTTCTTGAGAGGCCCTACCTTGAGTTTGGCGCCGATCCTCTGTTCGAGCTGCTGGAATCGTTTGTGACCCAATTTCGCCGCGAGTTCCGGCTGGCCGACCAAAACAATCTGAAGCAGCTTTTCCGCATTCCTGTCCAGATTGGTGAGGAACTTCACATGGTCCAGGCAGCGAAAATCCAGGTGTTGCGCTTCATCGAAGACTGCGAGGGGGATTTTGGAGTCGCCTTCCATATCGCGAAAAGCGGTATCGAGGGTCTCGGTTATGTCCTGGGGGGTCCGCGGCGGAGTATTCACGAGCACCACGTTAAAATCTCCGTTCAACTCCTGCAAGAGCCGCCGGCAGAGGATAGTCTTCCCCGTGCCCGAGTCCCCGACGACGCATATCAGCCCGTCTCGACGCTGGATAGCAGCTAAGGTCTCTTCAAAAACCCGCTGATGGTGATCGCTGGCGTAAAGGAAGTCCAGGTCGGCCGTCAGGCTGAAAGGTCTTTTATGCATCTTTATGTTCTTCTATGTAAACGCGGCAAAAAACACAACACCGGGATCCCGTCCGGCGCGCGCGGTTTTCGACGGCAGGAGAGCGCCGCTGCATTCATTTTTCCCCGGCCCGTTCCTTGAGGTATCCACGAACCCTTTCCGCCAAGCGGCTGTTTTCTTCACCCGCGCTTTCAACAAATTTCTGATAGTGGAAACGGGCCCTCTCCGCTTCGCCCATCTCTTCCAGAACCAAGGCGAGATTGTAATGGGTCTGGGGAAAATAAGGGTTGATGGCCAGGGCTTTCTCCAAAACCTCTCGCGCCTCGTGAACTCGTTTCTGAGACCGGTAAACCAATCCCAGGTTATTATAAGAACTCAAATGATTGCGGTCCATAGACAGGGCTGTCTCGTAGTGCTTCGTGGACTGCTTCCAATCTCCTTTGATCTGATAGATAACCCCGAGATTGTGGAAGGCCCGCGGATAACGCGGATTCAGGGTGACCGCTTTTTTGAGCTCGGTGACCGCCTGGTCATACATCCCCAGTTCCTTATAAACGACTCCCAGGTTGTTATGGGCCTCGGCATAGAGGGGCCATAACTGGACGACTTTCTCATACTCGCGCCGCGCCAGCGGAAAATTCCTCTCCTCCTGATAGAACAGAGCCAGGTTAAAGTGGTAGCGCACTTCCTCGGAGAGGTCGGGCGTCACGGCAACCTTTGATGAGCCGTTGCGCGATTTTCCTGGTTTGGCGGGCCTGGCGGACTCCGTGGGTTTCTTCTCGACCTTGGCTACTTCTGGCCTCCCGCCCCCGCTCCCTGCCGGGATCTTCCCCGGCGTGGCTCTCTTCTCCACAGGCGCCTCCGCCTCTTGCCCCTCTCGGGCGGCTACTCCCTTATCCAACACCAACGGCTCCACAGCCGGAACCGACGGCGGCGGAGTGAGAATCAAGCCGGCCGGCCTTTTCTCTGAGGTTGCCTGCGAAACAGCCGACGGCGACTTGGCCCTGGGGCCCCGCGCGAAAAAGAAATAGACAATCAGCACGACAAAAAGAAAAACACCCGAACCCAAGCCTACCAGAAGCGCAGGGGAAACATTGGTTCGGCTCAAAACCGAACTCAAGGAGCCTCCCCCCAACCCGCCCCCTGATCCTTTGGCGGCCGTCGGCAATACTCCCGTAGGGTCGGGGCTGAGGTAGCGCCTCCCCAACCTGGCCGATTGCGCTTTCTTGAGGGCGTCTGCTATCAGACTCACGGCGCGGCTTTCTTGGAAAGCTGGCTTGAAGTCAGCACCACCTGGACTTGAGAAAAACCCTCGACCCGCTTGAAGGTCCTTTCCACCTCCTCGGCCTCCGTTTTCTGCGCGAACCGTCCCAAATAGAGACGATGGCCGCTTCCCCTGTCCGCCGCATCAGCCCTGGCCAGGAAAAGAGGATAGCCGGTGGATTTTACCCTTTCCGCGACTTCGAGCGCCTCAGCCTCGGTTTTGTAGGAGCCGATCTGGATGGTGTAGAAAGAATTCCCCTGTCCCTTTTCTTGCGTTGACTTTGCCTCCGCTGAGGGCGAAGCCGGCGACGAACGGCCTTTTCTCAACGGGATGAGATCGGAGTCGAGGAAGAACATCGCAAAAAGGCCGCCCAGGACAAAAACCAACAACCCCACCAATCCCAGCGCGAGCCTCCGCCTGAAAACTCCGCCGGGACGCGGGGCCTCCTCCCCCTCAAGACTCTTCAGCCCCTTCATGACGGTCTGGCGCTGGATCTCCCTGCTTTGCTCCGCGTACCCGCCGAGCAGGGCTCGATCGGACGCGAGATTGATGAGACGCGGAATGCCCCGCGAATAGTTATAGATCTCGCGCAGCGCCCCGGTTGTGAAATGAATATCTCCCGACGAGCCCGCGACCGTCAGGCGGTGGTGGATATAGCGTGGGACCTCTTCCTTTCCCAAAGGCTGCAGGTGGTAGCGGATGGAAATTCTCTGATTGAGCTGCCTCAATCGGGGCAGCGAAAGCTTTTCTTTCAACTCCACCTGTCCCATTAAGATGATCTGCAGCAGCTTCTCCTTCTCCGTCTCGAGATTCGACAAAATGCGGATTTCCTCCAAAACCGGCAGGGGCAGATTCTGGGCCTCGTCGATGATCAGAATCGAGCTGCGGTTCGCCCCTTGCTGGTTCAGGAGAAACTGATTGAGCTCATCCAGAAGCTCCTTCTTAGTGGTACCGCCGCTCGAAATTCCAAAGTCGCTCAGGATGCACTGCAGGAGCTCCTGTCCCGAAAACATGGGATTCAGGATGAGGGCGCTGTCGGCGGATTGGGATTCGATCTTGTTCAACAGCGCCCGGCAGAGCGTGGTCTTCCCGGCCCCGACCTCGCCGGTGATCAGGATAAACCCCTCTCTCTCCTTAATCCCGTAGAGCAGATGCTCGAAGGCCCCGCGGTGATTCTCGCTCAAGAAAAAAAAACGAGGATCCGGGGTCAAATTAAAGGGCTTTTCCTTAAGGCCGTAAAACTCCTCGTACATATCCACGCGGTCTACCAGGGCGACCGCCCTTTGGCCTTTTTCACCCTTTCGATCTCTCGCGCCGTGATTTCATCGACCTTCTTGCCAATCATAACGGTCGGGCTCAATAGGACCACAAGCTCCGTTTTCCGCGCCTCCTGAGTTGTACCGCGGAAGAGGCGGCCGATACCGGGAATATCCCCCAAAATGGGGACCTTGCTATCGCTGTCGCTTCGTTTCTCCTGCATGAGTCCCCCTATGACAACGACTTGCCCTTCCCTGGCCCGGACCACCATATCCGCCTCCCTGACATCCAAGACAGGAAAGGTGTCGCCTGCGGGCGATCTCGTCTCTCCTCTCTTTTCCGTCACTGTAGGATGAATGTGAAGGACCACGCTCCCGTCAGGCGCTATCTGAGGAGTGACTCCTAAAACCACTCCTACAGTGACCGTGCGGGGAGTGACGGTCCGGCTGGTTTGCGTGCCGGTCAGCGAAGGAGTCTCCGATACGCGGGTCTCAAAAAACACTTCGTCCGTGCCGGCGCGGATCACAGCGGTTTGGTTATTCAAGGTCGCGAGTTTAGGACTCGAAAGGACATTGAGCTCGCCTTGAGTATTGATAGTCTCCAGCAGGGCGGAAAAATCGGAGTTGACCACGCCGATTTGGAATCCGCCCGCGCCAGGGGCCAGACGCTGAGCCAAGATTTTGTTGGCCGAGAGCGTCGAGGCCCCCCGCAAGGCGGCCGCCTGCGCTATGGCACCCCAGTCAAGGCCAAACCGGTAATCTCCTGTGAGCGTCACCTCGACAATCCTCGCCTCTATGAGAACTTGACGCTGGACAGATCCCTCCACGCTCTCCAAAAAACTGGCGATCCGATCCAAGATCTTGGGAAAATCAGTAACAAAGATGTTTCCACCCTGTTTGTCCACAATGACCTTCCCCTTTGGAGACAGGATTTTCCCAAGCCCAGCCTCGATGTCCCTCCAAATATCAGCTTCGGCGGTCGTGCTGACGGTGCTGCTTCCCCCCACATTGCCAGCGGTTCCTCCTGTTGTTCCTGTAGCGCCCGTGACACCTCCGCCTGCAGCTCCGATTTGTGCCGAGGTAGAAGACGATCCAGAGCGCTTAACATTAACGTACTGAAAGGAAAAAACCCTGGTCTCCGGGGCAGGCTCCGCAACTCGGATTATATTGTTCTTGATCGCGTAGCTCAGCTCCAGCAGATCCGTAAGAGTATCCAGCGCCTCCGTCAGGGTGACATTCTTGAGATCCACCGTGACACTCCCCTTGACCTTCGGATCCACTACGATATTGAAGGACGTCTGTTTGGCGATCGCCATGAGAACTTCGCGGATATCGGCGTTCCGGAGAGAGAAGCTATAGAGCCTTTCCGGCTCCCGCTTTCCTTCAATTTCCGTGACGATCAATCCCGGCAGTCTTTCTTCCGACAGGCCCCCCGGCTTCCCTGGCGCCACACTGGCGGGAGCGGGAAAAGCCTTCTGAGGAGTTTTGAGCGGCACACAACCGGGGATGGTCATCAGGAAAAGAGTCGCCAAAGCGCCCATCCAACGATACCGCACGGCAGGGATCCCTCTTCTTTGTTTCATTTTTTCCTTTCTTGTATCTGGACAGAGACCGCCGGCTCGCTGACCTTAATCATCCTCCTACGCCCGTCTCTCTCCAACACCACCGCGTCGGGACGTATTTCCGCGACAATCTCCTCCCCCACCTTTTCTCCTACGGTAACGGTGCGACCATCGATGGTTGCTACAGACTTCGGACGCCCTACAATGATGGCCTTCACTTGCAGCCCGTCGCTTTCTCGGCTTTTAGCCTTTCCGGTCTCTTCTTCTCCAGTCAAAAAAGGGTTGCGGCCCCACGGAGTTTGCTCATCCACGGTTTCGCTCTTAACGGCGACCGGCGGCAGAGCCGGGCTCGCCGCTCCTTGCGACGCAGTCGACGAAGAGGATGACGGCTTGGCCACGACAGCAGGCATCTTTTTTCCCGGGCGGAATGTCACCCATTCCGGGCGCACGTAATAAACCGCCGTGCCCGAAAGGAGGAGTATCGAAACCAGCAGCAGCCAACGGTCACGATTCACTTGACTCTCGTTGAAAGATCGCCTTTGAGATAATAGGCGTTGAGAACGACCTCCGCCACAACCTGGGGCAAAGCCCGTTGCAACTGCAGAGACTGGATCGTCACCAGGCGGGGGATCCCCTGTAAAGCCTCGAGGAAAGGGGCAATCTCCCTGTAGTCGCCGGCAAAGGTCAACTTAATGCTGAAGGAGTCTATAGGTCCTGGGCTGCCCGGGGCGGCAGGCGAAGCTGCAGGCACAGGCTGCACAACCACCGCTTGCGAAGTCCCGCCCCCAGGCGCGGGCGGTGGCGCCGGCGACGACGCAGCGGCGGTCTCCTTCGTGGTCAACGACAGATTGCTCAGGTTATAGTCCTGGGCGACGCGGCTGATGTCCTGCAACACCGGAGGAACGTCTTTCTCCTTGGGGAGGGCTCGCAAGAGGCGTTCCTGCGCTTTTTGCAGCTGGTCCCGTTCTCCCGGACTCAAGGGAGGGGAACTCCTCCACATCTCCTGCCCCTTACTCAGCTTGCCTTCCACTTCAAGAATTTCGCTGCGCATGCGCTGGATGCCACGAATTTTGAACACCCAAAATCCCAGCAGAAGCAAAGCAACCAATCCCGCAACGGGAGCAAGAAACCGACGACTCATCTTGGGAATGCCCCACATCATCTATATCCCCCTGGATTGAGCCCGGAGCTCAAACTGGACCTTGGTTTTCCTGATCTCAGGCGCCTCTTGCCGGCTTTGAACGGCGCCATCTCCCGGCCCGCCCGCGGCCTCTTTGGACACCTGCCTTTCGACGCCCTCCGCAAGGGTCGAGATTTCCAGCGGGAGCAGCTCGATACCCTCAAAGTGTGGCGACCCCTTCAGCCCTTGGTAAAAGCGGTTGAAAGCCGCCTGCGCGGCATAAGAATCCGCGGACACCACCTGCCCCTTTAAAGTCACGAGCCATACCCCTTTGTCTTTGTCCCTCCGAACGCTCATGGAAGAAAGGAGCAGTTCGGGAGGGGCCAGTCGGCTTACGGCTTTCAAGAGCACCATCCACGATTTCCCGCCACCCCGGTTAGGGTCTATGGCCTGCTTGAGCAATCTCTCATTTTCACGCAAGACACGGCTTTCCTCAGACGCTTGGATCGCCGGCACCCACTGGCCATACAGAGCGGTCCGCTGTGCCAACAGCCCCCGGTAATAACGCTCTGTGAAGACAAGCACGAGCTGAATACTTAAGAAAACCAGCACGAGAGCTACGCCCAATCCCGGCCGTCGGATAAAAGATAGATCGATGCTGGGCCGTTTACGGACCGTCTTGCGCACCGCTTTGGGAACCAGGTTGATTCCCCCCGGAAGGTAGGCCCCCGCAATCAGCCCAAGCGGGATAAGGAAAACGGGAAAGAGATCGCGAAAGATATTCTCCCGCTCGCGAAGCGGACTGAGATCCACCCCCGGGCCCGGCCGTACAATCTCGCCGTGAGCTCCAGTCTCTCTCTGGAGACGGATCTGGAGTTCCTCGAGGCCCTTCTCCCCGCTGAGCAGGAAGCCCGCCTCTCCCCCCTCCCGGTAACGCTGGCGGTGGTAAAGGAGGGCCCGGTTCGCTTCTCTGACTGCTTCCTCCAACAGGGCATCGACGCCCCTTTCGGCGGCCCTGCTGGAAAACTCGCGATAGAAGCTCCACACTCCGTCTTTGACTCCGAGCAGGCATCCCTGCTGGCCGACCATGTGCACGACCGCGTGCAGCCCCTTTCCCTCGCCCTGGACAAACCCGAGGGAGCGGAGCAGGGCAATCGGCGGAGTGGTAAAAAGCGCCGGCTTGAGGCGACATCGAGCGAGGAGCTCTTGTGCCCGCCCTACCTGTGACTTTGGAGCGATCGCGACCAAGACCCTTACCTCTTTGAGATTTGCTGCGTCTTTTTCTTCGATCACTTCCCAATCAAAGACAACATCCTCCCCGGCGCCGCCCCCGACCAAACGCATTTCCCGTTCCACCACAACGGCAAGCTCGCTCGCCGGCATCGACGGAAATTCCAAAAGCCGGTGCACGACGCCCGGACCCGAGAGGGTAAGGCCAACCGGGTGGGAATCGAGCCTCTTGCGTCCGACCAGCGACTCCAACTGTTGAGGAACATTCTCCGGGTTGGAGATGAGAATCTCTTCCGCCGCAAAATCATACACGCTGAGGACATTGCCTGATATCGCCCCGTGCATGACCCGGAGTTGATCCGACCCGACCTCGATTCCCAAAACACCTGACGCCCCTAGGGCCATCCTACCTCCGACCCACTCTACCCAGGCTGTCGTAGAGAGGAATGAAAATCGACAGGGCAACCGTTAAAACCACACCCGCCAGCATTAAAATGATCAGAGGCTCCAGCACCGCGAAGAGTTTTTTGACCGTGGCCGGGACCTCCCGGTCATAATATTGAGTGACCCGTTCCAGGGTGGCGTCAATAGTCCCCGTGGTCTCTCCAATGAAAATCATGCGAATCACCAGAGGAGGAAAAACGCCGGTTTCCTGAAGCGAGCGCCACAGGGATCCTCCCTGAATGACTTTTTCCCTGGCCTCGTTCACGGCTTGGGCAATCACCGCGTTGCCTACGACCCGCTCGGCAATCGAGAGGCTTTGCGATATGTCCACACCGGTCCTTAGAAGAATTCCCAAGTGATGTGAGAAGCGCGACAGACAGACCTGCTCGATCAATCCCCCGATCACCGGGAGCCTCAATTTGATCGCATCCACGATCAGCCGCCCGCTCTCAGTCGCCTTCAGAAACCGGAGCAAGAAAAAAAATCCGGCGCCAGCCAGCAGGATCCAATACCAGCCGTAGCGGACGAGATTGGCCAGCCCCATGACGACCCGCGTTACCAAGGGCAAAGGCACCTTGAGGCTCAGGATCACCGGAAGAATCCGCGGGAAGACGAATCCCACGAGAACCGCTATGAGCCCCACGACCGCGATCAAGACGGTGGCCGGATAAATTGTCGCCCGCCTGATCTCGGAGGCCAAGCCATCCTGCCATTCCAGAAAGTTGGTGAGGTGTTGCAGGACCTGCACCAGGCTCCCGCTCGTTTCCCCCGCCCTGATCATGCTGACATAAATATCAGAAAAGATTTCCAAATGACGCGACAGGGCGTCGGAGAGACTGCTGCCGCCGCGGAGATCTTCCGTGATGATTCCGATGGCCCTCTTCATCCGGCGGTTGGGAGTCTGGAGCTCCAGATCCTCGAATGCCTGAAGAATGGGGATCCCGCCTCCTATGGCGGCGCTCAGATGCACGGTAAAATTGATCAGCTCTCTTCTTTTGACCGGCCGCGTGATATAAAACGGGACCGAGCTGTCGTCTAACTTGGCGTTGACCAGGTAGAGATCCATTTCGCGCAGCGTTAAGGCAAGCTGCTCCTCGTTCTCCGCAAGCATGACGCCGGCTACCTTCTGCCCTGTTCGACTCCTCGCCTGGTAGGTAAAGCGTGGCATTTCTTAGTTGTTGGTTGAACGATAATAACTTTTTGCCTACGGCTGGTAGGCTACGCGAATGACCTCATCCAGCGTTGTGACGCCCCGGCTGGCCTTTTCCACCCCGTCTTCCATCATGGTCGTCATCCCGTCCTCTCTGGCCTGCGCAAGAATCGTTTGAGCGGAACTGCGCTGCGCGATCATCTGAGAGATCGCCGGCGACAAAGGCAGAATTTCAAAAATGCCGATCCGGCCGCGGTACCCGGTCTGGAAACAGCGCGAGCAGCCCTTGCCGTGGTAAAAAGTCATTTCCTGTTTCTCCCGCACTGCGACAGCCGGAGGCCTATCCGGCTGCCTATCGGCGTCCCGGAAGACCTCAAAGGTCGCTCGATGGTCTTCCCGGCCGCTGCTGAGACCGACGAGCTGCAGCAGCGACTCGTCCGGCATGGCCACCTCTTTGCAGTGGGGACAGATCTTTCGCACCAATCGCTGGCCGACGATCGCCACAAAGGTCGACGCCATTAAAGAAGGGTTGACGTCCATGTCCAGCAATCGAGGAATGGCGCCTACGGCATCGTTCGTATGGAGGGTGCTGAACACCAGATGGCCGGTTAACGCGGCCCGAATGGCGACATCTACGGTCTCCGCGTCCCGCATCTCCCCGACGAAGATGATGTCGGGGTCCTGGCGCAGCATCGCCCGCAGGCCGGAGGCGAAGGTCAAACCGGCTTTCGTATTGATCTGCGACTGGTGGATGTCGGGAATCTCGTACTCCACCGGATCCTCGAGCGTCATGATATTCCTTTCGGCGGAGTTCACGAACACTAGAGCGGAATACAGCGTGGTGGTTTTCCCCGAGCCCGTGGGACCGGTAACCAGTATGATCCCGTTCGGCCGTTGGATGCCTTTTTTGAACACAGCCAGAGCCGACGGCGAGAGGCCGAGTTGCTCCAGACCGACGATGATCCGTTCCTTGTCCAGGATCCGCAAGACGACCTTTTCGCCGTATATCGTCGGGAAGGTGGAAACCCGGAGGTCGTAGTTTCGACCCTCCCAAGGAAAACTGATCCGGCCATCCTGCGGGACACGGCTCTCAGAGATATCTATACTCGCCATGATCTTGACCCGCGTGATAACGGCCGGCTGGAGCACCTTGCTGATTCCGGGACGACTGTGCAGGATGCCGTCAATCCTGAATCGAGTCTTGACGTTTTTCTCTTCCGGTTCGATGTGGATGTCGGTCGCCTCCTCACGGACGGCGCGGCCGATCAACGCGTCCACCAGCCGGATCACCTGCGGACCGACAGTCGTCTCCCCCTCCTGAGCGCCGGCGTAGCTTTCCTTCTCCTCTTTCTTCTCAGTCTGGACGGAGCCAGTGGCTGCTCCGCCGTAGCACTTTTCGATGGCATCCAAAATTTTCGACTCGGGGGCATACCGGGTGTCAACATACAGGCGGGTGAGGAATTGGAGTTGGTCCAGCGTCGCGAGATCAAACGGATTGGCCATCGCAACCGTGAGCCGATTTTGCGAAAGGGAGATAGGGAGAAGCTTGTGTTCCACGGCGAACTGATGGGCGACCTTCTTTACCGCCTCCGGATCTACCCGGACCCGGGCCAGATCCACCCTCTCAATGCCCGCGTCCTCAGCCGAAAGGTACTGGACTGTGTCCGCGCCAAGACCGTACAGCTCCTGGAGCAGGTCGGCGAGAAGCTTCCCGGTTTTTTCCTGCTCATAGACAGCCAAAGCTAATTGCTGATCCGTGATCAAACCGGCCTCGACCGCCAGTCTGCCGATACCTTTTCTCTTACCCTTTTTGGCATTGGGCTGGCTTTCTTCCCCCGTGGAAGCGATCTTGAAAAGATCTTCCTTTGGCTCCATTGGCCCCCTTTTCCTACGCCGAATTATTTGACACTACTGCAGATAAAGAATTATACTGGCAGCCGCTGTAAAATGCAATTATAAAACAGTTACACCAAGATAATTAAGTACATATTCTACGTTGGCGAATGATGTTTTATATTCAACTTTCCTGGCTAATGGAAATTGCTATCTGAAGCCTTTAACGCATTGAACGAAGCCGAACGGTAGGCGGATTTCTGCGGGGGTCAAAATGGATAAACCGTTGCCCGGCGACTCATCAAGAGAGCATCTGAACCTGCGCCTGATTGTAATTATCCCGGTAATTTTTATTCTCGTATCGCTCGGCGTGGGTCTGCTGGCCATGACCTTGACCCAGATTGCCCTCCAACCAGCTAACCCATCCTCCAAGGAGCTGCTTATTTTGCGGCTCTCTATAGTCGCATCTTCGCTCCTGGCGGGATTTTTTGGCGCCATCCTCGCCTACCGTATCACCAAGCCGGTAAGAAGGGCGATTTCCGAGGCCCAGAAGATGATCGGCTATGTCGAGGATCGACCCCACCCAATCGCAGCCGCCAACGAAGTGCGGGCTCTTTCCGCTCTCTTCGACCAGGCGTTTGTCTCTTTCATCGAGCTTGTGCAGGCCCGAGAGATGCTTGACAACGTCAACGAAGGGATTATCGCGCTCGACAAAGAGGGAAAACTCGCGGGGATGAATCTGCGCGCCCAGGAAATGCTGGAAACCTCGCTGGCTGAGGCCCGGCACAAGAGCTTGAGCGACCTACTGGAGAAAGCCTCCGGCAACGAGGTCCTGCTGACGATTGCGCAGAGCAGCTTGCAAGAGCAGGAAGAGAGAGTTCACAACAGCGTCCCGCTTTGTTCTCCCTCAGGGAGGGAAACTCTGGTCTCGCTGAGAGTCTCGCCCTTAAAACTCAAGAGCGATCCGCGCGAACTGCTCGGCGCCATCGTTGCTTTCAAGGAGCAGCCTTATCGCCCCGGAGAGCTTCCAGAGATCGTAGGTAGGAGCCAGCAATTCGCGGAGGTCTTGGCCCTGGTTATGAAAGTTGCTCCCACGGATTCCAGAGTGCTGATCATGGGCGAAAGCGGCACCGGGAAGGGGCTCGTTGCCAACGCCATTCACCGCTTGAGCCAGCGTAAGGACCAGCCGTTTGTCAAGCTGAACTGCGCGGCTATCCCGGAGGGGCTGTTGGAAAGCGAGCTGTTCGGGCACGAAAAGGGAGCATTTACCGGAGCGCACGCGCGAAAGCCGGGAAAATTCGAACTGGCGAACGGAGGCACTATCTTTCTTGACGAGATCGGCGACATGAGCCCGTCCACCCAGGCCAAGGTCCTGCAAGTGCTTCAGGAAGGAGAATTGACTCCGGTAGGCGGAAATCAGACAAAAAAGGTGGATGTCAGGGTCATAGCCGCAACTAACAAGAATCTCTTTTCAGAAGTTCAGCAGGGACGATTTCGCGAGGATCTCTTCTACCGGCTAAATGTGGTTACCTTTAACATCCCTCCCCTGAGGGAAAGAAAATCGGACATCCCGTTACTGGCGGATCACTTTCTCAACGAAGCCGTTAAAAGAAGCAATAGTGAAAAAAAATCCCTGTCGCGCAGCGCTCTGGATTCCTTGTTGGCCTATCCCTGGCCCGGCAATGTCCGGGAACTCGAGAACGCCATCGAAAGGGCAACGATTCTCTCCAATGGCTCATCCATTCAACCCGAAGACCTCCCGATCGTCGCCAATCCTTCGTTGCTGAATACGGCTGCCCGTTGGAGCGGTCGTAGCGTGCCGGATTCCATGCCCGGGGTCGTTGGGCGGGGAGAGAAAAGAGGATTAGTGCGCCAAGCCGTGGCACGGCTTCCTGAACGGTTTACCGTGCAAGAGCTGCGCCGCTCCTGCCCGGGGGTAAGCCCGGAAATGGTCCGGGTTGTCTTGCGGGAGCTCCAGAAAGAAAATGCCGTCATGTCTGAAGGCCATGGCCCTGGAGCTATTTGGAGAAAAAAGGGGTAATTATAAAGAGGGTAATAATACGGGTAATATGGCATGTTTTTTTTAATCAAACTCAACAGCTCTTTGATTGAATAAAAATGTCACAGACATAAAACATCTTATTTTTCACTAAGTTGGAAATACTAACATCTGTCCTGCGCCTACCCGCTACCATCGAGGCGATAAATGGCACGGTGGTTGCTGTTCTTTTTAGCGAGTCCGATTGAAAAACCTTTAGATGAGTGCAAAAAGAGCACTAAGAAAAAAACAGTCATAGGGAGCAAAGATGGGTATTGAGCCAGATGCATATTCGAAAGTGAGCCATTCCAGGTTCCATTTCAGTCAAAAGGGCTTTACCTTGATAGAGATCATAGTAATCCTGGCCGTGATCTCTATTCTGGTCGCTATTCTAACCCCTACGGTGCTCAAGTATATAGATGAAGCCCGGGATGACAGAGCCAAAGAGGATGTTAAGAGTATAAGCGCAATGATCAACGACTTGATCAAAGATACCGGCCAGTATCCCGGAAACAAACTGGAGTCCGGCAAGACCTTTCTATGCGGACCGGGGACGGTTGGGCAGGCAGGGTGGGGCTCCAGCACGACCTGTGAAGACCTGGCAAATCACCTGGTGACAAACAGCCCAGGCACTACTGCGACGAGCGACGATTATCCCTCTTCGGGAAGGTTCAGGTGGAAGGGTCCGTACCTTACCAACCTTGCTGAAGACCCGTGGGGGAACGCTTACCAGATCAACGCCTCAACCCTGGTCGGCGGGAACACCAGCGTCACCTGGGTCGTCTCCGCCGGACCGGACGCCAGCTTTCAGACATCGACATCCTCGACTTCGCTGTCGGGCGACGACGTCGGGGTAAGGATAAAATAAGCAGGCAGGGAATTTTAGGGATAAAGCGAGCAATCTGGAGACAAAAAAGGACATCTTAGGACTTTATGGGCAGTCTAATGTGGCAACAAAAATGTAACCTTCGTAAGGTTTTTACTTGACAAGGGGTTTCGGAAACTTTAAACTTGGCCCGTTTTTTCTTAACGAAAGGAGCATACTAATGAAGAGAGCGAATTTTAGACAGGGAGGCTTCACGCTGGTGGAGCTGGTATTCGTCATCGCCATTATTGTTGTTTTGGCTAGCATCTTTTTGCCGCTCGCAATAAGCAAGCTGAACAAAGCAGACGAGGCCGTCGCCGATGCCAGCATTCAGGAGATCGCCGCGGCTTTGACCTCTTTCTATGATGATCTGAGACACTTCCCCACTTGCAGCGGTACAAACTGCAACACTGGTTTTGACAGCAGTAACAATAACATCGTATTTCTCGCCTTCGGGGAAGGCTTCGGCGACCTGAGCGCTACCTATCCCAGCA
>Ga0209109_10000821_pt1 | contig 17000 bp, 14 predicted proteins | sample Rifsed10ft2_FD_184004 | JGI IMG/M metagenome (GOLD analysis project Ga0209109, IMG submission 184004) | Soil microbial communities from Rifle, Colorado, USA - sediment 10ft 2 (version 2) | ecosystem: Environmental > Terrestrial > Deep subsurface > Rock core/Sediment | place: Rifle, Colorado... | reverse complement strand
GGCAGGCCGTGTCCACTCCGACATCGAGCGCGGCTTCATCCGCGCCGAGGTCATCGGCTGGCAGGCGCTGCTCGAAGCCGGCTCGCACGCTGAGGCGAAGCGCCGGGGCACCCAGCGCCTGGAGGGCAGGACATACGTCGTCCAAGACGGCGACGTGATCAACGTCTTGTTCAGCGTGTAGGGCTAACGTCCTGCACATGCCAAAGCTCGCGACCGATGATTCATTTGTGAGCGCCTTTCACCGTGACAGTCTAGTGTCTAGTGATCGGCAGAGGGTTCGATGGGTGGTAGCAAAAGGCTGATGGAGGAGATTGAAGCTCGGGGCGCGAGCTTCATCGGCGACAGGTATGTCTGCGCGTTCTGCTTAGAAGATTCGGCGCTGAAGGCGTTCGTGAGGGAAAATGTAAGCCGCTATCGGTGCGACTACTGCGGGAGGCGTCGGCCGAGCGTAAAAGCGGACGAAGTCGTTGAACTCATCGTGGAGGGCCTCAGGACGGAGTACGAAGACCCAAACAATGTAATGGGCTGGGACTCCGGCGAGGGCGGTTGGCTGGGCGTCACTACGGACAAGGGGGATCTTGTCAGGAACTTCGAGGTCACTGAGAACGAAGAACTCTACGAGGACATTGTCGACGTGATCACGCTAGACGAGTGGTGTGAGCAAGACCCGTATGGCCTATCGACGCACGAGCGTCTCTCCTACGGCTGGGAGAGGTTCTGCGAGCTCGTGAAGTACGAGAACCGCTTCTTTCCAACTATGAGACGAAAGCGAGAGCGTTACCCCGACCCGGACGAGGTTCCTCCCGCTGAACTCCTGCGGTCGCTGGCAGACATCCTTCCTGAGCTTGGCCTCATTCGGCACGTTCCGATTGGAACTCGGGTGATTCGAGCCAGGACGCACAATCCTGGTGTTGTGCTTGGAACGGCGACAGAGCTTGGGTCGCCTCCGAAGGAGCAAGCCTACATGGCCAACCGAATGAGCAGCCCGGGCATCCCGATGTTCTACGGATCTTTCAATAGAAAGACCGCTCTTGCTGAGGTTGACTATCCGGCTTCTCGTAAGGCGGCCACTGTGGCCACCTTCGAAACGGTGACTCCATTCCGCGTCGTGGACTTGTCACGGCTCCCGCAAGTGCCAAGTCTCTTTGACTTGGACAGGAACTATCTTCGCCGGTGGATCCCGTTTATCCATGACTTCGTGGCTGACATTAGCAAGCCCATTGCTCGCGATGACAGAGTTCACGTCGAATACGCGCCGACGCAATACGTAACCGCTTGGATACAGAACAGGATGCCCGGCCGTATCAAAGGCATCATCTACCCGTCCTCAAAGGTACTCCGAGGCACCTCCTGCGTTCTTTTCTTCAGGAACGAAGAGTGTCGCGAAGACGGAGAAGGATATCCAAAGCCGAAGCAGTATCTGAAGTTGTTACCTAGGTCAATTCGCCGCTTCCCAGCGCGATCATGAGATGGCGAAGTCCCCCGGAGGGGTCTCGGCCTGATGGGGACGTTGAACTGAATCTCTAATCGAACATCAGGACGGTGCGCGCGACCTCGCCCGCCTTCATGGCGCGGAAGGCCTCGTTCACGTCCTCCAGGCGGCCGCGCACCGTGATCATCTCGTCCAGCTTCAGGCGCCCCTGGTTGTAGAACTCGATGTAGCGCGGGATGTCCACCTTGAATCGGTTGGAGCCCATGCTGCTGCCCTGGATCTTCCGCTCGCGCAGGAAGCTGGCGCCGTCCAGCTCGATTTTCACGCCGATGGGTATCATGCCGATGATCGTCGCCGTGCCGCCGGCGCGCAGGCAGTCGAAGCACTGCTCCGCCGTCTGCTTCAGCCCGATCGCCTCGAACGAGTAGTCGACGCCGCCCGCCGTCATGTCGCGGATCGCCCGGACGGGGTCGCGCGACGAGGCGTCGACGATGTGGGTGGCGCCCAGCTCGCGCGCCGTGGCGAGCTTGTTCTCGTGCACGTCGACGGCGATGATCATGCGCGCGCCGGCGATGCGCGCCCCCTGGATGGCGCTGAGGCCGATGCCGCCGGCGCCGAAGACGGCCACCGAGGAGCCCGGCGCAACCTTCGCTGTGTTGATCGCGGCGCCGACGCCCGTCGTCACGCCGCAGCCGATGAGGGCGGCGCGGTCAAGCGGCATGTCGTCGCGGATCTTCACGATGGCGTTCTCGTGCACCAGCATCTTCTCCGCGTAGGCGGAAAGGTTGGCGAACTGGTTCACCGGCTCGCCCTTCCACGTGAGCTTTGGCGGCTGCTCCGGCGAGCGCTGCGGCCGGTTCTGACAGAGGTGCGTGCGGCCCGTGAGGCAGTACTCGCAGTGGCCGCAGAAGAGGGAGAGGCAGGCGATGACGTGGTCGCCGGGCTTGAATTCCTCCACCTGCGGCCCGACAGCCTCGACGACGCCCGCCGCCTCGTGGCCGAGGATGGCCGGCGCCGGGAACTGGTAGTAGCCGTCGACGAAGTGGAGGTCGCTGTGACAGACGCCGCTCGCCGCCACGCGGACGAGCACCTCCCGGCCGATGGGCTTGTCGATCTCGACGTCCTCGATGGTGAGTGGCTGCTGGGGGCCGTGGAACACCGCCGCCTTCAAGGGGACCTCCTGTCGCTGCGTAGTATCCGACACATGCTCGCGGGGAGCGCCGGAAGCGTATCGCCAACGGCCGGAGTCTGTCAAAGCGGCGCTTTGCTTCAGCGTAGGCTGAAGCCGCCCTTCGTTCTGCCAGCGCCGGCATATCGTTGCGCGCCCCGGCCCGCCGTGGCATCTTTGAGCCGTGGACGATAGCGCCAGGGCGATCGCCAGGGAGGTCCTCGCCGCGGCGCGCGGCGGCTCGTCGGTTGTCGTTGCGACGGTCATCGCCGCACCCGCCGGCGCCACGCCGGCCGAGGGTGCCAAGCTCCTCGTCCGGCCGGACGGCGGCCGCCTCGGCGACTTCGGCAGCGGCGTCTTCGAGGAGGCCGTGGCGGCGGACTGCCTCGCCGCCCTCAAAGAGTTCCCGCGCACCTTCGTCCAGGCCCTCTACTACCAGCCGAGGGGCGCCCGCATCCACCGCCTGGAGGCCAAGGGCGGCGCCGACGCCTTCGAGGTGATGGTCGAGATCATCGAGGCCTCGGCGACGCTGCTCATCGTCGGCGGCGGCCACATCGGCCTCTCCCTGGCGACCATCGGCGCCCACGTCGGCTTCTTCGTCGCCGTCATCGACGACCGCGAGATGTACGCCAACGCCGAGCGCTTCCCGATGGCCGACAAGGTCCTCGCCGGCGACGTCGACGCCCTCCTGCGCGACTTTCCCATCGGCCCGACGACCTACATCGTCCTCGTGAGCCGCGGCCACAAGGTGGACGAGCTGGCGCTGAGGCAGGTCGTGGGCCGTGGCGCCGGCTACGTGGGCATGATCGGCAGCAAGCGGCGCGTGTCGACGGTGCTGCGCCACCTGGCGGAGGAGGGCTTCGCCGTCGAAGACCTGGAGCGCGTCTACACGCCCATCGGCTTCGACATCGCCGCCGAGACGCCGGAGGAGATCGCCGTCTCGATCCTCGCCGAGGTCATCGCCGTGCGTCGCGGCGGCTCCGGCCGGCCGATGCGCGAGGGCCGCCCGCCGATAAGGCCGGGCGTTCGCGAAGACCTGCCGGCCTGAGCGGCAAAGGAGGCGCAAGAGCTGAAGGCCAGACTTAAGTCTGGCCTTCGTGACGGATGGCCCGCCGTTGCCCGCGCTCGTTCGCGCCGCCTATAATCGCCTCGACTACCAGTCAACGCTCTAGCGCGCGGGGGCACTGGCCTGAGCCTCTTTAAGCCCTACTCCGACGAGCAGATCGCCGCCGCGGCGAAGCGTGCCCGCCGCAGCATCATCGAGATGACGCACGCCGCCGCGAGCGGCCACCCCGGCGGCTCGCTCTCCGCCGTCGAGATCGTCGCCGCCCTCTACCTGCGCGTCCTCCGCCACGACCCCGCCAGCCCCACCTGGCCGGACCGCGACCGCTTCATCCTCAGCAAGGCGCACGCCGTGCCCGTCCTCTACGCCTTCCTCGCCGAGTGCGGCTACCTGCCTTTCGAGGAGCTCCTGACCTTCCGGAGGCTCGGCAGCCGCCTGCAGGGCCACAGCAAGGCCTGGTCTGTCCCTGGCGTCGAGATGTCGGGCGGCTCGCTCGGTCAGGGGCTGTCGTACTCCATCGGTCAGTGCCTGGCGGCGCGCCTGGACGGCCGCGACTACCGCGTCTACTGCCTCCTCGGCGACGGCGAGCTGGACGAAGGCCAGTGCTGGGAGGCGGCGATGGCTGCCGCGCACTACGGCCTTGCCAACCTGACTGCCGTCGTCGACCGCAACGGCATCCAGAACGACGGCTTCGTCAAGGACATCATGCGCACGGAGCCGCTTGCCGATAAGTGGCGCGCCTTCGGCTGGCAGGTGCAGGAGGTCGACGGCCACGACCAGCGCCAGGTCATCGAGGCCCTGGAGCGCACGAAACAGGCCACGGGCTGCCCCAGCGTGATCATCGCCCACACCGTCAAAGGCAAGGGCGTCTCGTTCATGGAGAACAACCCCGCCTGGCACGGCAAGGGCCCCAACGCCGAGGAACGGGCGCGGGCGCTGGCGGATATCGGCGAGTGAGGAGGATTCCTTTGCACTGCAGGATGAATCCTGCAGCATGCCTGGCTGACAGCCCTACGAGTGTTGTCTCACTCCAGAGGTGCAGGGCGCCCTTCGCTTCGCTCAGGACAGGCTCTGCCTCCCCGACGGGGGGCCTGGGGGGTGTCCCCCCATCTCTTCTCACTACAACGGGCGGAGCAACGCGCGAGCGATGCGGAGCCAGAGCTGCGGGATTCATCCCGCAGAGGGTACGGTCGTGACAACCACGGCGCAGCCGCCCGCCGCCACGCGCGAGGCCCTCGGCCCGACGCTCGTCAGGCTGCGCGAGGAGGGCCTCGACATCGCCGTCGTCGACGGCGACCTCGGCGTCTCGACGACGGCCCGGCAGTTCGGCGACAGGTTCCCGGAGCGCTTCTTCACCCTCGGCCCGGCGGAGCAGAACATGGTCGGCATCGCCGCCGGCCTCGCCGCCGCCGGCAAGATCGCCTTCGCCAGCACCTTCGCCGTCTTCATGCCCGGCCGCTGCTACGACCAGCTGCGCGTCGGCATCGCCCAACCCAACCTCAACGTGAAGCTCTTCGCCAGCCACGGCGGCATCACGCCCGGCGAGGACGGCATCTCCGCCCAGGCCATCGAGGACCTGGCGCTGATGTGCTCGCTGCTCAGCTTCCGCGTCATCGTACCCGCCGACGTCATCGAGGCTGCCGGCGCCGTCGAGTGCGCGGCGCGCGAGCCGGGCCCCTTCTACATCCGCGCCGGCCGGCCGAAGATCCCCGTCATCTACCCGCCCAACCACCGCTTCGAGCTCGGCAAGGCCGACCTGCTCCGTCCGGGGAGGGACGTGACGATCATCGCCACAGGCGTCATGGTCAAGGCGGCGCTGGACGCCGCCGAGACGCTGTCGGCCCAGGGCGTCGACGCGCGCGTGCTCAACCTGGCGACCTGGCGGCCGCTGGACACGGCGGCGATTGAGGCGGCGGCGCGCGAGACGGGCGCCATCGTGACCGCCGAAGAGCACCTCGTGCACTGCGGCCTCGGCGCCATGATCGCCCAGCACCTGGCGACGACGCGCCCCGTGCCGATGGGCTTCGTCGGCATGCGCTCCTACGCCGAGTCGGGCAAGTGGGACGAGCTCCTCGTCAAGTACGACCTCACGCCCGCCGCCATCGTCCGCGAAGCGGAGGTGGCCATCGCCCGCAAACGCTAGCTGTTAGGCGAAGGAGCCTATCGTGAAGATCAAGTTCGTTGCTGGTTTCGGACCGATCGTCAGAGACTTGGAGGCGAGCGGCCGCTTTTACAGGGAGGTTCTTGGTTTGCCTCTGCCTGAAGGCCAGTACATCTCAACCGATGAATTGGAGGGAGTGAAGCACTTCGGTCTGTGGAGGATCGAGGACGCGGCGCAATCCTGTTTCGGGACAGAGCAGTGGCCCGCCGATCTTCCGATCCCGAATGGCGGCATGGAGTTCGACGTCGAGACCGAGGAGGCCGTTGCTGAGGCAGCCCTGGAATTGCAGGCGAAAGGAGTCCGGATACTGGTTGGTCCGAGGAAGGAGCCCTGGGGTCAAACGGTACTGCGGTTCGTCAGCCCGGAAGGCCTCCTCCTGGGCATTACGTATACACCCTGGATGCACTAGCCAGGCGCCCCGACGCGTTGGGGCCGGGGGCATGGGGGTGTCCCCTTCTCTTCTCTGATAGTTTGACAGGCCAGCCTTCATCGGGTACTCTCCCGTCGTTACCGCAATGGAAAGGGGACGCAACATGGCAAAGCTCGCCGTCGCTGTCGGTTCGATGCGCCCCCGGAGGTTTGCGCTCTAGATAACCTGACTGGGTCAGTCGCTCCTTGAGCCCGCCTCCGGCGGGCTTTCTCGTTCCCTCAGCGAGAGACCCAAGGAGACTCGAAGTGACGACTACGAATCGTCGACCCAACAAGGACACGCCGCCAGGCGACTTCCGCTGCGCCAGCTGCTCCCGCCAGGTCAGCGCCGAGGCGCCGGGTACGCGCAACCGCAACCACTGTCCCTACTGCCTCTGGAGCCTGCATGTAGACGTCGAGGCCGGCGACAGGGCGTCTGCCTGCTGCGGTGCCATGGAGCCGGTCGCGATCTGGGTGAAGCGCAACGGCGAGTGGGCGCTGGTGCACCGCTGTCAGCGCTGCGGCGCCTTGTGTAGCAACCGCGTCGCCGGCGACGACAGCCCCATCGCGCTCGTTTCGCTCGCCATGCGGCCGATCGTCCTGCCGGCCTTCCCGCTGCCGCTGGCGCTCGGGGACGAGCTATGATGTAGGGCAGGTAACTGATGCCCAGCCTGCCCCGCAACGTTACCCAAGACCAGGTCGTGAGGGCGTTGATCAGGGCCGGGGGAGTGGAGGTCAGGGGGCTGGGTAAGGGCAGCCACCGCTCCGTGAGGATGCCGAACCAGGCCCGGCCGATCACGGTGCCCAGCAGAATAAAGACGGGCCTGCTCGGTAGCATCATTAAGCAAGCGGGACTGACGCTGGAACAGTTCCTAGAGGTGCTGTGACTATGCACAGTTACACGGTCATCGTTCACGAAGAGGAAGAGGGCGGCTACTGGGCCGAAGTTGAGGAGTTGCCCGGCTGCTTTGCATCGGGCGAGACGCTCGACGAGTTGGAACGCGACGTGAAGGAGGCGATCGAGCAGCACATCGCCGCTTTGAAGGATATCGGCCAGCCGATTCCAAAGGGAAGAGGCGCCGCCGAGCAAGGGATTAGACGTTGGGAGATCGCCATCCCAGCCTGATGGTTGTTAGGATGAGAAGCATCGAAGCTACACCCGCGAGGTACGCATGACCACCGAGACCGAACGAATCGAGGAGGCGCGCCGCTGGCTCGATACGTCGCCGCGCACGGCGAAGGTCGCCGTCCTCTATACCAGCGCTAACACCGTCGTCGACGACATCGGCCGGGCGATGCGCCTGGCCGGCTTCCCGGACGCCCTCGACAAGACGGCGCCGACGGCGCTCAAGGTCAACATCTCCTGGCAGCACTGGTACCCCGGCTGCTCGTCGACGCCCTGGCAGATCGAGGGCATCGTCCGCGCCCTGCGCACCGAGGGCTTCAACGACATCATCGCCGCCCACAACGGCACCGTCGTCGTCGACTCGCACGAGGGCGAGGTAAAGAACAAGCACAAGCTGGTGCAGGACCGCTTCGGCGTCCCCAGCGTCCACCTCACAGACAAGGGCGCGAAGTGGGTGCGCTACGCGCCCAAGGCGGAGATGCTCGTCCTCGACCAGATCTTCCCGGACGGCATCGAGATCCCGGAGGCACTCATCGGCCGCAACGTCGTTCACCTGCCGACCCTGAAGACGCACGTCTTCACGACGATGACCGGCGCGATGAAGAACGCCTTCGGCGGGCTGCTGCACTTCCGCCGCCACTGGACGCACTCGCAGATCCACAAGACGCTCGTCGACCTGCTGGCGATCCAGAAGGAGATACACCCCGGCCTCTTCGCCGTCATGGACGGCACCTTCGCCGGCGACGGCCCCGGCCCGCGGGCGATGCGGCCCCACGTCAAGAACCTCATCCTCGCCTCCGCCGACATGGTGGCGATCGACGCCGTCGCGGCGAAGATCATGGGCTTCGACCCGCTGTCGCTGGAGTTCATCCGCCTGGCACACGAGCGCGGCCTCGGCGTCGGCGACCCGCGCGAGATCGAGGTCGTCGGGCTGGACATCTCGGGCATCAACTTCGGCTTCACGCGTGACGAGGACACCTTCGCCAGCTGGGGCCAGAAGCAGATCTACTGGGGCCCGCTGCACTTCCTGGAGAAGCCGCTGCTGCGCTCGCCCATCGTGCCCTGGAGCTACGCCGCCTCCAACGTCTACTACAATCTCTTCTGGTACCCGCTCATCGGCCGCAAGCGCGTCAAGGCGGCGAAGCAGACGGAGTGGGGCCAGCTCTTCGATAGCTACTAGGCTCGGGCGTGCTGTAGACCGGCGTTCACCACCGAGCGGCGCCTTAGTCGATCGCGCGCGTTTCCGGACTGCAGGCGTAGACGGCGACGCTCAGCCCCGCGAAGGCGAAGCCGGCGGCCAGCACCGTCGCCTCGACGCCGATGGCCGTCGCCAGCGTGCCGCCGATGAGCCAGCCGAGCCCGATGAGCTGGAAGCCCATCGTGAACACGCCCACCACGCGGCCGCGCATCTCCGGCGCAGCGACGACCTGCACCATGGCGCTGAGCACGTTCTGCCAGAAGCCGGCCGTAACGCCCAAGGCAAAGCTGACGCCGCAGGAGAGCAGGAAGCTCTGCGACAGCGCGAAGGCCATCATGCCGGCGCCGAACAGCACGCCGAGGAGAGTCAACCGGAGACCGCGGCGGCGCATGCGACCGCTCGCCGCAAGGTAACCCGAGCTCGCCAGGCTGCCCACGGAGAACGAGGCCACCAGCACGCCCAGGCCGCCGGCGCCAACGTTCAGGACCTCGCGGGCGTAGACCGGCACCATGGCGAAGTAGACGCCGGCGACCGGCACCAGGAAGCCGAGCCCGACCAGCGCCGCGACCGCCGGCGTCGAGCGGACGTAGGCGAGGCCGGCAGCGACATCCGCCAGCGGGCTCGAGTGGCGGGGTTGTCGCGTCACGGCGGCGGAGCGCGCTCGCAGGATGAGCGCGCCGGCGATCGCGTAGCCGGCGCCCAGCAGCCAGAAGGCGGCGCTGGCGCCAGCGGTGCCGATCAGGACGCCGACTGCCATCGGCGCGGCGATGTTGATGACGTTCGTGGCGACGGATTGCGTCGCGCTGGCGCTAAGCAGCCGGGCGCTGCCCACCATGTCGTGCACCAGCGTCCGCGACGCGGGCAGGTCGACCGCCGCCAGCCCGACGACGAGCAGCGCGTAAACCATGAGGTGGGCAAGCTGCACCTCGCCCGTCGTCACCAGCAGCGCCGCCGCGAAGGCGGTGAGCGCCAGCGCCGCCCTAGAGGCAACGAGGACGCGCCGCGCGTCCCGCGAGTCGGCCAGCACGCCCCCAAGCAGCGAGAAGAGGACGATGGACAGCGCCGGCGCGCCGTTGATCACGCCTAACCACAGCTTGGAGCCGGTCATCTCCAGCACCAACCAGGCAACGGCGATGCCCTGCATCCGCATCCCGAAGGCGTGCGCTAGGCCGTTGCTCAAGCCGACCTGGACGAAGCCTGGAACCGCCAGCAGGTCGGCCAAGGCCGGCATGCGGCGGTGCAGCAGCCCGGGTGGCGCCAGCTCGGTGGTCAATGGGCGGGCCAGCGTTTCTGTCGTCATGGTCGTGCTCCCTTCGCGACGCGGCCGCCAGGCCGTCGCCCCATTTCATGCACAACCAACCTAGGTCTATGGGTGTTCGGGGCACACGACCAGGAGTGACCGTTTTCGAATACGAGAATTGGCTATGGCGAAGGCCGCGTCCTAGCCACTTCGAGCTAGTTGGCGCGTGAGCACCGCCTGCGGCCGGCTAATCGCGCGGGTGGGAAGGCACGAGGCCCTGGCGAAAGGCGTAGCTAGCGGCCTCGGTGCGGTTCGAGCTGCCCGTCTTGCCGAGGATGTTCTTCACGTGGTTCGTGACCGTGTTGAGGCTGATCACCAACTCCCGCGCGATCTCCTGGTTGCTCCTGCCCGCGGCGATGAGGCGCAGCACCTCGACCTCGCGCGGCGTGAGTTGGCCGCCGGCCGTCGGCGGCATCTCCCTGCGTCCCAGCGGTTCCGGCAGGGGCGTGCCGTGGGTCAGGAAGTGACGCACGTTGGCGATGAGCACCTCCCAAGCCGGCTCCTCCGCTAGCGTGAGGTGGTTGTTGCTCTCCAGCGCCACCAGATGGGCGTTGGGGATCAGAGATGCCAGCTGCCTTCCCTCGTCGAACGGGACGCGGGCGTCGCTGCGGGCGTGGAGCACCAGCGTCGGCGCCTTGACCAGCGCTAGGCGGTCCAGCACGTTGATGTTGCTCCCGATCTCCTGGACGCGGGCCGCGTTCCGACCGGTGGTGGAAATGCGCTGCAGCTCGTTGAACCACTTCATCTGCTCGCCTGTAGCGCCGGGCATGAATTGGCTCGTGAACACCTGGCGGTACGCCGGGTTATCGCGGCCCCAGCCCTCGCGCGTCAGGGTGACCAGCGCCTGGTGCTCTTCTGGAGAGCGACCGCGGAACAGGCTGCCGCGCGCGTAAGCGCCGTACAGCACCAGCCGGCTCACCCTCTCCGGGTGGCGCACGCTATATTCGACCGCCACGGCCCCGCCTTGCGAGATGCCCAGCAGGGCGAACCTCTCCACTCCCGTCGCCTCAACGACGGCTTCCAGGTCTCGCACCCACGACTCGAAGGAGGCCTCGGCGATGTTCCAATCGGATAACCCAGAACCGCGCTGGTCGAAGCGGATAAGCGTGTTGTCGCGCGCCAACTCCCGCCACCAGTGGCGCCAGACAGGGCTCTCCCACTCGTACTCCAGGTGAGTCATCCAGTTCGGCGCCTTGACCAGCGCCGGGCCTTGGCCGACGACGGCGTAGGCGATGCGAACGCCGTCCGCCGTAGTGCTAAAGCGAATCTCCTGCCGCATTTGACAGCGTTCATTCTAGCGCGAGGCGTCCATCGCCGGCGTCGACGCCTACCAGGTTCACCCCACCGCGCCCGCCTGCTATCGTGCGGGGCGTGATCCGCCGCCTGCTCGCGACAGGGCTGCTCGTCGCGCTCGTCGCCAACCTCCTCCTCGCCGGCCTGCGGCTCTGGGGCGGCGGCGGCCAGACGACGACGCTGGAGATCGTCAACCGCGGCGGCGCCTACCAGGTGCTCATCGACGGCGAGCAGATGATCCCGCAGCTCGCTCCCGGCCAGGCGCCCTTCCCCATCGAGCTGGACGCGCCCGTTCGCGGCACCGTGACGCTGCTGATCCCGGCGCCCGTCGCCAGCCTCCCCTCGCCCAGCGGCATCGACTCCGTGCGCGTCACCGACCCGGACCTGCGCGAGCTCTACTTCCAGGACGACTTCGATGAGCTGAACCTCGGCTCTTGGGAGATCCAAGCGGGCAACTTCACCATCGAGGACGGCGTCCTCGTCGCCAAGAGCGAGACATCGGCGAACATCCTGGCGCTGAAGAGCCGCGGCTGGGAGGACTACCGCCTTACGGTGACGTTTCGCAACGGCCGCGGCGGCACGATCGGCGTGCACGCCGGCGAGGCGGGCGGCGCCTACTACAACTTCGAGCTGCAGCGCGACTTCCCGAACTTCCTCTACGTGACGAACCGCGGCGGCCAGTGGACGGGCACCTTCTTCGGCGGCTTCGTCCACGTGCGCGAGGGCGAGGTGCTCCGCTCCCTCGCGTCGATGGTCGCCTCGTCCTACCCGTCGCTGCTGCTGGCGCTCGCCGGCGGCGCGGCCCTCGCCTTCGCCCTCGGCGGCCTCGGCCAGGCATTCACGTGGCGACTGCCTGCCGTCCGACTCAGACTGCCGTGGGCCCTCGACTGGCCGACAGGCTTCGCCGTCGTCCTCGCCGTCGCGGCGTTCGCGGCGACGCTGTACGTCAGCTGGGAGCACTACGGCCGCATCCCTCACGTCCCGGACGAGGTCGCCTACATGTTCCAGGCGAAGCTCTTCGCAGCAGGGCGCCTGATGGGCGACGTCCCGCCGGTGCGCGAGTTCTTTTACTTCTACTACCCCCAGTTCCTCTACGAGAACGGCGACAGCTGGGCGAGCGCCTACCCCTTCGGCCAACCGCTGGTCCTGGCGCCGGGCGCCCTGCTCGGCGCCGCCTGGCTGATGCCGCCCCTCGTCGGCGCCGGCTCTGTGCTCTTGGTCTACGCCGTCGGCCGGCGGCTCTTCGGCGCGCTGACAGGCGTCCTTGGCGCCGCGCTCTTCGCCGCCTCGCCCTTCTTCCTCATGCAGGCGAGCAGCTTCATGTCGCACAGCACGACGGCGTTCTTCCTCCTGCTAAGCCTGCTCTTCATCCTGAAGCGGGAGCGACCCGTGCTCTACGGCGCCCTGGGCGGTCTCGCGCTTGGCTTCGCGGCCAACACGCGGCCGCTGGACGCCTTCGTGGTCGGCATCGTCTACGGCGTCCTCCTGCTCGCCTATCTCGCGCCGACCGTCGGCGCCTCCCCCGCCCTGCGGCGTCTTCTCGCCTTCGGCGTCGGCGCCGGCGTCATGGGCATCCTCTACCTTGCCTACAACTTCGCGCTTACGGGCGACCCGCTGACCTTCCCCTACACGGCAGGCACGGAGGAGTCCGTCCTCGGCTTCACCGAGGGTCATACGCTGGACGTCGGCCTGCGCAACGAGCAGGCGCAGCTGATGGCGCTGCTCCTGGTGCTCAACGGCTGGCCGTCCTACGTCGGGCTGGCGTTCGTCCTCCTGCCCTTCGTCCTGGGGACGCGCAACCGCTGGGACTACTTCCTGCTGGCCGGCGCCCTGCTGCCGATGGCCGCCTACACGCTCTACCGCTACAGCGGCGTCTTCGAGGGGCCGCGCTACTGGTACGCGGCGTTGCCCTTCCTGGCGCTGCTTTCGGCGCGGGGCGCCGTGCAGGCCGCGCGCCTCATCGGCGAGGTCGCGGCGCGTCTCTGGCGGCGCCTGAAGAGCGACGCCCGGCCGGCCGGCTGGGCCGGCGCCGTCCTCGTCGGCGTCGTGCTGGCGGCGCTCGTCATCGACGGCGCCGGCGGTTGGCTCTTTAGCTGGAACGGCAAATGGCACGAGACGAACGTGGCCCTGGTGCCGCACGAGGCCAAGGCCGTCAGCGCCGCCTTCGGCGTCGACGACCGCCTCGTCAGGCTGGCCGAGAAGACGACCCTGCGCAACGCCCTCGTCCTCGTCAGGCCCTGCGGCTTCTTCGAGAGCGTACACTGCTACGGCAGCGTCTTCCTGGAGAACTCGCTCGACTTCGGCGGCGACATCGTCTGGGCGCGCTATATCGCCGGCCGCAACGCCGAGATCATCGCCGCGTATCCCGGCCGCAGCGTCTACGTCGCCAACTGGGACGGCGCGACCGGCATCGTGCCCTTCGACCCGGCCGTCGACCGCTAGCTAGTGCTGCTCGATAAGGCTGGTCAGGAAGCTGACGAGGATGACGTTGGCGCCGACGACGATGAGCGACTGCGCCGTCGCCGCGACGGCCGTCGTGTTGAGGCCTCCGACCTCGCCGAACGCCAGCAGGACGTCGATGCCGATGCCGACGAGGGCGAGAGCGACGCCCAGCGTTATGAGGACCTCGAGGCCGAGGTAGCGGCGGTAGAAGCGCAGCAAGGAGTCCTCGTTCGTGATGCCTCGCTCCGTCGTGTAGAGGCGCGACGTGAAGCCGAGGAGGATGGCGTTGACGCCGACGACGAGGAAGATGCCGCCGGCGAACAGCGGCTGCCAGGTCTGGTCGCCGATCTCGACCTTGCCCGCCGGCAGCGACAGGCCTAGCGTCAGGACGCCCAGGACGGTCAGGAGCAGGCCGGGCAGCGTGAAGAGGTAGTTCGGGCTGGCCAGGAGGAGGAAGCGCAGGTGGCGCCAGCCGTCGCGCAGCGTGTTGAGCTTCGCCTCGCCCAGGCGCTCGGCGTAGGGCACCGGGATATCGGCGACGTTGAGGCCGCGGCGCGCCGCCTTCAGGATCATCTCGGAGGCCAGCTCCATGCCCTCCGTCTTCAGCTCCAGGCGCTCCAGGGCGCCGCGCGTGAACGCGCGCAGGCCGCACTGGCTGTCTCCCACCTTGAGGCCGGTGAAGAGCCGGATGAGGAGGGAGATAGCCGGCGTGCCGATGTAGCGGTGGCTCCAGGTCATCGCGCCCGGAGCGATGCCGCCGGCGAAGCGGTTGCCGATCGACAGGTCTGCCCCCTCAGCCAGCGGCCGCGTCAGCCCGTCCAGGTCGCTGAAGTCGTAGGTGTCGTCGCAGTCGCCCATGACCAGCCAGTCGCCCTTCGCCTCGGCGAAGCCGCGCCGCAGGGCGGCGCCATAGCCCCGCACGACCTCGAAGACGACGCGGGCGCCAGCGCGCTCTGCCAGCTCCGGCGAGCCGTCCGTCGAGCCGTTGTCGACGACGATGACCTCGCCGGCGTTGCCGGAGCGCTTCAGCCAGCCCAGCGCCTTTTCGACGCAGGTCGCCACCGTCGGCGCCTCGTTGAGGCAGGGCATGACGATGGAGATGAAGGGCCGGCCGCTGTCCGGCGGTGCTTCTCTAGTCGCTAGCTGCTGCGTCACTTGACCGCCGTGGGCGCCTCCGCTCGCGGGAGGCGCCATGCTCTCGTCGGATTATGGCGGCGCTGCGGGCGATGGGCAAGCCGCGACCATGCGGTTGTCAGCCGGAAGCCGTCCCGCTACGATTGGCTGGCCCCGTCAGCTGAGTTCGCCGATTTGGAATGGAGTCGAGAAGATGGTCGCGTACCAGGTAATCGGCAAGCCGCTGCCGCGCGTCGATGGCGTCGAGAAGGTCACCGGCAGCGCCCGCTACGCCGCCGACATCCTTCTGCCCGGCATCCTCTACGGCGCCTCGCTCAAGAGCCCCCACGCTCACGCCCGCATCGTCCGCATCGACACCTCGGCCGCGAAGGCGCTGCCGGGCGTCCACGCCGTCATCACTGGCCAGGACGTCAAGGACGCCGGCCTCTGGGGCCGCATGGTCAAGGACGTCCCCGTCATCGCCGTCGACCGCGTGCGCTTCATCGGCGAGCGCGTCGGCGCCGTCGCCGCCGAGGACGAGGACATCGCCCAGCGGGCGCTCGACCTCATCGAGGTGGAGTACGAGGAGCTGCCGGCCCTCCTCGACCCCGAAGAGGCGATGCGCGACGACGCGCCCATCCTTCATCCCGACTTCAACACCTACAAGGGCTTCCAGCCCTTGGACACGCCCTCCAACGTCTACCGGCGCACGCGCCTGGAGCGCGGCAACCTCGAGCAGGGCTTCGCCGAGGCCGACTTCGTCTTCGAGGGCACCTACGTCACGCAGCGCCGCCACCAGGGCTACATCGAGCCCCAGGCCGTCCTCATCGACATCGACAAAGACGACGGCCGCGTCCACGTCTGGATGTGCAGCAAGGTGCCCTACAACACGCGCGAGTCGCTGGCCACGTCTGCCAACCTGCCGGAGGAGCGCATCCTCTTCCACCACGTCTACATCGGCGGCGACTTCGGTGGCAAGGCCAACTCGCGCAACACGCCGGTCTGCTACTACCTGGCGAAGGCGACGGCCCGGCCCGTGAAGATGATCTCGGATTACGTGGAGGAGTTCGGCGCCGGCAACCCCCAGCACCACACCATCACCCACCTGAAGACCGGCGTGAAGAAGGACGGCACCATCGTCGCCCACCAGGTGATGTACATCGTCAACTCGGGCGCCTACGCTTCCTTCAAGCCGCCCGGCGTCATCGGCGGCGCCAACCAGGCCGCCGGCCCGTATCGAATCCCCAACTGCCTCATCGAGTCCGCCTTCGTCTACACCAACAACATCCCCGGCGGCTTCATGCGCGCCCCCGGCGAGCCGCAGGGCGTCTTCGCCATCGAGTCGCACCTGGACGACATCGCCCGCAAGATGGGCATCGACCCGCTGGCGTTCAAGCTCAAGAACCTCGTTGTCGAGGGCGACGAGACGGCCTTCGGCGAGCGCCTGGAGAACGTCCGTGCCCGCGAGACGCTACAGGCTGCGGCCGAGGCCGGCGGCTACCATCGGCCGAAGCCGGCCTACGTTGGCCGAGGCGTCGCCATCGGCGACCGCGGCACCGGCGGCGGAGAGGGCACGTCCGAGGTCACGCTCAAGCCCGACGGCAGCGTCGCCGTCGGCACGCCGATCTTCGACCAGGGCACCGGCACCTATACCACCCTCGTCCAGGTCGTCGGCGAGGAGATGCGCGTCGACCCCCAGAGCATCGAGGTCGAGATCTGGGACTCCGGCGCGGTGCCTTTCGACTCCGGCGTCGCCGGCAGCCGCTCGACGCGCGTCAACACCATCGCGGCCTACGAAGCGGCGCAGCTGGCCAAGGCGGAGCTGCTCGCCCTCGCCGCCAGCCACCTCGGCTGGCCCGCTGACAAGCTCGTCTTCGCGGGCGACGAAATCCGCCGCACCGACCTTGAGGAGGCGATCCGTTGGCAGGACCTGCTCGCCCGCTGCGGCGAGACGGTGAAGGCGCGCGCCCACGTCAACGAGACGGCCCGCGTCCACACGACCTGCTTCGCCGCCCAGTGCGCCGAGGTCTCCGTCGATCCGGAGACGGGCGAAGTCAAGCTCCTCAGCTTCACCACCGCCCACGACATCGGCACCATCGTCAACCCCATCGGCCACCAGGGACAGATCAACGGCTCCGTCATCACCGGCATCGGCTACGCGCTCATGGAGGAGCTACAGGTCGAGGAGGGGCGCGTCACCAACGTCTCGTTCGGCGACTACAAGCTACCGACGGCGCGCGACATCCCGCCGCTCAACACGGTGCTCCTTCCGTCGCAGGTCGGCTCGGGGCCCTAC
>Ga0209109_10000820_pt1 | contig 17014 bp, 15 predicted proteins | sample Rifsed10ft2_FD_184004 | JGI IMG/M metagenome (GOLD analysis project Ga0209109, IMG submission 184004) | Soil microbial communities from Rifle, Colorado, USA - sediment 10ft 2 (version 2) | ecosystem: Environmental > Terrestrial > Deep subsurface > Rock core/Sediment | place: Rifle, Colorado... | reverse complement strand
CTTCGACGATTTTCTGCAGGTCCACGGCAACCGGATCAGCGCCGCGCATCTGGACGTGATCTTTCCCACCTGGAAGGAAGACCCGCGGCCCGTCCTGGAAACGATCAAAAGCTACTTCGCGCGGATGGATTCCGGATGGGATCATTTCCAGGCGCGGAATGCGGTCATCCAGCAGCGCGCGCAGGCCATTGCGGAATTCGAGAAGCGGGTGCCCGCCGAGGACAAGCCGGTCTTTCACAGGCTCCTGCCCGTGGCCCAGGACGTGTACGCTTATCAGGAAGACCACGGTTTCTACATCGATCAGGGTTCCACGGCCGCCCTCCACAACACGCTCATGGCCTGCGGGCATCGGCTGCAGCGCTTTGGATTGCTCGAACGCGCGGATGACGTGTTCTTCCTGACTTACGGCGAGTTGGTCGAAATCTTGGGCGACCTGGCCTGGGACGAAAAAATCGGCACTTACCACTATCAGGCGCTCGTGCCGCCGCTGATTAAGGAACGAAAAGAGAACCGCGAAGAGGCCGGAGAGGCCGATGCGCCTCTGACAGTCGGCAATGTGCCGACGACCATGACCGATCCGATCGCGATCAAAGTCTTTGGGATCATTGACGAAGTGCTTCATCCCAAGGGAGAAAAGGAGGTGGTGGAACGGCTGGAGGGCTTCCCGGGATCGCCGGGCGTGGTCGAGGGGCCGGCCCGCGTGATTTTGAGTTTTGAAGAGTTCCCCGCCCTCCAATCCGGCGAAATCTTGATTTGCCCTTACACCAGCACCGCCTGGACGCCGCTCTTCCTGAAGATCGCCGGGGTGGTGACGGACACCGGCGGCATGTTGACCCATGCCGCGATCGCGGCCCGCGAGTACGGCATCCCGGCGGTGGTGGGGACGTGGAACGCCACCAATTCGATTCGCAATGGGGACGTCGTCAGGGTGGATGGAAACACCGGAGTGGTGGAAGTGGTGAAGAGGGCAGCTCGCAAGAGCTGAGTGCCAGCTCGACCTGACGGATTCGTGTTCTGCTACTCTACCAGAAGGAGGAGATGAAACATGGGCAGAAAATATATTACCCGGCGTGGCTTTCTGAAGGTGTCCGCGGTGACGGCCGCCGGATTGGCCCTCGGCGCGTGCGGCCCAGGGGCCACGACCGCGCCGACCAGCGCCCCCGCGGCGAGTCCCACCGCCGCCGGGCGAGCGATCAAGATCGGTTACGTCAGCCCGCAGACCGGCCCCATCGCCGGCTTTGGCGAGGCCGACAACTTTATCCTCGACGGGGTACGAAAGGTTTTCGCCGACGGCATTTCCGTGGCCGGCGCGAAGCACCCGGTGGAAATCATCGTGAAGGACAGCCAGTCCGATCCCAACCGCGCGGCGGAGGTCGCCGCCGACCTCATCTTGACGGATGGCATTGATCTCATGGTCGTGTCTTCAACCCCGGAGACCACGAACCCGGTGTCCGATCAGTGCGAGGTCAACGGCGTGCCCTGCATCTCTACGGTCGCGCCGTGGCAGCCGTGGTTCATTGGCCGGGGTGGAAAGCCCGGTGAAACCGAGTTCAAGTGGACGTACCACTTCTTCTGGGGCCTGGAGGACATCATCGGGGTCTTCCTCAGCATTTGGGACTCGCTGGACACGAACAAGGTGGTCGGCGGGATGTGGCCCAACGACGGCGACGGCCTGGCCTGGAGCAGCCCCGAAGTGGGATTCCCACCGGCGTTACAGCCCAAGGGCTACACGGTGGTTGATCCAGGCCGCTACGAGAACCTGAAAGACGACTTCTCGGCCGAAATTTCGCTGTTCAACGAGCAGAAGGCCGAAATCGTCACCGGGGTGATGCTGCCGCCGGACCTGGGCACATTCCTGGTTCAGGCCAGCCAGCAAGGGTTCATCCCCAAGGCCATGACAGTCGGCAAGGCGGCGCTGTTCCCCTCGGCGGTGGAGGCGATCGGCGGCGGTTTGGGCGATGGCCTGACGACCGAAATCTGGTGGAGTCCGAGTCACCCCTTCAAATCGTCGCTCACTGGGGCCAGCGCCAAGGAGTTGGCCGACGCCTACCAGACAGATACGAGCAAGCAGTGGACTCAACCCGTCGGCTTCGTCCACGCCCTGTTCGAAGTGGCGGCGGACACGCTCAAGCGCGCGAAGGATGTAGACGACAAAGCGGCCATCCGCGATGCGCTCAAGGCGACTGAACTCGACACGATTGTGGGACATCTCTCGTGGGCGAGCGGGCCAGTGCCCAACGTCGCCAAGACGCCTCTCGTGGGAGGCCAATGGGGCAAAGGCACGGACTTCCCGTTTGAACTGACCATCGTCCACAGCGATTACCCGGATATCCCGGTCGGCGGCACGGCGCGAGCGATGCCCGGCTCCTGAGATTTGCTCTGTTGTCGCAGCGCGCGTACACTTGCCCCGGCGCTGCCGCAGTGCGGCAGCGCCGGGGCAAGGTCCTGAGTATGCTGAGCGCGGCCACAGATTGGCACTTTTCAGTTCTATCGCTCTGCCGTTGCGGCGAAGCATTCGCGCTGTGGCAAGCCATCTAAATGGTGGAGAGCGTGCGCGAATGCTTCGCCCTTACGAACGATGCCCGCGAGGCGTATAACTTTGACTTGTTTCTCTCCGTTCCCAGTGTGCTCCGTGGTGAGGTGAGACGTGACGGATCAGGAAACCGCGGCCAGTTCACCGATTCTCGAACTCCGGCAGATATCGAAGTCTTTTGGCCGCCTCCAGGTTTTGACCAACCTCTCTTTCAGCCTTTCCGAGGGGGCGGCGCTGGGCATCCTGGGTCCCAACGGCGCGGGGAAAACCACGATGCTCAATCTCATCGCAGGCGAGAGTAGCGTCGCGTCCGGCCAGATTTTGTTCCGAGGGATAGACATCACAGCCGAGCCGGCGCCGGAGCGCTGCCGCCGGGGCATTGGCCGGACCTATCAGGTCCCGCGGCCCTTTGTCGGCATGACGGTCTTTGAGAACGTGCTCGTCGGCGCGGCCTACGGCCGCGGCCCTGAGCGGAGCGACCAGGATGCCAATGATTTGTGTCACGAGGTGCTCCAACAGGCAGGCCTGCTGGAGCGCGCGGACGTGCTGGCCGGCAACCTGGGTCTGCTGGATCGCAAACGGCTGGAACTCGCCCGCGCCCTTGCGACGCGGCCTGCACTTCTCCTGCTGGACGAGATTGGCGGCGGCTTGACGGATCCCGAGGTGCACGCCCTCCTTGAGGTGATCGCCGAAATCCGCTCCCGGCACATCACGATCATCTGGATCGAGCACATCGTGCATGCCCTCATCTCGGCGGTGGATCGTATTCTCGCCATCAACTTCGGCGTCAAACTCGCCGAGGGCTTGCCGCAGGAAGTGCTCACCAGCCGCGAGTTTCAAGAAATCTATCTCGGGGTTGGCGAGCACTCTCTGTCTTCGCCGTGAAAGAACAGTCCGCTGAGGATCGCTTGAAATGAGGCACGAGGCATGGCCGATCGCGTGTTGGTGGTTGAGGACCTCAAGGTCTTCTACAACGAATTTCAGGCGCTGTTTGGCGTCAGCCTGGAGGTGGCCGCCGGGGAAACCGTCGCCATCCTCGGCGCGAATGGCGCCGGGAAGACGACGCTGCTCAACACCATTGCTGGCGTGTTGACACCGCGTCAGGGGAAGGTCATCTATCGAGGCGCTCCGGTATCGGGATCACCAGCGTACCGGCTCTGCCGCCGCGGCATTTCGATGGTGCCTGAGGGCCGGAGGATTTTTCCCAGCCTGACGGTTGAAGAAAACCTGGAGGTCGGCGCTTATTCCGGACGACGCGGCCCCTGGCAGCGAGAGGCCGTCTTCAATTTGTTTCCCATCTTGCGCGAACGGGCGCGGGTGCCCGGCACGGAACTTTCCGGCGGCGAGCAGCAAATGCTGGCGATCGGGCGGGCGCTGATGAGCAACCCCGACCTGATCTTGATGGACGAGATTTCACTCGGGTTGGCGCCCCTGGTCGTTCAGGAGTTGTATAAAGTCGTGCGCGCGGTAGCCGAAGCGGGCACGACCGTCATTTTGGTCGAGCAGGATGTGACCCGCGGTCTCAAAGCCGCCGACCGGGTCTATTGCCTGCTCGAGGGCCGAGTCAGCCTGGCAGGCCGGCCCGCAGAGTTGGGCGCGGATCAGGTCTCTCAGGCCTACTTCGGAGTCTGAACATGCAGTGGGTGAACGTCCTCGCGCAGGGGATTCTGCTGGGGGGACTGTATGCGCTCTATGGCACCGGGCTGTCACTCATTTTTGGCGTGATGCGGCTGGTGAACCTGACCCATGGCGACCTGATGGTGGTGGCCGCGTATTTGGCTCTGGTCGCCGGGCAATTACTCGGCCTGTCTCCCTGGCTGAGTTTGCTGCTGGTCGTACCGGCGCTCTTTGTGATCGGTGTCGTGTTGCAACGCGGTTTGCTCAATGCGACTCTCGGCAAAGGTGTGCTGCCGCCGCTCATCATCACTTTCGGGCTTTCGGTGATTACGCAGAACGTGCTGCAACTGGGCTTCACCGCGGATACGCAGGGGTTGGACGCCGGCCCGATCGAAGCCGCGAGCCTCGAGGTGATGAAGGGCGTGACGCTGGGCGTCCTGCCGTTGATCACTTTCGCCGCAGCGGTGCTGGTTCTGACCGGACTGCAATTGTTTCTCACACGCACGAAGTTGGGCCGCGCCTTTCGGGCCACCTCTGATGATCCCACCACGGCGGAGTTGATCGGGATCAACAGCCGCCAGGTTTATGGCCTGGCGATGGGGCTGTCGCTGGCGATTGTGGCCGTGGCCGGCGTGCTCCTGGGTGTTCGCACAACTTTCGCGCCGTCTGACGGCCCCGCCCGGTTGATCTATGCCTTTGAAACCGTGATCATCGGCGGACTGGGCAGCCTGTGGGGCACGCTCGCCGGAGGGGTGATCCTGGGGGTGGCCCAAACCGTGGGCGCTCAACTCAATCCGGCCTGGTTTCAACTGGCCGGGCATTTGATCACGCTGGCGTTGCTGGCGTTCAGACCGACCGGCCTGTTTGCGCGCACCCGCGAGGCCGGGTGACCCGTGGGAACGCCGATGCCAACCCCACCGTCATCGCCACCGACTGACCACCCCAAACCGCGCCCTATGTCCCCGCGTGGGCTTGCCCTCGGGAGCACCCTTCTCCTGGCGGCTCTGTTCTCCCTGCCGTGGTGGGGGACGCCCGACCAAATGCGCACCCTCGTCGAGTTCACCTATTTCCTGGCGCTGGCGCAGATGTGGAATCTGCTGGCGGGCTACGGCGGGATGGTTTCGTTTGGCCAGCAGGCCTGGATCGGCCTGGGCGGTTATACTCTGATCGTCCTGGCGGACGATTTGCATGTCAATATGTTTCTGGCAGTCGTCGTGGGGGGCGTGGTGGCGGCCCTCGTCGCGCTGCCGACTGCCGCGCTCGCTTTTCGCCTGCGGGGCGGATATTTCGCCGTGGGGACGTGGGTGATTGCCGAGGTCTTTCGGCTGCTGGTCGCCAGTTCCACCGAATGGCTGAAAGGGGGACTTGGCCGCTCGCTCACGGCGGCTGGACTGATAGCGCGCCCCCTGCGTGAGCAATACACGTACTGGTTGGCCATTGTCATCGGGGCCGGGGCTATCGCGCTGGTCTATTACCTGATGCGTTCCCGCGTGGGGTTGGGCCTCACCGCCATTCGAGATTCCGAGACGGCCGCCATGAGCGTCGGCGTGAAGATTACCCGCATCAAGCTGCTGGTGTTCATTATTGCCGCGTTGGGCACGGGCGTGGTCGGCGGGCTGATTTACTTGAACGCGCTCCGGATTACGCCTCAGGCGTCTTTCAGCATCCAATGGTCGGCCTTCATGGCGTTCATCGTCGTCATCGGCGGATTGGGGACGGTCGAGGGCCCAATCGTCGGCGCGATTATCTTTTTCATCCTCCGGAATTATCTGTCCGGTTTGGGGCCGTGGTCCATCATCCTCCTCGGCAGTAGCGCGGTGATCATGATGCTCATCGCGCCGGACGGCCTGTGGGGAGTCCTGCATCGCCGCTTCGGGCTTGAGCTTTTCCCCGTCCGCCGACGGCTCCCGGCTGCCCTCGCTCACGGCCAACCCGTAAAGGCGGACGGGAAATCCGCATCTGGCGATACGACTTTGGCCGAAAGGCGGCCCTGAACTCATATTGACCCAGAGAAAGAAACCCGGGAGACGCCGTGTCTGTCAGCATAGCCGATATCAAACAAGTCGTCGCCGAAGCCGGACAGCTGGCCTTGTTTTACTATGGAAAAGTCAGCCGGTCGCTTAAAGCCGATTTGAGCGTCGTCTCCGAAGCCGACATGGCGGTCGAAAACTTTCTCCGGTTGTCGCTCACCGGGCTTGCGCCGCAATACGGCTATATCGGGGAGGAAACCCAGGAAACGCGCCCTCCGGCTCCGGGGGAAGATCACGCCTGGGTGGTGGACGCGCTGGACGGCAGCCGGGCGTTTGTGGCGCAAATGCCGCTCTGGACGCCAGCCGTGTGTTTGATGAAAGGCGACCGGCCCATTGCCGGGGCCGCCGTCAACCCGATCACGAACGAATTGTTCTGGGCCGACGAAGATGGCCCCGCTTTTTGCAATGACGAACCCCTCCACCCGAAGTTCTCGGCGGCGCTGGAGCCTAACACGTTCATTTTCGGGCCGACCAATCATCATCGCACGTTCGCGGTTGATTTTCCGGGCCGCATCTATTGCCTGGGCGCGCCCATTTATCAGTTGTGTCTGGTGGCGAAGGGAGCCGTCTCGGCGCTGTTTTTCGATGCCGTCGTCAATCTATGGGACCTGGCATTCCCTGCGCTACTCTTGGAGCGAGCCGGTGCGGTGCTGGTCTATGCGTCTGGCCGGCCGGTAGTTCTGTCTGAGCTGATGGGGCGCAGCAAAGTCATGGAGCCTATCTTCGCCGGGGGAGCTGAAATCGTGGACATCCTGCGCCAGCGGATCACACCTAAACGTGCGGCATGAGATCGGTTGGTTGCGTGTGTCAGATTGGAGCCTGGCCGCCCCCAAACTCTGCTGGGCGCAACTCATGCAGCGCCATCTCGATGAACAACGCGGGTGACCACTAGCTGCTGGATTCCAGTTTCAGCCAGAGGTAGCCATACGGCGGGAGGGCGAGTGGATGCGGATCCGTGGTCACCTCGCGCAGCGTGCGCGCGGCGAGCAGGTCGTGGACGCGCGCCCCTGACCAGCGGCGCAAATCGAGCAAGATATGTTGCTCCGCTGGCGAAAGGCTGTGAATCGCCAGAATGGTCTCCTCCGCGAAGGCGCGCACCACGGCCAGCGCCGCGCGATTCTCGACCGGGAGAAATTCGCACGCGCCCTGCCCAAAGGCGCGCTGTTGTTTGCGCACGGCGATCATGCGGCGCAGGGTGTGCCAGAGCGAGTCCGGGTCGGCGCGCTGCGCGGCCACGTTCACCCGCTGGTAACCGAAGCGTTCATCGGCGATGACGGGCGCGTAGAGACGTTCCGGTGGAACGTCTCGGGTCGAGAATCCGGCGTTCGGCCCGGCGTCCCACTGCATGGGGGTGCGCACCCCATCCCGGTCGTCCAGCCAGATGTTATCGCCCATCCCAATCTCGTCGCCGTAATAGATGATGGGCGCGCCGGGGAGGGTGAAGAGGATCGAGTTGAGGAGTTCGACCTTGCGGCGGTCGCCGTCGAGCAGGGGCGCGAGGCGGCGGCGGATGCCGAGGTTGAGGCGCATGCGCGCCTCAGGCGCGTACGTCCGCCACATGGAGTCGCGCTCTTCGGGCGTGACCATCTCCAGCGTCAACTCGTCGTGGTTGCGGAGGAAGGTGCACCACTGGCAGTTGGCGGGGATGGGCGGCGTCTGCGAGAGGATGTCCACGATAGGCGTGTGATCGTCCCGGGCCAGCGCCATGTAAATGCGCGGCATGACCGGGAAGTGAAAGGCCATGTGGAACTCGTCTCCGTCGCCGAAATAGGCGCGCACGTCCTGCGGCCACTGGTTGGCCTCGGCCAGCAGAATCCGGCCCCCCTTCGGGTAGTGTTCGTCCACGAAGCGCCGCAGTTCTTTCAAATAGGCGTGCGTCTCCGGCAGATTCTCGCCGTTCGTCCCCTCGCGCTCGAACAGGTACGGCACGGCGTCGGCGCGGAAACCGTCCAGGCCCAGATCGAGCCAGAACCTCGCGACGTTCAGCATCTCGGCCCGCACCGCCGGGTTGTCGTAGTTGAGATCGGGCTGAGACGCGTAGAAGCGGTGCCAGAAGTATTGGCCCGCCGTCGCATCCCACGTCCAGTTGGATTTCTCGATGTCGAGGAAGATGAGGCGCGCGTCTTTGAATTTCCGGTCGGTGTCGCTCCACACATAGTAGTCGCGGAACGGGGACTGGCGGTCGGCGCGCGCGGCCTGAAACCACGGGTGCTGGTCGGAGGTGTGATTGAGCACGAGGTCGGCGATGACGCGCAAGCCGCGCGCGTGCGCCTCGGCCAGGAACGTCTTGAAGTCGTCGAGCGTGCCGTAATCGGGGTGAACCCCGCAGTAGTCGGCGATGTCGTACCCGTCGTCGAGGAGCGGCGAGGGGTATATCGGCATCAACCACAGGCAATCCACCCCGAGCGCCTGCAAGTAATCCAGTTTTTGAGTCAGGCCGCGCAGGTCGCCGTGGCCGTCGCCGTTGCTGTCGGCAAAGGCCCGGATGTAGACCTGATAAAAGACCGCGTCTTTGAACCAGAGTTGCATAGCGCTGATGGCGAATGGCAGATGGCGGAGCGTGACAGGCCATACGCGATTAGCCATCCGCCCTCGGCTATTAGCCCTTGACCGAGCCGGCCAGCAGTCCACGCACGAAGAAGCGCTGCAGGCCGAAGAACACCAACATGGGGAGCGCCATCGAGATGAAGGCGGCGGCGGTGAGCAAATGCCAGCCACTGCCGAGCGAGGTGACCATGTTGCCGATCTGGTAAGTGAGCACCGGATTTTGGCCGCCCAGAAAAACCAAAGCCACCAGCAAGTCGTTCCAAATCCACAAAAACTGGAAGATGCCCAGCGAGGCGATGGCCGGAACCGAGAGCGGAAGCGCCAGCCGGTAGAACGCCGTCCAGTGCGAAGCGCCATCGAGATACACCGACTCGAACAGTTCGCGCGGCAACGAGCCGATGAAGTTGCGCATCAGGTAAATGGCGTAGGGCAGGCCAAAGCCGGTGTGGAAAAGCCAGATCCCGAGGAAGGTTCCGTTCAGGCCGAGTTGCGCGTACAGCCGCGAGATCGGGATGAGCGTCATCTGCAGCGGCACGATCTGCAAGCCGATGAGCAGGGCAAAGAGAAACTGCCGGCCGGGGAAGTGGAACCACGAGAAGGCATACGCCGCGAAGGCCGCAAAGAGGATCGGCAGAAAGGTGGAGGGAATGGCGACGAGCAGGCTATTGAGGAACGCGCGCCCCATCCCGCGCGGGTTGCCCAGGTCGCGCCAGTCACAGAATAAATCGAGGGCCTGCGTCCCGGCGGCGCAATCGCTGGTGTAGTTGACCGTGCCGCGATAGCCGGTCATCGCGTCAATGTAGTTGTCGAGCGTGAAGCGCGGGGGCGCGTCAATGCCGGAGATGCGCCTCAGGTAGGTGGCGATGGCCGCCACCGTCACATCGTTCGGCACAGGGGTCGCTCCCATGTGCGGCTGGCCGTCGACGTCTTTCTTGAGCGCGGCCAGGAGGGTGATCGAGCGCCTGTAGTTTTGAATCAGTTCGGCGCTGCTCAGGTCGGCGGCGGCGATTTTCTTGCCGTCATCCCCGTGGCATTCGGTGCAGGCGGCGGCGTATTCCTGCGCGCCTTTGGGCGGCGAGAGCACCGTCCACCAGCCGGTATCATTCACATCTTGAAACGGGCGGAAGGAGGTAACGAACAGGCCGACGGCGGGCAACACCCATAGCAGGCATAGGCCAATCAGGACGATATGGACTGGCAGACCGCTTAACCACTTATTGAGGCGACCAGTTCCCTGACGTGGACCTACGGTGTTCATCGGGTCGCCTCCTGTTCGCGGAAGCGGCGGATGTTTAAGATCATGGCCGGGACGATCACGGCGATGAGCACCATAGCGATGGCCGCTGCCCGGCCCGTCTTGAAGCTGGTATACATCTCTTTGTACATGCGGTTGGCGATAACTTCCGTGCCGTAGTTGCCGCCCGTCATCACGTAGACGATGTCGAAGATTTTCAGGACGTTGATCACCATCGTGGTGATGACGACGGTGATGGTCGGCATGATCTGCGGCACCATGATGCGCCAGAAGACTTGCCATTCGTTCGCGCCGTCCACGCGCGCAGCTTCCAGGTTCTCGGTGGGCACGCCCTTGAGCGCGGCGGCTAGAATGGTCATGCAGAAGCCCGTCCACATCCACACGCCGACGATGATCAGCATGACGGTGTTGATCTGTGGCTCGGTGAGCCACGAGACCGGCTTCCCGCCAAGCGCGGTGACCAGGCTGTTGAGCAGCCCGATCTGAACCTGGCCAGTGCCGTAGTCGTAGACGAACTTCCAGATCACGCCTGCGCCAACGAAGGAGATCGCCATAGGTAGGAAGATGACGGCTTTGGCGAGCGGTTCGTAACGCACGCGGTCAGCCAGGGTGGCGATGAGCAAGCCCAGCATGACCGTGCCGCTGACCATGAGCAGAATCCACTTTAGGTTGTTGACGAACGCCGTGAGCATGATGTCGGAGATGAGGGCGTAGCGATAATTCTCCAAGAGACCCCAGCACGGTTGACCGGCGAGGCAGTCTGCGCCCGCCCAGGCCGTGCCGTCGGTGTTGCGGAAACTCAGATAGAAAGTGTTCAGCCCCGGATAGACGATGAATGTCGCCATCACGATGAGTGCGGGCAAGAGGTACAGCCAGGGCGTGACGCGCCCCTGCCGCATGATGTTGGGGACTTGCTCGGTTTGCGCGGCCATATCCTTCCTCCTCGGCTAGACCTGCGGAGTCTCCGCCCATTGGGTGCTTCGCGAAGACCCCGCAGGTCTGAGTCAGTTCATCGCAGATACAATCCGCTCCTGCTTATTTTGTCGCCTCCGCTTGCACCTTGGCGGCGGCGGCGAGTTCGGCGTCGAGGGCTTTGCCATTCACGAAGTTCACGATGGCCGTCCACTCTGCGCTGCCAAACCCACCCGTGATCGTGTCGCCGATGTCGGGCGTGAAGCCCTGCGTGTTCGCCAACGCTTCACCCTTCTTCACCAGCGCCGGGTCAACGTAGTTCCCGGCCGCGCCCTTATTGGGCGACAGATCGAAGCTAGCCTTGGCCCAGTTGGCGCCGCCTTCCGTGGACGAGAGATAGGCCACCAGCGCCCGCACGGCGGGCGTGTCGTTGAAGGCCATCAGCCAGTCCGCCCCGCCCTGCAAGCCCTGCGCGCCGGGCACCGCGAAGAAGTCGTAGTCGGTCCCATACTGGAGATCGGGGAACTTCTTGGCGACTTCCCCGCCCGCAAAGCCCGACTGCTTGACCATCATGGCTTCGGGCGGGTCGGCGAATGGCTTGTAGATCGCATCCAGGAACGGCGTGGACAGCGTGCCCTGCGCGCCGCCAACGGTGTACGTGGGGTCTTTGGCCCACTTGCCGTACGTCTCGTACGCCTGCTTCACCCCGGCGTCGCTGTACGCCACTTCCCCGGAGATGAGGTCCAAGACGTACTGCGGCCCCTGCTGCACCAGCAGGAGGTCCTGGATGAAGTCCGACCCCGTCCAACCCGTCGCGTCCCCCGACTCCATCCCCATGCTCCACGGCACATCGCCGTTGGCTTTCATCTCCTCCACCAGCGCGTCCAACTCCGCCCATGTCGCCGGGACGGTGTAGCCCTTGGCCTCGAACACCACCGGGCTGTACCAGATGATGGTCTTGATGTCCGCCTTCACCGGCAGCCCCAGCCACTCGCCGTCAATCGTGCCGGGATCGGTGAAGAACGAAGCGTAGTTCTCCTTGTGCCCGCCAAGCGCGTCCATCGGCACGAGCTTGTCTTTGTATTGTACGAGTTGGGTGACGTTCCAGAAGGCGATGTCCGGCGGCGTCCCGGCCTGCACCTTCGTGTCCAGGATCGCCTGGTCCCGCGACGCCTCCGGCTGCAGCACGATCCCGCACGCGTCCACGAGCGGCTTGAGAATCTCCTGCAACCGCGCTTCTTCCGCACCCGACCACTGATACACCATGGAGATGGTGTCCCCACTCTTCGCCCCCATACAATCTATCCCACCTGTCGTCACGGGAGGCGAGGTCGGTGGGGCGGTGGTGGGCGGGGCCGAGGTCGGCGCTTGCGTCGTCGCCGGGCCGCCGCAAGCGGCAAGCAACATCGCGGCGAGGGCGACGGCGGAAATTAGAGCGTGAAATCGCTTGTTCATCTTTTCTCCTTCCTTGCAAAATGGTGCGAGTGGGTCAGTGAGTTAAAGGTAAAACTGAGACCGGCGACAGTCATCACCTCCGTTTCAATGGGAAAGGTTAAGCCACGGGCAGCGCCTGTGCGCTGCTGACATTCGCGCCACACGAGGCGCGCACGACCAATTCGGTTTCGAGCATGACGTTCGGGTTACGAATGGTCTCTTCTGCGGTGATCAAGCGAATGAGCAGATCGGCGGCGCCCCAGCCCAGCCCGGCGGCAGGCAGGCGCACCGTGGTCAACGGCGGGTCAATGAACCCGGCCAGCGGAATATCGTCAAAGCCGACGAGCGCGATGTCGTGTGGGACATGCAGGCCGCGCCTGCGGATGGCTTGAAGCACGCCGAGCGCCACCGCGTCCGACGCCACGAAAACCGCCGTCGGGCGCGGCGTCACCGACAACAGGTCCGTCATCGCCGCCTCCCCGCTCTGCGGGGTGAACGCGCCGTAACGGACGAGGGATTCGTCAAAGGAAAGACCCGCCGCTTTCAACGCCTGCCGGTAACCGGCCAGCCGGTCGGCGCTGGCGGTGTAGGCGAGGGGTGCGTTGGTGATCAGCGCGACGCGCCGATGGCCCAAACCGAGCAGGTGCTCGGTGGCCCGCCGTGCCCCGTCTACGTTGTCCACATCCACAAACGAAAGATTGGTGTTTGGCAGGTGGCCAATCAGCACGACGGGCGCGCCTTCAGCCTGGGCGCTCAACAGGTCACGGTCGTCGAAGCGCGGGCCGGAGAGCACAATCCCATCCACGTGCCGCTCGCGGATGAGTTGGGCGTATGCGCCCGTGTGGTTTTCCGGGGGAATCGGCTCGAGGAGGATCCGATAGCCCTGAGCTGCGGCCGCCTGTCCGAGCCCACCGAGGACCTGTGGGAGGAACTGATCCGCAAACGCCTGGTCAGGGGATTGGCGCAGGACAAAGCCGATAACGTTCGTGCGCCCGGAGACCATACGCCGCGCGGTTGCGTCGGGGTGATAGTTCAACTGGCGAGCAGCCTCCAACACGCGCTGGCGGGTCTCTTCGCTGATGCGCATGCCGGGGATGTTGTTCAGCACAAACGACACGGTCGTCCGAGACACTCCGGCGAGTTCGGCGACTCCTCTGGCGGTGGCTCGTTTTGCCATGCTAACACGATTTGCTAAATCGAATTAGCATTAGTATATGATGTTTTTCCCCAGAGTCAACACCTAATTCTATACTTGAGCAAACGTGTCAATCATGAGATAGGGATCGGCCATGGGATAGAGGATGGGACAGGTGCAGCCGCGCCTGATGTATTCGCGCACTTTGGCGCGGGCTTCGTCGGGCGTGCCGGTGGCCGAAATCTTCAGCACGAACTCGTCCGGCACGTACTGCATGGCCTGGTGCACCTGCTCTAGGGTCGCAGGCCAGCCGAGGATGGACTGCACTTTCTTGACAATGTCTTCGCTCACGCCGGAGGCCTTGGCAATGTGCGGCTGCTGCGCGAGATACTGCGTCAGCAGAACCTTGGCGGCTTCAATCGCCTTCTTCCGGTCGCTGTCCACCGCGCAGACCACCAACTGTGGGCGGTCGAGGTCTTCCACGCGGCGGCCCGCTCGCTTCGCCCCCTTGTCCAGTAGCTCCAGCGCCTTGTCGTTGTACTCCAGCGGCACGCAGTAGTTGAGCACCGCGCCGTCGGCGATCTCGCCCGTCAGTTCCATCATCTGGTCGCCGGTCGCACCGATGTAGATGGGGACGTGGCGCGGCTCGCGGCGGCCATGCACCACGTCCAACTCGATGCCGGTGACGTGGTGGAACTCCCCGTGAAAGGTGACGTTCTCCATCCGCAGCAGGCGGCGCATCACTTCGATGGTCTCGCGCATGGCGAGCAGGGGCTTGCGCCGCTCGACGCCGACGTTCTTCGCCAGCGGGTCCCACCACGCGCCGATGCCGCAGATGATGCGGTTGGGCGCGAGGTCGTCGAGCGTGAGAAACGTGGCGGCGAGCAGGCCGATGTTGCGCGTCCAGTTGTTGATGACGCCCGAGCCGACTTTGAGTTTGGTCGTCGTCGCGGCGAAGGCCGCCATCGGCACAATGGCATCGCGCACCAATCGGCTCTCGGCCTGCCACACGGCTTCGAAGCCTTTGCTTTCGGCGTACCGGGCGTACTGGATGCCGTCCTGGAGGGAGTGGGCGTCTTGCAAGTAGAGGGCAACACGGTCGGGGGACATAGGAACTCCTTTGGCGGATGGCGGATGGCGCGTCGTCAAACAGAGTGATCCAGTCAGCGATGCGGAACGTGCGGCGCGTGACGGCTGATTTCGCGATAGGCGCTCAGGTCGTCGAGCGTGTCAATGTCGAGCGCCACGCCGGGCAGATGGCAGAGGCGCACCCGCGCTCCGGCTTGCGCGCCCCGCGCTCGATGCCGGTCGTAACTGTTTTCTCCGAAAGCGTAGTCAATGACGCCGGGCGGACGCAGGAAGAGTGCGTTGGTTCCCGTCTTGCGCCGGTCGGGGGCGACGACCACAATCGGTTCCGTGCCTTCGGGTTCGATGAGCTGCTGCACTTCTTGGTCCGTCAGCAGCGGCAGATCAGAGGGAAGGACGAGCACGGCCCGCGCGCCGAGTTTCTGCGCGACTTCCGTGGCCCGGCGGAGCGCCGCATTCAAGCCGGGCGCGCCGGACTCGGTGAGGGTGTGGGCTTTGAAGTCGCGCGCCAGCGCCAGCGCCGAGGAGTCGCGGCTGACGACCACGGTCTGCGTCACCGCCGGAACGCGCGCCAGCACCCCGAGGACGTGCTCGAAGAATTCGCGGCTCAGCGCGGCGCGCTCCTTCTGCGAGAGCACGCTCGCTAAACGGCTCTTGGAATCTGAGAAAGGCTTGACGGGGACGATGGCCCAGAGGGACATGGGAAATGACAAATGGGAAATGACGAATGACAAATGGCAAATGACAAATGGCAAATGACGAATGACGAATGACGAATGGCAAATGACGAATGGCAAATGACGAATGACGAATGACGAATGGCAAATGACGAATGACGAAATGTGTGAGCGATCTAGACTCGTAGCTTCGCCGCAAAATCGAGGACTTCGCGGGCGAGGCGGGCACGGTCGGCGTCGCTGCGCATCACGGTATTCGTCACCAGAGCTTGCAGGGTATCGCTCTCGATGCTCGGCTTGAGTTCGGCATCCACCTCGTCCAGCACAAAGCCGCGCAGGAGCCCGGCGTAATGCGCGGCAACCGAGGCCGCCGTCACCTCCATCCCCAACTCCGCAAACATCTTCGCGGCTGGCCCCTTGATGGCCTGCCCGCCGACGATGGGCGAGACCGCCACCGCCCCTTTGCGCCCCACCCGCTCGCGCACGCCGGGCAGGCTCAAAATCGGATCGAGGCTGACGAACGGATTCGAAGGACAGAAGATGATGACGTCCGCCGCGTCGAGCGCGGCCAGGACCTGATCGGTTGCGAACGCGCTGTCCGACCCGTCAAAGCGGAAGCCCGTGACGCGCGGCTCGCATCGCCGATGCACGAAATACTCTTGAAACTCCAGCTCGCCGCCTTCCGTCTGCACCATCGTCCGGAAGATGTCGTCGGTCATGGGCAGGACGTGTACGCGGACGCCGAGCGCCGCGCACAGCGCCGCCGTGACCTCGGTGAGCGACTCGCCCGCCCACAGGCGATGCGAGCGCTCGACGTGCGTGGCGAGGTCGCGGTCCCCGAGCCGGAACCACGTCTCGCCGCCGAGCCGCCCCAATGCGTCGAGGAAATTCCACGACTCGTCCCGCAGCCCCCATCCGGTCTCCGGGTTCGCCAGCCCGGCGAGCGTGTACATCACCGTGTCGAGGTCGGGCGAGATGTGCAGGCCGAGGTGCTCGAAGTCGTCGCCCGTGTTGACGACGACGGTCAGGTCTTCAGGCGGAAGGATTTGGGCGAGGCCGTGGGCGAGTTTCGCGCCCCCCACCCCGCCCGCGAGGGCGACAACTTTCATGAGTTCATCTTAATGAAACACGACATCGGCTAATGGACGGCGCGAGGCCGCGCGAAGCGTGCCCGCGCTCGCCGGATACCCCAGCGTGATCACGGCTTGCGCTTCCCAATCCTCGGGCAGGCCCATCGCCTCGCGCACAGTGTCAGGGCAGAAGAGCGGCGCGCACATCCAGCATGCGCCAAGCCCCTCGGCGTGCGCGGCGAGCAGGAGGTTCTGCACCGCCATCGCCACGCTCTGCACGGCCATCGTGTATTCGGCCTTCTTGCGGCGCGTGTCCGGATACGAGTCCATGTCCGCCATCGTCAGGCAGACGACGATGACGACCGGCACACCGGTCAGGCGCGCGTACGAGCGGTCGGCGTCGCGGGCCACAGCCCCGGGGTCGTCGCCGTCGGCGAGGCGGTCGGCGCGCAGGCGGTCGCCCATCGCGCGCGCCAATCGCTCTTTCGCTTCCGGCGCGGTGAGCGTCGCAAAGCGCCACGGCTGCCGGTTGTGCGCGGAGGGCGCCCACGTCGCCGCGGTCAATAGCCGCTCGATCACCTCCGCCGGAATGGGCCGTTCCGTGTAACGCCGAATCGAGCGGCGCGAGCGAATGGCGTCCACCACGGTCATTTGATATTCGAGAAGACGTGCTCAGGCAGGATTTTGTAGGTGACGCGCACCTGGCCCGGAACTCTGG
>Ga0209109_10000819_pt1 | contig 17018 bp, 13 predicted proteins | sample Rifsed10ft2_FD_184004 | JGI IMG/M metagenome (GOLD analysis project Ga0209109, IMG submission 184004) | Soil microbial communities from Rifle, Colorado, USA - sediment 10ft 2 (version 2) | ecosystem: Environmental > Terrestrial > Deep subsurface > Rock core/Sediment | place: Rifle, Colorado... | reverse complement strand
CAAACCGACTTACAGATTGCTGAATTCGAGTTGTTAGAATTTCTTACTTAATCGTAAATCTGAGATTGAGTCGCACTTGTAATTTACTAGTTTCCCAGTTACGATTTCATTCCCTAAAAACTAAGTTGGGACTTTCCAATTTTAGGGATTAGGCTTGAATTTGTTTCCATATAGACTGAGGATAAAGAGGAAAACTATGCTTGCAGGTTAGGTCTAACTTCAGTTGCTAACATACTAATTTCCTAACATCCTAACAAAATTAGGCCTACAATACTTTAAATAATAGAAAGGAGGATATAAAAAATGGAATTTGGCCACATGCTCCTTGTGCTAGTTCTGGGCATCAGTGTTATATCACTAGGTTTCGCTGGGTATCTAGCCAAGTATGTGCTTAACAGTGATACAGGAACTTCGGCGATGCAGGACATAAGCAACGCTATTAAAGAGGGAGCCGAAGCGTTTCTAAAAAGACAGTACTCAACCATAATAATGCTAAGCATCGTTCTTGCCGTTCTTATCTTTGTTCTATATTGGTTTGCAAAGGGAGATCATGACATGGCATGGCGCACTACCGTAGCCTTTCTTTTCGGTGCGGGGTGCTCTGCACTTGCAGGATACATCGGAATGTGGATTTCAATCAGATCAAACATTCGAACGGCAAGCGCTGTAAGGTCAAGCCTGGATAGGGCTCTTAAAATATCCCTTCGAGGGGGAGCAGTTTCAGGAATTACAATCGTTGCTATGAGTCTTCTTGGGGTAGGAATCCTTTTTACCCTCTACGGTGGCTCAGCAGATGACCCGGAGGTTGTGAAAAGGGTCCCCTTTCTCATAGTCGGATATGCATTTGGGGCAAGTTTCGTTGCCCTTTTCGCTCAGCTTGGTGGGGGAATCTACACTAAAGCCGCCGACGTTGGAGCAGACCTTGTTGGTAAAGTAGAAGCAGGAATCCCGGAAGACGACCCCAGAAACCCCGCGGTTATTGCAGACCTTGTGGGTGATAATGTCGGCGACTGTGCGGGTCGCGGTGCTGACCTCTTTGAATCCACAGCGGCTGAAAACATTGGGGCTATGATCCTTGGAGTTGCTCTTTTTCCTATCTTTGGTATAAATGGGATTCTATTCCCTCTCGTTGCTCGTGCCTTTGGGCTTATTGCCAGTATGGTTGGGGTTGCATTGGTAGGTTTAAAAGATGAGAAAGAGGATCCTATGTCAGCACTTAATAGAGGGTATTACGTCGCCTGTATCTTGGCTGCTATAGGGTTTTATATAGCTACTTATTTCTTGCTCAACCATAATCTCTGGCTGTTTATTGCAGGTGTTATCGGAATCGCAACAAGCATCGTATTTGTCTATATCACACAATACTATACCGAATACAGGTATCGCCCCGTGAAGTTCATAGCAGAAGCCTCTCAAACGGGACCTGCCACAAACATCATAGCCGGTCTTGCGGTTGGGCTTGAGTGTACGGCGCTTCCTGTACTTGCAATCTCAGCCGCATTGGTTGGTTCATTTTACTGCGGGGTTTATGGTCTAAGCGAATTTGCCGATATTTCTAGGACCAGTGCCGGACTTTATGGCACTGCAATCGCTACGATGGGAATGCTGGGAACAGCCGCATACATTCTTGCTATGGATACATTTGGACCGATCACTGATAATGCAGGCGGTATTGTCGAGATGAGTAAGCAGCCGGAGGAGATCAGGGTTAAAACAGACAGGCTCGATGCTGTAGGAAACACAACCAAAGCTCTTACAAAAGGATACGCAATCGGCTCCGCGGCACTCGCAGCATTTCTACTTTTCTCAGCTTATCTCGATGAAGTAACCCATCTTACCGGTAAGGCTTTCCACTCGGTTGATATTGCTAAGGTTGAGGTGTTCGTAGGAGGTCTTCTGGGAGCGATGCTTGTGTTTCTCTTCAGTGCTCTTGCAATTAGGGCTGTTGCACGAGCGGCTTATTATATAATCGGCGATGTTCGCGCTCAGTTTAAGGAGAACCCCGGTATTCTTGAGGGAACAGCAAAACCAAATTATGCAAGGTGTGTTGACATTGTTACAAAAGGGGCACTCAAGGAAATGGTTCCTCCTGGGATTCTTGCCGTTGCTATGCCTATAGTGGTTGGGCTTGTGTTTAAACAGTTTGGGCTTGGTGCTGAAACCGTGGCAGCGTTTCTTATGGTTGGAACAATCAGTGGAATTCTTGTTGCAACCTTTATGAATAATGGGGGAGGTGCATGGGATAACGCAAAGAAGTTCATAGAAACCGGAATGTACGGTGGAAAGAGGTCCGAAACCCATAAAGCTGCAGTAGTGGGAGACACGGTAGGTGACCCACTTAAGGACACTGCTGGACCATCAATCCACGTTCTAATTAAACTTCTCTCTACAATTACACTTGTTCTCGCACCTTTGTTTATTTAAATTGGTTGAAATAACACTGAGGAAGAAGAGGGGCATCTAAGATGTCCCTCTTCTTCTTGGTATATTGAATTAGCGAAACATTGCTCAATCCTTAAATATCCACATAACTCTTTCTTTAACTTGGTAATTCCATGTAGCTTCCTACAGGGTTTCCGTTATCCCTCCGTGTCATTGCGAACACATTCGCGGAGCCTGTGCTGAGGAAACCGAAGTGCTCAGTGTAAACTCCGTGAAGTAATCTGACACAAAGTGTCATTCCGAACCATGTCCTGAGCGAAGGCGAAGGAGCAGTGAGGAATCTAAATGGGATTCTTCGTCGGGGAGTTTATCCTGAGCGGAGCCGAAGGGCTCCTTGCAATGACTGTTGAGGTGTCTGTTTGATATCCAGATACCCTGCAGTTTGCTGCAGGGAGTTTTACTTCCAGATTGTAATGTTCAAGTTAAATTCATATATTAAACCTTAATCCTAAAATAGCACTGGATGTAAGTTTGACAATTAAATTTTACCTCTAAGCCGGATCTAATGATTTAATAACTTTCAAACTACAATGATCCTCGATAATTAACAAAATCTATATTTCTACTATAAATTTCCCATACTTTCATTTTTGGAAGCTATTTAACTAATAAAAGTGCGCAGTTACCATTAGTTAGCAGCTTTCTTGCTAATTGGCTAATTGACAGAGAATAATTTCAGGTAATAATGTTTCAAAAAATTAATAGACTTATTGAAAGTATTCTGAATGCGATTAACTTTATAGCAAAGTTGAAATAGTGGAGGTTAAATGTCCAAGTCTCTAGTTATTGTTGAGTCTCCTGCTAAAGCAAAAACTATAAAAAAGTATCTAGGAAAGGATTTTAGCGTCGAGGCATCATCTGGCCATCTGATAGATCTTCCAAATAACAAACTCGGTGTAAATATAGAGAAGAACTTTAAACCTGAATATGTTGTGATTAAGAATAAGAAAAAATTCCTTGACCAACTTGAAAAGGCTTCGAAGAAAGCCGATAACATATATCTTGCATCTGACCCTGATAGGGAAGGGGAGGCGATAGCTTGGCATATAGTGGACAGGCTAAAGATAAAAGATAAAGCTTATAGAGTCCTGATTTATGAAATTACGGAGAAGGCAGTTCTTGAGGCGATAAGAAACCCGAGTAGGCTAAGCCGTGATATGTTCGAAGCGCAACAGGCTAGACGAATACTCGACCGTCTCGTGGGTTATCAGGTAAGCCCACTTCTCTGGAAAAAGGTAAGAAGAGGTCTTAGTGCGGGAAGGGTACAGAGTGTGGCGCTAAGACTCGTCGTTGAAAGAGAAAGGGAAGTAGAGAATTTTAAACCGGATGAATACTGGACTATTGAAGCTGAGTTAAAACAACTTTTGGATGATGCTATTTCATTTGTTGCCGTACTTTCTAAATATGACGGAGAGAAAGTTGATATCAAAACGGAGGAAGCAGCAAATAGAGCTGTAGAGGCTTTAAGAAATGAGACATACAATGTTATATCGGTTGAGAAAAAAGAGAGATCGAGGTCTGCACCACCCCCATTTATAACAAGCACACTTCAACAAGAAGCATCGAGAAAGCTTAGGTTTCCTGTGAAAAAAACTATGACTATTGCTCAAAAGCTTTACGAGGGTGTGGAGCTAGGTGATGAAGGTCCTGCAGGGCTTATCACGTATATGAGAACAGATTCAGTTAGGGTTTCAGAGCATGCGATTAATGAGGCAAGAGGCTATATTGGAGAGGCTTACGGAGCTGATTTTCTTCCAGAAGGCCCTAATATTTTTAAAGTGAAAAAATCCGCCCAGGATGCGCATGAGGCGATAAGACCGACATCGGTAATTAAATCTCCGGATTCTGTAAAAATCTATTTATCAGAGGACGAGTTCGAACTTTATAAGCTTATTTGGCAAAGGTTTATTTCCTGTCAGATGAATCCGGCTCTCTATGACCAGACAACAGTAGAGATTGAAGCTGGAAAGGGCTTATTTCGTGCTACAGGTTCTGTAATTAAATTCCCAGGATTCACAATAGTGTATATGGAAGGAAAGGAAGAGGAGGAGGAAGCAAAGGAAAAGGAGGAAGAGAAAAGGCTGCCTGATCTAAGTGAGGGTGAGGACTTAAAACTCATTGCTCTTGAAGGAAAACAGCACTTTACACAACCACCTCCAAGGTTCACAGAAAGTGCGCTTGTAAAGGAGTTAGAAGAGAGGGGAATAGGACGCCCTTCTACTTATGCAACAATATTATCTACGATTCAGGACAGGGAGTATGTAATAAAGGAAAAGAATAGGTTAAAACCCACATTACTCGGCTGTGCTATAACCGATCTTCTTATAGAGGGTTTTCCTGAGGTAATGGATGTGCAGTTTACAGCAGAGATGGAGGAAAAGCTTGATGAAGTGGAAGAAGGGAGCGTCAACTGGGTGGAGCTTTTAAATGGTTTCTATAAGGGATTCGGAAAGAGGCTCGAACAGGCTGAAGTTTCTATGAGGAGTCTTAGGCGCGAGGGTATGCCTACAGAGTTAGATTGTGAGCAGTGCGGAGCTCAAATGATTATAAAATGGGGAAAAAGAGGAGAGTTTTTATCGTGCTCAAAATATCCCGAATGCAAGAATGCAAAACAGTTTGAATATGGTGAAGACGGTGAAATAAGGATTAAAGAGAAGAAGGAACCGGAAATCAGGCACGACATACTCTGTGATCTATGCGGAAAACCGATGGTTGTAAGGAAAAGCAGGTATGGAAAATTCTTAGGCTGTACTAGTTATCCCGAATGCAAGGGCATAAAGCGTCTTAAGGATGTTCAGGGTGAAGAAGTAGATAAAGTAAAAGAGAGCGGGGAGAGCACTGAAGAAAATAAGAAGGAGTCAAAAAGAAAGTCATTTAGAAAAAGCCCAGCTAAGAAGAAAGCCGAAGTAAAGTCTCAAGCAAAAGGATATCAAGCATAATTTCAATTTGTCTATATTTAGACTATATTACCAAGATATATACCTGTAGGGGCAACCCTTGCGGTTGTCCCAAATTAGTGTAGGTGCAAGACCTGCCCCTACGATGATGGTTATCTGCTTAACTTTGTCTAACCAAAGACTGTAGGTACTAGGGCTGTTTATTAGACCAATTTTCACTATCAATTTTCCACCCCGAATCCTCTTTAACCATAGCAACCGTGCCAATCATTTCATCATTGCCAGACATACCACCGATGCCTGTGAGCTTCAAAGTTGCGGTTTTGCCGTCCGGGGAAATAGTTTGTCCTAAAACCTTGTATGATTCAGGCATAAACGTACCTATCATTTCTATCATCTTTTGTTGCATCTCAGGGGTTTCTGTGTTCATTTCATTTATCGCTTTCTTACTCATGTACTTTTTTAATTCATCCAGATTCTTGGATTCGATGGCAGCGGTGTATTTTTGATAAACAGCTTCCGGTAAGTCTTCTGCAAACGCAACGTAACCTCCTAAAAGCGAGAGTGTAACTGTAACTAACAAAACACGCTTCAGCATTTTATGCCTCCTTAGTAGATGGAATTCAGGACACTTATTATACTGCGAAAAATGTTTCACGCAATCACCTTTTTTAAACATCCTAAAGTGCTTTGTTGCGAGTATCATTTTTCCCCAATCGTATTTGAATTTTCAAGCTGGAGACACATAACCAAACTGGGCAAGCAAGGAGTTCCCTCTGTCAAGCTCGGGACAGGCTTGCTCGTGACCTGTTATTACCGGGACAAGAATGTCCCGGCTATCGTTGATTTAATTATGACCCGACCCTCAATAGGAGGGGTTTTCTAACCCCTCCAGCACACCAGCAATCTTGTCCTGAGCCCTGAGTATATCGAAGGGTCGAAGGACCTCGCTGGGCCATTTTCCTTATCTTTCCAACGGAACAGTCCTAGATAATTAATATTGACAAGCTAGATTCCAGTTCATAAAGTTTTAAGAGTCAATGAAAAATAAAAATTGAGCTTTGGATTTATTACTTTCATAGCGGAAGACGGGAAACAATTAAGCAAAAGGAGGTTGCTTTATGAGATCAGGAATAGTTATTAACATGCTGCTAACATGGATTCTTGCTATCACGATGTTAGAATCTGCGACAACCAACGAGGTCACATGTAAGTTCATAGGCAATGGTAAAAATGCAAAACTTGCCTATGCATTGGTCTCACCATACGAAAGCTGGCAGGGAGAGGAGGCGTTCATCTTAGTACTCTCGGAAAAACCAGCAACTGATGCGAAACAGCCAGATTTTGACGCTTTCTTTGGCAATCTTGGTAGTGCATTAATTGTTAAATTTACAAAGAGCGGCGATATATTTGGCACTGAGGTCTACCACGAGTCTCATGAGAAAAAGCCATTCTCATCAGTCGGCCCCTTGAAGCTACAGGACATTAAGTTTGAAGGAGACATAATTTCCGCACGGCTTTATACCGGAGGCGCTGAGGAGATCTTCGGCGAAGAGACCTTGGAGGTCGATCTCTCCTTCAAAGCAAAGCTCTCGAACTAGACAAAACAAGTGTCACGATATTATCCTATGACCCCATTTTCCCCATTTTTCACCGAGATTTAGGGTCAGGCTTTGATTGTTTGATTATGAAATTGATGAGAAAAACAAATAACCAAAGCCTGACCCTGACCTGCGCGGAGTCAATAAATCTGGATCATCAGTGTTAATACAGATGGCTAATTTTGATGTTATGTCTCTGTGTTTTGTCATAACCTCAGCCTAAAAAGGGTACATGCGTCCCCTTTTTTTCTTCAATTCTACTTAATGACCAAAATCATAACCACCTCGACATCCAAGCATCTGACTAAGAGCTCCAAGTTTGTAAGTTAATACTCAATCGGGAAACCGGACAAGGTTGTGCCCCAACATAAGCATAGGAAAGTGGTCCACATTCCGGGTTACTAATACGAGCCCTTCCAAAACCGCAGTAGACCCAATTAAAGCATCTTCTAAGTGTATAGTAAATCCTCTTTTCCGGTACTGATAGACGTACCTTCCAGCAAGATCAGCAATGGACGATTGAATCGTGATGGCCTCGAAGCGATCAAGGAGATTTGTTGTTGCTCTCTCTTCATGAGGGTGACAGCCTGCGAAAACCTCTGAACGAGTAACTGCTGAGACGGCAGGCACCGTTTCATCTACTAATTTGTCTAAATAATCCCAGTAGGAACTTGCACCACGTAGAAGGCCGATAACAAAATTTGTATCAAGAAGATAGCTCATCCTGTCACTCGACTCTTGGCAGGTCGGTAGCGACTAAAGTCCTCTGGGGATAGAAGATCAGGATGGTCCTTTTCCTTCCATACAGTCCTGCGTTTTAGCTTCTTCAAATCCTCGGCCAATGATTTGCGATCAAGTTCCCGCTTAATGGCCTTAGCTACCAGTAAACTCCGTTTACCAGCAGGGACCTTTTCTAGCCTTCTTAGCAGTTCCTCAGGAATAGTAAAAGTTGCTTTTAGAACAGCCATTTTGTTTCCCCCAATATTTATTGGTATAAGTATACTGATACAAATTAGATAGTCAACGCAAATCAATGTACATACAGCGAGATTATTGAATAACGTCATAAGAAACTTCTAGATCGGGCTAGTTAGATCATAAAGCGCAAGTACCATTCTTTTAGCACTGAACGGAGCCAACTTGAAATCTGTATGTAAGAAACAGTAAGATTATTACCAATGGCTGAAGAGCTTCTGAATATACTAGAAGCACTTGAAAAACCTCTCAGGTTTGTTTCTAAAAATAATTTTGTCAATATCAGTAAAGTAAAAGACCTTGACCAATTGGTATCTGATTTAACATTAAAAGCACTTTCCCTTAGTCTATCCAGTGATGAGCTTGGAGTAATACAAACTCTTAGAGAGTCATTCTCTGGTTATAAAGAATTAGAGCTTGAAAGTAAGAAGAAATTAATAGAAGAATCGTTAAGTACGATAGAGGAATTAAAAAAAGATAAGCATTCTAACTATACTCATACTCTCCAAACAAGCCATTCGGTGGTGAAAGAAACCTCAATTAAAGAGGACCTTTCTCAAATTCCTATTCAGTATGTGAAGGGCGTTGGACCGAGGATTTCTAATATCTTGGCAAAGAAGGGAATTAAAAGTGTAGAGGATGCACTATACTACTTTCCAAGAAGGTATGAGGATAGAAGGCGCATAAAAAAAATATCTGAGCTTAAGCCTTATACCCGTGAAACTGTTATGGGAAAGATAATCCTTACTGGAAAGGTTCGGACAAAACGAAGAGAACTTTTTCAAGTGGTTTTATCTGATGGAACAGGCAGGCTTAACCTTGTTTGGTTTCAATTTAATGAAAAATATTTGCGCGCTGTGTATAAAAAGGAAGCGATAGTAATATTAAGCGGCGAGACAACAGTGGATAGATATACCGATTCTCTTCAGATAATTCATCCAAGGCCTGAGGACACCGAGATAATTGATAATGAAGAAAACCTCGAGAGAGATTTTCTTAACTTTAACCGAATCGTTCCTATTTATCCTCTAACGGAGGGTATAAAGCAAAGGCGACTTAGGAGCATAATGAAAACAGTAGTAGATACCCATTGCCACCATGTAATTGACTGTGTTCCCGAAGAGATCAAGCGAAGAAGGCATATTCTAAACCTAGGCGACGCTTTATCAAGGGTCCACTTTTCAAGTGATTCTGACCGATTAGTAGATCTTTTTGATAATGGTTCGGTTTATGGTTCAATGCCTCATAGAACGGTTTCATTTAACGAGTTCTTTTTCATGGAACTTGGACTCGCTTTAAGAAAACGAGATCTTACTAAATTGTCTGGAATAGCTTTTAATCCTACAGGAAAACTTACTGAAAAGCTTCTCACCAATCTTCCATTCAGTTTGACTTCAGCGCAGAAGCGGGTAATTGCTGAAATAGAAAGAGATATGAGGGCTGATAGCCCGATGAATAGACTTCTTCAAGGAGATGTCGGGAGTGGAAAAACAATAGTTGCGCTGCTATCAATGCTTAAGGCGGTTGATAGTGGATACCAGGCTGCTATAATGGCGCCTACAGAAATCCTAGCTGAGCAGCATTTGAGATCAATCATACAGTTTACTAGAACCGCTGGTGTCAAAGTCGTACTTTTGACGAGTGGTTTGAGTAAAAAGGAAAGATATACTTATTATGAGGCTATTAAGACTGGGGAAGCGGATATTGCTATTGGCACACATGCGCTTATTGAACAAGGGGTTGAGTTCAAAAATCTTGGGTTTGTTGTAATTGACGAGCAACACAGATTTGGCGTTATACAAAGGGCGGAGTTAAGAAGCAAGGGTAAAAATCCTGATGTGCTTGTTATGACTGCGACCCCTATACCTAGGACACTTGCTATGACTGTTTATGGTGATCTTGATGTTTCGGTTATAGATGAGATGCCGCCTGGAAGAAAACCGATAAAAACCCTAGTTTTCTATGAGGATAAAGGGACACGTAAAAAAGCTTATGAAATAGTCCGGGAGGAGGTTAAAAAAGGAAGGCAGGTCTACGTTGTTTACCCAATGATTGAAGAGTCGGAAAGCCCGGATTTTAAGGGTTTAAAGTATGCAACCCTAATGGCGGATGAACTTCGGAACAAAATCTTTCCAGAGTTTCAAATAGGACTTCTTCACGGAAGGATGAAAACGGAAGAGAAAGACGAAGTAATGAGAAGGTTTATTTCTCATGATCTGGATATACTCGTTTCAACCACTGTGATAGAAGTTGGAGTAGATGTGCCTAATGCGACAGTAATGGTTGTAGAAAACGCAGAAAGGTTTGGGCTCTCTCAGCTTCATCAGCTTCGAGGGAGAATAGGAAGAGGGGAACACGAATCAGTTTGTATATTAATTTCGGGTTATAAGAGGAGTGAGGAAGCACAGAGAAGGCTTTCTGTCTTAGAGAAAACAACAGATGGGTTTAGGATAGCCGAAGCGGATCTTATGATTCGTGGCCCTGGAGATTTTCTTGGAACAAAACAATCGGGTCTTCCCGAATTCAGGTTTGCAAACTTGATTCGAGATGTGAGGATTCTCTCTGAGGCTAGAGAAGAGGCCTTTAGGATTGTCAACGAATCTCCAACTCTAACAAATCATCCTGGTTTGATTGAAGAGGTTTCAAGAAGGTGGGGAGGAAGATTAGAACTTGCCAGGGTGTCTTAATTTTTCACTTCTCTCCGTTTTAGAATGTAATTGCGCTGTCGTAATAATAATGTAGAGACGCATTGCTATGCGTCTCTACAAATGAGAAATAATGCTTCGTTACCTGGGTTTGACACAAATAAGTCATTTGGTTATTTTTTAACTACTTGAGTGAGGAGAGGTGGCCGAGCGGCCGAAGGCACTCGCCTGCTAAGCGAGTAGGGGGCTAAAACTCCCTCGTGGGTTCGAATCCCACCCTCTCCGCCAGAAGCTTATTAATTACTCCTCTGCCCCTCCTATTTCCTCTTCTGCTTCTCTTACCTCTACTTCGTCAATTAACCATCTCCCGTTTACACTCTTAAGCTTATAACTTTCAATTTTACGGATTGTGCCGTTATTGGTGGAGATAACTCTCCTATAATCTACTTGAGCGTATTCGGGCTCTTTGATAATGTGTTGAACAACTTTTCCCTCTAGGGATTTGTAGTCAATCTCCTTAAGTTTCTGCGATGTTTCAGAAGCCCATTCGTTTTTCGGTTTGCCTTCACGAAAATTCTCAGTTGTAAATTCAGCGGCTTTGTTCATGTCAATGCCATAGACCTTAGCCCACTCTTTAATCACTCTATCTGGGGACCCTTTTTCTTTGATTGCGATTTCCTTGTCCTCGCGTCTTTTCGCTTTGATACCCTCTATAGCTTCGGTTTCACTATTTGCTGAGCGAATTCTAAGAAATGCGTTCTCAACACTATAAGGCGACTTGAGATATTCACTATATTTCCCCCAGCAAGCTTCGAAATTGTCAAAGTCATTTTCTATAGTAACTTCATCGCTATTCTTCACGATCTTTACGATAAACCACATAATATCGTAATTCCTCTTTCGGAAGTTTTTATTACTGATTAAAACTGCCTTACGATATTTCTCTAAGGAAGGATACTATAATCATATTCTTTGAAAAGTCCACCTTTGACCTGTGCAGGTAATTGGAAGAAGTATTCACAACTTAAGAAAACTAATGTAGATTTTTAACCATGCGCCCGTAGCTCAGATTGGATAGAGTGCCGGACTACGAATCCGAAGGTCGGGGGTTCAAATCCCTCCGGGCGCGCTTGCTTTTTTCATACACTTTTGCTCATTACTATACTTATGCCATGCTGTTATCCTGCCTACGAGGAGAATTCATGGATCGGAATTTTCCGGTTAGCTGATCTTATTGAGCTTTAACCTCAAAATGTTTAAAGTCATGATCATCCCTTGGTTCGAAAAGGATGTCTTTTGAGAACTGCGCTTCGAGTTGCTTAAGATTATCCCTCTCAAGCTCCTCTAGGGTTTTTATGACATTTTGACTTGCGCGGACCAAAATCTTTCTCACAAAAGGGTTTACAATTTGGCTTTTTATTTCCCTAATGATTTCATAAGAAGCTGTCTCTTTGGATTTAACATAGCCAATTCCGTCACAGTAGCTGCAGGACTCTGCTAGGTTTTTAAGAAGACTTTCTCTCACACGCTGGCGTGTCATTTGAACTACCCCAAAGGAAGATATCTCCTGTATTGATGACCGAGCTTTGTCTTTCCTTAAGGCATCAACAAAAGTTTGAAATAACTCTTCCTTTTTTGAACGGTTTTTCATGTCAATAAAGTCTATAACGATTATACCTACGAGGTTTCTAAGTCGTATTTGACGGGCGGCCTCGGATGCCGCTTCCGTATTGATCTTAAATATGGTTTCTTCATGAGTGTCGCCGCTTAGGTATCTGCCAGTATTGATGTCAATTACAGTCAGGGCCTCAGCTTCTTCTATGATCAAATATCCTCCGGATTTGAGCCATACCTTCTTTTCAAAAATCTTTTTTATCTCAGGTTCTATGCCGAATTGAATAAAAAGAGGGGTATTGTCTCTGTATAATTCTATATTGGTGTTAAACTCAGGAAAGCGGGCTAGAAAATAATCTGATATGTCTCGATAAGCGTCCATTGAATCCACTATTATGCTTTTTACCTCACTTGTAATCAGGTCTCTTACAGCCCTTATTTGAAGGCTAGGCTCCTCGTAAACAAGTACTGGGGCTTTCTGATCCTCGGCCCTTCTTTTAATTTCATCCCAGAGTCGGATTAAATTATCCATATCCTGATATATCTCTTCTTCGCTTCTCCCTGTACTGGCAGTCCTCGCAATAAAACCAAGCCCCTTAGGCTTAGAACTTTTTACCAATTCAGTAAGTCTTTTTCTCTCTTCCTCATTTTCTATCCTTCTTGATATTCCTATAAGATCAGCCATGCCAAGAAGCACAAGGTATTTCCCTGGAAGGGCAATATTAGAAGAGAGTTTTGCTCCCTTCCCACTTGTTGATTCCTTTAAAACCTGTATAAGAACCTCCTGACCCTCTCGAAGAACATCTTGAATCAGGAACTTACCCCTTCTTTTTTGTGACTGTGACTCCTCTTCCTCTAGAAACAAGTCAAGAAATATATCCTCATACACATCTTCCACTGAAATAAAACCAGACCTATCAAGGCCTAGATCTATAAAAGCTGCCTGCATGCCAGGGACGACCTTCCCGACTTTTCCTTTATAAATATTGCCAACAGTCCGAGGGTGTGACTTTCTCTCAATATATAATTCGACAAGAGTTCCATTCTCTGTGACAGCAACCCTAGTTTCGTTGAAGGTTACATTTATTAAAATCAGGTTTTCCATAACTAAGACGTTTTATAAGGAATTATTGATTTTAGTCAGTTTGTCAGTTAATTATAGACTATAAGCTATTTATATCAAAGATTAGGGTGGCAAAAATACTATTAAATACGAATGGTGGTTAAATATTAAAATATATAGAGTATATTATTATATGCTACCTTTGAGTAATAAATTCTTTTAAGGAGGTCAAAGAATGCGCCTAAAATTAATTTTGGCAGCAGTTCTTTTAGGAGGCATAGCCTTAGCTCAGGGTCAGCTTCCAGAGCCTAAGGATGGGGTAACAATTTATGTGGTTCGTTCTGGTGACTCTCTTTGGAATATATCTAAAAGGTTTTTTAATAGTCCTCTTCTCTGGCCCCGTCTATGGGAATTAAACCCATTTATTGATAACCCCAACCTTATCTACCCAGGAGAGGTACTAGCTTTAAAATCTATACCTCCAAAGGCGCCTACGATTCCAGTAGTAAAAATCGCCCCAGAGATTGGTGTAAAAAAGATTGAAGAGGTTCAGCCTCCTCCCCCAGTAGTTTACTATTCGCGTGGTGGAGACGTAGGTTTCATAGCCCCTGATGAATGGGAAGATATGGGGGCCATTCTTAGCTCAGAGCCACCAAAGATTCTTCTTGGTGAAGGAGACACTGTTTATACGAATGTCGGATCAGAAGATAATGTCCAACCGGGAGACGCGTTTACAATCTTCCGTTCTTCAAAGGTGGTGCTTCATCCAATAACCGGCAGGAGGGTTGGATATAAGGTGGCTAATCTCGGGGAGATCGAGATCATAGAGGTTTTAGGAAAGAGAATGTCATCTGCTAAGATCACAGGTTCATACAGGGAGATTACTAGAGGGGCACGGATTCGACCCCTAGAGTCTTTTGTAAAGGAGGTAGTGATCAAAAAGGGTATAGAAAAGGCAGATGGGTACGTAGTCGAGTCTCTCAATAATGTAGAACTAACAGGCAAGGGAGACGTAGTTTACGTAGATATTGGTGAGCAAGACGGAGTGGTTCCGGGAAACACGTTATCAATCTACGAACACCCCCGGTACGCATATGATCCGGATGCCGGGAGGAATGTGGTTATACCTGGTGCCCTTATCGGAAAGATGGTCGTGTTTAATATTCGTAAGGATACGGCTACAGGGATAATTGTCGAAAGTGCTAGGCAAATAGAAAAGGGCGATGTTGTGAGCGTAGACCTCTAATTCTCTCTGATCTTAGATTTCTGTGCCTCTCCTGTCATTGGAACGAAACGGACCGGTGTGATGGTGTTTTTCTCAATGCCTTTGTCGGTCTTAGTAATAAGAAGGAGCTCTTGATATAAATCTCCGATTGGTATTACCATCCTTCCATTTTCTTTTAGTTGTTCGATAAGAGGCTCGGGTATATGTTCTGAAGCTGCTGTTACAATAATTGCGTCAAAGGGTGCATGTTCAGGCCAACCACTATACCCATCCCCGACTTTGAAATTTATATTACTATAGCCAAGAGATTTTAGGATCTCCTGCGCCGTTTCTGACAAGGATTCGAGTATTTCTATAGTAAAGACCTCGCTTCCGATATCAGCCAGTATTGCCGCTTGATACCCGGAACCTGTGCCTACTTCCAGCACCTTTTCGCCACTCTTTAGTTTTAAAAGCTCAGTCATAAGGGCTACGATATAGGGTTGAGATATAGTCTGATCCATTCCTATCGGGAGTGGATTGTCGCTATAGGCCAGTTTTCTTAAACCTTGTGGAACAAATTTATGTCTCGGGACTCGGAGCATTGCCTGTATGATTTTGGAATCTTGAATGCCACGTGATATAAGTTGATACTCAACCATTTCGAAGCGCTGCTGTGTATAAACATTTTCGTCATCTTCGTATGTGGAAAAATTGGAAAGTAACAAAAGGATGGATAAAAGACTTAAAGCCAATATAATAAACTCCATTAAGATATACCCTAGGGTTAAAGGAATGTACTTAAAGAAACCCTTGGGATTCTCCCCAAAACTACTTCTAAAAATCCAACGTGTTGGAAAGATTCTACCGAGGTGAGAATTAATAATCAAGTAGTAGTAGATTGAATGATACGATGATTCTAAACAACAGAGGCTGATTTAAGGATTTTTAACTTGAATCTTTTAATATCTAACTGAACCTTAGCGAATAAAATGTGAGTTTGTGCATATATTCAATTCAAGCCTTGACGGTGATGAAGGATTTTTGAAAGTATTAACTCAGCTCCTTCATATGGGTCTAATTCCCCATTTTTGACTAGATCTAAAATTCTTCTAAGTTCGTTGCTTCTTAAGTCCTCTGAAATCTTACGCTCGATAATTTCCGATAAAATCTCAAAAAACTCTTCTTCTCTTCTTTTTACTCTTTTCTCTTTAAGTAGATCGCCGTCAATTTGGAATGCCTTATGCCTTTCAATCTCTCTTACCACTTCGACTATTCCCTTGCTTTCATGGGCGGAAGTAAGAACTACTGGAATCTTCCATTCATCTTCTTTAGGTTTCAGTGAAATCATGAACTGGATTTCTTTGGATAGCCTATCTGCGCCTTCTCTATCCGCTTTATTCACGATGAAAATGTCTCCGATCTCCATAAGCCCAGCTTTCATGGTTTGAACTGAATCCCCTGCTTCGGGAACAAGTACGACAAGCACGGTATCCGCAAGATCTATGATATCGAGTTCCGTCTGCCCAACACCTACGGTCTCAATAATGATGTAATCCATTCCAAAGGCATCGTATAGCTTCATAATTTCTTTTGTAGCTCTTGAAAGCCCACCGTGGCTTCCCCTGCTTCCTAAGCTCCTTATAAATACGTTGTCGTCGAGTGTGTGGTTTTGCATTCTGATTCTATCTCCGAGAACTGCTCCCCCCGTGAAAGGGCTTGATGGGTCAACTGCTATTACTCCTATTTTATTATCTTTCTTCCTAAAAGCCTGAATGACTTCATTTACGAGAGTGCTTTTTCCAGCACCTGGAGGGCCTGTAACACCTATTGTGTAAGCACGTCCAGTCTTAGGATTTATCCCTTTAAGTATTTCTAGAACAGACGGATGACGGCTTTCAACCATAGTTATAAGGCGTGCAAGAGCCAATCTATCCCCGCCCAGCATTTTATCTACGAGTTTTATTTCCTTATCAGAAATCGGCATATGAAATACGATAAATTGAGTGATATAGTTTGTCAAAGCTCAATATGTTGACATTAGCACCCTCTTCGGTAATCATTTATTGAGGAGGCAAAGATATGTTTGGCGCATTTGGTGGTTTTGGTGTGTGGGAGCTTCTCATAATTCTAGTAATTCTTCTTCTTATATTCGGTCCAAGTAAATTGGGAGACCTTGGCACTGCACTTGGAAAGGGTATTAGGGGATTTAGAAAGTCTATGAAAGAGCCAGATGAAATTGATGTCACACCTCCTAAAGAAGAATCCAACCGAATTGAAGGCACTCGTCTTGAAACGCAGAGTAAAATGGCAGAGAAAAAAGAAGAGGTAAAATAGTTTATTTATTCAGCTTAGCATAATTACTTATTTTTTTCGGCAATCTCGATTAAAACTCCTTTTAAAGCCTTTGGATGGATAAAAGCAACCCTTGTTTCATAGGCGCCAGGGCGTGGTGACTGATCTATTAATTGTACGCCTTCTTTTTTGAGCCTTTCAAGCGCTGATTCAATATTGTCTACAAGAAAACAGATATGATGAATGCCTTCTCCTCTCTTTTCTAAGAACTTTGAGATGGGG
>Ga0209109_10000817_pt1 | contig 17032 bp, 12 predicted proteins | sample Rifsed10ft2_FD_184004 | JGI IMG/M metagenome (GOLD analysis project Ga0209109, IMG submission 184004) | Soil microbial communities from Rifle, Colorado, USA - sediment 10ft 2 (version 2) | ecosystem: Environmental > Terrestrial > Deep subsurface > Rock core/Sediment | place: Rifle, Colorado... | reverse complement strand
GGTGCAGCCGCGTCTCCGCGCACAGGCGCGGCGGAGGTCGCTGCCGTTGTTGACCAGTTGGCGAACCCGAAGGCGAGCTTCACCATCCGCGTCGCGGGCGAGGAGATCAAGCTGACGAACCTTGACAAGGTCTTCTGGCCACCCTTCGGCGAGGCGCCGCCGCTCTCCAAACGCCACCTCGTCGAGTATTATGTCAAGGTAGCGCCCTACCTGCTGCCCCACCTGCGCGACCGGCCCCTGACGCTGACGCGCTACCCCAACGGCGTCACGGCCAGGCCCTTCTACCAGAAGCACTACGCCCAGCCGATCCCGGACTTCGTCGAGACGGTGACCATCTGGTCGGAGCACACGCGCTCGGACGGCGAGTACATCCTCTGCAACAACCTGCCGACGCTGGTCTGGCTGGCGCAGATCGCCGATCTAGAACTGCACGCCTGGATGTCGCGCGTCGACCCGGAGCCGGACGCCCACGGCCGCGGCCGCGACTTCGCCGGCTCGGAGGCGGCGATGGACGCCTCCGCCCTCAACTACCCCGATTTCATGATCTTCGACCTCGACCCCTACATCTACTCAGGGAACGAGGGCGACGGCGAGGAGCCGGAGTTCAACAAGCGGGGCTGGGAGAAGACGGTGGTGGTGGCGCTCAGCCTCAAAGACATGCTGGACCAGCTGCGGCTGTCGTCGTTCGTCAAGACGTCCGGCAAGACGGGCCTGCACGTCTACGTGCCGATCCTGCGCCACTACGACTTCGACGACGTGCGCGCCGCGACGCAGACCATCGGCCGCTTCCTGATGCAGCAGCAGCCGAAGGACGTGACGCTGGAGTGGGACACGTCAAAGCGCCGCGGCAAGGTCTTCTTCGACGCGAACCAGAACACGCGCGGCAAGACGCTGGCGGCGCAGTACTCGCTGCGACCGACGGCCTGGGCCGGCGTCTCGACACCCATCGCCTGGTCTGAGCTGGCGAAGCTCGACCCGACGAGCCTGAACCTGCGCACCGTGCCCGAGCGGCTGGCCCAGCGCGGCGACACCTGGTCGGACATCCTCAGCCGCAAGAACGACCTGGCGGCCCTCATCTCCGCCTGAGCCTGCCTGCCGGCAGCCGGGCGCCTAGCGACCGCAGAGAAATAGGCAAATAGTAGGATTCCTCTATAAACGCGGGGGATATCCCTGCAGATTATCTTAATAGAGAGTCATGGACGTTGAGACGCCCAACGAAGGGACCCGCGATCGCCTGCTAGTCGAGGTGATCCTCGCCGGCGGCCAGCTGGCCAGCGGCCACACGGAGCAGGTGGGAGAGCGCCGGCGGCTGGTGGATGTCCTCAACTCGCCGGAGGAGATCTTCGAGCTGGAGGCGGCGACGGTGGCGTCGACGCCGGGCGCGAAGCCTCGCGCCTTCCCGAAGCTCGCCATCGAGAAGCGCGCCATCCTGGCCGCGATCCCGAGGGAGACGAAGGAGCAGGCGCGGCGCCGCGTCGTGCTGGCGACGGTCGTCGGCCGCGTCGCGACGGTCCGCGCGCCGCTGACGCTCCTCGTCCCGCCCCTGACCATCGAAGGCGTAGCTCACGTCGCGCCCGGCGTCGGCAGGCTGCGCGCCGACCCGGAGATCTTCGCTCACTTCTTCTCGATGACCAACGCGACGATCCACTTCCCTGACGGCCCGACGCTGGAGGCGTTGCCGGTGGCGCTCGTGAACCGGGAGGCCGTCGCCGCCGTCAGCCTCATGGAGCGCGAGCCGGCGGCGGCAAAGCCAAGGCCGCCGGCCGCCTGGCCGGAGGATGAGGACGATCAGGTGCCGCTGCTGCGCGTGGTGCGGCCGCCCAGGCCGCCCATGAGCGCCTGAGCAAGGCGCCGGTGCGCCTGCCAGATCGGCTCCGGCAGGCCGGCGAACTGCGAGAGGTGCTCCTCCCGGCTCTCGACCTCAAGCGACCAGCGGACGAGGTCGACGCTGAGCAGGTGGTCGAGGTTGGCCGCGTCGATCGACAGCCCGTCCAGCCTGAGCTCTTCCTTGCGCGGCAGGACGCCGACCGGCGTCTGCCGGCCCTCGACGCGGCCGTCGGCGAAGTCGAGGAGCCAGAGCAGGGGGCGCAGGTTCTCGCCGTAGCCGGGCCAGAGGTAACGACCGCCGGCGTCGCGCTGGAACCAGTTGACGTGGGCGAAGACCGGTGGCCGCTTCGCCCGGCCGATGAGGTTCAGCCAGCGCTGGACGTAGCGGCCCTCCGGGTAGGACATGAAGGGCCGCATGGACATGGGATCGTAGCGCAGGAGGCCATCCTTGCCCTCGGCGGCGAAGGTCGCCTCGGCGCCGAGGGTGAGGCCGTCGTAGACGCCCTCGGCGAGCGAGGTGAGGGCGCGGATAAGGGGCTCGCGGTCGCGGACGCGCCCGCCAAAGATGACAGCGTCGATGGGCACGCCCAGGGGGTTGTCCGCCTCCGGGCTCAGGTTGGGGACGTTGGCCAGCGCCGTCGTGAAGCGGCTGTTGGGGTGGGACCACTCGTCGCCGGCGGCGCCGGAGCGTTGGCGGCCAGCCGGGCGGTCGCTGATGAGCTCGCCGCGCCAGTCGCGCCAGCCGGCGACGTCTTCGGGCGGCTGCGGCGTGCGGCCCTCCCACCAGACTTCCTGCATGACCGCGTTATAGGCGACGTTTGTGAATAGCGTGCCGGTGCCGGCGCCGATGGCGGCCATGGCGTTGGCGTTGCTGCGCTCGTTCGTGTCCTTGGCGACGCCGAAGACGCCGTTCTCCGGGTTGAAGGCGTAGACGCGACCGTCGTCGTTCAGGTAGAGCCAGGCGATGTCGTCTCCCAGGTAGTGGACCTCGTAGCGGCCGGCGAGGGCCGGCGGCGGCATCATCATCGCCAGGTTTGTCTTGCCGGAGGCGCTGGGGAAACCGCCGCAGATGTGACGCGTGCGTCCCGTCTCTTTGTCGCGGATGCCGATGAGCATGAACTGCTCGGCGAGGAAGCGGCCGGAGGCCTGGCCGTCGTAGGAGGCCTGGCGCAGGCCGTGGGCGATCTTGCCCAGGAGGGCGTTGCCGCCGTAGGAGGAGCCGAAGTGGAGGATGAGGCGCTCGTCCGCGACGGTGACGAAGTAGCGCTTGTCGTCCGGCGTGCCCTGGCCGAGTCGTTCGAGGTCGCCGGTGACGTGGACGCCGCGCACGAAGTGGGAGGGGTCGGCCAGGCGGTCCAAGTGCTCGGCGCCGACGCGGGCCATGCGGATCATGTGGAGGACGACGACGCGGCTGTCGGTCAGCTCGACGCCGGCGGCCCAGGCGTCCAGGGGCGTGCCGGGCGGCGCCATGAGGTAGGGGATGACGTACATCGTCTTGCCCCGCGAGGCGCCGGCCATGAGCCGCTCGACGACGGGTTTGACCTCGTCCGCCGGCAGCCAGTTGTTGTAGACGCCGCGGTCGGCCGGGTTGCTCGTCGCCACGAACGTGCGCTCCTCCGAGCGCGCCGTGTCCTTGACGTAGGAGCGGGCGTAGTAGCGGCCGCCTGTGACCGGCGCGAACTCGCCGGCGGCCAGCGCCTCGGCGACGAGGCGGGCGTCGTCCGCGGCGCTGACGACCTCGACAGCGGCCGGTTGGGTGTGGGCCGCCCACTGGCGTACGAAGGCGCGCGCCGCATCGTTGCGCAGCCCGCCGGCGTCGAGGGCGCGGTCTTCGGCGTCCATAGCGAAGAGGTTAGCAGGTCACAAGCCGGCCAGGGTGCCTCTTGTTACCTGTTACCTGTTACTTGTTACTACAGGATTCGACCGCCGGGCATGTTGACCCAGGCGCTCATCTCGTGCGGCGGCGTCACGGGCTCGGCGCGGCAGACGTAGCGCGGGCCCAGCTGGTCGACGCTCGTCACGCCGAGGAGGCCCAGCGCCGAGGTCATCTCGTTCTCCAGGATCTCGAGGACGCGTAGGCAGCCGTCCTTGCCGGCGGCGCCGAGGCCCCAGGCCTGCAGCCGGCCGATGGCGACGGCTTTCGCGCCCAGGGCGATGGCCTTGACGATGTCCGTAGCGCGTTGCACGCCGCCGTCGAGGACGATGTCGGCGCGGCCGCCGACGGCCTGGACGATCTCCGGCAGGTTGTCCAGGGCGCCGAGGCCGTGGTCCAGCTGACGGCCGCCGTGGTTGGAGACCCAGATGACGTCGACGCCGTGCTCGACGGCGAGGGTGGCGTCCTCCGGCGTCGCGACGCCCTTGAGGAGGAAGGGCCCGCCCCACATCTCCTTGATCTCGTCCATCTTCTCCCAGGTCAGCTCCGTTAGGTAGTTACGTTGCAGGGGCCCGCGGCGCGTCGGCGGCGCCCAGTGGTTGAGCATCGGCCGCTCCCGCCGGCTGTAGATGGCCGTGTCGACGGTGAGGGCGAGGGCGACGTAGCCGGCGGCGCGCACGCGGTCGAGCATCTCTTTGACCCAGCTCATGTCGCCCTGGACGTAGAGCTGGAAGATCTTCGCGCCGGCGCCGGCGGCGGCCGTTTCCTCCAGGCTGGGCAGCGTGACGGAGCTGACGACCTGGATCGTGCCGAACTCGCCGGCGGCCTGGGCGGCGGCGGCGCCGCCCTCGGGCGTGATCACCTGCAGCGAGCCGATGGGCGCCAGCATCACCGGGATGCGCAGCCGCTGGCCCAGGAAGGTCGTCGAGGTGTCGATCTGCGTGACGTCGACGAGGATGCGCGGCCGGAAGCCCCAGCGGTCGAAGGCGAGGCGGTTGCGGCGCAGGGTGGTCTCGGACTCGGAGCCACCGACGACGTAGTCCCAGACGCCCTGGTGGAGGTTACGGCGGGCGGCGAGGACGATCTCCTCATTGCTCACGAACTCGGGACTCACTGCGTTCCTCCTCTAGGCCACCGGCTCTTCGTTCCTACTTGCCCCACAGCTCGCGGGTCGCCAGGCGGGCGCCCTCCGCCATCGCGCGGAACTTCGCCCAGGCGATCTTCGGGTGGCCGACGCGCGGTCCGATGCCGCAGTCCGTGCCGGCGATGACGTTCTCGCGGCCGACGAGCCGCGCGTAGCGCACCAGGCGCTCGGCGACGAGCTCCGGGTGCTCGACGGTATCCGTGTAGTGGCCGATGACGCCGGGGATGAGGACCTTGCCCTCCGGCAGCTTGACCTCCTCCCAGACGCGCCACTCGTGGTCGTGGCGCGGGTTGGCGGCCTCGACGGAGTAGCCCTGCGCCTTCACCTTGAGCACGACGTCGACGATGTCGCGCAGGGGGATGTCGTGCTTGTGGGGGCCGTGCAGGCTGCCCCAGCAGATGTGCAGGCGCACCATCTCCTCCGGCACGCCGCGCAATGCGTGGTTGAGCGCCTCGACGCGGAGGTCGGCATAGCTGCGATAGTCCGCGACGCTCATGCCGAGGAGGTGCTGCCAGGCATCCGGCAGGTCGGGGTCGTCGATCTGGAGGACGATGCCCGCATCCGTAATCGCCCGGTACTCGGCGTTCATCGCCTCGGCGATTGCGAAGAGGAACTCCTCCGTCGTCTTGTAGTAGTCGTTGCGCAGCCAGTGCTCGATGGTGCCGGGGGCGATGGCGGTGAGGCAGGCGTCGGCGACGTCCTTGCCCTGGACGGCGGCCTTGAGGTTGGCGATGTCGGCCCGGCAGGCCTCCATGCCGATGTACTGCAGCGGCCCGGCGCAGAAGGTGGCTGTCGCCGCGGTGCGAAAGGCGCCGGCGCCGCCGGCCTGGCGGGCCTCGCGGAAGGCGCCGCCTGAGAAGCCGCGGCTGAACCGCCAGCCGACCGTCGCGTAGTACTCCGCGAACTCGGTCTCCTCGCGCGCCGTAATGGAGGTGGACGCGAGGCCTTCCTCCGGCCGCAGCGGGCGCTGCTCCAGCCCGCTGAGGCGCTCGCGCGGGTAGTTGAGCCAGTTCTTCGACTGCTCGCCGTCGTTGACGGTGTCGATGCCCGCCTCGATCTGCTTGTCGACGATCCAGCCGACGGCCTCGCGAACGCGCTTGGCGAAGGCCTCGGCGTCGTGGGCCTCGCCGCGATCGCGGGCCAGGAGCATGGGCCCGATGTCCGGCGGCCGCTCGATGCCGCCGGCGTGTGTCGTGAGGATGCGGTCGGTGCTTCGCTGCATCCGGCGCCTTTCAGACAGGCAGGGATACCGGCGCCCAGTATAGGGCTGGCCGCCGCTTGCCGCACGTACCTCTAGGAGCCCTAGGGCCGTCGACGGGCGAAGATGGTCTCGACCGGGCCGGTGAAGACGCGCTCCCAGGTCTCGTCCGTTGCGGTGAGCAGCTCGACGAGAGGCGTGTCTGAGGCGATGAGGATGACCTCGATGCCGTACTTGTCCAGGGTCTCCTGCCAGCCGGGCTCGATCCGGACGACGCCGATGTATTCGCGGGCGAAGTCGTCGCCGTACATGTCCACGCGCCCGTCGATGAACACGCGCTGGTCGGGGTAGAGCTCGCCGAGCAGGTAGCCGCCCCAGGTGTAGGCGTTGAACATGCGCGCTTCCGGGTAGTTGGCGCGGATGAAGGCGGCGCCGGCGCTGGGGTAGCCCATCTCGCCGTCCGTGCGCGGCGTCGCCCGCAGCTGCACGTTCTCGGAGCTGCCTATCGAGACGGCGGCGATGACCGCCACGGACGCGGCGAGGAGCCAGTTCAGGCCGGAACGCGGCGTCCTGACCTTCGCCGGGTCGAAGCGCAGGCGCGGCCAGCGATCGGCCACGACGGCCGCCATGACGACCATGAAGACCATGGCGAAGAGCGGCTGGTGGCGGCTGGACTGCAGGGCCAGGTAGGTGAAGGCGATGGCGAGGCCAGGGATGAGCAGGTCCCGCGGCCGGCCGAAGACGCCGGCGGCAACGAGCGCGAGGATGGCGAGGCCGAGGAAGAGGTAGAGCGGCTCGTGGAAGTCCGGCGACTGCCACTCCGTGACGAAGCTCATGCTGGCGTTGCCCGGCCGCAGATAGATGAAGGGGTAGAGCCAGAGCTGCACCGTGTTGGGGTTGACGGCGGTGATCAGGAAGCAGGCCGCCAGGGCGAGAGCGGGCGCCTTCAGGTCGCGGCGTTCCTTCATGAGGAAGCGCTCGCCGGCGGAGACGACCAGGTAGAGGGCGACCAGCGCCAGGCCGATGACGTAGCCGGCGTGCAGGTTCGCCCAGAGGAGCATCAGGGGCGGCAGGAGCCAGAGCCGGTTGCGGCCGCGCCTGTGCTCCAGGAGCAGGTTGAGGTAGAGGGCGAAGAGGAGCCAGGTGAAGACCACGGGCCGCACGGTCCAGTAGAGGACGCTCATGAGCGCGGCCCACAAGAGCAGCCCCACGGCCGGCCAGCGGCCGATGCCGAAGCTGAGGGCGGCCCGGTGCGCCAACAGCAGCGAGGCGGCGGCCAGCACGGTGAAGAGCATGACGTTGCCACCGTAGCCGAAGGCGCTCTCGACGCCGTAGATCAGCAGGTCGGACAGCCACTCATGCGCAACCCAGGGCTCTCCGGCGGCCGTGAAGGAGAAGGGGTCGTGCTTCGGCACGGCCCCCGTGTCGGCGATGAGCTGGCCGGTGCGCAGGTGCCACCAGAAGTCGGGGTCGGTGCTGCGAAGAAAGCTGAAGAAGGAGAGCAGGACGACGATGACGATGACGGCGACGCCGGCGGCGTCGAGAGCCGGCAGCGCCAGCGAGAACGGCGCCCGCCGGGCGTTAGCTACGCTGATCCCCCTCATGGCTTCATAGGATCGTCGGCCGTGGGGGCAGGAGAGCGCAGGTCTCGCGCTCGGGAGACGCTGCGTCGGCGAAGGCGTCAGGGCGGCTCGCGCTGGGCGTTGACGACCTGCTCGACCATGAACTCGAAGTAGGTGAGGGCTTCGGTCAGGCTGAAGCGGTCCTTCTCGTAAGAGAGGCTGGGCTTGCGGTCCTCGTCGAACAGGACTTTGATGCCGCCGAAGTTGGGCCAGAAGCCGCGGCGCATTGCCCGGCCAGGGCCGAAGCCAGCCGCGAGGCCGGCGGCGCCGCCGGACGACCCTCCCGAGCCGCCGCCGGGCCCGCCGAAGCCAAAGCCAAACCCGAAGCCGACGCCGGGCGGCGGGATGAGGTCCGGGCGCCGGTCCAGGAGGAGCAGGTAGGTCTCGGCGCACCTGCGCGAGGCCTTCGTGTAGTCGCCTTCGTCGATGAGGCGTTCCGCCTCTTCCAGAGCGGCGCGAAAGACGGGGTCTTCGATGTCGGATGGCCTGGCCATCGCCTCGTGCGCCTAGATCGAGCTGTTGATCGGGAACTTGACGCCGTCCAGCTGCTGCTCGCGCCACCGCTGCTGCAGGTGGTGCCGCTCCTTGAACTCCGGCATTACCTGCTTCGCGAACGTCTCCAGCGACTCCATGATGTGCTCGTGCTTGCGGTCGCCGCACTGGAGGAAGAAGAGGACCGCGTCCATGTGCGCCTCCTCGTAGCGGCGGAGGTTCTCGCGGATGTACGCCGGCGCGCCGATGAACAAGCCGCGGCGCCCGGCGCGGTAGAGGGTGCGGGCGCTCTCGTCCTCCGGCTCGGCGGCCGTCGCCTGCTCCTGGGCCTGCGCCGTCGCTGCCGTGTCGAAGCGGTTGCGGAACTCGCGGTAGACGTTGTCGCGGCCGTGCTTGACGGGCCCGTGCGTCCAGCCGAGGGCGAAGCCGAAGAACTGGGCGCCGGAGATGCCGCGGGCGATGGCCTCGTCGTCCGTATCGGCGCACATCATGTTGCCGACGGTGACGAGCGCCGGGTTCATGGCGGCGCCGATGGGCTGGCGGCAGCCGCGCACCAGCTCGTAGTAGCGGGAGACGCGCTCCTCCGCCTCCTCCGGCGTCTCGAAGCCGAAGCCGAGGGCGCCCATGCCCAGCCGGCCGGCGATCATCACCGTCTCGCGCCGAGAGGCGGCCACCCAGACGGGCGGGTGCGGCTTCTGCAGGGGCTTGGGGACGATGTTGCGCTCCGGCATGCTGAAGTGGACGCCCTGGTAGCCCGGATAAGGGACGGAGGTCATCATCCGCAGGCACTCACGCGTCGCCTCTTCCCAGGCCTCCTTCTTGTCCGCCTGACGCGTGTTGAAGCCGCCCAGCTCGGTCGGCGTGGCGCCTTCGCCGGTGCCGAACTCGACGCGGCCGTTGGAGACGAGGTCGAGGGTGGCGATGCGCTCGGCGACACGCACGGGGTGGTTCTGCAAGGGCGGCATCTGGACGATGCCGTGGCCGAGGCGGATGCTCTTCGTGCGCTGGGACATGGCGGCGAGCATCACCTCCGGCGCGGAGCAGTGGCAGTACTCCTCCAGGAAGTGGTGCTCGACGAGGAAGACGTAGTCGAAGCCGAGCTTGTCGGCGAACTCAGCCTGCTCGAGGGTCTCCTGGACGATGCGGAGCTCGTCGTCGTCGTTCCACTGGTCTTTGTCCAGGGGTCTTGGCAGCTGCAACTCGTAGAAAAGGCCGAACTTCATGCCAATGCCTCGATACGATCGCTCTGAGCAAGGGGAGCGCCTAACCGGCTGCAGCCGATTATAGGCGCTCCCCCAGAGGCGTCAAGGAAGCCGCGATGCAGCCGCCGGCTCAGCTCTCGATGCGGACGACGCCGCGCGAGCCGTCCACGGTGAGGGTCATGCCGTCCTTGATCACCGCTGTGCCGACGGCGGTGCCGACGACGCAGGGCAGGCGGTACTCGCGCGCGACGATGGCGCAGTGGCTGAGGATGCCTCCGGTGTCCGCGACGACGGCGCTGACGGTGGAGAAAAGGGGCGTCCAGGGCGGCAGGGTCATCTCGCAGACCATGATGTCGCCCGGGCTGAGCTTGCTCGCCTCGTCCAGGCTGCGCACCACTTTGGCCGGGCCGCGCACCGTACCGGGGGAAGCGGCGATACCGTTGATCACGGACGGATCGGCGCTCGGCTCGACGGGCAGGCCGAAGAAGCGGATGAGCACGTCCTCCACGGGGTCACCGCTGGGCGGTGCCGGCGCACCGATGTAGAGCGGCGGCACGACCTTCGCGAAGCGCTCCATCTCCGCCCGGCGCTGGGCTACCAGAGCCTTCTCGTCCTTGCCGGCGATGGCTTCACGGATCTCGGAGCGGCGCAGGAGGAAGACGTCCTCTGTAGCCGCGATGGACCCCTTGGCGGCGAGGCGGCGGCCGATCTCCAGCACCGGGTACCGTATGAGGATGTCGCCCATCTGGTCGATCCAGTGGTTGTGGTCCTCGACGATGGGTGTGAAGCTCTTCGCCGCGTCGTAAAGCTCGTTAAAGCGGGCGAGCTTCGCCGGGTCGCCGGCCAGCTTACGACGCGCCGCCGCTAGCAGCTCCTCGCGGCGCTTGACAGCGGCGTTGTACTGGACGTCCGGCCCGCCCTCATCGCCGATGCTGACGTAGCCCTGGATGGCACCGAGGGGTATGCGCGGGTCTTCGCGCCAGGACGGTCTGGTGAGCTCGTAGACGCTGTCCGCCCGCCAGCCAAAGTCTTCGAGGTAGGCGTTCAGCTCCTTGACGAAGTCGCGTCCAGCCTCGCTCTGGTTGAGCTTGCCAAGGAGCTCTTCTGCCTGGGTTGTCTCGAAGAGGCGACGCAGCTCAGGGTTAGACCGGACGGTGCGGCTGAGCCGCCACAGGCCCTGAGAGCTCTCCAGGGCTACGCTGGGGAAACCCCCGAGGGCCTCGTAGCCCTCCTTGTCGTCCGAAACCTGGAGCGCCTCTTTGTAGAAGTCCGTGAAGACGTTGGCGGAGACGAACGAGTACAAGATCAGGCCGTGAATGTACCAGCGATAGAGAATCTCGTCGCGCATCTTGTCGAGGGCACGCAGGAGGTCCGCATCGCTCAGCTTGGTGTAGTCGGCCTTACGAGAGCGCTCGAGGGCGGGCAGGATGGAGGGGAACCACTCCTTCTCCCACTTCTCGCCTACCTTGGGCAACAGCTCGGCGACGTTCCTCTCGTACCTGGCGTGCCGCTGCTCCGGCGTCTCGCCGCCCAGGTCAGGCAGCGGCACCCCCGTGAGGTATTGGTAGTAGTTGATCAGGCGACAAACGGCCTGGAGCGTGGAGCCGAGCTCGGTTATCGCCCTGGTGAAGCCCGCACCGGTGGTCTCCAGCAGCAGCTCGTGCTCCAGCGGCGTCAGGGTCCGCGGCGCGTGGAGCTTATCCCACTGCCAGAAGAAGCCCTCGTTCTCGGGCGCGATCGGAAAGTCGTTCTGCGTTGTCATCGCTCCTCCAAATGGTCTGCTCTATGGCCGTCCGGCGCTCCTCAAACGGCTTCTATCCGCACGATGCCCCGGGAGCCGTCCACGGTCAGCATCATGCCGTCCTTGATTACAGCCGTACCTATCGCCGTCGCGACGACGCACGGCATGCGGTACTCGCGCGCGACGATGGCGCAGTGGCTAAGGATACCGCCCGTGTCGGCAACGACGGCGCTGACCGTCGAGAACAGGGGCGTCCAGGGCGGCATTGTCATCTCGCAGACCATGACGTCGCCCTTCTCCAGCTTGCTCGCTTCCGAAAGCGTGCGCACGACCTTGGCGCGGCCCCGCACGGTCCCCGGCGAGGCCGGCAGCCCCTGAATGATCGACGGGTCGCGGCTCGGCTCGGGCGGCATGCCGAACATGCGGATGATGCCATCCTCCAGCGGGTCGCCGCTGGGCGGCGGCCGCATGCCGACGAAGGGCGGCGGCACGACCTGGGCCCACTTCTCCATGTCCGCCTTGCGCTCGGTGGTCAGGCTCCTGAAGTCGTGGCCCTGAAGCAGCGCCTCGCGCATCTCGGCGATGTGGAGCCTGAATATGTCGTCGACCTCGTTAGTCAGGCCGCGAGCGACGAGGCGCCTGCCCGCCTCTAGCAGCGGCAAGCGCATGACCGTGTTGCCGATCTGGTCGATGTAATAGTTGTGATCCTCGGTAACGGGGAGGTAGTCCTTCGCGGCCTCATAGAGTCGCTCAAACTCGGCCAGCTTCTCCGAATCGCGCGCCAGCTTGGAGCGCGCCGCGCTGAGGAGCTCGTCGCGCCGCTCCACGGACTGCCGGAAGCGAATGTCCGGGTCGGCGTCGTCGCCGAGGTAGATGTAGCCTTGCAGGGCGTTGAGCGGGATCACCGGGTTGTCGCGCCAGGTCGGGTCCATGAGCTCAAAGACGTCGCTGCGCCAACCGAACTCGTCCAGGTAATTCGCGAGCGCCGCCATGAAGCGGCGGCCCGCGTCCGACTGCTGCAGGCGCGCCGGCAGATCCTTCGTCTCGGTCTCCTGAAAGGCCTTGGCCAGCTCCGGGCTCGACTTCACCAGGCGGCTCAGCCGCCACAGCCCCTGTCCGGCCTCCTGCGACTTCGTCAGGAAGCCCTGCAGCGCCTCGTAGGGCTCCGTGTCGGCGTCCGGCTTGAAGTTCTCCTTGTAGAAGTCCGCGAAGCGGCTGGCCGAGATCAGGTTGAAGTTGATCTTGCCGTGGACCACATAGCGCTCGACGAAGCGTTCGAGCGCCTCGTCGAAGGCGGCGAGCAGCTGCGCGTCGCCCATCGCGGCGTAGTCTTGCGTGCGCGTCTTCTCGATACCGGGCAGGATGGCCGGCAGCCACTCCTCCGTCCACATCCGGCCGGTATCAGGCACGATGGTCGCGATCGTCTTGCCATAACGCGCCATCCGCGCCTCGAACGGCTCATTGCCTGCCTGGACGGAGGCCTGCAGCGGCGTGCCCATGTAGACGTAGTAGTTGTAGGCCACGTACGAGACGCCGATCGGGCAGGCGTACTCGTCCATCGCCGCGGTGAAGCCCCTGGTCACGCCGTTGGAGAAGACGTCCTGGGACATCGGCGTCTGGACGCGCGGACAGTGCATCTTGTCCCACTGGGCGAAACCTTGGAAGTCGCGTGGCAGAGGGAACTCAGCCGGGTTTTGAGTTGTCACTTCTCCTCCTGTGCGAGATTTCTCAGCGCCAGAGCCGCTGGCTGGCTAGTTTAGCGCCTTCGGCCAGCGCTTGGAACTTCGCCCAGACGACGCTGGGATGAACATCAGGCGTGAACGTCGCCTGGGACGAGAAGCCGCAGTCGCTGCCCGCGATGACGTTCTCGCGGCCGACGAGCCTGGCGTAGCTGACGATGCGGTCCGCCACCAGCTCCGGGTGCTCCACGACGTTGGTCGTGTGGCTGATGATGCCGGGGATGAGGACCTTGCCCTCCGGCAGCTTCACGTCCTCGAAGACGTGGTGCTCGTGCTCGTGGCGCGGGTTGGCTGCCTCGAAGGAGTAAGCACTGACGTTGATGCGCAGCATCGTGTCGATGATCTCCCGCAGGGGGGCGTCGTAGACGCGCGGGCCCTCGTTGATGCCGTAGCAGGTGTGGAAGCGGACCATCTCGGGCGGTATGCCGCGCAGGGCGTGGTTCAGCGCTGCGACGTAGGTCTCGGCGAGCTTGCGCCGTTCGGCCGGGCTCAGGCCCTCCTGGCTGAAGAAGCTGGTCAGCGCCGGGTCGTCCACCTGGAGGACGATGCCGGCATCGACGATGGCCCCGTACTCCTCCCGCATCGCCTCGGCGATGGCGAACATGAACTCCTCGTCCGTCTTGTAGTACTCGTTGGCGCCGAGGCCCTGGGGCGCCGTGGCCGGCATGAAGGCCTCGACGGCGCCAGCAGCCGCGGCGGCCGCCTTGAGGTTGGCGATGTCCGCCTGCACCTGGGCGTGGCCTTTGTAGCTCACGGGCCCGGTACAAACGAGGACGAGGTCGGCGCCGACGCGTCCCTTCGCCCGCCGGCCGAAGTAGTAGGTCTCGTAGTAGTCCGGGAAGGCGCGTATTTCCTGCGACCAGGGCCGCGTCGCCTGCGGGCCGCGGTCGCGCGTCTGGAAGCCGCCCAGGCGCTCGCGAGCGTAGGCGTAGAAGCTGTCCTTGCCCTGCTCGCCGTCAGAGACGACGTCGATGCCGCACTCGACCTGCTTCTTGACGCACTCCGCCACGGCGCCGCGTACGCGCCGGGCGAACGCCTCCTCGTCGAAGGCCTGGCCGGCGATCTTGGCCCGCATCAGCTCGAGGATGTCGCTCGGCCGGGCAAGGCTGCCGACGTGGGTGGTGAGGATCCTTTCGGTGCTCTGCTTCAACTTGCCTCGATCGCTGCGGTTTATCTCAGGCGGCGGGGACTGCCGTCGATCATGTCGCCGCGCGAGGGCATTGTCAATGAGCGGGCGAGCGCCGATCTAGCCGCGTCTGTACGGGGCTCGAGACTCGTGTCGCGACCGCTCTTTGCCGATTAATCAGACGAGGAGTAGCTATCGATGGCGTCCATCGTGGAGTCTGCGCGGCGCGCGCTTCGGAGGACCGTGGCCTGGCGGCCCCTGCTCGCCGCGGCGAACACCTGCACGATCATCGCCATCGCCACGACCATCGAGCTGACGGGTGGCCTGCCGAGCCAGCTCGCGCACCTCTACTACCTGCCCGTAGTGACCAGCGCGCTCACCCTCAGCACGCGCCAGCGCCTCGCCATCGCCATGCTGGCCGGCCTGATGGTGAGCCCGGCCATCGATGTCCTGCACGAGGCGCTGAACCAGCCCGTCTTCTTCACCGACCCTTCGCCCTTCAACCTGGGGCCCACGGGCTGGGTGCTGCGCCCGCTCGCCTTTTTCGCCGTCAGCGTCCTCGCCGGCAGCCTGGTGCGGGAGAGGGAGGAGAAGGAGACGGAGACACACAAGAGCGAGGCCCGCGGCGAGGAACTGAAGGTCCTGAGCCTGATCGACAAGCTGATCCTCGCCGGCACGCCGGAGGAGGAGGCGCTGCGCGAGGTCGCGCGCCTGACGCACGAGTTCATGGGCTCATATACCGCCGGGGTCTTTAGTCCTTCACCGGACGGCAGCCGAGAAGTGACCTTTCGGGGCTACAGGCGCGATGCGTCCGGGCCTGTGTACGAAGTGGACGAGCACCTGCCCTCCGCCGAGGGCGTCTCCGGCTGGGCGCTGATGCACGGGCGCACGGCGACATCGTCCAACGTGTTGGCGGACAATCGCTACCAGGTCCTGGCGGAGATGGCGCGCAACGAAGGCTGGCGCTCAGCCGCCGCGACGCCCATCGTCCTGGACGGCGAGATCCTCGGCGCGCTGGCAATCATTTTCCGCGAAGAGCGGGCGTTCCCGCCGGAGGAGCTGGACGCGCTGGAGCACCTGGCGGACCAGGCCGCCGTCGCCGTCGGCAACGCCCGTCAGCGCACCACGTTGAAGCGCATGGCACTGGACACCGCCACCGTGCTGACCAACGTCATCGAAAGCCGCGACCCCTACACGGGCGACCACTGCACGCGTCTGGTGGACTACGCGGGGCTCATCGGCGAGCGCCTGCGCCTGGACAGCAGGGACATCGACCTCGTCAAGCTGGCAGCGGCGCTGCACGACGTGGGCAAGATCGCCGTGCCAGACGTGATCCTGAAGAAGCCGGACAAGCTGACGCCGGACGAGTACGCCCTCATCAAACAGCACTGCTACGTCGACGGCCAGATCTGCAAGAAGGTGCCCTTCCTGGAGCCCGTGTACTCGATGGTCTACCACCACCACGAGCACTATGACGGCCACGGCTATCCCGACGGCATCGCCGGCGAGCGCATACCCCTCGGCTCCCGCATCATCGCCGTCATCGACGCCTACGACGCGATGACGAGCGACCGTCCCTACCGCAGGGCGCTGGCGCACGAGACGGCGGTGAGCATCCTCAAGGACGGCGCCGGCAGGCAGTGGGACCCGGCGATTCTCCAGTGCTTCCTCGAGGGGCTCAGGGAAACGAGCGGCGGCCTGCTCGTCGCGTAGGCGGCGACATCTGCTCGGGGGCCTGTCGTCGCGTCTGGGTGCGGCGGCCGCGCCCTAGGGCCGAGGGCTAGCCCCAGACCTTGCGCGCCGTCTCGACGACGAGCTCGAGCTTGCGGCGCTGGTCGTCCCAGGTCAGCAGGTTACCCAGCACCGTCGAGGCGAAGCCGCACTGCGGGCTGATCGCCAGGTTCTCGATGGGCACGTACTTCGCCGCCTCGTCGATGCGGCGCCGCAGCTGGTCGATGGACTCGAGCTGGGGCAGCTTGGAGCTGATCAGGCCCAGGACGACCATCTTGTTCCGCGGCACGAAGCGGAGCGGCTCGAAGCCGCCGGCGCGGTCGGTGTCGTACTCCAGCAGGAAGCGGTCGACGTTGAGCCGGCCGAACGCCTTCTCGGCGATGGGCTCGTAGCTCCCCTCGGCGTGCCAGGCGCTGCGGTTGTTGCCGCGGCACATGTGCACGCCGACCGTCACGCCCTCGCGGCGCGCGCCGGCCAGGGCCGCGTTGTCGGCGGCGATGAGGTCGTCGAGGTACGCCTCCGGGTCCTCACCGTCCGCGATCATCTGCTGCCTCATCGCGGTGTAGGCGAGGCGCTCGACGTAGTGCAGCGAGTCGAGTTGGATGTAGGAGGCGCCGTCCTCGATGAGGGCGCCGACCTCGCGCTGGATCATGGCGCCGATTTCGGCGACGAACTCTTTGCGCGTCGGGTAGGCCTTGTCGCTGATGCCGGCCTTGTACATGAGGAGCGACGTCATCGGGCCCGGCATCGTTATCTTCCAGGGCCCCGGGGCGTGCTGCCTGAGGAACGCGGCCTCGGCGCCGGCGAGGCGGCGCACCTGGCGGAGCCTGGCGCCGACGACCATCGACGGCCCGAAGAGGTTGAGGGCGGTGTTCGCCAGGTCGCTGCTCGGCCCCTGCCAGCGGCCGAGGATGCGGCGCGTCGACTGCGGGTCGGGGTCCGGGACGAGGCCCTCGACTGAGTCGCGCAGCGCGGTGCTCCAGCCGGCGCGCCGGTACTCGCCCTCGGTGTAGACATCGATGCCGGCCTGGCGCTGCAGCTCCAGGGCCTTCAGGACGGCGGCGTCCTCGGCTGCGCGCAGCTGATCCGCGGATGTTCGCCCTTCCGCGAAGTCGGTCCGCGCCTGCAGCAGCTCCGGCGGGCGCAGGAGGCTGCCGACGTGGTCGGCCCGAAACGCTGAGGCCATGGGCTCTTACCTCCGCTGAGACGTGCCGAGAAGATTACGCCGCGCACGGCGGATCCTCAAGCGCGGGCGCGCTCAAAGCGAGGGTGCTGCTCCCACGACGTGGGAGCAGCACCCTCCGTATGCGCAGTTTCGCCTTAGGCCTTCTTGAGGG
>Ga0209109_10000813_pt1 | contig 17055 bp, 15 predicted proteins | sample Rifsed10ft2_FD_184004 | JGI IMG/M metagenome (GOLD analysis project Ga0209109, IMG submission 184004) | Soil microbial communities from Rifle, Colorado, USA - sediment 10ft 2 (version 2) | ecosystem: Environmental > Terrestrial > Deep subsurface > Rock core/Sediment | place: Rifle, Colorado... | reverse complement strand
GTAGAGAGGCGGAGGTGCAATCATGATCGCAATGAAACTCGGCAAGCTCATCGAACGCCACGCCACCGAACTCTCACACGGGCTGATGGAGAAGGTCCTGCACAGCGAAAAGACCCGCGACTTTCGCCACATTCCCCGCGATGAGTTGCAATCCCGCGCCTTCCAAATCTACCGCAACCTCAGCGACTGGCTGCTCAACAAGACCGAGGAAGAGATCGAAGAGAAGTTTTCCTTTATCGGCCATCGCCGCCACCAGCAGAAGGTAGCCCTCAGCCAGGTCATCTACGCCCTGGTGCTGACCAAGGAGCACTTGTGGGAATTTCTCAGGATGGAGGGGATCGCCGATACCGCTATCGAGTTGCTCCAGGAACTGGAGCTTTTTCACCTCGTGGATCAATTCTTTGACAAAGCCATCTATTACGTCAGCGCGGGCTACGAGGCGGCGATGGCGGAAAGCAGAGTGGCCTAAGAGCGGTCGGGGAATCACGAAGCCATTGGGCGCGTCGTCAGGCGCCGCCGGGAGAGCTCAGGCGTGCACGGCCGCGCGCCTGGGGAGGGCGTCCTTGAGCAACCGGATGTGATCCGGTGTGGTTCCGCAGCAGCCGCCAATGATCTGTGCGCCGGCAGCGACCCACTCGGTGGCTGCCTCAAGATATTTTTCAGGCGGATATTCGCCGGTGAACATCCAATCCGGCGGGTCGAAGCGGCCGATGTGGGCGTAGGCGCCGAAGGGGCGCTTGGAGTGCTTTGCCAGTTCGCGCAACGCCAGCGTGCAATCGCCAGGCGGCGCGCAATTGAACAGGATGGCATCAGGAGCGAGAGGCTCGAGCTGGCAAAGCATCTGGGCGATGGATTCGCCGCTCAATAACCGCGCCCGCCAGTCCGGCACAAAGCTGACCCACGCCGGGATGTCCAGCTCGCGCGCCGCTTCCAACGCCACCGTCGCCTCCTGCCAGCGGTTTACGGTCTCAAAGAGCATCAAATCGACGCCGGCCGCTTTGAAGTGGGAGATAATTTCGCGATATTCGGCTCGCATCGCGTTTTCTTCCGGGGCCAAGTCCGGCCGGAAACACCATTCCAGCGTTGTCATGGCGCCGGCCACGGCAACCTCCGCGGGCCGGGAAGAGCGCCGGCGCGCCTCGAGAGCCAATTGGACGGCATCGCGGATGAGGCCGGCAGCGCAGGTTTCGAGATGCTGCGCGCCGATGTGGCGCATGTGCTCAAGATCGGCAAAGTGGTTCAGAAAGCTCCGCCTGGCGAGCTGAAAGGTGTTTGTCGAAAGGATGTCCGCCCCGGCCAGGATGTAGTCGGCGTGAATGGAACGGATAGCGTCCGGCTCGCTCTCGACCTTGTGTCCTTCCCAGGTCAATCCGCGGCGGCACATTTCCGTGCCAATGGCGCCGTCCAAAATGATCATCTCTCCGCGTTCCATCCGAGTCTTGACGGCAGCATAGCTCATGGGCGGCCTCCTATCTCGCGCCGACGCTTCGGGACGCCTGCCGTGGCGGACAGGATTTCGGCAAGCCAACCTTCAATGCCTGGATGTGAGCCGGAGTCGTTCCGCAACAGCCGCCAATGATCTGCGCGCCCATGGCTGCCCATTGCCCGGCGGCGGTGAGATATTTTTCCGGGGGAACTTGGTCGGTCTCAGCAAAGCGCGGAAAAAAAGCGTGTTTCCAGCTTGGCGGATGGTAGCGGCCGATCGGCTGAGAGCAAGGGTGATGTCTTCGATGGGGCCGCAATTTACCAGGATGGCTTCCGGGCCGTATGGTTCGACCGCTTTGGCAGCGCCGGCAACGCTTTCGCGGCTGAGCAACTTGCCCCCTTCGCGCACGGCGAAGCTCACCCAGAAGGGAAGGTTGCTGGTGCGGGCGACGTCGGAGGCCACGACCGCCTCGCGGATGTTGTTCATGGTTTCGAGCAGAAGGAAATCCACTCCCGACTCTTTGAGTTGTTGAATCGTTTCGGCATGCTCGGTGCGCAGCTCATCGTTCGGCGGAGCGAGCTGCGGCCGGAAGCAATGCTGCAACGGCGAGATGGAACCGGCGATGGCAACTTCCCCGGCGGTGGCAGACCGGAATTGCTCCCGTGCCTCGCGCGCCAGCTCGACCGCCCGCCGCACCAGCATTTCAGCCTTGTTCTCCAGGCCCTCCGGGCCGATGTGGCGCATGTGCTCGATGTCATGGAAGAGGTTCAAATAACTCCGGCGAGTGAGCTGGAAGGTATTGGTGGTGATGACGTCGGCGCCGGCGGCGATATAGTCGGCGTGCACCTGGCGAACCACCTCCGGGTTGCGCTCGATACCGTTCGAACGCCAGTACACGCCCCGGCGGTAGATCTCCGTGCCGACGCCGCCATCGAGCAGCACCATTTCACCCCGGCTCAGATGACCTTGAATGCGTCCATAGCTCATGGAAACTCCTGGAAGACTCAATGGCCGATGAAAAAAAGGAAAAAGAATTTCGATGCGCGGTGGCATTATAGCCCGAGTCAGATAAGCCAACCAAGCGACTTCGCGGGGCAAAGCGGGTAGTGGGTCAGTTTCCTGGAAGGGCGTTTACCGGGAGCTATCCGGGGATGGCAACAGGAGAAGCGCAAGTAACGAAAAATTCGCTTCACTTCGACTGGTTGCTCGTAGATAGTAGTGCGAGATTGCAGAGGGACGACCGCAGTGAAATTGCTCATCTTCGGTGCAACCGGCGGAACAGGTCGAGCGCTGGTTGAACAGGCGCTGGAGCAGGGACACGTTGTTACTGCCTTTGCGCGCGAGCCCGCGAAGGTCCGAACCACACACAAGAATCTGAGTGTCATGAAGGGGGACATCTTGAACTACGTTTCCGTGGAGGCGGCGATCAGCGGCCAAGACGCCGTGTTGTCAGCTCTGGGCATAAGAGTGCGCGCGGGAGCGATCGTCGTTCTAGCGGTCATCTGCCAGGTGTTCGCCGCGGCAGTGCCGCTATCCAGGCCATTGGAGTGGTTTGTTCGAGTTGGGCTGCCGGTCTTGGCCCTTATGATTCTCTTTAGGAAGAAAACCATTCTCTCCGACGGCACGCAGAATATTGTCCAAGCAATGGAAAAGCTTGGCGTGAAGCGCTTCGTCTGCGAGTCTTCGCTGGGCATCGGCGAGAGCAAAGGGCAGTTGGGATTTCTCTACAATTACATTTTGATTCCACTATTGCTGCGGAATATTTTTGCGGACAAAGAGGTTCAGGAGAGGATCATCAAAGACAGCATGCTTGACTGGGTGATTGTGCGCCCCGCTGCCCTCACAAATGGACCGCGAAGAGGCGTCTGTCGAGAGGGGATGAACATCGGCCACTGGTTCTTCACGGCAAAGATCTCCCGAGCTGATGTGGCCGTCTTTATGCTCAAACAGCTAGCTGACAATACGTATCTACGGAAGACACCAGGTGTGTCGTACTGATGGCTTTGTAGCTCGGCGAATCGGATTACTCCCCAGAAGTCGGCTTCCCGGAAACTGACCCACTACGGCAAAGCGCCTTGCATTGACTTCCACGTATGGCTCGTCTAATCTCGGAAGAGAATTTCATTGGAGCTCATCATGCCCGAACGTGCTACGGTGCCGGAAGGTTATCTGGAAGCGCAGCTCCTCGCCAAAGGCGTCCGCATGACGCGCCAGCGCAAGGCCATCCTCCGCGTGATTGAGACTTCCGGCGAGCATGTGGATGCCGTAACCCTGCTCGAGCGTGCCCGCAAGCTTGACCGCAAAGTGGACCGAGTCACCGTCTATCGCACCCTGGGCATGCTCAAGAAGCATGGCCTGGTGGACGAGCTTGACCTCATGCACCTGCATGGCGGGCAGCATTACTATGAGGTGAAGCCCGGGCGGCACCACTTGCACCTAGCTTGCAGAAAGTGCGGCCGGGTGGAAGAACTGCATAGCGAACTGCTGGATCGGCTGGAAGGGCAGATCAAGCGGGAGAAGAGGTTCCTGATCGCCGATATTCGCGTGGAAGTCGGCGGTTTGTGCGCCCGCTGCCAGTCCGACGGAGCCAAGCCTTAATCCCTGAGGAAACCGCCACCGGCGTCTTGGGATGCTCCTCCAAAATCTCTACTTGACACTCGACATTGGGGCGGGTATAGTGGGGTTTAGCTAGTTGCAACTTAGTTGCAACTAGCCGCGCCCGAATACTTCCGGAGGACACTGGCAATCATGATGCCCAGGTTGTCTATCGGCCGCGCGCTTCTAGTGCCGTTCCAACTTGATGAGCCTAGATATCTCGATCCTATATGATCAATAAAGCATGCCGTGTGACTTGCGGAAAGTGGCCCCAAATAGTTGGAACGGCACTAGCCGCCCTTCTACTTTACACTCCTCCGGTTTTGGGCAATCCCACGGCCACGTTGCGCGGTCGCGTCCTGGACGAGTCCGGGGGCGTCATTCCCGGGGCCGCGGTAACGCTTTACCGCGGCACAGGAACGCCAATAGCCACAACGAATGCCGACGAAGAAGGGAATTTTGTGCTGTCGGGCCTGCCGCGAGGGCGCTATGAAGTGGTGGCGCGCCAGCCGGGGCTGGAGATGGCCTCCGCTGCGGTGGACACCACCACAGCGGATCCGGTCGAGCTGGTGCTCACCTTGCGCGTGGGCACGATGACCAGCTCCGTTACCGTGACGGCATCTCGCGGGCTCCCTGAAGATGCGGTGAGCGTGCCGAACGGTCTGAGCATCGTGGGACCGGAACAACGCCCACTGCGCCCGGGCTTGATTTTGCCGCAAGTGCTGCGGGAAGAGCCCGGCGTGCAGGTGCAACAGACCACCAGCCACCAGGGAGCTGTTTTGATCCGCGGTCTCACCGGCCAGCAGGTGCTCCACCTGATTGACGGCGTGCGCTTCAATAATTCAACCTTTCGGCCCGGGCCGAACCAGTATTTGGCGACCGTTGACCCGAGCTTTATCGAGCGGGTCGAGGTGTCCCGCGGGCCAAACTCGATGCAGTACGGAAGCGACAGCCTGGGCGGCACGCTCAATTTGCTGCCGGCACGGCCGTTCATGGCGCCGGGCAAGAGCGAGTTCCACGGAGAAGTTGTGCCTTTCTTCCGCAGCGCAGACCTGGCGGGCGCCAGCAGCCTCCGGCTTTCTTACGGGAGGGACAACTGGCACTTGCTGGGAGGCGGCTCCTATCGGCGCGGCCAGGACATTCGGGCCGGCGACGGCGGCGACTCTCACGCTGCGGTCACGCGCTTCCTCGGGTTGCCGTCGAGCTGGCTCGGCGAACGGTTGCAGGATACAGCCTTCACTCAATGGGGGAGCTATCTGCGCATGTTCTGGAACGCGCGGCCCGACCAGACGCTGAGCCTGACCTACCACCATGGCGAGCAACGCGGCGGACGCCGGTATGATCAGCTCAATGGCGGGAATGGCAACCTGATCAACTCCTTCGACCCACAAGTACTCGATTTCTTCTACGCGCGGTACGAGAAACAACGGCTGGGGTGGCTGGACACGCTCCAGGGTACGTTCTCCTACAACCGGCAACGCGATGATCGGCGCTTCCAGGGCGGCAGCGGCAATCGGCTGGCGACGATCACCGAAGACGATAGCGTCACGGCGGTGTTCGGTTACCAACTGCAGGCGACGACGCATATCGGCAGCCACCACGTGATGCTGTTCGGCGGCGAGGCTTATGACGAATATCTTGACGCCGCCGCCGGGACGCTCAATCCCTCCACCGGCGCCACCGCCACCGTGCGTGGACGTTTGCCGGACGGCAGTCGGTACGTCAGCTACGGGCTCTTTGCCGGGCACACGTCGGAGTGGTTTTCAAGCCGGCTGCGCACCCAGGCGGGCGTGCGTTATAGCCGCATCCGCTTCCGGACTTTTGCTGGCAAGAACCCGTTTGTGGGCGGGCAACCGACCGTGCCGGATTTTTCCACCACGCTCGACGACGTCACGTTCCAGGCGGGCACTTCTTATCGCCTGCTGCGGTTTCTGACCGTCTTCGGTACGGTCTCGCGGGGCTTCCGGGCGCCCAACAGCACCGACTTTTCCTCGGTTGGACTGACTTCGAACGGCTTTGAAGCGTCGCCTGATCAGGCGGCCAGGGCCGGCGGCTTGATCGGCACCACCGCCAACAGCTCGGCCGTGTCCACGGGCCGACCGGCGCAACAGTTGTCGCCGGAATCGCTGTGGGACTACGAGGGGGGCGTGCGCCTGCATGCCGGGCGCGTCCAGGGTTCGCTAAGCGCTTTCCAATACAGTTTGAAGGACTTCATCACCAAGCGGGCGCTCATTCTGCCTCCCGGGGCAGTGGGGCAGACGATCGGCGGCGCGACGATTATCCAGCAGTTAGCTTCCGGGGCGGTGATTACGGCGGTGGACCCGCGGCCGGTCATTACGCGCACCAACATCGGCCGCGTCCGCATCCGTGGCTTCGAAGCGGAAGGCCGGGTGAAAGCAACTTCGGAGCTATCGCTCGGCGGAAATGTTTCATACCTCCGCGGGATCGACCGGCAGACCAGTGGTGCGCCGGACATTGAAGGCGGACTGCCCCCGCTGCATGGCATCTTCTCGGTGCGGTTGCAGCCGGCAAGCAAGCCTTACTGGTTTGAGACCTTCACCTACTGGTCGGATAAGCAGGACCGGCTCTCGTCGCTCGAACTGGCCGACCAGCGGATCGGGGCTACGCGGTCCAGGAGTTCGATCGCGTCGTTCTTCAATAACGGGGCCGTGGCCCACGGGCTGGTCGAGGGAGGTCGGCTGCTTGCCACCGGCGAGACGCTGGTGCAGGTGCAAGACCGCGTGCTGGGCGCCGGCGTCGAAAGCGCGCCGATGTTCACCGGGACTCCGGGCTTTGCAACCCTCAATTTCCGCGGCGGCTATCGCCTGAGCGAACACTCGGAGTTCATCTGGATCCTGGAGAACGTGCTCGACAAGAACTATCGCCTGCACGGTTCCGGGGTGGATTCGCCTGGAAGGAATCTGCAGGTGAGCTATTTCTTTCGCTTCTAGTGCCGTTCCAACTAATTGGGGCCATTTTCCGCTTCGCTCTTCCGCCGCGCGACGGAATTTTCGCAGCAGCAGCAGTAGGGGCAAGGTTCAGCTTGCCCTTTGCCTGGGGCGGTGTGAAGACACGCCCCTACGTGATACCTACAAAGTGATACCTACAAAGAAAAACCTGGTGCGAGGGAGGGGATCATGGCCAGACGACTATTACTCATTGCGGTGCTGGGGCTGCTGGTGGTCGAGACTGTGCGGCTCGACGGACAGATGCCAGCAAGCCATTCGGCGATAGAAATGAGCGGGGTCAGCGCAGCAATGAAATTTGAGGCAGCAGTGGAAGGCTTTCTGAAGCCGCTCAACGGGAAGTTCAAGTTGCGGGCAACCGAAGTGGACTTTGAACCGGGTGGCGCGCTCGGGAACCACTACCATGTTGGGCCGGGGATGCGGCGGGTGCTGGCCGGGGAATTGACCGTGGTGGATGCCGAGACGGGACGAGAGCAGCAGGTGGGTGCCGGCGAGTATTTTTACGAATCGGGTGAGAAAAGCTTTCGCGTCTATAACGGCGGCACACAGCCGGCAAAATTGCTGGTGATGGAGCTGCTCCCGGCTACGTTGCAGGGTTCGGCCATGGTTCCGTTGGCCCACCGTTCGGAACTGGAGGAAGAGGGAAAGCGCCTGCAGAAACTGCTTTGCCCGACAGAGTAAAGCCCATCCCTCAAGCGAGGCCCGCCCCGGCGAGGTTGTGACGGCTCAACGGAAAGGGGCAGGTGACGCCTGAAGGCGAGGGCGTCCACGCGACCTCAGGCTGCCTGCTGCCTGGTCCCGAAGCTTCGGGACAGATGTCGAAAGGAGTGTTCGTGCACGCGCCGCACCACCGCCCAGTGCTTGTCGGTCTTTGGCTTGAATTTTCTGCGGCATAGGTGGCAGCTTCTCGGTCTTGTCATGGATCTTCGCATGAGTTTGCCCTCCACAAGAAATTCTGATGCGTCTTCGGCATTATTTTTTTCTGTTCTCATTCCAAAATGCGCGAGATGCGCGCGAGCGATTTTCGATCCGGAAAGCTGGTGACCGGCTCGCCCGGCCCCACGGCAATGAGGGCCACGGGGCGCAGATGTCCGGGAATCTCAAGGAGGCGCGTCACCGCACGCTCGTCAAATGCGCCCACCCAGCAACTGCCATAGCCGAGCGCGGTGGCGGCGATGAGCAGGTTTTCACAAGCGGCCGCCGTGTCCTGAAGGCAGTAGAGCGTTCTGCCCCGCTCACCGTAGGAGCAAGCTGACTCTTCGGGGTCGGCGCAGACGACAATCACGACGGCTGCCCCGGCAAGGAAGTCCTGACCCAGCGCCGCCGCTGCGAGCTTCAGTTTGAGATTGCGTTGCCGCACGACGCAGAAAAACCACGGCTGAACATTTCCGGCTGAGGGCGCCCAGCGGGCGGCCTCCAGCAATAATTCCAGGTCGCCTTCGCGCAAGGGGGCCGGGAGAAAATCGCGGCAAGAGCGGCGGTCGAGGATACAAGAAATCTTTTCATGCGCTTTCATGTTACCGCTCAATCGGACGCGGTCGGTCGAATTCAGTAAGCCTCGGAGAGCAAATGCAGATTCCCCAGGCGAACGTTGGTCAGTCCCGCATTTTTGGCTGCTTCCAGGCATCTCTCCGCGTGTTGGCGCGAAGTGCGCGGCAGATCGGAGAGGTAAAAATGAGGATGAAAAGCGAGCAGCGCATAGGGGATGTCCGGATTGAGGCCGGCGATGAAACGGGCGAGGCTCTCTACTTCTGTTTCGTCCACATAGCCGGGCACGAGCAGGGTGCCGGCCACCAGCAGGGGGAGGCGAGGGCGTTCCCGGGCTCGCCGGGCGAGAATGCGAAAATTCTCGAGTGTCCGCCCGTTCGGGGCGCCGCAAAGCGCCTGATGCAGCTCGTTGTTCCACGCCTTCAGGTCGAATTTGATGGTGCCGCCTGATTGGAGGGCGAGGTTGGCCATGCCTTCGAGCAACGCCGGATGCATGGAGCCATTGGTTTCCCAGCAGATGCGCAGGATTCTTCCTCGCCGGCGGGCTCGCGCTTCCACCGCCGTCCGGAAGGAGTGAGCGAGTTGAGGAGTGGGATCGCCGCCAAAGAAACAGATACAGGCAGTGTGTTCGTTTGCCGCGCCAGCGAGATCCGAGGACGAGAGATGTTCCTGGTTGAAAGCCAGGGCCCGGCTCTGCCAGTTCTGACAGAACAGGCAGTTAAACGTGCAGCCGTGATAGAAAACCGCCAGATTGTAATAACCGTACTCCTGGTCAGGTGAGTAGCTGAACTCCGGATATCCCTCGCCGGTTGCCGCGCAAACCCAATCGGCAACGCAGTTGGTGGGCAGAGGATCGAAGTAGTAGCTGGCTTGGCCCCACCGCGCGTTCACTCCGGCAGCATGGCCGGCATAGTTCCCGTGCAGGCCGCAGGCGCCCGTCCGGCCAGGCGCGATCTGACACTCATTCAGGCAAAGGCGGCAGGCAAGTCCCTGCGGGTTTCGAAGGGGAGGCTGGGGAAGTTTGAATTGGGCGCGGACGGCCCGGTGCACGGATTCGATCTCCGGCCGCGTGCGATTCGAATGTCTCTGGATGCAATCAGCGCAAAATCCCAGCGCTCGGGCGATGAGGTGAGAATCTCGCCCGCACTGGCCGCACCGCGCCATGCTGATTCTCCCTGCCTCGGCTCAGGCAAATGAAGGCGCAGGGTACGGACGTTCCGGGCCTGGCCAGCGGGCGCTGGCTGAACACCCTCCGTCCGATTTCCCGACCCATCTTAACGCGAATCTTCCCGGGCACGAATCAATTTTCCTGGCTCGCTCGTGCTGGCGCGGCGCGACTGCTGGAATCGAAGCTTGGTCGAAGGTTCTACGGCTGCCTGCGGGCATGCCGCGTCGCTCAAAATGGTATTGAGACCGGAGAGCAAACGGTGATGAAACCCAAGAACGATCGGCAGCAAAACGGTTGAACACCCGGATACTTTTGCATCATTTGCATCATCCGGCGTGGATTTGACTCCGGAAGCGCGCTACAATCTTGGCAATGCGAAGGGCCTCGGTCGGCGAGCAATGACGGAAATAGAGCAGTGCAGTGTCCCGCAGTGCGAACAGATAGCCGCCGCTTCTCTCCATGCCCGACCCCTTTGTCGCAAGCACTTTATCTCCACCGGCCACGCCGAGCTGGAGGCGTACGACCGGCGGCTCAAAGAGAATCGTTTGGGTGATGTAATCCCGGAGACGGCGTGGCGGTTCGTCCAGGAGTGCATGCGGCAGGCGGACCATATCGACCAAACGGCAGAGGACCTCGATGAGTTCGAGCGAGACCGGCTTCTCGACCTCCTCCTTGGCGCGGCTGCACTCGGCCGTCATCTGCGACGGAGCCCTCGCAGGGTCGCGTCCATTCCGATTCGGGTGTGCTCGGAAAAGTCCGACCGGCCCTGGGAAGAAGAGACGCAAACGCGAGTGATTAGCCGCTACGGCGCTTTGGTGAAGTGCCAGCACGCTGTCGAAGCTGACGAGCGGGTACGGGTGGTGCGGGCGGACAACGGCCGACAGGCACACGCCCGCGTAGCGTGGCATCAACGGAAAGGCGAGGGCCCGCCGGATGTGGGCATAGAGTTTCTCGACTGCGACAACTTCTGGGAATTGGATTGGGAATCGAGCGGGACCGGTGCATGATAGCGTGGAGTGCGGTTCGGGGAGGAAGCGCTTCGATCCAAAGGGGGTGCTGAGAAGTGCTGAAATTAGGCCGGGTTGCGTGAAGACAAGAATTGTGGGGCGATAGGTCACGAATTTCGACATGGCTCAGGACTCGAATTTCAGCGGGTCCATGTCCCGGATTTTAGCGGGGAGGCGGGGCGCGGATTTTGGCGGTAGATGACCGAATTGGGCTGAAGAATAAGGGCTATTCCGCGAGGGGGTAGCGACCAGAAGGAAAGGCTCCAACAAGGCCAGCCTCGTGCTTGCGGTTTCTAACTTAGAAAAAGCGGCTCGGGTGCGGTGAGGGGATCGGCGCGACCAAAGAGGGAAGGAGGGAGATAGCCATGAAGGCGTACGTTTTTATCAACGTTGGTCCAGGGAAAGTTGCTGAGGTTGTGAGCCAGTTACGAAGTATCGGGGGTGTTCGATCAGCCGATACCTGTTGGGGCCTGCCAGACATCATTGCTCTTGTCGAGGCGGCCGATATGAAAAGTCTGCAAGAGTTGGTCCTCAACAGGATTCAGAAGGTTGCGGGTGTAAACCAGACCGATACGCACATTTTCTTGGAGTCGTAGGGACGTTTGTAGCCGGCGGTGACGGTCACCAATTCTCTGGCCGGCCGCGACGCCCCTACTCCAAGAAAGGGCGGCAAAGAGCATAGCTTCCCTCTGCCAGGACCCGGGCGACGACAGGTCCTACCGGGGTGCTCCGACGGGTATGTTTTCGTTGGGGAGCAACGATTGCGCCTCAAAAATCGCAGCGAGGTGGCGCAACACGACTTTTTCAAAGGATGCAGGGCATTCGACTTGGGGGGTGTGGCCGCAGCCGGGGAGGACTTCAAGGGTGCTGCCAGGAACGCCCCGGTGAAAGGCTTCGGCGTAACCCAGACCGGCGAGCTGGTCCTTCTCACCCCAGAGGATAAGGGTGGGTTGCTTCAACTCGGGCAGGCGGGAATCGAGAAAATCGTTTGCCGTGACGGAGAACATCGTTCGTCGTACGTTTTCGGCGGCAAGCGTCCGTTGCAAGTCATCCAATATGTACCCCGGCAGATTCGGGTGGCGCGCCATCATGCGGCGAAGCAACTCCTTGGTCTCTCGACGATTCTTGGGCTGCAAGAGAGCAAAGATTTCTTGCGGGGGAAGGGAATTGGGAACGCCCGCATCGGGGTGAACCACCCCGCCGCTATTCGCGAGGATCAAGGCCTTCACCGTCTCCGGGTGTTGCAAGGCGACCTTGCAAGCAATCCAGCCGCCCATTGAATTGCCAACTAAGACGGCTGGCGCCCAGCCTTGCTTCTCGATGAGCGCCGCGAGAGAACTTGCTTGATGGTCGAGGCTGTAGTCATTGACCTGCATTTTCGATTGGCCGAAGCCAAGCAGGTCCACCGCGACAACGTGGTATCGCTTGGTGAGGGCACCGAACACGGAGTACCAATTTTCTTTGTTTGCTCCGAGACCATGGACCAGCATGATGGTAGGGCCCGAACCGGCTTCGACGTAGTGGTAGCTGGTGCCATTCACCGTGGCCACGCGCGATTGGCCGCCGGCATCGGCCATCACCCGCGCCTGGAAGTAACGATAGACGGCAAGCGGGCGGTTGAAATAGAAAATGATGCCTCCGGCAATCAGGAGCACCACCAATCCAAGCGCACCCCACAAGACCTTCGGCCACCATTTGCCTTTTTCTCGAGTGGTCATCTGGTTCCTACTCCCGGGTCATCTCTGGCGAGTAGCTCTTCTTAAAGACTCAGGGTTGCTGATCTCGTCCTGTTCCAAAGTCACGGCGCAACTGCTGCTTGGCCACTTTTCCCGAATCCGTTCGCGGCAGGGTCTTCAAGAAAACCACCGACTTGGGCACCTTGAACTTGGCGAGCCGCGCGCGACAAAACTCCAGGATCTCTTCGGCGGTGGCATCCTGGCCGGGAGAAAGCACAACGATCGCCTTGCCCACTTCGCCCCACTTGGCGTCCGGCACGCCGATCACGGCTGCATCGGCGACCTTGGGATGGGCGAGGAGTGCCTGTTCGACCTCTGCCGGATAGACGTTTTCCCCACCACTGATGAGCATATCCTTCTTTCGCCCGGCAATATAGAAATAGCCTTCCTCATCCACGCGAGCCAGGTCGCCGGTGTAGAACCAGCCTTCGCGAACTGCTTCGCGAGTGGCCTCGGGGTTTTTCCAGTAGCCGGAGAACATGGCCGGAGTTTGAAGAACTAATTCGCCGACAACGTTCGGGGCAACGTCTCGGCCCTCGTCATCCACCACGCGGGCGCGAACAAAAAAGTTCGGGAAACCGATGGAACCCGCCTTGCGCACGGAATCCCGTCCTTCCAGGCAAAAGCAGTTCGGGCCAACCTCGGTGAGACCAAAGCCCTGCTTGAAGACGATCCCGCGATGAGCAAAGGCCTCAATGATGGAAACGGGGCAGGGCGCTCCGCCGCTGATGACAAATCGAAGCGAGCTGAGGTCAGCGGTGGCGAAGCGCGGCGACTCGATCATTTGCAAGAACTGGGTCGGCACCGCGAAAAACATGCTGACGCGTTCCCGCTCGATCCATTCGAGCGCCTGCTCGGCATTCCACGAGCGCATGATCACATTCGTACCGCCGAGAAAGAGGAGCGGAGTGGTATAAACGTTCAACCCGCCGGTGTAAAACATCGGCGTATGAGTGAGGGTGATGTCAGAGGGCAGCAAATCGCGCAGCGCAGTATTGATCGCGTTCCAGGTAATCATCCGCTGCGACAGGATCGCGCCCTTCGGCTTACCCGTCGTTCCAGAGGTGTAGAGAATAAGCCAGGGGTCTTCAGGGGTGAGGAGCGGAGGCGGGAGTGGCGTGCTGGGAAGTTTCAGCTCGCCGAGCGACAGGTGCGAGCCGTCAGCGCGCTGGCCCAACGCGATGCAGCGCGCGTGTTTGGTCTCCTCGGAGAGCTTACTGACCGTCGGGACAAATTGCTCTCCATAGAATAGGACCTTAGGAGAACACTCCTGCAAGATTGGCACCAGCTCCGACAGTGCCAGCCGATGGTTTAGGGGAACGAAGATGGCGCCCACTTTCGCACAGGCAAACAGCAGCGCCAGGTATTCAGCGGAGTTGGGGGCCAGGATGGAAACCCGGTCGCCCTTTTGGACGTCCCCCTCCCCCACCAGGACGTGAGCAAGCTGAGTTGCCAGAGCATTGAGCTGATGGTAAGTGAAACGGCGTCCGGTGCCAGCTTCGACGACGGCGGTCTTCTGCGGGCTGTAGCAAGCATGCGTGGCCAGCCAGTCTGGTACAAAACCAAGCTCACCTGTCAGCGCGAACTCCATGGAAACCTTCTGGTGTGGTGGCGATGAAGTTCTTATGCGCGTCTCCTTGACCTGTCTTACATGGAGGCAATGCAGACTGAATCCCCAATCCCAATATTCAGCGCTCTGCGTGTACCGCCAAAGTAAAGCTATCCTCGGGCTTGGGGGCCCTTGCCATTCCCATCAAGCCAAAATAGACCCACCAACCAATGAACAAACATTGACTCAAGACCAGAACCTTGAACAGAAAAATGAATTGAGAAGTGACGAAAGCCAATTCTGTGCCAGGATAGAGCGACGGCCCAGGCGACGGGGAATTGGCCAACAGGTATCGAAAGAGGAGGATAGAAATGGTCGTGGTATAGATGATTGTGATGATACCCCGAGGTATGGTGTGTAGTTTATGGAGGGGCCAGTTGTCGAACAGTCCGGGTGGAACAAGCAGGGCCAGAAGATAGATCAGCAGAAAGGCCCCGGCTCTCGCATCAAGCGCATAAAGATCCAGTCCAAAGTAATACAGCACTCCATAACATATGAAGGAAAACAGGGATAGATACCCCACCAGCACGAAGGCTTTCATCGGTTGCTTGAGAGTGTGGAACGGCCAGTCCTCAAAAATCACCGCAAAAACCACGGCAACTACAAACCAGAGAAACGGGAACCCCAGTTCTATTCCCAGAATCTGCCTCTGCGGAAGGAAAAAGAAAGTAAGTAGTCCCAGTCCCGCTGAGGTGACAAAGCCATTGATACCCGTCAACGGTTGCTTTCCTTTGTAGGCGGTGAACAGCGGCATCTCGCTCCAAGCACTGAGCAAAAAAATCCAAAACATAATAGCTACACCGAGGTTGAATTGCTGAGCATCCCAACCTATTGTGTGCATCAGGAGTCGCGTAGGCCAGGCGAGGAGTAATGCCACCAGCAACCCCAATAGACCTTGCCAAGGTTGAGCGATCTTTTGGAAGGGCCAGTTGCTGAAATGAAAGAGAAGCCAAAAAATCCAGTTAAAGACCCAAAAGAAGTATTGGGCGGCTACTAGCCAGCTCGTCTCACCCCAAGGCCTCCACCAATTCACTACGAGGAGATATAGGACTATGCCGATGAAGGCAGTGATGATTGAACCCAAAAGACCTCGCCAGGGCTGTTTGATTTCGTACATGAAGGGCATGATCCTACCCTCGCCTTCCCTGCCTCGAAAGTGCTGGTCACTTCAGCCGGAACCATCCCCTCAGAAAAAGGGAGTGTGTGTGCAGCAAGGCAGTAGAGGAATCTTGCTCACGACGATACCCGTGAATGTCAGAATCCTCAGGCCCAGTAGAAAGCTGAAGCTCCCATTGCAAACCCGCCGCCCGAGGCGCACATCACGAGCAGGTCGCCGGGCTTGAGCTTCTTCTTTTGCACCGCGTCATCGAGCGCCATCGGTATGCAAGCCGACCCGGTATAGCCCCAGCGATCCATAATATAGTGTGTCCGCTCCATGGACAGGCCGAGTCTCGCCATCGAGTCGCGGATGGCGCTGAGGTTGATCTGAGTAAACAGAATGAGGTTGATGTCCTGGACCCGCCGCCCAATCTTTTTCATGAGCCGCTCGATGAGGGCCGGCCAGTGCTCCACGTTGAATTCGCGCGGAAAGCGTTTCTTGAACTGGAGCAGTTGCTCGCCCTTCTCCAGGCTGGCCGGCGTAGAAGGGAAGCGCGTGCCACCGCCATAAACACCGATGTAATCATGATAGCTGCCATCCGCCTCAAAAACGGCCCCCAGGTAGGCGGGCTTTCCTTCGAGCGGCCTCAGAACCACCGCCCCGGCGCCATCGGCGAACATCGTGCTCGTGTACTTGTCGGTCCAATTGATGTATTTCGACATGGCGTATGCCCCGATCACAAGCACACTCTCGAAGGCGGGTTCGGTGATGATCAGTTTGCAGCCGGCGTCGAGGGCAGTGACAAAACCGGCGCAGGCGGTGTTGAGGTCGTAGAACATGGCGTTCCGCAGCCTGAGGTTGGATTGGACAACGGCAGCGGTGGGCGGGGAGATATATTCGGGGGTGTCGGTGGCGACGATCAGCCAGTTGACTTCTTCGGGAGCGATACCGGCGCGGACCAGAGCTTGCCTGCCTGCCTCCGTGGCCAGGTCCGAGGTAGCCTGTTGCTCGCTGCAGAAATGCCTTTGGCGGATGCCGAGGGTGTCGCGGAGGAATTCGTCAACATCTTCGCCCAGCCCGGCGGATAACTCAGCGTTGGTGACAACGCGGTCCGGCACATACATTCCGGTTGCGGCGATTCGTGGCGATCTCATCGCTACCCCAGAAACTATCCCACCATGCCGCCGTCCACGCTGAGCACGGCGCCGTTCACGTAGGATGCCTCATCGGAAGCCAGAAACAAAACGGCGGCGGCGACCTCGGCCGGCTTTCCCATGCGGCCAAGCGGCGTCCGCTGGATGATCTGTTCCAAAACTTTTTCGGGAAGGTTGCGGGTCATTTCCGTTTCAATGAAGCCCGGAGCAACGGCATTGACGGTTACGCCTTTGCGCCCCAACTCGCGTGCCCAGACCCGCGTCATGCCGATGACTCCCGCCTTGGCAGCAACGTAGTTGGTCTGGCCAAAGTTTCCGTAAAGCGCCACCACGGAAGAGACATTGATGACGCGACCGTAGCCCTGCTCGACCATCAGGGGCGCAAATGCCCTGGTACAGTTGAACACCCCCTTCAAGTTCACGGCAATGACCCTGTCCCATTGCTCCTCGGTCATCTTGAGGAGCGTGGCATCGAGCGTGATGCCGGCGTTGTTCACCAGGATATCCACCCGGCCGAAATCGCGTCGAATCGCAGCCGCCATCGCCTCCACCTCCGGCCACCGGGAAACGTCACATCGGTAGCCACGGCAGGCGGCGGTGGTGGTTGCCGGCGGCGGCAGGCTTGCGGCAGCAGGCTCGACCGCCGGACTGACATCGCAAAGGGCCACGGCGGCGCCTTCGCTCGCCATCCGCGCGGCCTCCCGCAGTTTCGCCGCGCCCGACTGTACCACGCGCCGGAGCGCGGCGTCCATCGTGAGGAGGCTGCCCGCGAGCGTCCCCTCCGGCGTGACGGCCCGCCCCTCTCTC
>Ga0209109_10000812_pt1 | contig 17056 bp, 7 predicted proteins | sample Rifsed10ft2_FD_184004 | JGI IMG/M metagenome (GOLD analysis project Ga0209109, IMG submission 184004) | Soil microbial communities from Rifle, Colorado, USA - sediment 10ft 2 (version 2) | ecosystem: Environmental > Terrestrial > Deep subsurface > Rock core/Sediment | place: Rifle, Colorado... | reverse complement strand
TAAAATTCTTCAGCCATTTTTCTCTCCTTTGAAGTTATGGATATCATCTCCCTTGATGATATTACCTGTTTATAGCTTTAGAGTGTAAAGCGCTGTAGAAAATTCCACTTAGGCTATTATCAACATTTCATCACACTAAACGGTAAGTATTATTTCATAAATTTCCTACCCCCTTGAGGGGGCGGATCAAGGTGGGGGGTGTTATATTCATTCCCCCCATCCCAACCTTCCCCCGCAAGGGGTGAAGGAGTAAGTATCCGGTCCTCAGAATTTATACCATACTACCTACAGTTAAACCTTTTGTTAAATTGGAATTATAGGGAGCTATGTTTATGGTGTTTCTACCTGAAATTTGATAGAATTCTTCTTTAATTTAAAAGTAGAATACCGAAGGAGAACATCATTGAACTATAAAACCTTATTCTTGTTTCTCATTGTTTTTATATTTTCCACCCTTAATCCAGCCTATTCTGAAAAAGATGCCTATGTCGAGATGTTTTCACCACAGGGAACAGTCAAGGGAGTGAGACAAGTTACTGCTAGGTTCTCCGAGCAGATGCTACCATTTGGTGAGCCACGCTTTGTAGCACCATTTGTCATCAACTGCCCTGAAAAAGGACAAGCAAGATGGATTGACGGAAAAACCTGGTCTTATGATTTTGATAAAGATCTTCCTGCAGGAATACGCTGTGAGTTCACTTTAAAAGAGGCTTTAAAAACCCTTTCAGGTAATGAGATAAAGGGACAAAAGAAGTATTCATTTTCAACTGGAGGGCCTGCGATAACAGAATCCTATCCCTGGGAAGGTTCTGAAAGTTTAGACGAAGATCAGATATTTGTTCTAACACTTGATGCTAAAACAAATGAGAACTCCATACTCTCTAATGTCTTCTTTTCAGTACAAGGAATAAATGAACGCGTTGGTGTGAGGATTATTAAAGGCAACGAGAGAGAAAAAATCCTTAAGTCAATCGGATATAGAGATGATAATACATTAAGAGTTCTTCTTCAATCCAAGCAAAGATTCCCCAATAATTCGGTAGTTCGTTTGGTCTGGAGAAAGGGCGTAATGTCTCTCACCGGCGTAAAAACGACCGAAGATCAGGTACTGAATTTCAAGACTCGTGGACCTTTCACAGCTACATTTAGCTGTGAAAGAGAAAATCCAGAGGCGGAATGCATTCCTATATTGCCCATGCGTTTAGAATTTTCTTCTTATGTTCCTAGGAAATATGCAAACAAAATCATACTAAAAGGGCCAAATAATAAAGTCTATATGCCGTCGAAATCCGACGATAATACGGAATTCGTTTATTCAATAACTTTCAAACCTCCATTTCCCGAAAAGGCTTCATTTAACATAGAAATTCCAAAAGACATAAAAGATGATGCAGGAAGGAGTTTGGCGAACATTGATAAATTTCCGCTCAAGGTTATGACAGATTCCTATCCGCCGCTCGCAAAGTTTGCAGCACGCTTCGGGATTATAGAGCTTAAAGGAGATGCAACGCTCCCTCTTACCCTTAGAAATATCGAGCCTGAAGTTAAGGCACAAATGCTAGGAATTGAAGATAAAAAAGCTGGAATTGTTGAAAAGGTTAAGACATGGATTCTTGAGAATTTAAAGGGAAGGATTTTTAAGGTTGATGTGGGTGATGACAAAGAGATTATAGAGTGGTTAAAAATAGTAGCAGGCGCGAAACGTGAAAACTCTATATTTCAAGACAAAAAGGCAACAAGGGATTTTGTAATCCCTAAACCTGGCGGTAGAAAGGCATTCGAGGTAGTTGGGGTCCCTTTAAAAGAGTCGGGTTTCTATGTTATAGAGATTGAAAGCGAGATCCTAGGTACATCGTTGCTTGGGAAAAGGAAGCCTATGTATGTTCCAACAGTTGCCCTTGTAACGAATCTTTCTGCACATTTTAAGTGGGGACGGGAAACATCCCTAGTATGGGTTACAACATTGGATAAAGCTCAGCCTGTAAATAATGCTTCTGTTTTGATAAGTGACTGTAAGGGAAATTTAATATGGAAAGGAAAGACCGATAAAAACGGCATTGCTAAAATAAATACTAAATTGCCTTCGGAACAAAATCTCCCTAACTGTGAGTTTGAAATAAATTACAGAGAAGCTTCACAGGCACTTGAGGGTATAGGTAGTGGCTTATTTATCTTTGCAAAGACATCGGACGACATGACTTTTGTACATTCAAGCTGGGAGAAAGGAATAGAGCCATGGAGATTTAATCTTCCAGGTGGGTCTTATCCTGATGGTGAAGGTATTATCGCACATACCATCTTTGACCGCACCCTTCTTCGCGCTGGAGAGACCATACATATGAAACATATCCTAAGAAAGCATACTATTGCTGGATTCGAAATGGTTCCTGATAAAGAAAAACCTGACGTGATGGTTATAGAGCATCAAGGGAGTGATCAAAAATATCGTTTTCCTCTCAAATGGAATCCAAATGGCTCGACCGAGGCACAATGGGAAATCCCAAAAGATGTAAAACTCGGATTCTATAATGTTGTTCTCCTGAGGAATGGGGATGAAGATGACTATAGTAAGCAGCTAAGATCTGGGTCGTTTAGAGTTCAGGAGTTTCGCGTCCCTTTAATGAAGGGGATTATACAATTTCCTTCAGAAGCTCTGATTAAACCAAAAGAGGTAGATGTAGATATTTCAGTATCCTATCTTTCAGGAGGAGGCGCATCAAATCTTCCTATAAAGCTTAGAAGCGAGGTTCAGCCAAGATACCTCCCTACATTTGAAGGATTTGATGGATTTCAATTCTCCAATGGACGTATAAAAGAAGGAATACAAAGAAGCTTAGGCTATGAGTCTGAAGATGAAGATGGTTATTCAGTTGATAGAAAAAATGTGAAGCTTAAGACCCTTGCTTTGACTCTAGATAAAGCCGGTGCATCTAGAGTAAAACTATCTCCGCTCCCAGTGATTGACACTCCTAAAGAAATTCTCACTGAGCTTGAGTATAAAGACCCAAATGGGGAGATACAAACTGTTGCCGCAAGAATACCATTATGGTCCTCCAAAGTGCTAGTAGGAATAAAGCCTGATTCATGGGCACTCTCTAAGGATTCTTTAAAATACCAGGTCGCAGCGGTTGATTTAGCAGGAAAGCCAGTGCCTAACTCACTTGTGAAGGTAGATCTCTTTCAGCGAAAGACTTACTCCCATAGAAAACGACTTGTAGGCGGATTTTATTCATATGAGCATATAACTGAGATAAAACGCTTAGGTCAGATCTGCAGAGGTAAGACAGAAAAAAACGGGATATTATTCTGCAACACTTCCATATCCGTATCTGGAAGTGTTATCCTGCAGGCTGAGACTAGTGATAATCTAGGTAATACATCAACAGCAAACTATGAGGTCTGGATTGCAGGAAAGGATGACTGGTGGTTTGAGGCAGGAAACGAGGATCGCATAGACTTTTTACCAGAAAAAAAGAGATATGAACCAGGGCAGACTGCTAGATTTCAGGTGAGGATGCCATTCAGAGAAGCAACTGCCCTTATTACAATTGAAAGGGAAGGAATAATTGATGCATTTATTAAGAATATATCAGGAAAGGAGCCTGTTATAGAAATCCCTGTTAAAGGGAGTTATGCGCCCAATGTTTTTGTATCGGCTCTCGTTGTACGTGGCCGTGTTGCAGATATTCATCCAACTGCAACAGTTGATCTTGGAAAACCTGCTTTTAGGCTTGGTATTACGGATATTAATGTCGGATGGAAATCATATGAGCTAAAGGTAGGGGTTTCTTCAAATAAAAGCGTCTATAAAATACGAGAAAAAATAGAAGCGAAAATAGATGTAAAAACAGCCGATGGAAAACTTCCGCCAAAGGGAAGTGAAGTGGCCGTAGCTGCCGTTGACGAAGGTCTTCTAGAGCTTATGCCTAATAACAGTTGGAATATCCTTGATGCAATGATGGGAACAAGAGGCTATGAGGTTCGAACATCTACTGCTCAAATGCAGGTAGTGGGAAAAAGGCATTATGGGCTAAAGGCGCTCCCTCAAGGTGGAGGCGGGGGAAGGCAGATAACACGCGAGTTATTTGATACCCTTTTATTCTGGAAAGCGAATGTAGCTCTAAATGAAAAGGGTGAAGCAAAGGTGGAGATACCACTTAATGACTCCCTTACTAGCTTCAGAATAGTAGCTGTTGCAACTGGAGGTGTTGGGCTATTTGGCACAGGGGGAACAAGCATAAGAACGACTCAGGATTTAATGATTCTTTCAGGTATTCCGCCACTTGTAAGAGAAGGAGACAAATTTAGGGCAGGCTTTACAGTTAGAAACGCATCAAGTCGCAAAATGACTGTAGAGGTTAAAGGGGGCTTCAAAGATAACGAAGAAAAGAAAGAACTAGTTATGATCACCGAACCCCTAAAGCCGGGTGAAGCAAAGGAGATCGGTTGGGATATTAATGTGCCTTATAATACTGATAGTTTGACCTACGAGGTTATGGTAAAAGAGAAAGATAGTAGGGGCACGTTGCAACGTGCCCCTACCTCCGACAGCCTCAAGGTTACCCAGAAGGTGATCCCAGCAGTCCCTACAAGGGTTTTTCAAGCCACCCTTACGCAAATAGAAAAGAGTTTTAATATTACTGTTCAAAAACCGAATGATGCCCTATCAGGAAAAGGTGGAATTGACGTTTTGTTAAGGCCGAAACTATCAACCGGCTTAGATGGAGTTATCCGTTACATGAAAAGCTATCCCTATACGTGTACGGAGCAAAGGGTGTCACGGGCTATAGCATTAAGGGACGAGTTGTTGTGGAAAAAGATTATGGCTGAGTTACCTTCATATCTTGATTCAGATGGGCTTGTAAAATATTTCCCAAAAATGGACTTTGGAAGCGATGTGCTGACTTCCTATATCCTTTCAATTTCAAGTGAGGCGAAATATGAAATCCCCTCTGAAGTAAAAATACGCATGGTGACTGGATTAAAAGGGTTCATTGAAGGAAGGGTAATAAGATATTCGTCTTTACCCACAGCAGACCTTTCAATAAGAAAGATGGCTGCATTAGAAGCCCTTTCACGTAATGGTGAAAGTGACCCAAACCTTCTAGGTTCTATATCAATAGAGCCTAATTTATGGCCTACATCAGCCGTGATAGATTGGATGAATGTACTTTTGAGGATTAAAGATATTCCAGATCTTGATAAGAAACTAAAGGAATCCGAACAGATAATAAGGTCGCGGCTTAATCTCCAGGGAACTACAATGGGTTTTTCAACTGAAAGCACAGACGACCTCTGGTGGCTAATGGTCTCAACTGATGAAAATGCTGTAAGGGGTTTACTAACCCTTCTTACATTCGAGAACTGGAAAGACGATATTCCTAGAATGACAAGGGGCGTTATCGGAAGACAGAAACAAGGGCACTGGGATACAACGGTAGCAAACGCATGGGGTGTGCTTGCAATGGAAAGATTCTCGGAGAAATTTGAATCCGTTTCTGTGATAGGCTCTACATCTGCCGAATTGGATGGAACAACAAAGACGGTTAATTGGAAGGAATCCCCTAAAGGCAAGAGTGAAATGTTTAGCTGGCCAGATACGAAAGAAGAACTGAGCATCGTTCATCAGGGTTCTGGGAAACCCTGGGCTACAATAGAGAGCCTTGCTGCAATTCCGCTTAAAGAACCATTCTCAAGTGGATATGAGATTAAAAAGACTCTTATACCCGTAGAACAAAAAATGGCGGGGAAATGGAGCACCGGAGATGTAATAAGGATCCGCCTTGAACTTGAGGCGCAAGCCGATATGACATGGGTCGTTGTAAATGATCCAATACCCGCCGCCTCAGCTATTTTAGGGACTGGACTTAGTAGAGACTCGGAGGTTTTAACACAGGGAGAAGAGAGTAGAGGTTGGGTTTGGCCTGCATTTGAAGAGCGCTCATTTGAGGCATTTAGAGCGTATTATGAATACGTGCCAAAGGGAAAATGGACTGTTGAATATACTATTAGGCTTAATAATGAAGGAGAATTCAGTCTCCCACCAACAAGGGTCGAGGCGCTTTATTCTCCTGAGATGTTAGGGGAGATGCCGAATAAGGAGATTACGGTTAATCCGTAAGTATCGTCGTAATAAAATGATCACCACTCATTTGATGAGAATTTTCTTCGTGAATTTGTTTGAAGCGGCCGTGAGTAAGACTCGTGCCCAAGTTAATAGACGTGTAAATATAATAAAAAATCAGATAGTTCACAGGTCCCATTCGCCTAGGCTTCAGACAAAGACTTACTGGTGGACTAATGTTATTATTAGTCCGTCACCCCAATGGAAAACGTTGTTATTGATCGCAACATTCTCATATCTCTTTACAACCTACGCCTATGCCACGTCCACATTTAATGAAGTTAAAAATTCTTACAAAAAATCCGATGCGGTTCTCCTTGATAGACACGGACGGATCATCCACGAACTAAGAGTAGATGAAAAGGGGAGGAGGCTTGAGTGGATAAGCCTTAAAGATATTTCCCCGTCTTTAATCAAAGCAGTTATTCATTCAGAAGATAAACGGTTTTATGATCATTATGGAGTAGATTGGAGAGCAACGATGGTTGCCATTTTTGAAAGTCTCATAACTACAAACAATAGGGGCGCAAGTACAATAACGATGCAACTAGCGTCAATCCTGGATAAGGAACTAAAACCAAAGGAATCAAGAAGAACGCTAAGCCAAAAATGGAAACAGATAAGGGCAGCCTGGGAAATCGAGCATGCTTGGTCAAAGGATGAGATACTTGAGGCATATCTAAATTTGGTAACATTTAGAGGCGAGCTTCAAGGCATATCATCTGCATCAAGGGGGCTTTTTAATAAAGAGCCAAGCGGATTAAATGAGCCGGAATCTCTAATACTGGCGTCTTTAATCCGCTCACCAAATGCACAACTTAGAGATGTAATAAAAAGGGCTTGTATTCTAACAAGTTCTATTAAGTCACAAACTCCATGTGAAAACATTACGAGTATTGCAGAGAAAAAGCTTTCAGGTCCTTATTCAATAAGACCTCGTATTGCCCTTGCACCTCACGTTGCCCGAGAGCTTTTACAAAAAGAAGAGGCAATAGTGGTTTCAACGCTTGATGCAGATATTCAGCGTTTTGCAACCGAAGTCTTAAAATATCAACTCGGTTTATTAAAGAATCAAAATGTCCACGATGGGGCAGTCCTCGTTGTTGAAAATAAGACAGGGCATATCCTCGCATACGTTGGAAATAGCGGACTATCTTCAAGTGCGAGATATGTAGATGGGGTCAGAGCTAGAAGACAGGCAGGATCAACACTCAAGCCATTTTTATATGAACTTGCAATTGAGAAACGCCTACTTACCGCCGCCTCAGTCCTCGATGATTCTCCACTAGATATTTCAACTCCAGTTGGCCTATATATCCCGCAAAACTATGACAATGAATTTAAAGGTCTCGTCAGTGTTCGAACCGCACTTTCAGCATCCCTTAATGTCCCTGCAGTAAGGACCTTGATGTTAGTAGGAGTAGAACCCTTTGTTAATAGACTAAAAGAACTTGGGTTTGAGAGCCTTAATGAATCAGGAGATTACTATGGTTACTCACTTGCTCTTGGCTCTGCAGACGTAAGCCTTTATGAACTTGTAAATACTTACCGGACATTAGCTAATGATGGAAAATGGAGTGAGTTGAGACTCACCTTCGATAAGAATACAAACGAAAAACAGGTACTCGAAAAAGACGCTACATTTATTATCTCAGATATTCTTTCAGATAGAGAATCGAGAAGCGCAACTTTTGGATTTGAAAATCCATTATCCACCCGATTCTGGACGGCAGTAAAAACAGGAACGAGTAAGGATATGAGAGACAACTGGTGTATTGGATATTCACAGAAATACACCGTAGGAGTTTGGGTTGGAAATTTCACAGGTGAACCAATGTGGAATGTTACAGGAATAACAGGAGCTGCGCCTATCTGGCTCGAGCTTATGAACTATCTTCATCGCAGCTATCCCAGTATTCCTCCTCAACCACCTTTAGGAGTGGTAACAAGGAAAATTGAATTTGATCATCATATAGAGTCTGAAAAAGATGAGTGGTTTATAGAGGGCACACAACCAAGTTCAATTGAATTAAATACAATCCACGTAAATCCCCATATTATCTATCCGTCAGAGAGAACTATAATCGCTTTAGATCCGGATATTCCCGAAAGACACCACCTAATCTTTTTTGAAGCAAAAGCCTCTAATACTACTTTCCAGTGGTTATTAAATAATAAAAAAATAGGCACTTCTAGTAAAAGAGTTTCATGGAAACCTAAAAAGGGTAAATATGTACTATCAATCGTAGATAAACAAAACCGTATTATTGACTCAGTAGAATTTGAGGTTAGGTGAAATGTGCCTATCAATAGGAGATATAGTTTTGGCACACACCTTCTCGTAGAAATAAGACGTATAATTACAATAGTATTAATAACTTCGTCATATATTGACTGTATCCACTTAGTAGCGCAAACACTTATGAGAGACTCAACCTAAATGAGGCTGAAACAGATACTAAGTATATATTTGGCAAACCGCAATTTCAGAAAGAAGCTCTGGCAAAAGAACTAACGTCAATCTATAATAAATGTCCTGTAATGTATTTATATACAAATAAAAAGAACTCCTTATGTTTAAATAGTAAACTATGAAAATAATCTTAGTCACTGGATCGGCAGGTTTAATTGGTTCCGAATCAGTACGATTTTTCTGCGATCGCGGTTATACCGTTGTCGGTATTGATAACAACATGCGTCAGTTCTTCTTTGGTGAAGACGCCTCAACAGACTGGAACCGCGACCAGCTTTTACATGATTACGGCGAGAAGTATTTTCATCATGAAGTTGATATACGCGATCAAGAAGCTATTACCAATATTTTTAAGACATATAATAAGGATATTGACCTCATAATTCACACTGCTGCTCAACCATCCCATGATTGGGCAGCTAGGGAACCCTACACCGACTTTACAATTAATGCTAATGGGACGCTAGTATTACTGGAAAATACCAGGCAGATTTGCCCAGAAGCTACATTTATCTTTTGCTCTACAAACAAGGTTTACGGAGATAATCCAAATTATTTGCCACTTTTTGAGCAAGAACTTCGATGGGAAATCGAGGAGACACATCCTTATTGGAAGGGTATTGATGAAACCATGAGTATTGATAACTGCAAGCACTCTTTATTTGGAGCATCTAAGGTAGCAGCAGATATACTAGTTCAGGAGTATGGTTGTTATTTTGGCATGAGAACCGCTACTTTTCGAGGGGGGTGTTTAACAGGTCCTAATCACTCAGGCACAGAATTGCATGGATTCCTTTCTTATTTAATGAAGTGCACGTTGAGCGGAACTCGTTACACAATTTACGGCTATAAAGGAAAGCAGGTTCGCGATAATATTCATAGCTATGATTTAGTGAACGCTTTCTATCAGTTTTATCAAGCTCCGCGTATAGGTGAGGTTTACAACATTGGTGGTGGGCGTTTTAGCAATTGCTCCATCTTAGAAGCCATACAGGTTTGTGAAAGGATTGCAGATAGGAAGCTCAACTGGAGTTATGTAGAATCAAACCGCATTGGAGACCACATCTGGTGGATTAGTGATTTAAGAAAATTTAAAACTCACTATCCTGAATGGAACTTGACTTATGGAATAGAAGAAATTTTGAAAGAAATCTTTTTGCAGAATAGCAGCCGTTGGTTATAAAAAAGGTTGAATGGCTGTCTTGGTTACATTTTGTAGTTTTTAGTTCTATAGCGATGATAAACGTGCTTTTTAATAATCGAATATTTAAATTTCTTTCAGGTGGTGGCATAGCTGCCGCATTCAATTTGTTGCTCATTTCTGTCATGGTTGAGCTATTGGGGCTTAATACTCCTATTCTGCGTAACGTAGCCAATGCAGTTTCGATTGAGTTATCATTACTGCTTAGTTTTTTCATCTATCGAATTTGGGTTTGGCCAGGTGGTAGTTGGAATGTTCGGGTGGTTTTTTCGCGACAGCTTCCCCTTTACCATATATCCGCTGGCTCCGCTGTTATCACTCGTATATTCCTTATGTTTCCTATCTTGGATTGGTTAGGAATTAATTATGCAATCAATACTTTAATAGGTATTTTAGTAGGCGCTTCCATTAACTATATACTTAGCGATAGCTTGGTGTTTAAGACTAAAGCAGAACCTTCCTCAGAACTCTATTGTCCAGAAGGTTTAGAAACCGCATTATTACAGAAATCTGATCTCGAAAGCTCACATCCTCTTAAGGGATACATTCCACAAGGTAATATTGATCGATCTTTAACTCTCTCAATTTTAATTCCTGCTCACAATGAAGAAGGTTGTATCGAGCAAACTATTCACTCTATTAACCAGGTGTTAGAACAGCAGACAATTGATTATGAAATTCTAGTTGTTAATGACAATAGCCAAGACTGTACAGAAGCATTATTGCAGAATATAAGTGCTCAAAACAATAAGGTGCGTTATATAAACAATCACTATCCAAAAGGGTTTGGCTTTGCAGTTCGCTATGGGCTAGAAAATTATAGGGGCGATACAGTGGCAATTGTAATGGCAGATGGTTCTGATGCTCCGGAAGATATAGTAAATTATTATTATAAACTCCTAGAGGGCTATGATTGCGTATTTGGCTCCCGTTTTATTTGGGGAGGGAATGTTATCGGCTATCCACTTCATAAGCTGGTTTTGAACCGGCTAGCGAATTTATTCATTCAAATACTTTTTGGTTTGAAATTTAATGATATAACCAATTCTTTTAAGATCTATCGCAGAGAAGTTATTGTCGGAATTTCTCCACTTATATCTCATCACTTTAACTTAACAGTTGAAATGCCTCTCAAAGCGATAGCACGGGGATACTCTTATGCCATAATCCCAATTACTTGGCGAAATCGGGCAACTGGGATTTCCAAGCTAAAGATTAAAGAGATGGGAAGTCGATATTTATTTATTGTCCTCCATGTCTTTTTAGAAAAAACCCTTTCTAAGGGGGACTATGTTCGCAAGCATCCTCACCAGGCAATCCTGAATAGAAACCGATGATTAGACAAGTTTTGATCACGGAACAACATACTCAATTTATTAAAACTCTTGGAGTCCGTGAGCGATATAGAGACCAGTACTGGCAAAGATGGGATCCAATCTATCACGATAGACTCTTGTGGAGAGCACAGACCTTTCGTCATTTGGTTCATCTCCTTCCAAATCAAACTATTTTAGAGCTAGGTGCTGGTCAGGGCTTTTTTACTCGACACCTGCTCCACGTTTCTCGTGGTGAGAATCCAATAACTTCGGTAACATTCAATTCTGATCATCACCGACCGGAAGGTTTACCCTCATCAGTAGAGTTTATAAATACATCCTCTATTCCTGGAGTGCTAGCAGGGAGGCGTTTTGACTTTGTTATCGCGATGGACCTTTTGGACAAGCGTAATTGTGCATGGTTTCTCCAAAACGTCTACGAATTGCTGAAACCAGGTGGTCAGGTCATTTTTTATGAGAGCAACCCATGGAATTTGATTCTAAGACTCCGCCGCTTATTGTCAGCATTTTTTGGGCTCAAAGATCCGAGGAAGCTGCTGAGTCGTCCAAGTCTTTATGAGTTGATTTCCGAAATCGGCTTCATTAGGGTGTTTGCAACTTACAATGACTTTGTCTACGCACCGCTCTCACCTTCACTTGTGTGGTTGCTACGTGACCTCTCAATCCTGCTTGAAAATACCCCTGTGCTAAAAACCTTGGCTGGGTCCATACTTATTCATGCTCAAAAGCCTCCCCGCATAGTTGAACGCCCAAAAATATCTCTATTCGAGCATGAGAAATTGCGGAGAGCTATTTCTGTAGTGATCCCTTGTCACAACGAAGAGACGAATGTTGAGCCGCTGGCCACTAAACTCAGGGACTTTTTTGGCGAATATGTTCATGAAATCATACTCGTTGACGATAATAGCCAAGATGCCACTGCTGAGGTGATTCGAAGACTGTCTGCTGAAGATCCGATCATTAAACCTATCTTTCGCTCTCCACCAAATGGCGTGGGCAGAGCCATTGCGGATGGCTATAGAGTGGCCACAGGTGAATACATTTTATCTATGGATTGTGATTTTCAGCACCTCTTGCCGGAAGTAAGGGATTTGTTTGATGCAGCAGTTGAGGGATATGATGTCGTTATTGGGAGCCGCTTTTCTCGCCACAGTGTCCTGCTCAATTATCCTTTTCTAAAAATCGTTGCTAATCGCGGATTCCACGTACTGGCTCAGATTTTGCTACTTCGCCGTTTCCGTGATGTGACGAATAACCTTAAGCTTATTCGTCGAGGCGTACTCGAGAAGCTCCAATTGACACAGCCAGGTTTTGCCGTCAACGCCGAGATAGGGCTTCAGCCTCTCTTGATGGGATATTCGGTGAAAGAAGTCCCAATATCTTGGATTAATCGCACTCCTGATATGGGCATGTCTTCGTTTCGTTTGCTAAAGGTTGGTGGTGGGTATTTGCATGTGTTACTTCGGCTATGGCTCAGAGAGGTCTTTGGTATTAGACCCAACCCCAAATTGGATCAAACCTCCAGACCAATGCGAAAGAAATAACCCACCAACTAACAAAACTGATATGAAGGCTAGTTCAGATTTAATGGATGAGCATAGAAATATTGTAAAGGTGACGACGTGGTGCCTTTACCTTTGGGAACTGTAAGATGATGAGAAGGGAAACTCTACAATCTTATCTTTACCTTGCTGTAGCACTTTTGATAATCATAGGTCTTATTAGAATATTCTCAACTTATAGCGTCTTTTGGCAAACTTGGGATGAACCATCACATATCGCGGCAGGCATGCAATGGCTTGATGTAGGAAAGTACACTTATGATGAGATGCATCCTCCCTTCGCACGGGTGATGTGCGCCCTCGGTCTATATCTCGACGGCGTTAGATCCACAGGTCTTGATTACAGGACCTATGAAGGAAATAACCTGCTCCATTATAACGATACATATGAACGAAATCTAACACTGGCCAGACTGGGGGTTCTACCCTTCTTTGTCATAGGTACTCTAGTTGTCTGGATATGGGCAAGGTTGTATTTTGGAGGACTTACAGCTCTGTTGTCAGTCATTCTCTTTACAACGTTACCTCCCGTTCTAGCACATTCAGGACTCGCCACGACAGATATGGCTTGTGCAGCTACGTTTATTGCCGCAATATTCGCATTTTACCTATGGCTAGACAAACCTACTTTCCTGCGCAGCCTCCTAGTAGGGATTACTGTAGGGCTTGCAAGCATCGCGAAATTCTCAAACTTGGCATTCCTTGCTGTATCTGGATGCCTCATTGCAATACTCTACTACTTCAATAAAAATAAAGCTGAAGATGATAAGCTTTCTCTTAGGCTTAAGCAGTGGATTGCCGCTTCTTGCATTGCAGTCTTAGCTTGCTTCCTGGTAATCTGGGCTGGATACAGATTTTCCTCCATGCCCCTGTCCAGCCTTGAGAAAAAAATACATGTAAGAATTGATCGGATTGTTGGTACCGAGGGCATACTCCACGACGTTTCATATTTCGTTGCTGATAAGATCCCTATCCCTGCCCCTGAGTTCTTCTTAGGGATAAAGAAACTTGCTCAGCGCAACTCGGGCGGGCAATTAAGCTATTTACTTGGTGAAGTTTACCCAAAGGGTTGGTGGTACTATTTCCCGATTATTATATCTGTGGAGACGCCGCTACCTTTTCTAATATTGGCTGCGATCGGTGTCATCGTAATCTCAAGACATGTCTTTTTTCAGCGAAGAGATATCAAGTTATCAACTCCTGTAGTAGCTGCCCTAGGGATCCTTGCAGTATGTATGATGAGCAACCTTAATAAAGGCATTCGCCACATACTTCCAATATATCCTCTATTAGCAGTTGTTGCAGGTTATGGCGCAATCATGCTGTGGCGATTTCGTCAATCTCAGGGTGTTGGACCAGCATTACTTACAATATTACTCGTCTGGCAGATTACATCGTCATTCGCTGTACATCCAGATTATATAGCCTATTACAACGAGATTGCAGGGAGACACCCTGAAGATATTGTCCTTGGTGATACAGACTGGGGTCAGGATCTCAAGCGTCTAAACGAGACACTTAAAAAGAGGGGGATAAATGAGTTTTCAATTTGCTACAATGGGAGTGCAGACATTGATAGATTAGGACTTCCTCCAAGAAAGGAACTTATTCCATACCAAAAAACAACTGGCTGGATTGCATCCGACCTCCTATGCAGCAAACTGGGAGCGTGGAAGCCACCCTACGACCACTTTTCCTGGCTTGATGCATATGAGCCTGTAGACTTAGTAGGAAAAAGCATAAGGTTATATTACATTCCCGAGTAGGCTTTGTTGTCCCTCTTATTTTATGAAACAGGAATGCTAAGTAGATTATGAAGCAAGATTCGCCTTCTTTAGTATATATCACGCAGTCAATCAGGACAGATATTATCAATATTTTAGTGCTTATTGCCCTTTGGGTTACGATTACAATCCTGGTCAATCCAATTGGTGATTTTCCACTAAATGACGACTGGGCTTATGGATATTCCGTAAAAGTTTTACTAGAAAAAGGTGATTTCCAGCTCTCAGGCTGGGCTGCTCCGAACCTATTTTCTCAGGTTCTTTGGGGAGCGCTATTTTGCTTGCCCTTTGGTTTTTCGTTCACAGCACTTCGTTTCTCAACCTTAACCTTGGGATTAATAGGTGTTATAGCCACATACGGACTTCTTAGAGAGTTAAATTCGAGCCAGAAAATTTCTTTGCTTGGAGCTTTGGTGATCGCAATAAATCCAATATATTTCGGGCTTTCCAATACGTTTATGAATGACATCCCCTTTTTTGGATTTGCTACTTTGTCTCTCTATTTTTTGTTTCGTGGACTTAAACACGACTCAATTATTGAAGTTGCGATTGGCATTTTATTCACCTGTGTAGCCATCCTGACTCGTCAACTTGGATTAGCAATTCCTCTAGCATTTGGATGTGGTTACTTGATAAAAAAAGGAGCAAATATACAAACTTTTATAAAAGGATTTTCCCCAACATTAGTAGGAGTTGGCATCCAGCTCTCTTATCAAAAATGGTTGCAGCTTACAATGCGCTTGCCCGATAACTACGGCATCCAAATTAAAACGTTGTATGAAGAACTTTATAGGGGTTTAAGTCATACATTTTCCAATTTTACCACAATTACACTATTTTCTTTGGTATACCTAGGATTATTTGTCTTTCCCTTTTTGATAATACTACCTCCCCTAAAGTTCAAGGAACTTTCTTCTCGGCAACGAACCCTGACTCTTTTATCTTCATCAACTTTTTTTGTAGTTATAATGACGGTATTAGTCTTGAAAAAGCTACAAATGCCATTGCTAGGAAATATATTTGTAGATTTTGGACTTGGTCCCGTAGTATTGAAAAACAGCGGTATACCGAATGCTCCGAAAATCCTTTGGATAATCTTAACAGGCATAGGAATAGTTGGGGCTGCTTTACTCCTTCAGTTTTTGTTTCATGCATCAGTACAAATTTTTGATAGGCATACGAGGCCTGAATTGATAAATAGAAGATGGATGACAATATTTATTTTTTCCGCTTTATGCATCTATTTTTTCCCACTTGGTTTTATGGGATTCAGTCCCTTTGGTTTTTATGATCGATATCTTATTTTTTTGTTGCCATTGTTGATGATGGCTGTTTCGGTATCCACTTCAAACATTAGCAACAAGAATGTAGGATACATGTCAACTTCTTTTGCTCTAATAATGATGATACTCTACGGGGTATTCACTATTGGAGCAACACATGACTACTTATCATGGAACCGAGCTCGGTGGCAAGCCTTACATAATTTGATGCAAGAAAACCACATATCGCCTGACCATATAGACGGTGGAATGGAATTTAATGGTTGGTATTTATACAACGAAAAGTATGAGTACGATCCTACTTATGTAAAAAGTTGGTATTGGGTTGACAATGATGATTACGTTATTTGTTTTAAACCTCTTACTGGTTATGAGGAAGTGAAACGATATACTTTTAGAAGGTGGCTTCCTTTGGGGGAAGGTAATATTCTTGTATTAAAAAAAACTACTGATGTGTCACATTAAGGATTAAGGCAACAATAGTCTTCCAGCATCTAAATTACTCATGACAAGTCAAGAAACTAGGTCGATCCCAATAATATGTGCTTGATCCGTCTGTCCTGTAAGAGCTATGCCACCTTTATCACACCTTAAATCCTTTACATTTCTTTCCACGACATTTCTTTCTCGCGCTCACCTCTACTTCTGTGTCTAGGCATTTGTGCCGCTTTCAGCCCGCTAACATAGTGTTAGGCTACATCCTCCACAAACCTGCCAATACAAGCACTGAAACAGCATCAGCTTGGCAAAATGTGAGATCAAGATAGTCATGTGTGTCTACAATAGACTACAATCGTTGAAGTGCTTTTTAGTGCATTAAAGTTATCAGGGAGATGAGTCAAAAAATAATACAAGATAGAAACAACACATATGTTACTATCCAAGACTGTTTATTCCTCTGTATCGTTGTTCTGCTCTCACTATGCCTTTACGTTGGAGGTCTTGGTTTCTATAGCGATGATTGGTCTTATCTAGGATACTTCAGTATGTCTGAGGATCAGTCCCTCTATGGCCTCTCTCGCTCTGCTTATTCACCTTCGAATGCTATGCGTCCAGTCAAGATACTCTATCAGTCAGTGTTGTACTGGTTGTTTGGTCTTAACCCACTTGGATACCATCTGGTCAACAGTGCAGTATTGCTATCGGGCATTGTGCTGTTTTATCTGGTTCTTAGTGAAATTGGCAAAGCTCGAGTAATCGCCCTCGCTGTGCCCGCGGTTTATGCTCTACTCCCACACTACTCGACTGACCGCTTTTGGTACGCAGCTTTTCAGACTAACCTGAGTATGGCC
>Ga0209109_10000810_pt1 | contig 17069 bp, 13 predicted proteins | sample Rifsed10ft2_FD_184004 | JGI IMG/M metagenome (GOLD analysis project Ga0209109, IMG submission 184004) | Soil microbial communities from Rifle, Colorado, USA - sediment 10ft 2 (version 2) | ecosystem: Environmental > Terrestrial > Deep subsurface > Rock core/Sediment | place: Rifle, Colorado... | reverse complement strand
TCGCGACGGACGTTCCAGGGAATCGAGAATTAATACGACACGAGGCGGACGGTGTTCTTTGCGGGACGTCTGCCGATGAGATACGGAAGGCAATATTGTTGCTCAAGGAAAACGAAGCCCTTCGCCACCGCTTGGGGGCAAATGCACGTCGGCGCGTGGTCGAGGAATTCTCTCTGGATCGTATCGTAAAAATGGAGATGGGTTTGCTCAGGGATATGAGCGCATCCTGATGACCAAAATAAGCGTGTTGACAGCTGTCTATAATTCCGAAGAAACATTGGAGTCCTCGATAGATAGCGTTTTGGCGCAAAGTAATGAAGATTTCGAACTCATCATTGTCGATGATGGATCCATAGATTCGAGTGTTGAGATCATATCCCGATTCAAGGATCCTCGGATTGTTTTTTTGAACAATGAACGCAACCTCGGGTTGTCATTCTCTCTCAACCGGGCTTTGAAATTCGCCAAGGGCAACTACATCGCTCGCCATGATGCGGACGATCTTTCTTCTGCAGAACGCTTTGATCTTCAAGTTAAGTTCTTAGACGCTAATAAAGAAGTTGGAGTCGTGGGTGGACAAATGGATGTGGTTGATGAAAGTGCTCATTTAATTGATCAGTATTCCTTACCGATTTCCCATGGCTTGCTAGCCTGGTATTTATTCTTTGATCGGTCGTTTGCCCACCCCACTGTGATGATGCGGAAGGAATTGTTGGAACGCGTAGGTGGTTATGATGAAAGTTTGCGGGTTTCCCAGGACCATGAACTATGGACGAGACTTGTCAGATTTACGCGTTTTGCCAACCTGCCTAATGTTCTTGCTCGTTATCGCTCTAGTACTGAGCGCACGGGTTTCCTAAAGGTTCGGCAGCAATTTGGCAATCGAATGCGTTCACGTCAAAAATTGGCCATGGAGATTCTGGAAACCGAGATTCCCGCTGTGCAAATGAGATGGATGGACGCATCTCAGAAAGAACCATGTTTGCTTTCTCCAAATCAAAAGCAAATCGTTGCACATCTTATTCTTCGCTTATATGAAGCTTATAAGCGTACAGGAATTCTTCGTCTTGAAGACGAAGGTGACGTATATCCTGATTTTTTAAAGCGATTGCTTCATGTCGGTAAATGTGATGAGAGACCCGATATTTCGCGTCCAGCAAGGCCGGCGACTGGCATTCGATGGGCGATCCGACATCCTAGCAAAGCTGCCCAAAAGATGCTTAGGGTAGGTGAATATGCCCCAAAAAAGCGCTCTTCGAAAACTGTGATAAAGCAGAACATGGAGGATGGGCTGAGCGTAATTGTGCTTACCCACGAGAGACAGAAAAGCCTGGAAAAATTGTTGCAAAGTTTGCTGGAGCAGCACCGTTACCGCCTCCCCCTGGAATTGATCCTCTTTAATAATTCCGGGGAAATCCAACTTTCATCCCTTGGGTCAGGGACGCTACAAAAAACAATCGGCCAATTCTCAAATTGCAAGATTATCAACAGTTCTTACAACTGGGGTACTTCCGCTCGTTATGCAATCGCCAATCTAGCAACCAATGAGACGATCCTCTTTTTAGACGACGATCTCTATTTGCGCGACAAGTTTCTTGTTTCTGAGATGGTCGAAGCCTTTCATTCCTTGGCCCCATTGGACATTCTGTCTTGTTGGAATGAGTTGTGGGTTGAGTGGGACGAGAAGATGTTGAAGACCGTTTCTTTGGATTTTCAAACACCTGGAATCAACGAGCTTATTCTTACGGATACCATTGGGCCGGGAATCGCAATGCTTAACCGCCGCGTGCTACTGGAGCATCAGGTTATGGATATCGCCATGCAGCGCAATCAAAGTAATGCGATAGTAAGCGACATGGGTTTTCCCCTGATGGCCTCGCTGGTTCATGGGAGTCACTGCTATTATTTTCCCGCCTGGGATAAGCTGGCTTTCCATGAGCAGGCTCACCAAGGCGCTATTTATCAAGTCCTCGGTCGCCATCGCGACCTGCTGGCGCTTTTTAAACGCTTATACAAATCCGGCTACAAACCGGTTTTTTCCAAAGTTCACGAGTTGTCGTCATCTGAAGCTGAACGCGTTAGATGGGCGGCGGAAACACTTCCCTCCAAAGAATATTTCTGGTAACGAGTTCGAAAATATATGGCCAGTATGCCGCGCGTTAGCTTTGGGATCATTGCCCTGAATGCTCAACCTCTATTGGAATACAACCTCAGAGCCCTCTATCCACTTGCTCACCAATTGTTGGTGGTGGAAGGGGCTACGCAAGCGGCAAAATCACTCGCCACCGCAGATGGCCACTCTTTAGATGGAACATTGGAAATGTTGAAGCAGATCCAAGAGACAGAAGACCTCGAAAATAAACTTCAAATCATCAGTGCCAAGGACGAAGGTTATCAAACAGGCTTTTGGCCGGAGAAGGACCAAATGTCTCGTGCCTACGCCAAAAGGGCGACTGGGGATTGGCTGTGGCAGGTGGATGGCGACGAATTCTACAAAAAGAAGGATATGGAAGCAATTATTTCCTTACTGGAAAAAGACCCAAGTATTACCGCAGTATCTTTCCCTTACCGCGAATTCTTTGGAGGATTCGATTACGTTATTACCGGAAAGTGGCACCTGGTCGAACAACCAAGATTTCATCGCTTATTTCGATGGCGGGCTGGTTTTGAATATTTATCCCATCGACCGCCAACAGTGGTTGACGAATATGGTGTTGATCTGCGAAGCCAGAGATGGATATCCACGCCTATGAATGGAAATACAGATATAACACTGTATCATTATTCCTACGTGTTGCCAAAACAGGCGAAGCAAAAGGTTGGTTATTACAGTAATGTCACCTGGACAAAAGCTTTCCAGGAGAATGAGCAGTGGTTTCAAGACAGTTACCTGGGACTAAAAAGGCCGTATTTCCTTGGGGAACGGGGCGGATTGATTTTTCAATGGCTTGAGCGTTATGAAGGAAATCATCCAGAGGCCATTGAACGACTACGGGAGGATCTCAGTCATGGGGTTGTCCAAGAACCCTTGAGACTGACAGAGGATTTGGAAAAGCTCTTGAGTTCACCTGCCTATTGGCTGCTGACTAGGATTCTACGAATTGTTATGATTCCGTATTGGAGAGTAAGGCGTTGGTTGAAGAATGTACGGTTAGAACGGAAAATCAAATGAATTCGCGCATGAATGGGCAGACTAAAGCCATTTGGCGGGATATATAATCACGCGTCGCGATGCAAAGCTCTCACGTAGAGACGGTTGAGTTTGGCGGAATTAAATATGCCGAGATTATCTGGGCTAAAACCTGGGTGGATAAGACTACCTTCTTTTCACCAGCGGATTCGTCCTTCCAATTTGGCTTGCTAGCTCACGAGGCCGGCTTTGTTGAGGCCCCGCATTATCATAAACCAGTTGCGCGGACAATCAGAGATTTGCAGCAAATGTTTGTTGTACAGCGTGGAGTCGTAGTCGTAGAACTTTACAGCGATGGGGGGCACAAACTGAAAGAGATCGAGATGCATTCCGGCGATGCTATCGTGCTTATTCATGGCGTTCATGCCATCCGTGTGCTAGAAGACATGCAATGCATCAGCGTGAAGCAAGGACCTTATCTGGGAGAAGAGCAAGACAAGATATTCGTGGATGTTAAGGAATGATTCCTGTTTTTGAACCCGTTATTGCCGAAGACGAGATCCAGGCGGTTGTGGACGCACTTCGAAGAGGGGAGGTCTCGGGTTCATTTGGCGAATCGATCGAAAAATTCGAAAATGAGTTTGCAGCTTTCGTCGGCTGTAAATACGGGATAACCGTAAACAGCGGGTCTACTGCACTGCAGGTCGCAGTCGCCGCTCTGGAACTCACTCCAGGGGACGAAATTCTAGTCAGTTCCAGTACGAATATTGCAACGGCTTTAGCCGCTGTGCATAACGATTTAGTACCAGTCCCGGTGGATGCGGAACCCGTAACCTGGAACCTGAACCTTGATCTTGTTGAGGAGTTAATTACCCCCAAAACGAAAGCGATCATCCCTGTCCATTTGTACGGACACCCTGTCGATATGGATCGTTTGATGGAAATCGCCAGACGCCACAACCTGATCGTCATTGAGGATTGTGCAGAGTCACACGGTGCAACTGTTCGCGGTCGCATGACGGGTAGTTTCGGCCACATGGCTTGTTTTAGCTTTTATGCCAACAAGGTAATCACTACGGGCGAAGGCGGGATGGTTACTACCAACGATCCGGCTAAGGCCGAGCGCCTGAGACTTTTACGAAACTTGGGATTTACCACACCGCGATTTAGGCATGAGGTGGCTGGTTTTAATTTCCGGATGCCCGGTTATGTTGCCGCTTTAGGATTGGCTCAGTTTCGAAAGATAAAAAGAATAGTGGAAGAGAAACGCAAAATAGCTCATCTTTACAATGAGGCACTCAAAACAATTCCTGGAATTCAAATGCCAACAGAACTAGATTGGGCAACGAATGTCTATTGGATGTATGGGATTGTAATTAAACCTGATTTTGGCATTTCTCGGGATCAATTGATCGAAGCTTTAGCTGAACGAGGTATTCAAACACGAACCTTTTTTTGCCCAATGAACCAACAGCCAGCACTTCAAAAACAAAGAGGTTTTCGAAATATTCCCTGCCCGGTTGCAGATTCGTTGTGGGAGAACGGATTATATTTGCCATCGACCTGGAATCTAGAGGAAGAAACAATTACGTTCATCGCGGATGCCATTCGTCAGGCGCCTAGGTGGCAAGGTTAGAAGTTATGGGTTCGTATCTAGGTAAACATGCCGAGTACTACGATATTTTTTATCAGGATAAGCCTTATGTGAAAGAGGCGGCTTTCGTTGATGATCTCTTGCGACACTATTGTCTTGGTGATTGCGAACAATTGTTGGAATTAGCCTGCGGTACAGGGCGACATGCCTTTGAATTGGAAAAGCTAGGGTATGAGATAGTTGCAATTGATTATTCAGCCGATTTGTTGGAGATTGCCCGCAAGAATGCCCGGAAAGGGAAATCGAAGGTTGAATTTATTCTTCAAGATATGCGAGAACTCTCATTGCCTGGAAGGCAATTTAATGCCACCTATTGTTTGTTTGATTCGCTCGGGTATGTTCAAACGAATGATGCGATAGGCCGGGTAATAGATGCTGTGTACCGGCACCTGAAACCGCAAGGTTTATTTATATTCGAATTTTGGCACGCTGCCGCTATGTTGAAATATTTCGAGCCAGTAAGAGAGCGGCGTTGGAAGACACCCGATGGGGAATTGGTAAGAGTAGCCAGTACACGACTCGATATTCCCAAACAACTGGCGGAGGTGACTTATACGATCACTGAATTTTTTGATGGCCACACCAATCACTTGAAGGAAACGCAAATCAACCGTTATTTCTTAATCCAGGAGATGGCATCGTATTTGGAAAACCATCACTTTGCGCCACTAGATTTTTTGCCTGCATATGAAACTGGAACAGAAATTACCGAAAACACCTGGCATATCTTAGCAATTGCACAAAAGGTCGACAAATGAAAGTAGGTGCATTTCTGGATTCTTATCAACCTGAAGATGGTGGGGGTTACACCATGCAGTCGGAATTGTTTCGTGCTTTGTGCAGGAACAGCAAGAGCAGTAATCATGAGTTCGTGGTTATTTCGCGTCCGGATGCCCGAGTTGAAGCTGAAACAAAAAATGCTGGATTAGCTTGGCTTCCATATATCCCTCTAGGCTTTTTTGAAAAGTTCGGCGCCTTTTTTATTAGGAACTGGCCGAACATACGTGATCGGCTTAAATGGCGTAGTTCATTTGAGCGTAGTGCCAGAAAGGCTGGCGTCGAATATATCTGGTTTTTAGGGCCACGTGCACATTCAATAGACTTGCCTTATTTAACAATCGTGTTAGATCTTCAACACCGAAAGCAGCCTTGGTTTCCTGAAGTGAGGGATTATGGTGAATGGGATACTCGGGAGCGGCTAACGGCTCCCTTTTTGCGCCGGGCGGCTGGAATCATTACAGGAACAAAAGCGGGCCAGGAAGAAATCGTTCAGTTTTATCAGGTACCCGAAGACCGAATTTTTCTCTTGCCACACCCGACACCGGATTACGTAAAGGCGGTGGCCGATGATGAAGGGCTTCTGAAAAGATTAGGAGTGTCGCCGGGCTATCTCTTTTATCCAGCCCAATTCTGGGCGCATAAAAATCATATGAATTTATTAATTGCGATAAAACAACTGTCTGACGAAGGCCTGAGAATCCCGCTGATGCTTACAGGATCGGATTTTGGTAATCAAAATTTCGTGAAAGCAAAAATACATGAGCTGGGTTTAGATGAACAAGTTAAGCTGTTAGGTTTTGTGGAAACTCCGGAACTGATATCCCTTTACCAGAACGCACTTGCGATGACTTATTTGAGCTTCTTTGGCCCGGAAAATCTTCCACCCCTGGAAGCTTTCGCGCTTGGTTGCCCGGTTATTGCTGCTAAAGTTGATGGCGCTGAAGAGCAAATCGGTGACGCCGGGTTGCTTGTTGACCCGGCCGACCCCGAGGCAATCGCCGATGCAATACGTGGACTTTATAAGGACAAAAACCTGCGTAGCGATCTGATCGCCCGCGGTCGCGCGATAGCTACTCGTTGGTCGTCTGATGATTTTGTGAAAGGGGTTTTTAAGATACTGGACGAATTTGAACCCATTCGCCGTAATTGGGGCTCCTAGCACTAATTATTGTTGCCTATTCACGGGCATAATAATGTCATGGCTTTTTATCCTAGTATCAGTGTCTTGACATCTGTATACCAAGGCGATGATTATCTAACCCAATTTTTTCTGAATCTGAGAAATCAAACGATTTTTCCGGAACTGGAATTGGTTCTGGTTTTAAACGAGCCTTCGGCTGACGAGAAAAAAGTAGCTAAAGATTTTCAACTTCGTGCTCCGGATCAGGTTCAGATCCTTTTTGCCCATGATCGAGAAACTCTCGGATCGTCGTGGAATCGTGCCTGGAAGGCGTCGCGTGCGCCATACGTGACGATGTGGAATGTGGACGACCGAAGAGTTGTTGATTCCCTGCAAAGACAGTTATCTGCCATGGAAGAGAATCCAGAATGGTCATTGTGCTATGGTGACTATCTGACTGTTTCTGAATATGGAAAGGAACAAGGAATCCACCGGTTTACATTGCCTTATAAACTTGCTAATTTTCGAAGGTATTTTGCTCAAGGTGGCGCCTTTTGGTTATTCAAGAAAAGTATTTCAGGGATCATTGGTTTCTTTGACGAACAATTTATGGTTGGCCCGGATATGGATCTTTCACTACGAATGGCGGTGAGGGGACTGGAGATGGGAAAATGTGATGGGTTATTAGGGCACTTTACCGATGCATCCGTAGGTTTAAGCACTCGGGATGGAGCACACAGGTCTGCGATTGAACGAACTGTAATTCAACTTCGATATGGTGTTTTCGATAAAGTAAATTATGAGTTGCTTGAACAGACAAAGGAATACCGAGTAGATTCAATCAAACAATCAACTTCTTGGATTCCGCTTAGCACTTATTTACCTGATCTCAATTCTTACATAAGTTCGCGAAAACCCCTTTGGATTTTGGGTGTCATCCGCATCTGGTTCCGGGCAGCAATGAAAAGGCTAGGCCTTTTGGATTATTTGCATAGGGCACAGAACAAATACTTGAAACGGGAAATTTAACAATGAACGAGCTACCAGTCAGTGTTGTCATTCCGACGCACAATCGCGCGCATTATCTGATGCAGGCGCTGGATAGCGTATTTGCACAGACTTCACCTGCGTCAGAAATCCTCGTGATCGACGATGGTTCGAATGATGACACTAGACCCAGACTAGATCGTCTCGTCCGCGCGGAAAAGATCCGCTATTTTTACCAGTCCCAAAGAGGTGTTTCAGCGGCAAGAAACAAAGGGATCGAACTTGCCACTTTTCCACTAATTGCCTTCCTCGATTCCGATGACTTGTTCTTGCCAACGAAGCTGGAGAAACAATCGCAGGTTTTCAGAGACCAACCTGACTTGGGTTTTGTGCATTGCGGTTTTTCCAAATTCAACGACCAAGGAGAAGACCTTGGAATCAGGGACACATCAAGATTTACTGGGAATATCTACCCCTCGATCCTTCAGGAGTGGTCCGTGCTGATGGCTATGCCATGTATGTTGGTGCGAAATGAGGTCTTAAGGGAAGTGGGTGGTTTCGATGAGAAAATGGTGTGGGCGGAGGATATGGACTTATGGCGCCGGATCTCGAGACGATATGCAATCAGGGTTGTACCAGAAGTGTTGGTAAAGGTTCGAGTCCACGCGTCGAGTACGACATTTGAAAGAGCTGGAGGAGTTTCTGGATTTGAGAGATACATCGATAAGGCTTTTGAAGAAGATAAGAGCTTAAGTTTGATGTTTAAACGACGTGTCAAATCCAAGATGTACTCAAAATTAGGCCAAAATCTACTCGGGAACGGAAATTCGCGACAGATGAAATTGGTTAGGCAATATCAGGCTAAGGCGATATGTAACTGGCCTCTGGGATTCGGTGCAATATTTACTTGGCTTGCCTCATTTCTCCCGTTAAATGTGCGAAACGTAATGGCAAGCATCGCCCGTCAGTACCGCTACCCTGCGGAGAAAATCGAAAAGCTATAATCCTGCAGTCCCATGAAGCCAGTAAAAAATAATATTTCTGTTCTCTTCCTTGGTACTCAAATGGAGGTGGCTGGGGCACAACGAATGTTGCTTTCTCAGGCGCGCTGGTTTTCACGTACAGGCTATCCCGTTCAAGCCGTGTTTTTTTATGATAAACAGGGATTGATAAAGGATTGGAGGAAGGAAAACCAATTTCCAATTACCTCATTGGAAGCCCGGAAAGTGAATTCTGATCCAATATCCAATGCTCTGAGGTTGCTTCGTAGTGTTTGGAGATTATTTTCGAAACTTCGTCGCAATGTCCAAGTGATTGTTACCTTTACACCTCATTCCAATATTTTAGGATTACCAATTGCCTGGCTTGCTGGAGTCCCAGTTCGAATCGGGACACATCATGGATACATAGAGGGTTCGTCCAGGTTATTTGCTTGGGTCCATGGAAGATTAACAAATTCGCCGATCTGTTCAAGGATGGTCGCAGTGTCGTCACAGGTTCGGGATCGCGAGATAAAACAAGAGGGTGCGTCCTCGAAGCGCGTAACAGTGATCGAAAACGGAATTGAACCAGTAGAACTGCGAAATCCAACCCGCCGCCTGGATATGCGAAAGCAACTCGGGTTCGCCGATGACGATCTTGTTATTCTGACCGTTGGACGAATGACAATCCAAAAAGGGCACGCATATTTTCTCGATGCGATTTCAAGAATCGAATCAAGATATCCAAGAGCAAGATATCTTTTCGTGGGAGATGGGCCTTTGCGGTCGGAACTGGAAAACCAGGCTATGACTCTTGGAATTTCGGACAAAGTTTCGTTTCTCGGTATACGAAAGAATGTTAGTGATTTACTTTACATTGCGGATATCTTTGTCCAACCCTCACTTTGGGAGGGGCTTTCGTTGGCTTTACTCGAAGCCTTGATGTCGGGATTGCCAGTTTTGGCCACACGGGTTGAAGGTGTTGTGGACGTAGTAGAAGAGGAAAAAAGCGCACTCCTAGTCGCACCGAAAGACCCCGTAAGTTTGGCTGCTGCATTGGAGAGATTATTAACAGACCCTCAACTACGCATTCGTCTCTCAAAAGCCGGTCAGGCACTTGCAAAGGAAAATTATAGTATTGACACTATGTGCAAATCTTATGAGCAGCTCATTCTAAACCTTGTTCCGAATGTCTCCTAAAACGGTTTCTAAAATCTGGCTAACCAAGTGGCTAAAAGTTGCCATCCTCACTTTTTGTGTTCTTTTGATAGTTTTTGCGGCGAGGGATCTGTTTGTGCCTGGATGGGGATCAGGACATTGGCTTGGACGATTTTCCGAAAAATGGGTGTTACTGCTGGGCAGCAGCTATTTGATAATGGTGGGTTTAGTCATTTTTGTTTTTTGGAGCCTTTATTTTCCGCTCAAAATAGCAAACATATGGAAACGACTTCTAAAGACTCGAGAAACATTAACTAACTGGCGTTGGCCTTTCATTGCCATTGCTGTAATTCTGCCAGCTTGGTTTGTTTTTTATTCGCCCTGGGGCGATTTGTTTCCCGGGGTCTTCTTCCGCCTGGTTATTTTTACGCTCTCGGTTTCTGTTGCAGCTTTCTTTTTGACTGGAGAAAAGACTAGTTATATATCCTTGCGAGCGATACTGTGGTCAGGATTAGTGGCGGGAGTTTTGTTGGTCTTGGCGGAATCATTCATCCTGGTCAATGATTACCCCTTTGCACTCCATTGGTCTGAAGGGAACCGTCTTTGGGATTACTCTGTGGCGTTTGGTGGAGGGCGATTCAACTATTCGGGATCAGACCCCATATTTTCCTGGATCGATCCCGGTCGCCAAACTCTCTGGGGATTGCCTTTCTTGATTCCAGATGTTCCCATTTGGGCAGTCCGCTTGTGGAGCGCGATCCTGGTTACTGTTCCCTACGCCGTACTAGGTTGGCTTGCCTTTCGCCCACAACAAGAAAAGCAAGCGCTATGGGTCGCTGCCGGTCTCTGGACCCTGGTATTTTTGAATCAAGGGCCGATATATACACCGCTAATACTAGCTGCTATATTGGTCGCTTTGGCTAGAAGAAGACCGATTTGGATAGCGCTGCCGCTGCTATTCGTTGCTGGGCACTACGCTGGAATTAGCAGGTTTACTTGGAGATTTGCGCCAGGAATTTGGGCCGTCATGTTGACTCTCTGCGACGCGATCCTTGTTCAAGGAAGAATCATTTGGCGTGATTGGTTAAGGGCAGCCTCTTTGGGCATAGCTGGAATTTGGAGCAAAGGCTTGCCGATTATTGTGGGCATCGTGGTAAGCCTGCTGTCGATAGATCCTGTCGTGCCGGTAGACACCCCTCCACAGACTGTTGAAACTCTTTCAGGCCTACAGGCCGTTACGACACAACATCCATTTTTAATAGAACGATTATTCCCTAATCCGATTTACCCTCCTGGGATTTTGATCGGCGTTGCTTTGGCAACGGTTCCGTTAATTTTCTTATTAATTTATCTTATCCGAACAGGAATCTGGAAAACCGTATTTTGGCAACAGGCGGCGATTCTTTTAGGTGTGGGGGCTTTGTTTGCAGTTGGCGTAATCGCCAGTGCAAAAGTAGGTGGTGGCACAGATCTCCATAATATGGATATGTATTTCGTAGGTTTGGTTTTGCTCGCAGGCATTAGCTGGGAAGCTGGGTTCGCTGCCAAGTTTTCCAGCCTGATAAAAACTTACCCTGTCATCCCATGGATGCTTGCCGCGATGATTTTCATTCCGGCATTACCTCCTCTTTTTAGCGGAAAGCCGGTTGAGCAACCTTCCGTGGAGCGTACCGAATTTGTCCTCAGCCGTATCCAAGTTACAGTTGCTTGTGCCCGCCAGTATGGAGAGGTGTTATTCATGGATCAGCGCCAGTTGATCACCTTTGGTCATTTGGGTGACTTGCCACTAATTGTGGAGTACGAGAAAAAATATGTGATGGATAAAGCCTTGATGGGGGATGAGGCCTATTTCGAACAATTCCGCAATGATTTGGCTTCAGGTAGATTCTCCTTGATCGTATCGGAACGTGAAGCGATTCTTTATAAAGAACCGGATGTTGAAAGTATTGGTGACAGCTTAAACGAGGAGAACAATGCTTGGGTTAAATGGGTAACCATTCCCTTGCTGCAGAACTATGAATCCATAGCGGATTTCAAAGACGCAGCAATAGAAATGTTTATGCCGATCGATCGAGCCTATGAGTGCAGCTAAAGCCCCTCAAATGGCTAAGGACAACTCGCGGGTTGATTCTTGGTTGCAAGCCTATTTTTTGATACCCGCAATCGTCGCGGCGATCTCTATGGTGTCGGTATTTTTTACGGCGAGCGAAGGTGGTAGCGCCTGGCTCTTTGGAATTTCAGCTATTAGGTGGTTGTTATTCCTTATTCTTTTGTTGTTGCTTGTGGGCTTTGGGTTGTTATTTGGGGAGAGTATAAGAAAAAAATCCGTGTGGAAAGTAATTCGTAAAAAATCAATTGCGCTAGTTGATAATCAAAAACTATATTGGTTTTTGATTGGCGTAATGTCGCTGGCCAGTATTTTGTCATTCTACATAATTTTATCGCCATTCAAGTTCACCGATCAATTTGTCCAGGCGCGCTTGGAACGTATACTGCCGCTAAGTATTTGGCTGTTTTTTTTCAGCCTTCAAAATGTCGTAATCTTTCCCCAACTTAAAACTCCTACGAATTCAAAAGTAACCGAGGGTTTAAAGTTTGCATGTTGGAGACCAACGTTTATTGCTTTTGGCTGCCTGGTAGCAGTTGCGACCCTTATTTCCATTACCGATATAGGCTTAAAGCCCGATCGTGTGGGCTGGGATAATCCAGGTGTTCCCCTTCTTGGTACACAAATCGTATTTGCTTCGTTTCTGGCGATCCTGTTCTGCGGTTTGGTATCTTTTGTTGAGAGACGTTTCGGTTGGAAAATTTCCCGCATCGATATTGTGGTAGCCATTGTTATCTGGATCATTGCGGTTTGGAGCTGGCAATCACAGCCGCTGAATCCAACATTTTTCTCACCCACACCGCGAGCGCCAAATTTCGAGACCTATCCATATTCCGATGCAGCCACCCATGATGTGGGCGCCCAAAACTTACTTATTGGTGATGGCTACCCAGATGTGATCGAGAAACCGCTTTACAGCCTATTTCTTTCAGTTGTCCACACTGTTGCTGGTCAGAATTATATGAATGTTGTCAATACACAAATTCTCGTTTTAGCCTTTTTTCCTGTAGTCCTCTATTTCTTAGGGAGCAAATTTCATCATCGATTATCCGGCGCCATGCTGGCATTTGTTATTATTTTCCGGGAAGCAAATTCTATTTCCCTTTCTGGTGACATTCGTGTTTCTCATTCCAAGTTGTTGATGACTGATTTGCCTTCGGCGCTTGCTATCGCGGCCTTTTCTTTATTGTTGTTGAGCTGGCTACGATTTGACAAGCGAGATTTGCGTTGGCCTCTTATTGCCGGAGGAGCGCTGGGCCTGCTTGTACTGTTGCGTTCTCAGGCAATTATTTTTTTGCCCGGTCTACTTGTCCTTGGGTTTTGGTACGCACAATCAAAACTTCGTAATCGATTAATCCAAGCCGCAATAGTTTTGTTTGGTTTTGTTCTTGTCATTTTCCCCTGGCTTTTTAGAAACTATCAAGTTACAGGCCAATTTGGATATTCGCAGCCGCTTCAAGCAGCATACCTGGCTAAGCAATACAGCTTAACACCAGAAACGGCTGAATTCGAAATTCTAGAAGGAAGCTCAGTTTCTGATTATGTTTCGCTAGGGTTTTCACGAGTTATTCAATTCACTTTGCGGTATCCGGGTGAGGTCGCCGGTTTTGTATCGGCTCATTTCTTTCATAATGAAGTGTCTTCCCTTCTAGCCCTGCCCATGCGCTTTGATTTCGCCGACAAGCTAGTCACTTTCTATAATTTGAGACCTTACTGGATAGGCTTAGAAGATAGATTGTGGAGTAATTGCTGCTCACTCGATACGTATGTCGGGGATACACCTTATTGGAAAGATTGGGATGGCTCCTTCCCAAGCGAAGCCTGGCCATCGATTTTCGTAAACCTGGTAATAATTTCAGTAGGGGTTGGAGCGGCGTGGAAGAAACTAGGCTGGCTGATCCTTATACCGATAGGTATCCACATTTCATACAACCTAAGCACCGCGGTAGCGCGCGTGTCAGGCTGGCGATTGATTTTGCCAGTGGATTGGGTACTGCTTATGTTCTATTGTGTGGGTATCGGTCAGGTAATCCTATGGGTGTGGGGATACTTTACTCAGGTACGCCTGGAAAAAACTTCAAGGATCACAAATCAGAAAAAAGAGTTAGTTTCCAAATGGCAGAAACAGGGACTATTTCCTCTTGGGGCAGCTATTGTTTTCGCCGGACTGCTATTGCCACTACCTGAAATTGTTATTCCGGTTCGCTTTGACGCTCCCACCACCGAGCTTGCACAAGGTGTATGGAATAATTCAGAGTTGTCGACAAAGTTTGATTTACAAATATCTGATTTTCTGATTCAGCCAGGGGCGGAAATCCTTGTCGGCCGTGCTTTATACCCTCGCTTTTACCTTGCAGGTGAAGGCGAACCCGGTGGAACAGAAACACCATTTAACTCATTGTCATTTCCGCGATTAGTATTTTGGCTGATCGGTCCAAGAGATGACCAAATGGCTATTCCTCTTGAGGAAGCGGCTTCTTTTCCAAATGCAACGGATGTGTTGGTGATTGGATGCGCGGAGAACACATTTTTCCGTGCAGATGCGGTTTTATTCACAGACCTTTCGGCTGATGACTTATTGACCACATCACCCGATCCTTTTGTATGTGAGTAAAGGGGGACGGAATAGGGGAAAGGTATAATCTAAAAACCAGCGCCTCTTTTGAGGCGTCTTTCTTATGTCCGTAGTTCTGATAAACCCAAACCTAGTGGTACAAAGAAGCGACCCATTTACCACCGGCATTGTCTATATGCCGATCAGTTTGGCCTACCTGGCTTCGTCACTAAGGGCTGCAGGGTATTTAGTTGATGTAATTGATGCCTACGCAGAAGCTCCGAGGCAAAGCCTTTCAGACGGAGCATTTGTCTTCTACGGCCTAACTTCAGAACAGATTATCCGGAAACTACCAACGGATTTGAATGCCGTATTTGTTTATGCGATCAATTTGACAAATCATCTTTCAACGGTTTCGATAGTAAAAGCTATCAAGCAGGCATCCCCCGAAGTTCCGGTGATCGTAGTTGAAAATACTCAAGCAGTCACGGCTTATGCATTGTCTCTGGTAAAGGACGAATTCTTTTTTGCTGGAGCGGATTATGTTTTGACTGGGGAATCGGAAATTCGGGCGCAGAAACTACTGGAAGCCCTCAGCAAGAACGCGAAGCATGATGATTTGATTTTAATTGATGGTCTTGGAACACCTTATTTCTACAATCCTCCTAGCCGATTTTTGAACGAAGAAGAACTGAATGCACTCCCGCTTCCAGCTTGGGAATCATTTTCGCTAAAAAACTATTGGTCCTTGCATTTTGCGCATGGCCCACTTTCTTCCAAACGTTATCTTCCTCTGCTCACGTCAAGAGGGTGCCCGTATCCGTGCGGTTTTTGCGTAGTCCCCGCCACCAATAGTCAAAAATGGAGGCCGCGATCGGCAGCCAATGTCGTCGACGAGATGGAGCATTTCGGAAAGATGCTTGGGGTTTATGAATTTCATGTTGAGGATCTAGATCCCACGATTTCCGATGAGCGGATTCGGGAGATTTGCAAAGAAGTCATTCGGCGAGATCTGAAGATCATTTGGAAGATCGCCGCTGGTACCAAAGTCGAAACCATACGCGACGAAGACACGATTGAACTGATGGCGAAAGCCGGATGCCGGTATATCTCGATTTCTCCCGAGACAGGGTCACCGCGCTTGCTGAAGTTGATGCGAAAACCGTTCAATCTTGAGCATGCAGTCCGAATAGTCAAACAAATGAACAAATTTGGCATTCGTTCGCAGGCTTGTTTTGTATTGGGCTACCCGGGAGAGTCCGGCGAAGATCTGCGGATGACCTGGGATCTGGTGCATGACCTCACAAGAGTAGGCGTAGATGAAATTGCGCTGTTTATCATCACCCCGGTGCCAGGATCTGCGATTCATGACAGTTTTTCCGGTTATTCAAATCTGTCTGAGTTGAATTTCAGTCCCACTTGGCGAAAAGATTATGCACGCTTGAACAAGTTCCGCGTTCGGCTATATACACATTTCTTGTGGTGGAAACTGCGTTATCATCCACTTAAATTGTTGCAGCAACCTATTAATTTCTTACGTCGCCGTTTCGAGACTAAAATGGAAATGGTTCCTTATCGCGCAATGGTTTTGCGCTGGTTGGCAAGATGAAGGCAAAAGATGCTCCGGGGTCAAAACGTGAGGTTTCATATGGGGAAAATAGAAGCTTTCGAGGACTTGAAGATTTTGCAATTCGTCGTCGGTTGCGACCAGCTCAACAAATGCTTAAAGAACTTAGCCACCAAAACCCAGCGAAGAATTTCGAGGTCTTGGAGCTTGGGTGTGGATTTTTGGGTAGGAATTTGACTCAGTTAAGTAAAGATTATGCCAATATAAGGTTTACTGGCGTGGATCTATCGGTATCCAAGGATGTGTCGGGAATTCAACTTATCGAGGACGATATTTCGACATGGAAACCTTCTCATGAATATGATGCGGTTCTCTCCTTGGCGGTGGTCGAACATTTGTCAAACCCACAGGGGCATTTCGATTTGATAGCCACTTGTTTAAAAGATGATGGATTGGCTGGATTAACAACGCCGGGACCCCAAGCTCACCTTGCTTTGGATGTTCTAAGTCGGCTAGGGGTCTTCGATAGATCTGAAATCCTGGACCACAAGCTTTATTTGACTGAGCGAGGCACAAGGTTATTAGCGAAAAATTCCGGCCTCCTTGTTCAGGAATTTAGAACCTTCTCGCTAGGGATGAACCAATGGATTCTTTTGCGAAATAGTTAAGTTATGGATAGCTCATTAGTTACCAAATCTAGCATCGCTGTCGCAATCCCTTGCCATAACGAGGCTTCTACAATCGGCAAAGTGGTCCGCGATTTCAGAAAAGCTTTACCCGATTGTAAAGTTTATGTTTTCGACAACGCTTCGACTGATAATAGTTCTGCCCTCGCCATTAGTGAAGGTGCATCGGTGTTTCGCGTTGCCGCGCTGGGGAAGGGACACGCTCTTCACTCAATATTTGATGAACTAGAAGAAGACATCATCGTCTTGGTTGACGGCGACGACACTTATTTAGCCGATGAGGTGCCCGCGCTGATGAAACCCGTGCTGGACGGTGAAGCTGATATGGTCGTGGGCGAACGGCTGG
>Ga0209109_10000808_pt1 | contig 17079 bp, 13 predicted proteins | sample Rifsed10ft2_FD_184004 | JGI IMG/M metagenome (GOLD analysis project Ga0209109, IMG submission 184004) | Soil microbial communities from Rifle, Colorado, USA - sediment 10ft 2 (version 2) | ecosystem: Environmental > Terrestrial > Deep subsurface > Rock core/Sediment | place: Rifle, Colorado... | reverse complement strand
GAGAGACCTGGAGCGCTGCCCACATGGCAGCTCCGGAGGAAATACCTACCAGCAATCCCTCCTCTTCGGCCATGCGGCGGGCGGTGACGAAGGCGTCCTGGGCTTCCACTTGAAGGACCTCATCGTAAATGGCCGTATTCAAGACCCCTGGGACAAAACCAGCGCCAATCCCCTGGATGGGGTGCGGACCTTTCTCACCGCCTGAGAGAACTGGCGAGGCGGCCGGTTCAACGGCTATGCATTGGAACGAAGGCTTGCGCGCTTTAATCACCTCACCAACGCCGGTTATCGTTCCACCGGTACCAATGCCCGCAACAAGTATATCGACCTTCCCATCCGTGTCCCGCCATATTTCTTCTGCCGTGGTCTGGCGGTGAATCTCCGGATTGGCAGGGTTTTCGAACTGTTGGGGTATGAAATAGCGAGAATCCGATGCAGCCATCTCTTCCGCTTTGCGGATTGCGCCAGGCATTCCTTCGCTGCCAGGTGTCAGCACGAGCTCTGCCCCGTAAGCGCGCAGCAATGTCCGGCGCTCCCGGCTCATGGTCTCTGGCATTGTCAACACGCACTTGTAGCCCTTCGCCGCACATACAAATGCCAGAGCAATCCCGGTATTTCCACTGGTCGGTTCCAAGACGATGGTTTCAGAATTAATCAAGCCGGCCGCTTCCGCAGCGGCAATCATCGAGACGCCAATCCGATCTTTTACACTGTGCGCTGGATTGTAGAATTCCAGCTTGGCGACGACCTCCGCATGAGCTCCTGCAGTCAGCCGGTTTATTCGCACGAGCGGTGTATTTCCGACCAATTCGGTAACATCTGCTGCGATCTTCATCGATAGACTCCTGGGCTCAAAAAATTAATAAAAAAGGACCAACTGTCGGAGCGAGAGAATGCCTAACGCAAACGCGGCGATAAGTCACTCGCACAAATCCGGTTATGCGGGTAGCTGTCCGCCGTCCGAAACAGTTGGTCGCTGATATCTTTTGCTATCTTGAATTACAAGACGGGGATCACAGCTCCCGCCTCAGACACAAGCAATAATACATTCTAAACCCTGTTTGAATTTATTTGGATATTGCCGCCAATTTTAGGGATAAATCCAGGATTTGTCAAGACGAAGTGCACGAAAACGCTTGACATCGAACAGTTGTTCTAGTATAATTTCCGCTATTAGAATTTATGTTCTATTTCTTGAGGGAGTAAAGATATGAATCGATTTCAAATTGTCTTGGAATTGCTCCACAAAATTTATCCTGAAAAATCGTCCTCGAATGGCACAGCTGATTTGTTGAAACCTCTCACTGAGGCAGACGGCGCAGCCCGTTACCATTTTGAGAAGCGAATAGAGAGCTATATCGATTCAATCAAACCGTTGCCTTACTTCTCGGTGTTACTGGGCACTTGCCGGGATGGTCTGCCGCTGCTCATCAACCTGGCGAACTCAGATTTAAGTGCGTGTCTGATACAAGCGCCGGCCAAAGACGCCCGAAATGACCTTCTAAAGCTGATGTTGCGATCGGCAGTTCAATTAAATCCGCCCGAAATTATTCAATATGTAATTATCACCCCGCATATCCGAGATTACGAATTTGAATCCGGCTTTCCTCACTGCCTCGATGTTCTGCACCCGGGTCAGCGCGAGGCAGGCGAGTTGGTTATGGAATTGAGTGCTTTGATCGAACAGCGTAACACCGGGCGTCAACGAGGTCCAGCGGTGATTTTTGTTATCGAAGAACTGGAACGCTTTATCAACTTAATGGATGAGGAGATCCTGTCCAATTTCAAATGGATATTGAGAGAAGGTCCAGGCGCGAGAGTCTGGCCGATCGCCACCGCGAATGGCCCGGCCCGGCTCTCCGATAAAAAGGTGACGTCTTTCTTTGATACTCGCATAGAGTCAAGCGAACATTTGCTTGCAGGCGTGAATCACGCTGAAGGCGGTTACGCTTCAAATGCGGGCCACTTTCAGGTTTCATTCAGTGGTGAAATATATGATTTTAGTCTACCAGCCCGCTAAGGGTTTGGTACCGAATTTGCACTAATCAACGAGTGCTTCGACATTAGAGCATCTCGACAAAACAAGCAGGAGGCGCAAGATGAAAATCGGAATGTTGTGGTTCGACAACGATAAACAAACTGATCTGGCAACCAAAATCCAACATGCTGCAGATTACTATCAAAACAAATATGGGCTGCGCCCCAATGTATGTTATGTGCATCCAACCATGACGCCCAAATCGAACGATGGCGAAAACGAAGAAAAAAAGGAAGAAAAAGTCCTGAAGGCTGGAAGTGTCCTCGTGAGGACCTCAAAAACCGTTCTGCCAAATCATATCTGGATCGGTGTTAACGGTTTGAATGGTCAGCCAAACCCTTAGATTCATGAATTCAGGCGTGTTGGGCGATGAACACATCCAGGCCTAGATCGGCGTCGACCCGACCGGTTTTAATGGCTTCGTCGACTTCTAACAAGTGATGGTAAACTTCTTCGAGCGCTATCCGGCTAAAGCCACGTGCTTGGGCGGTAACTTTTTTCGCCACGTACGGATGGATCTTTAGCCGGCCGGCAACTTCATCCTCAAGGCCCCCGTGGTCAAGGATTTCCCGAGCCAGCAAGATCAACCTGAATTGGCGGACGATCATCCCGAAAATTCTTAGCGGATCCTCCTCCTCCAATAGTCTATGCAGCATTGTCGAGGCAACCTTGCCATTGCGAGATCCCAGCGCATCTACTAATCCAAATATGTCCCCCTCCAGAGCCTGCGCTGTCAAATGTTGGACATCATCCACTTCCACAGCTCGTTGAAAATTAACGTATAACAACATCTTCTGGATTTCATGATCCGCCAGGCGGGTATCGTCGCCAACCAGGCTGCCTAATGTGCCCGCCGCCTGGTTATCAAATTGGCCTCCATGTGCCCGGGCGCGCTCTTGAATCCAACGCGCCATCGCTGCTCCTTTCGGCTGGCTGAAAGCACGGATATAGACCCGATCGCCGGCCTTTATTGCCCAATCTTCCAGCCAATGGATCTTTCCCTTCTTCCGCTCGCGCTCATCGGTCAGAATCTGGTATTCGACGAGCACAAGAGCAGCTGTCCCGGGAATTTTTCCCAGGTAGTCCAGCAACTTTTGGCGGGTTGAGGTGTGTTTAAAATATGCCAGGGGATGGTAAAGGACTGCCAATCGCCGCTTTGCCAAAAAGGGCATTGCGTTTGTCGCACTGATCAGATCATCCAACGCGAGCGAACGGCCATCTAACTGGGTAAAATTCATCTCCGCCATTGACGAATCGCCCAGTTTGGCCTTTAAATCGGCGACAAACTGGGCGATTGCAAACTCGTCATCACCATGAAGCACGTAGATAACGGGCGGATCTTTTGCCATTCTCACCCTTGAGTGATGACTCGATAGGCGTTAATGCGGCCACGCTTGGTTGCATTAATCCCAACAACCTTTAATTTCCCCGGATTTCCGGAGGTGGTTACTCGTTCCTGAAAAAGGAAACCGAGCGGCTGGCTGAAAATGAGCGCCATGGTTGCCATCATGATCGCAAGCGGAAGACGTTCGACCTTGTCTCGAAAGCTCCGCCCAACCCCAAACATCGACCCACCCGCTGCCAGGCCCGTCAAAATCCCGGCAGTAACAAAGTTGGTGCCGCAGTGTTCATGAACTGCCAGGTCGTGTTCGCCTCCTAGCATGCGCTTGAGAGCTTCTTCAACACTCTCCTGGACGGCCTCAACTGGAACGTCTCCTAAAATCCAGAAGCCGCGTACGTCGGAGTGACCTGCCATATTCACCTTCGGGAACCGCTTGGATAAAATATGCAGGGTGGCATGCTCCAGTCCGTGATTCCGCCGTATGCGAGAAATCCAGGGGGTGTCTATCATTGATTGAAAAATCTGCGAATCAAATATGCCCATCACTACCTCCAAGTTTTCATTGATTATAACTGTAATTCGTAACCTCTCAAAAAAGTGGCGTGGGGGTTTGCAGGTTTGCGAAGCGCATCTGCAAACCCCCACATTCTCCCAATTATTGGGATGAGACTGCTTATCTTGCGGAAGCCGTTGTCGCAGTTTTGGGTTCGGCAACCGGACGATGAGCTGTCGCCTGGATGAACCCAGCGTACATAAACACGACCCCCACGAACTCGCTCAAATACAGCCAGTCGGCCAGACCGGCTTTGATGAAAGAGCCAGCCATGGCAGGCATCAAAGCGCCTGCGGCGATGAGAATGTTGCCGACCATGCGGTTGGCAAGCACTTGCTTGCGCCAAAAAAGAAAGGCAGAATAGATCGCGCCGCCTACCAGGCCAATCGTACCGTAGATATTCAGGATGATAGTCAGTGCAATGATTGCACCACTACGAACCAGGATATCCTTGTATTGAGCTGATGCCGGCAGATCAAGGTTATAAGAAGTAGCCGATGTGACCGGCGCAGCCAGGATCAACCCGGCTGAGATTATCGAGACCAAAGACAAAATTACTGTCAATGTTTTGGCCACACCGCGTCTGCGCACCAACAAATGAACCGTCCCCTGTCCAAGCCAGGCAGCCGTGAGCATGGCGCCGCTCAGATACCACAGCTTGAGTACTAAGGGCTGAAAGGTAAACAGCATGACCGCTTCGGTCAGGGTGCCCATTCCATAAAGAATCAAGCCGATTCCCCACAGTAAGAGGTGAGCACCGCCGCGCCGGCGGTAGCGTTCAAATACGGCAATAGCGAAGATCAGTGTAACAATCGTTGAGAAGATCGGGACGTAATGCATGAATACCTCCGCGGAAAGTGATCCGTGATCTGTAATCAGAATCCTGGCGTGAGTCCAAGGACAGAGAGGATCACCACGATGATAGTGCCTAACAGGCCCAGTGCCAGCAAAACGAGAAACGCCGGGATGACACACTGAGACCATTTCGAAGGAGAAAACCGAGAGCTGTTTCGCTTCACCGGTTCCCTCGCTGATAGGCATCGTAAGTTTCCAAAAGCGTAATTTGGATTTGATCCGTAAACGCGTTGATCTTGCGGAACATGTCGCTCCAGGCCTGGGGGGAGTTAACCGCGGCGGCCTCATAAACCGTCAGCATCGATTCCATGAGTACGTTACGGAAGAAGAGAAAAGCATGAGTGGCTTCCGAACAACTCAAACCATACCGCCAACCTCGAGAGGCATATTCATAACCTAAAGAGCGCGCTTCCGCTTCGGCGCTCTCGCCATTTGTCGCCAGCGAGCCGGCCAGGCCTTGAAGCAACGCTCTACCACTGCGACGATACTGCTCGCGAGCATCATCATCCAATTTTTGATACCAACTCTCAGATTCAAGGCGTCCTTCACTGATCTGAATACGGGTCCGCTTCAGGGCATTCTGAACTACGAGATGGCTTTCACTAGGACCGTCCTCGCGCTGCGACTGCAGCCACAATTCAACTTCACTTCTGCGATAACGCCGATGCCCGCCTTTGGTGCGATGAACCGGCAAATGACCCTGATCGGACCAGTTGCGTACGGTGCTGGGATGCACTCCCAAAATCTTAGATACCTGGCTTAAACTTAGCCATTCACCGGTCATAATTTCTCCTGATAAAAATTTGTCAGCTCAACTCGAAGCTATTTCGCGGTCAAATAGTCTCTGGGAACATTGCCATCATGCTTCGCTAGCCAGCGCGGCGCGCTCCAATAAGGAATGTTCCGCAACCTGCCGGCGAAAAGCCGAAACATCAATCCAGCGCAGTAATATTAAAGATAATAACAACATGCCTGCTTCAGTACCGAAGACGATTACGTAACCCAAAATCGGACTTTGAAAACTTTGCGTGACAATATCTCGCACCACCCCTCCCAGCACGGAGCCGAGAAGCCGGGAGACGGCGTTAGACATCCCCCAGGCGCCAATGAACAGACCAACCTTTCCAACTGCGGTCATATCCAGCATTAATGAGAGATTTGAAACGGTGGAAAGGCCGGTACCTAAACCCAGCAGCACAATGCCAGAATAAAACACGGACTGTTTCAGCGTCAACCCACTTAATCCAATAACAAGGAAGCCGAGCAAGGCGACGCCGCCACCCCAGAAAGCAACCGTACGCTTGTGTACCCGGGTTTCTAATAACCCTGCGACTGAAAGGGAGAGGAGCACACAGAAACCCCATATTGAGGTGATCCGCGTCGTGGCTTTCACAGTCATATTAAAGGCTTCGCCACCAAACGGTTCAAGTAGAATATCCTGACCCAAAATGGCAGCCAATAAAATGCTCAGGTATACGAAGAATAAAGTTGCCTGGCGGTTATCCAGGATCGCCGAGATCATCTCTCCCCAGGAGTGGCGCGAATCATCAGATTCTTTGGCAACTTGAAAGCGGGCTTCGAGTCTTATCAAGCCAACCAACCCTAAAAATAGAGCCGCTAAACCAATCCACAAAAATGCGCGCAACATGGCATCGGGCGTGTACGGATCCAGCAGGCGGCTTAATGCGATCGCCGTAAAGATGATACTGGTGATCATCATGAACCACATCACGGCGATGGTCTTCCCACGTCCCTTCTCCCCCGAGACCTCGGAAGCCAGAGAGAGGTAAGAAACGGTAGCAAAATTGAAGCCCATCCCCCAGGCGCCGAAAGCCAGCAGCCCTAGCAAAAGCCCGAGAGCGAATTTATCCACCATCAAGAAAGCAGATTGAGGAGCGAGAACAACTCCGAAAACGCACAGCAATAGACCCAATATGATATAGGGTGTCCTGCGCCAGCCAAAGAGTGGGTGCCGATCGGCGAAGGAGCCAATCGCCACTTGAATCGGTGAGAACAGGTATGGCAGAGACGCCAAAATAGCAACAAGCGTAGCAGAAATCGCCAGTTCCTTAATCATGACACGGTTGAGCGTACTGTTGATAGGAACCAGGGTCATGGCTACCGCCACGTGGATCAGACCAAGTTGAACGCGCTTACGAAGCATTAGCTCCCCATTGTGAAATTCCGCAATCAAAAATCCGATCAGCTGCCCCTTTGCGGACACCAGAGCCAAAGGGGCAAAATTCTACGTAAATCTATCAGAAATTACGAAAACTTGTCAATGTAAGTTTACGTAGATTTTCTATAGAGAACCGTGAATCATCTAGGAATTTAACTAAATTTTGGTGCAAACTCGCTCACTTCTGCACCAGAAACTAAATCGCGCCCGATTTTTCCTCAACAGCCAAAAGAGCAAATTCCAGGGCTTGCCGGAGAGAACGAGATTCAAGCACTTGAATATCCTCAGGCCAGGGTTCGCTGCGCCGGCTGCGGCGCGGCACGATAGCGGCTTTGAAGCCCAATTTCGCGGCCTCACGCAGACGGGCAGGCATTTGGTTTACCATGCGGAGTTCACCCGAAAGCCCAATCTCACCAATCAATACAGTATCGGCGCGGACGGGGACGTCCCGAGTTGAGGAAGCAATCGCGGCAGCCACGGCCAGGTCCGCGGCAGGTTCGCTAACCTTGAGCCCCCCGACCACGTTAACGAAGACATCCTGTTCGGCAAGACGCAAGCCCACGCGGCGGGAAAGGACGGCGACCGTCAAGAGCAAGCGATTGAAGTCAACGCCGTTGGGGGTGCGTCGCGGGTTACCAAAGGAAGTATGGCTGGTCAAACCCTGGATTTCCACGAGAAGCGGGCGCGTACCTTCCATAGTGACCACGATTGAAGAACCGGGAGCATTGACCATTCGTTCTGCCAGGAAGGCCTCGGAGGGGTTGGTAATCTCCGCCATTCCGCGTTCGCTCATCTCGAAAACCCCTACCTCGGAAGTAGCTCCAAAGCGATTCTTGATGGAGCGTAACAGGCGATAGGATTGGAAGCGGTCTCCTTCCAGGTACAGTACAGTATCCACAATGTGTTCCAGGACGCGTGGACCGGCGATCGTGCCCTCTTTTGTAACATGACCAATTAAAAATACCGATATGCCGGAGGATTTTGCCAGCTCGCGTAAACGGGAAGCGCTTTCACGAACCTGCGATACTGAACCGGCCGAGGATTCCAATTCTGGTAAGGTGGTCGTCTGAATGGAATCTACAATCAGCAGGCGAGGTTTGACCGCTGCCACGTGCTCCAAAATGAGGTCCAGATTGGTCTCTGTGACAAGAAAGAGATTATCGGGAATATTATTCTCCGCGCCGCCGCGCAACAGGCGGACGGCCCGCATTTTAATCTGCCGCTCTGACTCCTCGCCAGACACATACAGCACCGGGTCCCGATGCGCCATTTCTAGAGCGGTCTGCAAAAGCAAAGTGCTCTTACCTATTCCTGGATCACCACCGATAAGGACGATAGATCCGGGAACGACCCCGCCGCCCAGAACGCGCGCAAATTCACCGATCGGAAGCAAGAGGCGTTCTTCAACATCTTCGCTAATGTCGGAAATGCGGCGCGGGGAGGAACGAGCTGACAAACCTCGGACCGCGCCTTTCGATGCGCCTGGCGGAGGCGCCACAACTTCTTCCACCATACTATTCCAAGAGCCGCACTGTGGGCATCGTCCTAACTCACGCGGTGACACACGCCCACACTGTTGGCAAACATATTGTGTGCGAGTTTTAGCCATAGAGGGTATTATAAATTAACATAATACAAAGAGAACGCAGAATCGAAATCTGCGTTCTCTGGTTTTTTATAGAAGTTCAGCCTTTATCCCGCTGCGATTGTTTCTTTCGCCTCAGCGGGTTCACCTTGGCTGCGACGCAGGATGATCTCTTCTTCCTCGACGTCAACGACGATGGTATCTCCATCTTCAAACTTACCAGCCAACATCTGGTCAGACAAAGCGTCCTCGACCTTCTGCTGAATAATCCGCTTGAGAGGCCGGGCTCCCATCTCGCGATCGTAGCCGAGATCAGCCAGCAACTCCAGAGCAGTGGGCGTCGCGGTGAGGATGATATCGTGTTCCTCGAGGCGAGATGCCACTTTCTGCAGTTCCAGTTCGACAATCTGCTTGATATCCTCCTTGCTCAGTGCGCGGAAGACAATCACAGAATCGACCCGGTTGATAAACTCGGGGCGGAAAACTCGCTTCAGTGAGTCCATCAGTTTCTTGCGCATCTCCTGGTAAGCCAGGCGCTCTTCCAGGTCCTCGTCGCGCTGTAGTTCAAAGCCAAGAGAAGTCTGGCGCTTGATCATATCGGCGCCCACGTTGGATGTCATCACGATCAGAGCGTTGCGGAAGTCAACCTTGTGGCCGCGTGCATCCGAGAGATGACCTTCTTCCATGATCTGAAGCAGCATATTATGAGCTTCGGGATGCGCTTTTTCAACCTCATCGAAGACGATGATGGAGTACGGCCGGCGGCGAATCGCCTCGGTAAGCTGCCCGGCTTCTTCGTAGCCAACATATCCCGGCGGGGCGCCTACCAGGCGGCTGACGTTGTGACGTTCCATGAACTCAGACATATCCAGCTGGATCAGGGCGTCCTCGCTACCGAACATGAAGCGGGCTAGAGCCTTCGTCAGCTCGGTTTTGCCTACACCCGTTGGTCCGAGGAAGATGAAGGAACCAATCGGGCGGCGTGGATCTTTCAAACCTGCTCGAGCGCGGCGAACTGCCTTGGAGATGGCCACGATCGCCTCGTCCTGACCGATGATATGCTTTCCAAGTTCTTCTTCCATCTGGAGCAACCGCTCAGACTCTTCTTGGGCGATTTGCATGAGGGGTACACCCGTCCACATCGAAACCACCTCGGCGATATCCTCTGCGGTGACCACGGGACTGCTGCTGCGATCCCATCCGGTGCGAAGCCGGTCTAGCTGGCGCTCCAAATTCTCCTGCCGCTCCAGGAATTCCTGGGCGTCTTCATAGCGCCCATCTTCCAAAGCGAGGTTGTGATTCTGGCGCAGTTCCTTGAGCTGGGACATCAGGTCTTTAGCCGTCTTCGCCGCAGGGCTCTTATACATGCGCACGCGAGAAGAGGATTCGTCGATCAGATCGATGGCTTTATCAGGCAAGAAGCGCTCGGTAACGTAGCGCGCCGACAAATGTACGGCTGCGTCAAGAGCATCATCGGAGATTGTCAGGCGATGGTGCTCCTCATAAGCCATGCGGATGCCGCGCAAGATGTCGATCGTTTCGTCGATAGAAGGCTCTTCCACAACTACGGGCTGGAAGCGGCGCTCCAATGCGGCATCGCTTTCGATATGCTTGCGGTACTCATCCAAGGTAGTTGCGCCAATTACCTGGAGCTCACCCCGAGAAAGAGCGGGCTTGAGGATATTGGCTGCATCTACTGAAGAACCGGCAGCGCCCGCCCCAACCAGCATATGCACTTCATCGATGAAGAGAATTGCACCTGAGGCCTTCAACTCATCGATAACTCGCTTGAGACGTTCTTCAAACTGGCCGCGGTACATCGTACCGGCTACCAGTGAACCAACGTCTAACTGTAAAACGCGCTTCTCCAGGAGCGGTGCAGGAACATCTCCTTCGATAATCCGTTGCGCCAATCCTTCAACAATCGCTGTCTTACCAACACCGGGCTCACCAATCAAAGCTGGATTGTTTTTTGTGCGGCGAGCTAAGATTTGAATAACCCGTTCAATTTCCATCTGACGCCCAATGACCGGATCCAACTTTTCTTCTTCGGCTAAACCAGTTAAATCCACGGCTAATTGATCAACCATTGGGGTCTTTGGCCGCTGTTTTTCCTGTTTGGTAGGCTTCCGTTCCATCGAACTCCTACGAGAGGCGCTGCTCTCCTGAAGAACGCGCCTGGTCTGCCGCCGGATTTGATCCGGCGTAACACCTAACTTGCTCAAAACATCGAGGGCGACTCCCTCGCCATGACGAACCAAGCCCAGAAGGATGTGTTCTGTGCCAATGTAATGATGGCCCATTCGGCGGGCTTCCTCGACGGCGTGCTCAAGAACTTGCTGGGTGCCCGGCGAGAGCTCTAACTTCCCTCCCCGGTAGGTACCGGTTCCGGTCAACCGTTCGACGATTTCCTGGACTCTTCCGGCTTCCAAACCCAATTCACGCAAAACACGACCAGCGACACCACCCTCCTCACGGATCAGACCCATGAGCAGGTGCTCAGTTCCTATGTAGTTGTGACGCATGCGCTCAGCTTCTTGATGTGCGAGACTGAGCACCCTACGCGCTCTTTGTGTAAATCGTTCCATACTAGACAAAGTTGAACCTCCTGGGGTCTTACTCCGATTGCCTACTTTCGGTAAGAGCAAGGAGAGGCGAATTTATGATTCCGAGTTTTTTTGTCCAATTGGATTCTACCAGAGTTTTATTTGGCTCGCACGCAATTTCAACTTAAAGCAATGCAAGTTAATAAAATTCTTAGATTGCCTCCAATTAAACAAACTCAAGCAGCTTCTCAATCAGAAGGGCTGCGTGTCTGTTAAAAAGAAAAGCGCACCCGTAATCAGGTGCACTTAATGCACAGGATTACTGGTTTTTAGCAGATGCGCCTTGGCCCTCGGCCTCTTTTACCGGCTCATCCTGCTCTTGATCGGACCCGGTTTCGTCTGGCAGTCCGGTGTCCTGGGCATCAACCGTGGGATCCTCCATGGCCTCTCCCTCACCGGATTCACCCTCAGGTTTGGCTGCCGTCTCGATTTCCTCATCTGGAAAATCCATGTCATCGCCGGCAGTCTCAGATGCCTCAACCTCTGCCTCAACTACATCGGGCTCGGTTTCTTTCTCTTCTTCGTGAGTTTCCTCAATTACCTCGGCCAAGGTGGTCTTCCAGTCAAAGTCCGTATATCTGGGCGAATCTACCTTACGCAGGCTCAAGCCGATCCGATGACGTTCCGGTTCAATTTTAATTACGCGCAAGGTAACAACATCACCCTCGCGAACCACCTCTTTGGGATGAGCTACTCGCTGGTCACTGAGTTCAGAAATGTGAATCAAGCCTTCCAAATCCTCATCGAGGCGGGCAAAGGCTCCGAACTTGGTGAGATGGGTGATGGTCCCTTCAACCAGCTGGCCTTCCTTCAAATCATCAACCTTCTCAAGCCAGGGATCGGCCTGCAGCTGGCGAATAGAAAGGCCGATGCGCTTACGCTCGTAGTCGACGTTGATGACTTTGACCTTTACCTCCTGGCCAACCTTGAGCACTTCCTTTGGATGTTCTACATGCTCCCATGAAATTTCAGACAGATGCACCAACCCGTCGGCGCCTTCAATGTTTACGAAGGCGCCAAATTCAGCCAGACTGGTAACCCGGCCTGTGCGAACATCCCCTTCCTCCAATTCATCCAGAAGACGCTCTTTGAGGCTTTCACGCGTTTCCTGTAAGGCCGCCCGCTCTGAGAGGATTAGCCGGCGGCGCTCTCGATCCACCTCAATTACACGAGCGGTGATTGGCTCACCAACCATTTCTCCCCAGCGCTGTTCAGGGGTGCCGCCAGCAGCATCTAACCGGCGCACGACGCTGACCTGTGAGCCAGGCACGAAGCCTCGCAAACGCCCTAAGGGCACGAGCAGACCACCTTTGTTAAAGCCGATGATTTTGCTGTCAAAAGTGCCGTCTGATGCGAGCAGATCTTCAGCTCGCATCCAATCCCGTTCTTCGAGAGCCCGAAGATAGGAGAGCTGCACGACACCGTTTGGATCTTCCGGATTAACCACATAAACGAGGATCTCATTCCCTACAACGAACTCGGCCCGCTCTTCCTCTTCTAACTGGTCGAGTTCTCGAGCTGGGATGACACCCTCTGACTTTGTCCCGATGCTTACCAAAACTTCATTTTCTCCGACGCTGGCTATCGCCCCCGTGCGCACCTCCCCCTGCTTTGGAAAGTCAAGGCCCAGCCCTTCTTCTTTCAGGAGCGTTTCCATTGTACTTTGCTTCTCAACGCTCTGTTCTTGAGGCTGGCTTGTAATTGGTGGTTTGTTGTCCGGCACTGCCTCCTGCCCATTAAGGGCGTTCTTCTGGTCCATACGCTTAATTACTCCGGATTATGTTGAGATAGGTGTACATTATAAAGGCTAAGAGACAAGTTGGCAACCTTTATGATAATATTGTGTCTCGGTTATAATCAGAGCAACGAGGATATAAATGCCACCGATTTACCCATTTACGGCCATTGTTGGCCAAAATCGAATGAGGCGGGCCTTGATTCTTAATGCCGTTTTTCCGCGGATCGGGGGCGTGTTGATTCGAGGCGAACGTGGCACCGCCAAGTCGACTGCGGCGCGCGCGCTGGCTGCCTTGTTGCCTCAGGTTCAGGCCGTAAAAGATTGTCGCTTTGGTTGTGATCCAGCCAGCCCGACGACCTGGTGCACCGAGTGCCGGGAACGGGCCGCCCAAAATGGCCCTTTACCGGTTGAATTAAGAGCCACCCCCTTCATCAACCTCCCCGTCTCGGCCACCGAAGACCGGGTAGTGGGAACCCTGGACATTGAAAGAGCCATCCAGAAAGGTGAACGCCACTTCGAACCCGGGGTATTGGCTTCCGCCAACCGCGGTCTGCTTTACATAGATGAGGTAAACCTTTTAGACGATCATGTTGTGGATCTGCTGCTCGACTCGGCCGCTATGGGCATGAACATCGTCGAACGCGAGGGAATTTCTTTTTCTCATCCAGCCCGTTTCATATTAGTTGGAACGATGAACCCCGAAGAAGGCGACTTACGCCCCCAGCTGCTTGACCGGTTCGCCTTATCGGTTGAGATTCGCGGGATCCGCGAGGCGCGTGATCGGGTGCTGATTATGGAACGCAACCTGGCTTTCGAAGGCGATCCGGATGGTTTTCGCCAACAATGGTTGCCCAGGGAAATTGATCTCTCCCAGCAAATTGATAGGGCCAGAGATCTGGTAGATACAGTCACGTTTACCAAGCGAGATTTGCTGGCGATCGCCGCGCTAACTGCCTCGCTCAACGTCGACGGACATCGCGCCGATTTGGTGATACTAAAGGCCGCGCGGGCCCATGCTGCTTTCGAGGGTCGCACTTCGATTACGGAAAGAGATATTATCTTAGCCGCAGAATTAGCTCTGCCCCATCGCATTCGCCGGGGGCCGTTCCAGCAAGCCGAAATCACCATGGACGAACTGCAAGAACGCATCGAACAACTGGAAGGTTCGGCAGCTACCACCGGGGAACCCGAGCCTATTACGAACGAAAAAGAAGCCAGCGAAAAAAAAAAGGATTGAGCCAAGACAGCGAGGTAGAGGACTCTAGCGAGGCGCCCTTAGAAGCGGCGCCGCAAAACGTCTTCGATACAGGCAGCGCTAACTGGTGGGAAGGGGGAGAAAAAGTCAAGATCGGGCAAGATTTTGCCCCTCGCAAGATAACCAGTCCTTTGGACAGATTGACCCGAAAGAAAGCGGGCAGGCGTTCGCGGACCAGAACAGAACGCAAACGGGGACGCTATATTCAAGCCCGGCCGGCGCAAGGCAAATCCTTTGACCTGGCTCTCGACGCCACCCTGCGCGCAGCAGCCCCATTTCAAAAACAGCGAGAGGAGCTGCGCAAGCGCGTGGCATTTGCAATCCGCCCATCGGATTACCAGCGCAAAGTCCGCGTCAAACATACTGCCAACTTAGTGCTTTTCGTCGTAGACGCATCCTGGTCAATGGCTGTGGCCGAACGCATGGCGGCGACCAAGGGGGCAATTTTGTCCCTGTTGACAGATGCATACCAGCGGCGTGACCGGACCGGATTGATTGTTTTCCAGAAGGATCGCGCTACGATGGTGCTGCCCCCGACAAACTCGGTCCAGTTGGCCAGGCAGGCCCTGGCAGATATCCCGGTTGGCGGCAAGACGCCGCTCTCGGCGGGTCTGTACCTGGCCTATCAAGTCATCCGCAGAGAGAAGAACCTGCATCCAGAAGTTCTGCCGCTGATAATCTTGCTCACAGATGGCGCCGGGAACGTCTCGATGAGCGGGATGCCGCCCCAAGAGGAAGCCCACCGCATTGCTAAACAAATTGCGGATGATGAAATTCGCTGTGTGGTGATCAACATGGAGCACGCCGCATTCGACCAGGGGTTGGCTCAAGAACTTTCTGAGAATCTGCAGGCGCCTTGTTATACATTGACCGAATTAAAAGCCGAAAACCTTTATCGAGCGGTCAGGGAAGAGATGGAGGCGTGATACGTAAAACGTAAAGCGTGAAAAAAGAAATGTAATGATGTGTTCATTTTAAACTATCGTTATCATTATCGTTAAATTTTTAGCGGTGAAGAAACATGGCTAAATTATCCTCCCGGCTTGATTATTTAACTGAATCCGTAATTCGCGAAATGACTCGAGTGGCCAACCAGTACGGCGCGATCAATCTGTCGCAAGGTTACCCGGATTTCGATCCCCCCGATGAATTGGTGACAGCCGCGGAACGGGCCCTGCACAATGGATACAACCAGTACGCCATTACCTGGGGTTCGCCGCGCTTTCGCCAGGCGCTGGCCACGAAGCAGACCCGCTTCATGCAGATAGAAATCAACCCTGACGAGCACATCACCGTAACCTGCGGCAGCACCGAAGCCATGATGGCGGCGATGATGACCGTGTGCGACCCGGGGGACAAAGTCATTATCTTCTCACCCTTCTATGAGAACTATGGGGCGGACACAATCCTTTCCCAGGCAGACCCGATTTTCGTTCCACTGCATCCGCCCGATTACAGATTTGATCCGGAAGATCTGCGCTGCGCCTTTCAGCAAGGCGCCAAGGCACTGGTGCTGTGCAATCCATCAAATCCAACCGGGAAGGTCTTCACCCGGGCAGAACTCGAAACCATCGCCGAATTGGCCCAGGCGTATGATGCCTTCGTCATCACCGATGAGGTCTACGAACACATCGTTTACGAACCGCACCAACATACCTATATCGCTGCGCTGCCGGGGATGTTCGAGCGCACCCTGTCCTGCAGCTCACTGTCAAAAACCTACGCGATTACTGGCTGGCGCTTGGGATATGTAATTGCATCGCCGCAAATCAGCAATGGCATCCGCAAGGTGCACGATTTCCTGACCGTTGGAGCGCCGGCGCCGTTGCAAGAGGCCGCCGTCACGGCCTTAGAATTTCCCGACGCTTATTACGAACAGATGGTAAAGGAGTACGAGCACCGCAGAAAGCTGTTCCTGAGCTTCCTGGATAGGACCGGACTGGATTACTCAGAACCACAGGGCGCTTACTATGTTCTGGTGGACATCTCTCCTTCCGGCTTCTCCGACGATACCGAGTTTTGCTACTGGCTGGCAAAAGAAGTGGGCGTTGCCGCTGTGCCCGGTTCGAGCTTCTTTAAGGAACCAGTCAAACACCTGATCCGGTTTAATTTTGCAAAACGAGATGAAACCTTGATCCAGGCGGGCGAGAGGCTTTTGAAATTGAGAAGTTATCTTTGATCCGTAAGTACTAATCGGTCGCTTCGAATACTTTGGACTTCGTTCGACCCCTTGTGCTGGGATGATGGTCGTGAGCGTTATAATTGGGCGGATATGAAGCGTTCCTTTCTTTGCTTTATCCTGATTACTGCCATTGTCTCGGCCTGTTCGGGAAATGTTGCGCCAACAATCGTAGAAACCAGCGCACCACGAGCGGAGCCGACAGCCCTTGGCCCAAAAAGCCCGACACCAGAGGCGAGTTTGGAAGCGGCAACGCCCGCCCCGACGCCCGAGCCCCAAAAGCCTGCCTTTACCCGATATACTTTCAACGTTGTCCTTGACTACGACTCTCGCCAGGCAAATGTAGTTCAAGAAGTTGCATACCTCAACAACACAAACGGTTTATTAGAAGAATTGCTCCTCGTGGTTGAGCCTAACCGGTTCCCGGGAGCATTTACGCTCGACCAGATAACCTGGGAAAATGGTGAGCCGGTCGTTGACTATTCTTTGGAGGGAGCCAAATTAGCGATCGCGCTGAACGAACCCTTAACCCCAGGTAGCGAAATTGTCTTCTTATTATCTTACCAACTCAACATCCCCCAACAAAACGCTCCGTTCGGATTCACGGAGCGGCAAATTAATTTTGGGGATTGGTATCCTTTTGTGCCGCCCTATCTTCCTGAAGAGGGCTGGCTGGTTCGGGAAGCCGCTTACCTGGGCGAGCACCTGGCTTATGATGTGGCGGATTTCCAGGTGGCTATCCAGCTGGC
>Ga0209109_10000807_pt1 | contig 17111 bp, 16 predicted proteins | sample Rifsed10ft2_FD_184004 | JGI IMG/M metagenome (GOLD analysis project Ga0209109, IMG submission 184004) | Soil microbial communities from Rifle, Colorado, USA - sediment 10ft 2 (version 2) | ecosystem: Environmental > Terrestrial > Deep subsurface > Rock core/Sediment | place: Rifle, Colorado... | reverse complement strand
GGGCGTGGCCGTCGGTCCCGCGGACTCGACCGGCTCGCCGGAAGGTCCGGTCGTGGGCGTCGCGGTCGCCGTCGAGGTCGGCGGTGGCGGGGTCGTCGTCGGTTCGGATGTGTCGGTGGGCTCGCCGCTCTCGCCGGGCTCCGTCCCGGCCGTGTCACTCCCGTCCGGCAGCGCCATCACGAGCAGCTTGTCCCCACCGTCACCGTCGCCCACCAACACGGCCTGGCCGTCCGTCGGGGAGCCGATGATCGTCCGCGGAGCCGCCGCGAGCCCGAGGTCCAGGCGCTCCTGTTTCGCGTCGACGTTGGCGCAGTCGGCCGAGCCGCCGATCGGGCACACTCGCTCGATCGCGGCGTCGCGGTAGTACGTGCCGTCGGGGCCGGCACGCACCCAGGCGACGTTGCCTGCGCCGACCGCGAACGGCGTCGGAGGGGCGACGCCCACGGAGGCCTCTGGTCCGAATGGCGTCGCGGTCGCACCGCCGGATGCCACGCCATCGGGTGCCGGAGCCGGGAAGGCGAGCCAGCCACCCGACAGCGCGCTCGCCCCGATGACGACGGCGATCACCGCGACGCCCGAGAGCACACCAAGCGGGATGCGTCGCCGGGGAGCACGCTCCGGAGCCTGCGAACGGCCCCGCCCGACCGACTCACGCTCGATCGCGGCCGCGGTCCGAGCCCACAGGTCGCGCGGCGGCTGGGGCGCCGTATCACGAAGGGCGCGCAGCGCGGCCCGGTCATCGGCATAGCTGGCGGCGATCGCCGCGCAGTCCGCGCATGCCGCGAGGTGCTCCTCCAGCCACGTGGCCTCGGCGAGACCCAGCGGGCCGTCCAGGCGCTCCGCCGCACGGACCCGGGCGCGCTCATGCGGCGTGCCCCAGTGGTCCGGTCGGCGGCGGATCCGCGCGAAGCGGCTCATCGTTTCGCCCCGTGGGGATGTGCCGGGTCGCCGGGGGCTTCGGTCGTCGCCTCGGCCGCACGTTCCGCGGCCAGCGCCTGGCGAAGGCTCTCGCGCGCGCGGGTCAGGAGCGCACGTGCCGCGACATGGCTCACGCCCAGCGCCGCCGCCAGTTCGAGACCGGTCAGGTCGTGCAGCTCGGCGAGCAGCAGTGCGGCGCGCTGGCGTTCGGGGATGCGCTCGAGCGCTCGCTGCAGGTCGCCCGACAGCCGCGCATCCATGACGAGGTGCTCGGCCGACGGCGCGGCGCCGCGCGACTCACCGGTCCACGGCAGGAACCGGATGATCTTGCGCCGGCGGATCTCGTCGAGCGCGACGCGGTGGGCGATCTGATACAGCCACGCCCGGGCGTTCTCGGGCTTTTCGAGCGTCTCGTAGTTCCGGTACGCCTTGATGAACGCGTCCTGGGTCATGTCCGCGGCGACCTCCGGGTCCCGCATCATCCGGAGCAGGTACGCGTAGATCTCCGACTGGTGCCTGGCGAAGAGCTCCTCGATGAAGGCCGCGGCCTCGTCACGGTCCCAGGTGCCGCTCATCGGCCGCCCGCGGTCGAGTCGGATGGCGGGCGTGCGCCCCAGCGGGCGAAGGTCGGCGTAGGACGGGTCGATGGCCACGGGGGCTCCGTGCGGGATGGCTCGCAGAGCGCGACCGATGGGCATCGCGCGCTCACTGGGCCAGAGACGGAGCACCCTCCCCCCGTGTGACGCCCGGTCCCGGGCCCGACGCGCGTCAACCCGTGCCACCTCCCTCGGCATCGGTGCGGCCGAGCAACTCCTCCACCGCGTCTTCGGGAGAGACGGGGTTCACCGGCAGGCCGGTTCCCAGCTCGAGGCCGGCGATCTCGCGCAGGCGCGGGTGGATCTCCCAGTGCCAGTGATAGGTGCCATCGACCTGCTCGCGCAACGGGGCGGTATGCAGGATGAGGTTGTAGGGCGGACCGTCGAGACTCGCCGCGAGGCGGCCAAGCACCTGTCGGAGCGCCTCGGCGGTCGCCGCGATGTCCGCGGCAGTGGCGCGAGCGAAGTCCGCGTCGTGACGGCGTGGCACGACCCAGATCTCGAACGGGGAACGCGAGGCGTACGGAGCGAATGCGACGCTGTGCGCATCCTCCCAGACCAGGCGCTCCGGCCGCCGGGTCTCGTCACGGACCAGCCGGCAGAACGGGCACTCGCCCTCGCGGATGACGAAGCGGGCGGCACCGCCCAGCTCCTCGGCGATGCGGTGCGGGATCTGGGGCAGATCGTAGAGGTCCAGGCACAGGTGATTGGTCCGGGCACCAGCCTGGACGCCCCAGTTCTGGACGACCGTCAGGTATTCGGTCTGACCCGCGATCCCGGCCTCCGCTAGCGCGTCGCGGGCACCTGCCACGAGCGCCTCGATGAGGCTGTTCCCCACGGCATGCAGCGGCCGGTGCTCGCCAGGCGGGGCGACGACCGTCCTCCAGCTGCCGGTGGCGCGGGCTGCCGCGAGCGATACCTGGGCGATCCCATGGTCGCGATCGAGCTCACGCGCCTCGTCGTCCGTGCCGACCACGTGGAAGGCGAAGTCCTTGAGCATCCGGGTCCGAACGCCGTCGCCGGGCGGGCTCTCGCAGTTGGCGCAGCCGAAGACCCGATCGTCCACCGGTTCCGCTGCCCGGGCGAATCGGTCGCGATGGAAGGCCCGGTCGACGACCGTCGCGACCCACCAGCCGGTGATCGGGTCCTTCCGGAGCTCGAACAGGCCGCCCGCCACCGCCCGTCAGACCTCGAGCTCGAGCGTCGTTCCGATGGCGTCCGCGAAGGCGGCCGCGAACACGTAGGCTGCCCGCTCGACCACGGCCGTCCGGTGCCCATCGCCGGGCCGACCCAGCTCCTGCGCGATCGAGGTCGAGACCACGCCCGGCATCCCGCAGGCGTCGATGAGCTCGAAGTCGGCGAGGTCGACGTCGACGTTGAGGGCGATGCCGTGGTAGCTGACCCCGCGTTCGACACGCAGGCCGAGCGCGCCGATCTTGCGGGGCGCGGGCCCATCCGCGTCGCACCAGCAGCCGGGGTGGCCGTCGCGGCGTCCAGCGGTCACGCCGTGGGCGGCACAGGTCGCCACGAGGGCCGACTCGAGGGCCCGGACGAAGGGGCGTACCAGGAGCCCGCGATCGTGGAGCCGGACGATCGGGTACGCCACCAGCTGGCCCGGCCCGTGGTAGGTCACCTCGCCGCCACGCTCGACGCGGACGACCTGGATGCCACGCGCTGCCAGCACCGACGCCGGCGCCCGGATGTGCGCGGGATCCGAGTTCCGACCGAGCGTCAGGACGGCCGGGTGCTCGAGCAGCAGGAGCCGATCGCCGATGCGGCCTGACGCGCGGTCGTCGACGAGTCGCCGCTGCAGCGCGTGGGCGTCCCGGTACTCGATCCGGCCGAGCCAGCGCGCGCGCACGGGCATACCAGCGCGGGGCGTGTCGAGCCGGGGGTCCAGGGCGGTGGCTGCCACCCGAGCACGATAGCAGGGGCATCGGGATGGGCTCGCCGGCGCCTGCACGCGCGGTGTCGACGACCAGACCCGACCGTACCGGGCGGCGCAGCCATCTAGGTGATGTCGCGCCGCACCACGATGCCGGTACGTTGGCCACGTCCACCAAGCCTGTCATCCGGATCCCATGCCATCTGACCCCATCCGCATCCGACCACGCTCCGCGATCGCCGACCCGGCGCTCGCGCGGGCCGCGACGCTCGATCTGCCCGAGGGACCGCGACTGCGGTTCCATCCGCCGACCCCGAAGGCGATCCTGGAGACGCTGTCGACGATCCGCCAGCCGGTCGAACCCCCGGAGCGGATCATCGTCATGACCCTCGCCCCGGTCCTCGCCAGGCGTCGCTGACGCGACGCTCCGTGCCCCGCTCCGATGCCGCAAGAGGACGCGGGCGGGACCAGGGGAGGAGGACCTGGTCCGACCCGCGTTGGGGCGAGCGATGGGTGATCAGAGGCCGCGGGCGAGGAGGTAGTAGAGGTCGTTCCAGCGGAGTTCGTCGCGGAAGCGATCGAGCCGGGTCGACTCGTCGATGAGCAGGAACTCGATCCCGGACATCGACGCGAAATCGGCGAGTCCCTGCGGCGTCACGGCGTACCCGAGGCTCGTGTGGTGGGAACCGCCGGCGTGGATCCAGGCCGCCGCATTGGTCTTGAGGTCCGGCCGCGGTCGCCACAGCGCGCGGGCGACCGGTAGGCGCGGAAGCGCGTGCGTCGGCGTCACCACGTCGACAACGGTCGCGACCATCCGGAAGCGCTGACCGAGATCCGAGATCGCGGCGATGACCGCGGTCCCCGGATGGGCATCGAAGACCAGACGGACCGGATCCGCCTTCCCGCCGATCGAGAGCGGGTGGACCTCGAGTGACGGGCGGCCGTCGGCGATGGATTCGCAGACTTCGAGCATGTGGGCACCGAGGCTGAGATCGCCATCCTCGCCGAGGTGGTACGTGTAGTCCTCCATGAACGACACCCCGCCGGGCAGGCCTGCCGTCATGACCTTCATGGCGCGGACCATGGAGGCGGTCTTCCAGTCGCCTTCGGCGCCGAAACCGTAGCCGTCGCGCATCAGGCGCTGGACGGCGAGTCCGGGGAGCTGCGTCAGGCCATGGAGATCCTCGAAGGTCGTGGTGAAGGCGGAGAAGCCGCCCGCTTCGAGGAAGCTCCGCAGGCCGAGCTCGATGCGGGCGCCATCGCGTAGCGAGCCGGCACAGGGCGCTCCCGGCAGCAGGATCGGGGCGACGTCGTACTCGTCCAGGTGCTGGCCGACGAGCGCGTCCACCTCCGCGTCGGACGCCGAATCGACGGCCGCGGCGAGGTCCCCCACACCGAACGTGTTGACGCTGAACCCGAGTCGGCGCTGGGCCTCGACCTTGTCACCCTCGGTCACCGCGACGTCGCGCATGTTGTCGCCGAACCGGGCGATCCGCCCGGTCTCCCAGTCGCGCTTGGCGCACGCGGCGCGTGCCCACGTGCCGATCTGTCCGTGGACCTCGGGATCGGTCCAGTGCCCGACCACGACCTTGCGCTCGAGCCGCATGCGCGCGGCGATGAAGCCGAACTCGCGATCGCCATGGGCGGCCTGGTTGAGGTTCATGAAGTCCATGTCGATCCCGTCCCACGGGATCTCGCGGTGGTACTGGGTGTGCAGGTGCAGGAGCGGCCGCTGGAGCGTCGTGAGGCCGGCGATCCACATCTTGGCCGGCGAGAAGGTGTGCATCCAGGCGATCACGCCCACGCAGGCGGGTGTGGCGTTCGCCTCCTGGCAGACGGCACGGATGCCGTCCGGGTCGGTGACGACCGGGCGGGCGATCACCCGGACCGGGATCGACGAGGACGCGTCGAGGGCGGCCACCAGCTCTGACGCCTGTCGGGCGACCGTCTCGAGCGTCTCTGGGCCGTACAGGTGCTGGCTGCCGGTGATGAACCACACCTCGAAGGAACCGAGGTCGTGCATCCGAAGACTCCTATGGGCTCGTGGGCTGCTGGCCGTATGCGGTCTGGTAGCGGCGATGGAGACGCTCGACGACATCGTCGGGCAGGGGCTCCGGCTGGCCGATCTGGAGCGCCGCCCAGACCGTCGCCGCGATGTCCTCGACCATCACCGCGGCCTTGACCGCGTCGCCGGCCGAAGCGCCGATGGTGAACACGCCGTGCTGGCGCAGGAGGATGGCCCGCGCGTCGCCGATCCCGTCGACGATCAACCGGCCGATGCCCTCGTCGCCGATCGCGGCGAACCCGGCGCACGGGATCTCCCCACCGAACTCGTCGGCCTGCGCGGTGAGATAGACGGGGATGGCGCGACCGACGGCGGCGAACGCCGTCGCGTACCGCGAGTGCGTGTGGACCATGCCGCCGACATCGGGGCGCTGCTGGTAGACGTACAGGTGGCTGGCCGTGTCGGACGATGGATGGAACGCACCCTCGACGATGCGGCCGTCGAGATCGAGCACCACCATGGACTCGGCGGTCAGGTCCTCGTACCGCACGCCCGATGGCTTGATGGCGACCAGGCCGGTGTCCGGATCACGGGCGCTGATGTTGCCGCCCGTCCAGACGACCAGGCCGTTGCGCGGCAGTTCCGCATGGAGCTCGACAAGCTGCTCGCGCAGGGACCCAAGGAGCATCGCTCAGGCCTCCATGGGGACAGGCGTCCGCGACTTCGCGCTCGCGCGCAGCGCCCGCAGGGTCTTCATGACGTCGTTGCCACCCCTGCCGAAGTAGTCGTGCAGCCGCACGTACTCGCGGTAGAGCACGTCGTACGCGTCACGGTTCGCGGGGATCGGCCGATACGTGTCCGGCCTGCGGCGAGCCATGGCCCGCGCCGCCGCCTCGATGGAGGCATGGCCGCCGATCGCCGGCCCGGCCGCGACGGCGCCGAACATCGCCGCGCCAAGCGCCGGGGTCTGGTCCGATCCGCTCACGGCGAAGGGCAGCCCCGTGACGTCGGCGTAGATCTGGAGGATGAGCGGGCTCTTCTCCGCGAGGCCGCCGCACGCCACCACTTCGTCGACGGGGACGCCGTTCCGTTCGAACGCCTCGACGATGACGCGCGTGCCATACGCCGTCGCCTCGATGAGCGCCCGGTAGATCTCCTCGGGGGTGGTCGCCAGGGTCGCACCGATCAGCAGGCCGCTGAGCGCCGCATCGACGAGCACCGAGCGGTTCCCGTTCCACCAGTCGAGCGCGAGCAGGCCCGACTCGCCGACCGCCAGCCGGGCCGCCTTCTCCTGGAGCAGCGCGTGCGCATCGAGCCCACGGCGCCGAGCCTCGTCGTGATAGGCCTCCGGCAGCCCCTGCTCGACGAACCATCCGAAGTGGTCGCCGACGCATGACTGGCCGGCCTCGTAGCCGAAGTAGCCGGGGATGATGCCGTCCTCCACGGAGCCGCACATCCCGGACACCTCGCGCTCGTCCGCCCCGAGCACCATGTGACATGTCGAGGTGCCCATGATCATGACCATCCGGCCGACGTCCGTGACGGTCGCGGCCGGGACGGCCGCGTGCGCGTCGACGTTTGCGACCGCGACCGCCGTCCCCACCGGAAGGCCGGTCCAAGCTGCCGCCTCCGCGGTCAGCCCGCCCGCGCGCTCGCCGGCCGGCACGACTTCGCGCGACATCTTGTCATCGACGACGCTCGCGAACCGCGGGTCGAGGGCGCCGAAGTATTCAGGCGTCGGAAAGCCGTCGCGCTTGGACCACATCGCCTTGTACCCTGCCGTGCAGGCATTGCGGGTCTCGACCCCGGTCAGCCGCCAGACGACCCAGTCCGTGGCCTCGATCAGGCGGTCCGCCGCGGCGTAGATCCCGGGCGCCTCATCGAGGATCTGCAGGGCCTTCGCGAAGAACCACTCCGACGAGATCTTGCCGCCGTAACGGTCCAGCCACGGCTGCCCGGTCGCGCGGGCCACCTCGTTGATGCGATCCGCCTCGGGCTGGGCCGCGTGGTGCTTCCAGAGCTTCACCCAGCTGTGCGGGTCGCCCTGGAACTCGGGCAGCTGGGCGAGGGCCGTCCCATCCGCCCGGACGGGCAGCATCGTGCAGGCGGTGAAGTCGATCCCGATCCCGATGACGTCTGCCGGGTCGACCCGTGCGGTGCGAACGACCTCGGGCACGGCCGACTGCAGGACCCGCAGGTAATCCGCCGGATCCTGCAGCGCCCAGTCCGGCGGGAGGGCGACATCGTCGTGCGGCGCCGGCAGATGCTCGTCGATGACGCCGTTGCGATACGGCTCCACGGCGGTCGCGAGCATCGTGCCGTCGGCGACGTCGACGAGCACGGCGCGACCCGACTCCGTCCCGAAGTCGATGCCGATCGCGTACCTGCTGGGCATGGCTTCCGTAGACTCCCGACTGCACGCCACTTGCCCTTGGATCGCTGGACCGTTATCGTTCCCGATAACGTTCACGGTGCAGTGCTACCGTAGCAGGTGGGCCGTCGTCAGGCAAGCCCTTCGAGCCAGGATCCGAGGATACCGTGGAGGACACCGGCAGGATCACCATCAAGGAGATCGCCCGCATGTGCGGGGTCTCCACCCAGACGGTCTCGCGGGTCATCAACAAGCGCCCCGACGTGTCGCCGCGGACCCGTGAGGCCGTCGAGGCCGCGATCGCCGCGACCGGGTTCCACCCGAGCGCGGTCGCTCGGAGCCTCGTCCACCGGCGGTCGCAGACGCTCGGCGTGGTCGTCGCCGGCCTGCGGTACTTCGGTGTCGCCCAGACGCTCAACGGGATCACCGAGGAGGCCCAGGCGGCCGGCTATGGCCTGTTGCTCAAGGAGATCGACAGCGCGGAGCGCGTCGACATCATGCCCGTGATGGAGTTCATGGTCGCGCACCGGGTGGAGGGCGTCATCTTCGCCGTCCCGCAGATCGGCACCAACATCGCGACGGTCCGGGACCAGCTCCCGGGCGCCTCACCGCCGATGGTCTTCCTCAAGTCAGAGGCATCGTCCGCGTTCTCGACCATCGTGATCGACAACTTCGGGGGTGCACAGCTCGCGACCCGCCACCTGCTCTCCCTGGGACGCCGGCGCGTCGCGCACGTCGCCGGCCCGGGACCCTGGCGCGAGGCAAGGGATCGCCGAGATGGCTGGCTGGCGGCGGTCCGCGACGCCGGCCTCGAGCCGGGCTCGGCGACGGTCGGCACCTGGTCGGCCGAGAGCGGTGTCGCGGCGTTCGACGCGATGATCGAGCGCGATCCCGCGACCGATGCGATCTTCGTCGCCAACGACCAGATGGCGCTGGGGGTCCTGCGGGCTGCCCACGCGCGCGGCATCCGTGTGCCCGACGACATCGCGGTGGTCGGCTTCGACGGTCTCGACGAGGCGGCACAGTTCACGCCGTCGCTCACGACGGTCGTCCAGCCGCTCCGGGAGCTCGGGGAACTCGGGGTCCGCGAACTGCTCGCGAGCACCGAGACGAACGGAACCGGGGTCCGCAATCGGGTGCTCGCGACGGAGCTCGTCATCCGCGAGAGCGCGCCGGCGCCATCCCAGGTCCACGGACGGCCGGCCACGGGCGGGGGGCGACTCGTCTAGGTCCCGCCCAGGTCGAGCGCGTGACTCACGAACAGGCGCTGCTTCTTCGACTCGACAGGCAGCAGCATCGTCAGGCCGGTCACCTCGGCGGGGATGTCGACCTCGGTCGGCCACTCGGCCGTTGCACCCGGCGGCGTGATCGGGACCGACGCGAGGTCCGGGCTCTCGTAGAAACCGTAGATCACGCCGTCCGACCCGATGACCGGCGGCTCTCCGATGTGCACCGACGTGGGGTACTCGCCGGGATTGGTCGTCTGCCAGGTCGCCTCCAGCGTCGTGCCGGCCCGTTCCAGCCCCGTCATCTGCAGGACCACGTCATTGAGGGCCGTGATCTCGCTGTCGGCCGGCTGGATCAGGCCGTCGACGGGAGCGGCCACGGGGTACGTCAGGTCCGCCAGCAGCTCGTCGAGCGGCACCTCCATCGTGGTCCGCGTCGTGGTCGCCTCCGGGTCGTAGTAGTTGTACTCGCCGGTCACGTACGTGTAGTCGATCGCGAGCTTCGACCCGGCCGGCGGTGGTGCGGCGTCGGCGCACTCGACCCGGATGGGCTCGATGACGGGCTCCGTCTTGGTCCCACCGGTGAAACCTCGCATCCGGAACCCCGGCGCGAGCCGGTGCCCGCCGGTGCCGACCATCACGACGTCGCAGCTCGCCGTCGATCCGTCGCCGCCCGCCAGGCGGGCGGGGGCCTCCGCGGCGGCCATCGCACTCCAGTCGCCGGTCCGGTTCTCGATCGCGAGATCGATGCGCAGGTCGCCAGCGTCCGTGGTCCCGATCGCGGTTGCGACCCCGGCCCAGCCCTCGGACGTCACCGCGGCCGCGGCACCGTCGTCGGGCGGTACCACGACGTACTCGCACGCGCCGGCAAGCACGGCACCGACGAGGACAGCGAGCGCGGCTCTGCCCCGGCTCACGGGACATCCTCCTGGAGCGTGGGGTCGCCCAGCCTTGCCGGTTGCGGCATTCTCCGGCCGGCGGTCGGGCGCGCCTTCCGGGCGGCCAGCGCGCTCTGGATGCCGATGAAGGCGAGGGTCAGCGCCCCGACCACGATCGGGGTCCACCATGAGCTGAGCTGACCGTTGAACTGGATCAGCGTCTGGATGACGCCGATGATCAGGACCCCGAACAGGGTGCCGACCACGTACCCGACTCCCCCGGTCAGGAGGGTGCCGCCGATGACCACGGCCCCGATGGCGGTCAGCTCCAGGCCGGTGGCGTAGAGACCGTGCCCCGATGAGACGTCGACGCTCAGGGCGATCCCGGCCAGGGCAGAGCAGAGGCCGTTGATCGTGTAGACGAGCATCTTGGTCCGGTTCACCGGCAGGCCCATCAGCCGGGCCGACTGCTCGTTGCCGCCGATGGCGTAGACCGTCCGCCCGAACCGCGTGTACTGGGCGACGAAGATGGCAACCAGCAGGACCACCAGCTCGGTGACCACGGGTATCGAGATGAACGGGCCGATCTTGGTAACGGGGTCCGCGAGGCCTGGGATCAGGATCTTGGTCTGGCCAAGGACCGTGTAGAGCCGGCTGTCGATCGGGATGGCGTCATCGCTGATCCAGAAGCTCAGGCCGCGGGCCACCCACATGCCGGCGAGCGTGGCGATGAACGGCTGGACCCTGAGATACGTGATGAAGAAGCCCATCGTCACGCCGAAGACCGCGCCCATCACGATCATCAGGGCCATCACCAGCCAGGGGTCCATCCCGCCGCTTCGCAGGAGCGCGGCCGACGCGACGGTCGTGAGCGCGACCACGCCCCCGACCGACAGGTCGATCCCGCCGGACAGGATGACGAAGGTCATGCCGATGGCACTGATCAGCAGGAACGGCGAAGCCCGGAACAGGTTCAGGAACACCTGCGGGTCGCGCATGCCCTCATACACGACCGCGCCGTAGGCGTACGCCAGACAGAATAGGGTGATCGTGGCGGCGAGTGGCGCGAACCGCCGGTAGCGGACGGCGCGGGCGCGCAGCGAGGTGATCATGTCGGAGCCGGCCGGGCGCTCGTCCGTGCGCGGACCCAGTCGCGCACCTGGGCGGAGAACACCAGGATCACGATGATGACGACGGTGCCCTTGATCGCGAGCAGGGCGTTTGCCGGGACCCCGGCCGCGTACATCGAGGTCGTGATGGCCTGGATCACCAGCGCGCCGACGAGGCTGGCCATGAGCGAGAACCGGCCACCGGCGAGCGACGTGCCGCCGATGACGACCGCGAGGATCGCGTCGAGCTCGAAGTCGAGGCCGATGTTGTTGGCGTCCGAGGTCCGGATATTGGAGCTCGCGACGAGTCCGGCCATCCCGGCACAGAAGCCGCAGAACATGTAGGCGACGAGCTTGACCTGCTTCTCGCCGATGCCGCTGTAGAAGCTGGCGCGGGAGTTGATCCCGACCGATTCGATGAACAGCCCCAGGGACGTACGGCGGGTGCCGAACCAGGCGCCCAGGTACACCGCCGCGACGACGAACAAGGAGACCGGCAGGATGACCCAGCCGTTGCCGAGGAAGGCGTACGGCTCGTAGAAGATCTGCACCCGGACACCCTCGGTCAGCAGCTGGGCGATCCCGCGACCCGCGATCATCAGGATCAACGTCGCCACCATCGGCTGGATGTTGCCGTAGGCGACGAGCAGACCATTCCACAGCCCGCACAGCGTGGCGACCGCGAGGGTCACGAGGAGCACGATCGGCAGCGGCGTGGCCGTGGCGTTCGGATCGCGGGTGAGTGGCTGCAGGTCGGGGTGGATGAGGATCGCGGCCACCGACGCGGAGATGGCCATGACCGCCCCGACCGAGAGATCGATCCCGCCCGTCGCGATGACCAGCGTCATCCCGAGCGCAAGCAGCATGATCGTGGCGCCGTTGCGCGGGATGTCGATCAGGTTGCCGAACAAGTGACCGTCGACGGTCTCCATCGCGAAGAACCCGGGCTCGAAGATCAGGTCGAAGAGCAGGATCAGGACCAGCGCGACGATCGGGAAGAGCAGCTTGCTCTCGCCGATGCGGCTCAGGTCGAGCGGGCGCCTACTCGCCACCGTCGCCTCCGGCCATCACCTGCATGATCGACGACTCGTCGACATCGCCCGCGAATTCCGTGACCTTCTCGCGATCCCGCATCACGGCGATGCGGTCGCTCGTCCGAAGCACCTCGTCGAGCTCGGATGAGATGAACAGGCACGACTTGCCGCCCTCGGCGAGCTCGAGGACCAGACGCTGGACCTCGGCCTTGGCCCCGATATCGATGCCGCGGGTCGGCTCGTCGAGGATGAGCACCTCGGGATCGGTCGCCAGCCAGCGAGCGAGGATGACCTTCTGCTGGTTGCCACCGCTCAGGGTCCGGACGGGTTGCTCGCTCGACGGGGTCGCGATGTCCAGGCGGCGGATGTAGTCGTCGGCGATGGCCTCCTGCTGTCGCCGGCTCAGACGTCGGAGCCAGCCGCGACGCGCCTGCACGGCCAGGATGAGGTTCTCGCGCACCGTGAGGTCCTCGACGATCCCCTCGGCCTTGCGATCCTCCGGACAGAGGGCGACGCCCCGTCGGATGGACCCGATCGGGGAGTGATCCTTGACCGGCACCCCATCGACGCTGAGCGTCCCGCCGTCCGGCCGATCGATGCCGAAGAGCAGCGCTGCGACCTCGGTCCGGCCGGACCCGAGCAGGCCTGCGAGGCCGACCACCTCGCCGGCGCGGAGCTCGATGTCGAAGGGTTCGACCGACCCGGTCCGACCCAGGTCGTCCGCGACCAATCGTGTCGTGCCCACCTCCACTGCCCCGCCAACCGTCCTGATCCTGGAGACGTCGTCGAGCTCGGTCAGCTCCCGGCCGAGCATCTTCTTGACGAGCTCGTACTTCGGCAGCGAGGCCGTCGGGTAGGTGCCCACGAGCCGCCCGTGGCGGAGCACCGTGATGCGATCGGCGACCACGTAGACCTGCTCGAGGAAGTGGGTGATGAAGACGACCGCGATGCCGTCGGCGCGGAGCTTGCGCATGACGCCGAAGAGCTGCTCGGTCTCGTGGGCGTCCAGGCTTGACGTCGGCTCGTCGAGGATCAGCACGCGGACGGACGCGATCTCGAGCGCCCGCGCGATCGCCGCCATCTGCTGGATGGCCACCGAGTAGGTCGCGAGCGGCTGCGTGACGTCGACGTCGATGTCGAGCGTCAGCAGGATCTCCGTCGCACGGCGGTTCATCGTCCGCCAGTCGATCCGCCCCCACCGCCGGGGCGCGCGACCGATCAGGACGTTCTCGGCCAGCGACAGGTTGGGGCAGAGGTTGACTTCCTGGTAGACCGTGGCGATGCCGAGCGACTCGGCGTGCTGCGGTGAGCGCGCCGAGATCTCCTGGCCACCGAGCTCGATGCGCCCGGCGTCGCGGTGTTCGGCCCCGGTCAGGACCTTGATGAGGGTGGACTTGCCCGCGCCGTTCTCGCCGACGATGGCATGGATCTCTCCCGCCGCGAGCGAGAAATCGACGCCCGACAGGGCCTGGACGCCAGGAAAGGCCTTGTCGATGCCCTGCATCTCGAGGAGCGTGCCTGCGTCTGACACGACCGACCTACCGTTCGTTCGTCCGGTTGGATGCGGAGCCGACGCGACCGTCCCGGGGGCGGACGGTCGCGTCGGTCGCGCGCTACTGGAAGGCTAGTACGTCCGGGTGGGCAGGATCTCGGCTGCGTCCGCCTGGTAGAAGACGCTCTCGATCGATGGCACCCACTTGGGCAGTGTCTCGCCGTTCACGGCCTTGAGGGCCGCCTCGTAGACCTGCGGAGCGAGGAGCGGGTTGCATTCGACGACGGTGTTGACGTCGCCGGCGATCATCGCCTCGAACGCACCCCTGGTCGCGTCGACGGTGATGAGCTTCACGTCGGTCCCGGGCGTGAGGCCCGCTTCCTTGAGGGCCTGGGCGGCGCCGAGACCCATCTCGTCGTTCTGGGCGAAGACGCCCTGGATGTCCTTGCTCTCCTTGAGGAAGGCCTCCATGACGGACTTGCCTTCCGTGGCGTCCCAGTTGGCGGTCTGGCTCTGCGTGACGTTGATCCCGCACTCGCCCATCCGCTCTCGGAAGCCCTTGCCGCGGTCGATCGCCGCCGACGAGCCGACGTTGCCGACGAGCTCCACGACGTTCTTGGTCGGGCTGTCCGCCAGCAGGACGCACATCTCGTTGGCCGCCTTGCGGCCCTCTTCGGTGAAGTCGGAGCCGATGTAGGTCGCGTAGAGGTCTTCCGGCGCGTCGATGCGGCGATCCTCGAGGACGACCGTCTTGCCCGCGTCCTTGGCCTCCTGCAGGACCTGGTCCCAGCCGGCAGCTTCGAGCGCGGCGAGGATGATCACGTCGACCTCGTCGTCGGCGATGAAGTTGCGGAATGCCGAGAGCTGGTTCTCGAGCTTGTTCTGGGCGTCGTAGAACTTCAGGTTGATGCCGAGCTTCTCGGCCTCCTCCTTGAAGGACTGCGTGTTCGCCGCGCGCCAGCCGCCCTCCGAACCGGTCTGGATGAAGCCGACCGTGAGGTCCTCATAGGTCAGCGGGGCCGCGGCCTGCGACGGAGCCGCCGACGGCGCGGCAGCCGAGGGGGCTGCGGCCGAAGGGGCTGTCGAAGCGCCGGATGAGGTGCATGCCGCTACCACGAGCAGGGCCACCACCAGGATGCCCAGCCGTGTGAACAGTCGCGAAGCCGTCATGTTTGGTCTCCGTGTCCGATGCGAATGGTGGGGAGCCGCCGTCACGCGTTCGCAGCCGCGTATTCCCTCCAGGGCGCTCCCGAAGCGTCTGCCGTGCATCGGGGTCTGCCTCGATGCGGATCAGCTGGGGCCAGACACCATTGGCACCTCCTGCCTCCCCGGACCCGATCCTCCCGGATCGCCATTCGTGCGTCGTCGTGGGTCGGGCGGTGGCGATCTCGGCGCACCGCGCAACGTTATCGTTTCCGTTATCGATAACGGGAACGATAACACCGTAGCATCGGGTAGCACGTCACGTCAAGATGCTTTCGACACGGGTACGGCCCGCGCTTCGGCCCGAGGTGATGCTGCGTCGCCGCCCGGAGTCAGCCGGCGGCGCCGCTCGGCTGGACGACCACCTTCACCCCATCACGGGTGGCCAGCGTCGCGAATGCCTCGGCCGCGCGGGTGAGGTCGAACCGACCGGAGACCAGCGACGTCGGCGCAAGCTCGTTGGCCAGGAGGTCGATCGCGCGGGGCAGATCGGTCGCCCGCATCCGGCGGCACAGCCGGATGGTGAGCTCCTTGCGACGGGCGCTCTCCGCGACGAATGATGTCCGTTCGTCGCCCGGTATCCCGACCAGGATCAGGCGACCGCCCGGGCGGGATGCGTGGATCGCGTCGTCGATGGCAGCATCCTCGCCGGCGGCCTCGAAGGCGACGTCGAGGTCGAGGTCCGAGCCCGCCGGTTCGGCGTCGTCCTGTGTGGCCGTGACGACGCGCGTCTCCTCGGCTCCCATCGACCGCGCGACGTCCAGGCGGTGCTCCAGCACGTCCGTGGCGATGACCACCCGGGCGCCGAGGTGGTCCAGGAGCCGGACGAGCAGGAGACCGATCGGTCCACAGCCGAAGACGCCGACCCGATCGCCCGGGCGGACGTCCGCGAGGTCGACGGCGTGGAGCGCGATGCCGAGCGGCTCCGCAAGGACGGCGTCGTCGTCGAGGAGCCGATCCGGGATCGGGTGGAGGAGGTCGGCCGGCCACGACATCTCGGCCCGGAGGGCGCCGGGCGTCCCCGGATAGCCGGCGAACCGGCCCCGCGGACAGAGGTGACCGGCGCCGCGGGAGCAGGTGGCGCACCGTCCGCACGGGATGGCCGGGTCCGCCACGACCCGCTCCCCCGCCCGCGGGCCGTCGAGGATGACGCCGATGAACTCGTGGCCCGGCACGAGCGGCTCCACGAGCGACGTCCGACCGATCGCGCCGTCGACGAACCAGTGGCGATCAGACCCGCACAGCCCCACCGCGGTGACCCGGAGGCGGACGGCTCCTGGTCCGGCCGCGTCGCGCGTCTGCGTCTCGACCCGGATATCGCCGGGACCGTACAGCCGGGCGACCGGGATCGGAGGCGGCATCAGCGACGTGCGTCGTTCAGCAGGTGACGTGGAGGACGGCATTCGTCGTCGCCGGGTCCGCCGCTGCAATGAGGCGGCACGCCTCCCCGGTCGGGACGGTCACCAACTCGATGCCGCGACGGCGCGCCTCCTCCCGGACGTCAGGCGCGACCGGAAGGGCGCCCTCCACGCCGGTGCCGACGATGAGTCGCGCGCGGTCCCACGGGATCGGTTCGAGCAGGCTGAGCGGCGTGTGGCCGTATCGGTCGCGCAGCGACTTCGATGCCTTCTTGTGGCGCTTCTCGATCTGGCCGTGTCGGATGACGACGTCGTGCTCGTATCGTTGCCCGTCGATCTCGATCTCGCCGAACCGGACGAGCCGCACGTGCACCGGGGCTCAGAGCGCTCCCAGGCGGACGAGTTTCGCGCCGCACTTCGGACAGGTACCTGAGACGCCCTTGCGACCGCCGGCGAGGACCACCGCCTTCGGGGCGACCATGGCGACGCGGGCCTTGTCGCGCAGGCAGTAGGCCATCGGGCCGCTGGCGCCCGCCTTGCCGCGTGTGGCTGTCGACGTGGCCTTGGCCTTGGCCGGAGTGGCCTTCGCCGCAGGCTTCGTGGCGGCGGCCTTCGCCGCGGGCTTCGCGGCGGCGGCCTTCGTGCCCCCGGGCTTGGCGGACGACGGCGCCGGCGCTGGAGCCGCCGCCAATCGCGCGGCGACCTTGGCCCGCTCGGCGGTCGCGGCTTCGAGCTGGGCCGTGCGCTTGGCGACCACCTTGTCGGCCTTGGCGAGCTGGCCCTCGAGTGCGCTCCGCTGGCGTGCCGCTCGCTTGTCGCCCTTCCCGGCTCCTCGGCCGGAGCGATCCTTTGCGGCTCCCTTCCCTGCGCGGCCTGGGTCCGGCATGGCGTGGTCTCCCTAGCTTCGGGCGCGACCGCGGTCGGAACGCCGACCGGGCGTCCGGTACATCATGCCCGTTCGGACGCGCACCCGCGACCCCACCGCCTCTGTTACGGACCCTCCGGAACGCTCAGGGAGTCGGCTCGTACCCGAGGG
>Ga0209109_10000806_pt1 | contig 17113 bp, 18 predicted proteins | sample Rifsed10ft2_FD_184004 | JGI IMG/M metagenome (GOLD analysis project Ga0209109, IMG submission 184004) | Soil microbial communities from Rifle, Colorado, USA - sediment 10ft 2 (version 2) | ecosystem: Environmental > Terrestrial > Deep subsurface > Rock core/Sediment | place: Rifle, Colorado... | reverse complement strand
CACGTCATGGAAGCCGTCGAGGACTTGACGTATTTGGTCGGCGGACAAATCGACACGGCGGACGTCGTCACCTATCCCGAAGCCGGCCTCCGGCGCGTCGGTCGGCAGTTGCAGCCCCTATCGGCGTAGCGCAGGATGATGGTCGCCGATCGGGAGGACGCTATGCCCGGAGCGCGGGCCCAATTCAGGGGGTACTCACTGGTTTTGACCTGTGCGTCGGCCGCGGTCGGTGCTTTCGACGTCGCGTCCGGCCAGGAGGCTTGTGCAGATCTCGCGGCCGGGCTGTCCTTCCCGAGCACGACGATTGTGTCGGCCGCGGCGGTTACGGCCGACACAAAAAGCGGCCTTTCCGGATTCTGCGAAGTGCGCGCGACTATCTCACCCGTCGAAGGCTCGCGCATCGGCGCCGTCTATCGACTGCCGACGAGTTGGAACGGGAGAATTCTCGGTGTCGGCGGGGGCGGCTTTGCGGGCGACGTTACGATCGAGGAGGCAGCCCAAGGCCTATCGCGCGGTTACGCGGTGATTCAGAACGACCTCGGGCATCCGAGCGACGACCCGCTCGATCCGTCCTTCGCGATTGCGGCGCCGGGGCAGCCCAACACCGAGGCGATCATCGACTTCGGCCACCGCGCCACCCATCTCGCGACCACCGTCGGCAAAGAGGTCGTGGCACGTTTCTACGGTCGGCCGGCGCAACGCGCCTATTGGCGGGGCTGTTCCACGGGGGGACGGCAGGGGCTTGCCGAGGTGCAGCGTTACCCCGACGACTACGACGGCGTGATTGCCGAGGCACCCGTTCACACGCCTCTCGTTTACTCCTCCGCCATCCTCAGGGTGCAAACCTTTCACAAGCGTCCGGGGAGCAACCTAGCGCCGGGTCACGTCGCGCTTATTCAAGAAGCGGTGCTCGCCGCTTGCGATCTCGACGACGGCGTCGCCGACGGGATCCTCAACGATCCGCGCGCATGCGCGTGGGATCCGAGCCAACTGTTGTGCGAGGGCACGGCGTCGGAGGAGTGCCTGACGTCGGCGCAGGTGGAAAGCGTGCGCCGCGCCTATGGGGGTGTCACGACCAAGGATGGACAGCTCGCGATGATGCCGCTCATGCGCGGCGGCGAGAGCGATTGGCCAATGCGCATGATCGGCACGCCCGACAGGCCGCTCGGACTCAATGCCGTGCTCGGCGCGCCCTTCATGTCCTACATCGTGAAGAACAATCCGTCGTACGACATCATGAGTTTCGATCCGGAACGCGACATGGCCGCGCTCGACGGCGGTATCGCCGCGGCGCATGTGCATCAGCAGAATGCCGATATCTCCGCATTCGTCGACCGCGGGGGGAAGCTTCTGCTCTGGCACGGGTTCAACGATCCGGGGCCGAGCGCACTCTCGAGTATTGCTTACTTCGAGGCTGTGCTCGACCGAGTGCCAGCCGCGGCGGACGGCGTGCGTCTGTTCCTTGCGCCGGGAGTGCTTCATTGCAGCGGTGGGCGGGGGCCGGATCGCTACGATGCCCTGACCGCGATCGAGACCTGGGTCGAGCAGGGCATGCCGCCGGCCTCTCTACTGGCGGCCAAGGCGGACGGGACTCTGTCGCGCCCGCTGTGCCCCTATCCGCAATTCGCGAGGTACAAGGGCAACGGAGATCCGAATGATGCGAGCAATTTCATGTGCTCCGAGGCAGCGCAACCATGAGACACACCTTGACGGCGCTAGGTTTGTCGGTCTTGACTGCGGCGGCCGCGAACGCCGACGGCCCCGTTCCCATTGGGTATCCGAGCGTCGAGGCGACGCTCGAGGCCTTGCAGGCCGATCCCAGTGCAACGTTCGAGAAGCAATCCGGATGGACCGTCGTCGCAAGCCGTGAAAACGAGAACCCGGTGCAGTGGTTCTTCACGCCCGAGGAGCATCCGGCGCATCCTTCGGTCGTCAAGCGGACCGTCGTCGAGAAGGACGGCGTCGGCTACATCGATTTGGTCACGCTCTGTCAAGTGCCGCAAAGCGCGTGCGACCAGTTGCTCGATGACTTCAGGCAAGTCAGCGAGCAGCCGGCCCGAAGCGTCGTTGCCGAGCAAGTCATGCTCGACGTCGGGATCGCATTGAACGACCACGATCGCCTCGGCATCAAGCGTCTGCTCACGCAGGAAGGGATGGCGGCGGAAATCCGCATGGATGATCTGCTCAAGATCGTCATCGTGCCGACATTGAATGAGCTCGGCGAAGTGCTGTTGTGGACGGCAATGTACAAGTTCGATGGCAGCGACTACGTGCTCCTGTCCGAGCCCGTGCTCGCGGCGCCCGGCGCCGGAACGGCGGCGATAGAGGTCTCTTCCGAAGTCGGCGACGAGTATGGATTCGTCATCACGCCGACGCTCGCCCGCCGCGAGTGAGCGATGCTCGGCATTCACGACTATTGGTTGTTCGTAACAGCCGGCGTGATCCTGAACCTCACGCCGGGGCAGGACACGTTCTACATCCTCGGCCGCAGCATTGCCCAGGGCTCGCGAATCGGTGTCGCCTCGGCGCTCGGAGTCTGCGCCGGATGCCTCGTGCACACGTTCGCAGCCGCCGTCGGCTTGTCGGCGATTCTTGCGACCTCCGCTTCCGCGTTCACGGTGCTCAAGCTCGTGGGAGCCGCCTACCTCGTCTATCTCGGCGTTCGCATGCTCGTGACGGCCGGCTTTCCCGCACAGCCGCCGTCGACGGCGAGAGCGCAATCGTCGCGCGTCGCTTTTCGCCAAGGCGTGCTCACGAACGTGCTCAACCCGAAGGTCGCGCTATTTTTTCTCGCGTTCATGCCGCAGTTCATCGACCCCGACAGCCGGACGAAGGTCGCGGCGTTCATCGTGCTCGGGATCACGTTCATATTCACGGGCACGATTTGGTCCCTGACTTTGGCTCTTTCGGCGGCAAAGCTTCGCGACCTGTTCGTGCGGCGGTCAAAGGGCCTCGCCGTCTTCTCGCGAGCCGCCGGCGGTTTGTTCGTGTTCCTCGGGTTGCGCTTGGCTCTGAGCAAGCAGTGATGAAGCTTCGATTCGCAGAGAGCGCCGTCGTCGCGCAGTCATGAGCAGCTTTCATTTTCGCGATGCAGCCTCGAGTGATGGGCCTGCGATTCGAGGCGTCGTTTTCACGGTGCTCGAGGAGTACGGCTTATCACCCGATCCGGGGACCACGGACGCGGACTTACAAGATGTGATCTCGAGCTATACGGCAAGGGGCGGCTGTTTCCGCGTCCTCGTCTCGCCTCGGCACGAGATCGTCGGTTGCGGGGGGCTTTATCCGCTCGCCGAAGACGAGGCGGAGATCCGCAAGATGTATTTTCTCAAGGACGCGCGCGGTCGCGGGCTTGGTCGGCGATTGTTACTGAATCTTATCAATGCCGCACGCGAGCGAGGCTTCCGACGCGTCGTCGTCGAGACGGCCTCCGTGCTCGAGGACGCCATCGCGCTGTACCGGCAAAATGGGTTCGTTCCGCTCGAGCGAGCGCATCTGCCGCGCCGGTGCGACCAAGCCTACGTGCTGAGCTTGACGACGCGGCAATGAAGAGCTCTGCGTACACTGGCTGAGATACCGTGGTCGCTGAATCGGAAGACTTGACGTCGGCGCGCAGGCATCTTCGTGAAGTCGAATCCGGCTTTCGCTCCATCGATGCGGAGTTTCACCTCGACGAGGGCCTCGCCTTGCTCGAAATAATCGCCGCTGACGGAAGCCCGAAAGAGCAAAACATTGCCAATACGATCGGCACGACCTATCTCGATCGATTCGCGGCACGGATCGTCGAATCGCTGTCGGCGCTTGACGTCCCGGAACCGCACCTCAAGCATCTCATGAGAATGTCGCAGATTCTCAGTCGCTGCCGCTTCGCGCCGAGCTGCGCTACGGATCTCCGGTCTCTCGCGGGCGACATTGCCGGCCGCTATATCGACGCGCTTTTCGAGGGCTATACCAAGGACGAGAAAGATAGAGAAATCCGCCGCCTCATGAAGAAACTGGAGAAAGAAGATGAAGCCCGGTAACGGGGCGTTGCAGCCGCCCCCGCGGTGTTGGCAAAGTATGTACCTTTGCACGCGCGCCCTTAGCGGCCGGGGGGAGGCATGGATACACGTCGAGAGTTCATCGCCGGCAGCGTGTCGGCGGCCGCGCTGCTCGCGGCCGGCCCCGTGCTAGCGCAACGCGTCGATCCCGTCGAGCTCACTCTCGACGAAGCGTCGAGACTCATCCGCGCGCGCATGCTTTCGCCGGTCGAGCTCGTGCGTGCATATCTTGCGCGCATCGAGCAAATCGAGCCGCGCGTGAACGCATACATCACCGTTACGGCCGCTCTCGCGCTCGAACAGGCTGAGCGTCTCGAAGCCGAGCTCGATGACGGACGTTGGCGCGGTCCGTTGCACGGCATTCCGATCGCGCTCAAGGACAACATCGATACCGCAGGTATTCTGACGACGGCCGCAAGCGCCGTTCTTGCAGGCCGTGTTCCCGTCGAAAACGCGGAAGTTTATCGACGCCTGCGAGACGCGGGCGCGGTGCTGCTCGGCAAGCTCAACATGCACGAGTTCGCCTACGGCGGCACGTCGGCAATCACGCATTTCGGGCCCGTCCACAATCCATGGAACCTCGACCACATCCCCGGCGGCTCGTCGGGCGGTTCCGCCGCGGCCGTTGCGGCGGGGCTTTGCTGTGCAGCGCTCGGCACCGATACGCTCGCGTCGATCAGAATGCCGGCGGCTTACTGCGGCATCGTGGGACTCAAAGCGACGCACGGGCTTGCGAGTATCCGCGGCATCATTCCCGTATCGGAGTCGCTCGATCACGTCGGTCCCATGTGCCGAACCGTCGGCGACTGCGCGCTGCTGCTACAGGTGATGGCAGGCTACGATGCCCTCGATCCCGTGAGCATCCGCGCCGATCTACCGGACTACGCAAGCGCTCTGTACCGCAACACGGGAGGCTTGCGCCTCGGCGTGCCGCGGCAGCCTTTTTACGAGCGGCTCGATCCCGACATCGCTGCGGCTGTCGATGCGGCGCTCGAGGTGTTGGGCGATCTGACGGCGGGCGCGCGCGACGTGACATTGCCGCCGGTGCCGGACTTTGCCGTGATTCTCGCCGAAGGCTACGCGTATCACGAACAGTATCTCGCGGATGCCGCCAACCGCGAGCTCTACGATCCCGTGACACTCGAGCGTCTGCAAGCCGCGGGGCGCGTACCGGCGGCCGCCTACATCAACGTGCGCCGCGAGCTCGAGCTCGTGCGCGCGGCGATTTCCCAAGTGTTCGCGGATGTCGATTTACTCGTCACGCCGACGACGGCACGGCTGCCGGAGCCGATCGAGAGCGCGCAAAATCCCGCGCAAGCTTCGGGAGCGGAGGCGTCGGTGCGCAATACCGCCCCGTTCAATCTCTATGGCATCCCTTCGATCTCGATCCCATGCGGATTCAGCGGCTCAGGTCTGCCCATTGGGCTCCAGATCAGCGGCCCGCGTCTCGGCGAAGTGCCGATGCTCGCGCTCGCACACGCATACGAGCAGGCGACGGAATGGCACAAGCGGCGGCCGCCGCTCGCGTGAACGCGCGGCCCGCAGGCGCTACACTGCGCTCCAGTCCAATAAATACAACCATCGAGGAGCTCTCATGATCGTCAAGAAAAGGCTCGTCGCGGCGGCCGCGCTCACGGCAGTCGTGTCGTTCGGTGCCGCGGCGCAGAGCTCGAATGCCCCGCCCGCAACGCCACGAATCTACATTTTCGACAACGGCGCCATCCGCGGCCTCGATCCTGCGCTCTTCAACTTCACTCGCGACGAGCTCGCGGAAGTCGATTTCGTCAATATCTCGTATTTGATCGTGCATCCACGCGGCGCGCTCATGTTCGATACGGGCGCGGTGCCGGACAGCGAGTTCCCGGCCGACGGCAGCCCCGTCACCGAAGGCATCATGTCGGCGACGCAGCCGTTGAAGCCGCAACTCGCGGCGGCCGGGTTTACACCGTCCGACGTGACGCACTTCGCGCTCTCGCACTACCACTCGGATCACACGGCGAACGCGAACGAGTTCGCCGCAGCGACTTGGATCGTGCAGAAGGCCGAGCGCGACTTCATGTTTGCCGAGAGCCCGCAAGGCATCATCGCGCCTGAAACTTTCGACAAGCTCCGCGACGCCGAAGCGGTCATTCTCGACAACGAGGACTACGACGTCTTCGGTGACGGCAGCGTCACAGTCATGGCGACGCCGGGCCACACACCGGGCCATCAAGTCGTCGCGGTCGAGCTCGCGAACTATGGAACCGTCGTGCTCGGCGGCGACCTCTATCACTATCCCGAGGAGCGCACGACGGGGCGCACCCCGACGTTCGAGCTCGATGCCGAGCAATCGCGAGCGTCGCGCGTCAAGGTCGAGGAGTACCTCAAAGCGACCGGTGCGACGCTTTGGATCGAGCACGACATGGCAACTCATGCCGCGCTGCCCAAGGCGCCGGCCTACGTGGATTGAGGAGACTCGCATGCAGCGGTTCGAGCGGCACACACCTGATCTCGTCGTTACCGTGCTTGCGGCGCTCGCCGCTCTGGCGCTCTCAAGCCCGAGCGTCGCGCAGCCGCCCGCGGGATTCGGACCGCCGCGCCAGGCGCAGCCCGACAATTTGCCGGCCGCGCCGACGGCCGTCGCGCTGCCGAGCATGAGCGCCGAAATCACCGGTCCGGGAGCGATGTTCGATTCGGCTCCGTCGCAGGCGCCCGGGCTCGGCCCGGATCACTTCGGTTACGCAACGAAGGAGTACTTCGTCTCCGGCACCGCGGACGGGCGGCCGTACACGACACGCGTCGTCGTGCGCATGCCGGCCGACGCCGGCGCGTTCAGCGGCCTGGTGCTCGCGGAATCGATGCACTCGAGCGGCTCCGCTCACGCGTTCGAGTACACGGCCGTCTATGTCATGGATTCGGGGCATGCGGCCGTCGAGATCCTCACGACTTCGCCGGCCCAATTCGTCGCGATGAACGCCGCGCGGTACGGCGACCTCGAGGTCGAGGACGGCCAGGCGAACGACATCCTCGCGCAAGTCGGCGCGCTAATGAAGAGCGCGGCCGGACCGTTCGCGGGGCTCACCGTGCGCAAGATGGTCATGTCGGGAACGTCGATGAGCTCGGGCACGCTCATCAACTACCTGCCCGCGCATCGCGTCTACCGCACGCCCGATCGCAAACGCATCTACGACGGATTCATGCCGACGTCGACGGGCGCGACGATCCCTGAGGTCGACGTGCCGCTGATCCAGCTGCCGACGCTGCACGAGGTGGAGACCAACGTCCCTCGCCGCCAAGACAGCGACGAGCCCGGCAAGCAGTACCGCCTCTACGAGTTCGCAGGCGTAGGCCATGTCGACTCGCGCGATAACGTGCGTCTCAAGCCGAACCCGTGCGTGCATCCGTTGAGCACGTTCCCGCTCCAGGCCTACATGTCGGTGGGGCTCTACCATCTGTTGCGTTGGGTGGACGAGGGCATCGCGCCGCCGCGCGCGGATCGCGTGCTGCTCGATCGCAACGTCGCCAACGACGGCTCGACGATGGTGCTCGACGAGCACGGCAACGCCGTCGGCGGCATTCGTAACCCTTACGTCGACGTGCCGGTCGCCAAATACGTTGCCGTCAACACGGCCGCGGAGCCGCTCATCGCGAACCCGAGCGCGTACGTGGCCGCGAACGGCCTGTTCGGGGCAGAGCTCATGTGCCGCTTGAGCGCGTATCAGGAACCGTTCACGCCCGTGGAGCTCCGCGCGCTCTACAGGAGCAAGCGCGAGCTCATGCGCAGGTTCGAAGCGCGGCTCGACGAGCTCGAGGACGAGGGTTGGTCGCTGCCGGTTTACCGCGAAATGATCCTCGGCGACGCCGCCGCGGTCGAGTTTTGATTTGTAGGAGCGAGCTTCGCTCGCGATTTTTTGTATTCGCGAGCAACGCTCGCTCCCACAAAGCTAGTTCGGCGGTGGGCCACCGGGGCCTTGCGGACGCGGGCGGCTGTCGAATTCTTCTTTTGACACCGCTCCGTCGCCGTTTGCATCCCAACGCCCGAAGACTTCGTCGGCCGACGCCGGCCCTCCGCCGGGCCCGGCGGGTATCGTCGCGACCCAAGTCGCAACTTCTTCTTTCGATAATGAATCATTGCCGTCCGTGTTGAGCCCGTCGAATGTCGGCGGCGTGAATTGTTGCGCCCAAGCGGCCGGCGCACACATGATCAGCACCAACGCAGACGACACAGCAATGCGCATTCTCATTTTTTTATGCTCCGTGGGGATACGTGGGGATACTGCGCAGCAGAGTATACGGCCGAACCTCGACGCCGGGCAGAGGAGTGGATTTGATACCATTCGGCACGCCGAAAGGCGCGGGGCGTGGGCGCTTTGGGGAGGTATTCCGATGAGCCTGGGGACAACAAGAACAGCGGCTTTGACGTGTGTGATGCTCGGATTTCTGCCGTCGCTCGGGTTTTCCCAGGCTGTCCGCGACTATAGCCCGGTGACGGAGCAGCGGCTCGTGAATCCGGAGCCGCGCAACTGGCTCATGTATCGACGCACCTACGACGGCTGGGGATACAGCCCTCTCGAGCAGATCGATACCGCGAACGTCGACCGCTTGCGCCCCGTGTGGACCGTTTCGACGGGGATCACCGAAGGTCACGAAAGTCCGCCCATCGTCAACGACGGCGTCATGTTCGTGACGACGCCGATGAATCGATTGCTTGCGATCGACGCGCGTACCGGTGACGTGCTCTGGCTTTACCAGCGCCAGATGCCGCCCGACATCCAGCTCGCTCACCCCACGAATCGCGGCGCGGCGCTCTACGGCGACAAGGTCTACATGGCGACGTCGGACGCCAAGCTCGTCGCGTTCGATGCGGCGACGGGCAGCATCGTCTGGGAGCAAACGGTTGCGGACTATCGTGCCGGCTACTACATGACGCTCGCGCCGCTCGCAATTGCCGGCAAGATTCTCGTCGGCGCATCGGGCGGCGAGCGCGGCATCCGCGGCTTCGTGACGGCCTACGACGCCGAGACCGGCGAAGAGGCGTGGAAAACGTACACGGTGCCCGGTCCCGGCGAGCTCGGGCATGACACGTGGCCCGGCGATACTTGGCAGACGGGCGGCGCGCCGATTTGGGTCACGGGCACCTACGATCCCGAGCTCAACCAGACGTATTGGGGCACGGGCAATCCCGGCCCGTGGACGGGCGATGCGCGCCCCGGCGACAACCTGTTTGCGAACTCGGTCGTCGCGTTCGATGCCGGCACGGGCGAGATCAAGGGCTATCACCAGTACCACTGGAACGATTCGTGGGACTGGGACGAGGTCGACGCACCGCTTCTCATCGACATCGAGCGCGGCCGGCGCACGATCCCGGCGCTCGTGCATCCGGGCCGCAACGGGTATCTGTGGCTGCTGGAGCGTCGCGCCGACGGCATCGGATTCGTCGATGCGAGGCCGTACGTCTATCAAGACGTTTTCACGAGCTTGGATCCGCAAACCGGGCGACCCGAATACGACATGGAGCGCAAGCCCGCGATCGGCAAGCAGGCCGCATTCTGCCCGTCTTTGCATGGCGGCAAGAACTGGCCGCCGGCGGCATACAACCCCGAAACGCGGCTTCTTTATATCCCCGCAAACGACAACCTGTGCACGTCGATGATGGGCGAAGCAGCCGAGTACATTCCGGGGCGGGGCTTCACGGGAATCACGGCCGTCGAGAGCACTCTCGTCGAAGGCGCCGACCACGTCGGCGAGCTGCAGGCGTGGGATCTATCGAAGGGCGAGCGCGTCTGGACGCACGAGTACGGTGCGATGGCCAACTGGGGGCCGGTCTTGACCACGGCCGGCGGGCTCGTGTTCTCGGGCGGCACGGCGGATCGTTACTTCCGCGCCTTCGACGCAGAGACGGGCGAGCTCCTGTGGCAGCACCGCGCCAACTCCGGCGTCATCGGCGTGCCCGTCTCGTATGAGATCGACGGCATGCAGTACATTGCCGTGCAAGCCGGTTGGGGAGTCGACTCCGTGGGCTCGCAACGGCGCGTCGACGGCTTCTTCGGCAACGAGACGATCGTGCCGCAAGGCGGCGTCGTTTGGGTGTTCGCATTGGCGCCGTCGCTGTAGGAGCGAGCTTCGCTCGCGATTCTTGCTATCCGTGTATCCGAAAATCGCGAGTGAAAATCGCGAGCGAAGCTCGCTCCTACAGGGTAGTGTCGTGGTGTTGCGATCCTAATCCCAAAATTTCCAGAACATCCACCACGGCTCATCGGTAGTTGCGGCTTCGGCGTCGCGATACGTGCGGTCCTCACACTCCGTCGTGCCGTGATACGGCAGGTCCGAGATCAGCACGACATCTCGTCCCGTGTATTGGCCCGTGAAATAGAGCGGATCCTCGGCGACGTAGCTGCGCGTGAGCGCCGAGCGCTCGGGGTCGAACGTGAAGCGCTCGACGACGTGCAGCTCGCGGCTGTGCGGCACGCGGCCGTCGGCCGATAGGATACCGGGCACGAACGCGATCGTATCGACTACAAGCACGTCGTTTTCCCAACGGCCGATCGAATGGCCAGCGAGGCTCGGCGCGATGTCGGCCGGGTGCTCGCTCATGTTCAAATGAATCGTGCGCTCGATGCCCATGGAGCCGTAGACGATCTTGATCTCGTCGGCGCTTTGCGTGATGCGATTGATGTCGCCTTCGAACGTCCAGTCGAACAAGATGTTCGTCGGCGCACAGCGCAAGCGCGGGTTATCGCTCGACGCGCCGTCGAATCCCTCGATCGCTTGCACACCGGCTGCGGTCAGCGGCATGGCGCTCGGCCGCTGGTTCCAGAACGCGTCGACGGGATCGTCGGCGAGCGATATCGCCGTGCCGCGCGCGCCGGGGAATGCTTGCCCACCTTGAGGCACGGCGCCGGGCTCGAATTCCTCCGCGGTGCTGAGCGGCACGAGCGTGCCGCTCTGGCCGCGCGGATCGGTCATGACACGCTGCTCGGCGGCCCAGTCACCGGCGATGTTGGGATCGCCGTTCGCAAACCTTGCGGGACGGTCGACGGGAACGGGTTGCGCAGGCTCGCGGAGCTGACCGTAGCGGTCGACGCTGCTGCCGTCGGGAAAAAGTGCGGTGCCGAGATAGCACGTGCTCGGATCGCGCCGATCCGGAGATCCCGTCACCGTGATCGGCATGCCTGCCGGGAACATCTCCACCGACCAGCCCGAGCGCTCGAGCACGGTCTTGCCGCGCAGCTCGCAGCGCCACGACGTTACGGTGCCGTCCGCGCCCATGACGTCGAGATGGAGCCACGAATGCGGATTCAGGAACTCGACGCCGGTCACGACGCCTTCGAGCTCGATGTCGTTATTGAGGTCAAAATTGGCGATGCCGTGGTGCGCGTGAGCGACGCCGGCAAACGCGAAACACCCGAGTGCTGCGGCTATCCTCTCGTTCATCGATGCATCCTCGTGTCCTGACGGCTACTCTGCGGGCGGGCCTGCGATCTGCTCCGGAAACTTGTTGTTCTCCTCGCAGATGTGCTCGATGAGCTCGGTGTCCGGCAGATAATGCATGGTTTGCTTGACCGTCCACGGCGCCGTATAGGCTTTCGGATCGTCGACGGTGATCTCGACCTCGAGCCGGCCGAAACTCGGGCGCGTGAAACGCTCGATGACGCGGAGCTCCTCGGTCGCGGGCCGCCCTTGCCCGTCGAGCCAGAATTTGCCGTTGAACCCCATCGATTCGACGACGAGCGCATCGTCTTCCCAGTGACCGACCGAATAGCCGTGCCAGCTCGGTTGCGGATCTTCGGGAAACGGCCGCGCGTCGGTGAAGATCTGCCGATATATGGTCCGCGACTCGTAAAGAATGACGAGCAGATCCTGTTGCTGAAGCATCTTGAACGGCGCCGGCACGGCGTGCTTTTCGACGATGCCGCTCGGCATGCAGTAGTTGTTCGGGTCGTCGGCGCCGCGGCGCGCCACGCGCTCTTCGAAGAGCTCGCGCGCCCACGGCTGAAAAGGTACGTCGTCCGGAAGATCCGCGGCGATGTTCGATAAGTACTTGAGCGGGTTGTCGTGCTCCCACAGGCCCGACAGATCCGGCTTGCCGTTCGGCAGGCGCGGCGTAGGCGCGGCGAGATCGGCGGCGCCGTCCGCGGCGCGCGGAATGCCCGGCGTCGGGTAGTGGATCCACTGTGCGTAGGCTGGGGCCGCGGCGCCGACGCCGAGCATCGCAGCCAACATCACCATCCCGCGCACGGCACTCGTCTTCATCGCAAACCACCCTGTACAGGCGCGCCGCCGAACATCTTGGTGCCGTCGGCCATCGTGACCGACCGCACGCGCCGCGAGCTGTCGCGCGCGACGAAGCCTTCGACGGTGACGGCGTCACCCGAGTTGAGCGATTTGCGCGTCCAACCGAGGCGCATCAAGCCGTTCGGGCTCGCGAGCTCGAAATCCCAGTTTTCGACGCCACCGTCCTCGTTTTGCACGTCGACGTAGAAATGCGCATGCGGATTGAGCCATTCGACTTGAGTGACCACGCCGTGGAGCGTGATCGGCTTTTCCGAATCATAGACGGCGGCAAACGAGTGGTGTGCGAAACCGGCATCGGTCATGAGACTCGAGCCGGTGAAGAGAACGAGCAATCGGTATCGCTTCACTTGACCCCCGCAACTGAATGGACACGTCTTTAGTCTGCCTATCCGGTCCCCGCAATGGAAGGTGGCGGCCGCGCTACGGCTTTGCGCCTCGTGGTTGGCATCGCGCCGACCGATTCGGCTATCCTCGTGGTTGCGGCGCAATCCACCGAGCACGGGACCATGATGCTTGAGCTCGTCGCCATCGAGTCCGACGGCACGCCGCGCGGCGATGTCGGCGAGCTCAGCGAGGTTGCGCGCGACGTGCTCGGCGCGACCGTGGATTTTTATCGGTCGAGCGGCTTCACCGAGCCCTGGATCAGTTATCTGGCGCTATCGGGTCCCCGGCCGGTCGGCATCTGCAGCTTCAAGTCGCAACCCGTCGACGGGCGCGTGGAGATCGGCTACTTCACGTTTCCCGAGCACGAGGGGCGAGGCTTCGCGACGGCGATGGCGGCGCATCTCATTGCCATCGCCGATGCGCATGGCAGCAAAGTGCTCGTGACGGCGCAAACGCTGCTCGAGCGCAACGCGTCACATCGAGTGCTCGAGAAGCTCGGGTTCCGGGCCGTGGGCGCCGTCGAGAACGCAGTGGACGGCGCCGTGCTCGAATGGCATTACATTTGGAGGTGAGACATGCAAAGAACAGGATCGGCGGTTTGGAAAGGTGATCTCAAGACCGGCAAGGGCACCGTGTCGACGCAAAGCGGTGTGCTCGCGGACACGCAATACTCCTTCAATACGCGGTTCGAAGAAGGCCACGGCACGAACCCCGAAGAGCTCATTGCGGCCGCGCATGCCGGGTGCTTTTCGATGGCACTGTCGGCGCAGCTCGGCAACGCCGGGCTTACACCGGAGCGTATCGCGACGAATGCCACCGTGACGCTCGAGAAGATCGACACGGGGTTTGCGATCACCGCGGTTCACCTCGACGTGCGCGCGAAGCTCAAGGGCGGCGATCCCAAAGCGTTCGAGACGGCGGCCAACAACGCCAAAACCGGATGCCCGGTATCGAAAGTACTGAACGCAAAGATTACGATGAGCGCGAGCCTCGAAAACTAGAGGCTCAAAGGTCGCGCAGGCCTTCCGTGAGCTCGATGTAGGTGCCCCACGGATCGACGAGAAACGCGAGCCCGAAGCCCGAAGGAAGCTCCCGGTACGGTTGATCGAATACGACGCCATTGGCTTCGAGCCGTCGGCAGAAGGCCTCGAGGTCTTGCACTTCGAAACCGATGTGGTCGAGCCTGCGCCCGCGTGTCGCGGCGAGGGCCTCCGGTGCGGCCGAGAAATTGAGGTTGATGCCGGGTAAGTCGGTCGCGTCGTAGCGCCAGCGCTTGCCCGTGACGCCGCCGAAATGGCGCGCATACCAGTCGCGGGCCGCTACGACCTGACCCTCGGGCACGAAAAAGTGAATGTGGTGCGCGATGACCGGCACGGCGATCTTCTCGTTGTGCCGGCTCGTGACGGCATCGCCCTCACCCGAGTCGACCGTAAATTCCAAGTTCGTCGCAAGCGCGTCGTCGAAGAGCTCGATGCGCTCGTTCTCCGGCGTAAACACGGAGGCGACGCCGGGATAGGTCTCGTTGTACTCGACGTCGGGCCCGGCCGACTCGACCGCGGCGACGGATTGCACGCGGAACGCCACGTGATCGACGACCGAGCCCTCCGAGCCGCCGCTCGCTTCCGCTTCGCGCAGGAATACGAGCACGTCGGGGAAGCGGATGACGACGTTCGGCCCGAGCGCGGTCTCGGTCCCGCCGAGCGCGAGCCAGAATTGCTTGTTGGCCTCGACGTCGCGCACGTTGTAGTGCAGATGACCCATCGCGACGCCGGCCGCATTCGGCGCCGAGAGCTGTGCCTCCACGACGTCCGCTTGGCATACTATGGCGAAAATAACCGTTGCGGCCAGTGGTTCGACTCGGTGCGACATGCCGGATCCTCGCTGCCGCCGCTATCTTAGCCCATGAATCGCAAAGACAACGAAAAGCTCACGTGCGTCGGACCGGGCACGCCGATGGGCGAAGTGCTGCGCCGCTATTGGCACCCCGTGGCGGCGAGCGCCGAGCTCGACGACAAGCCCGTGAAGCCCGTGCGCTTCATGGGCGAAGACCTCGTCTTGTACAAGGATCGCGCCGGCCGCTATGGCCTTCTCGACCGCCACTGCGCGCATCGACGGGCCGATTTGTCGTACGGCTATCTCGAGGCGGAAGGGTTGCGTTGCAGCTATCACGGCTGGCTCTACGATCACACGGGCCGCTGTCTCGCGCAGCCGTTCGAGGACGCCGCGAACCCGCAAGCGCGGCTCAAGGACAAGATTCGGATCAAGGCGTACCGCGTCGAAGCCAAGGCCGGGTTGCTGTGGATCTACATGGGACCGGAGCCCGCGCCTCTCGTGCCCACATGGGAACCGTTCACTTGGAAGAACGGCTTCGTGCAGATCGTCTATGCGGACGTCGCATGCAATTGGCTGCAGTGCCAAGACAACTCCTGCGATCCCGTGCATTTCGAATGGATGCACGCGAACTTCGCGCCCGGCAGCCGCGGCAACGTCGACGGCTACGCGCCCGCGCACTTGAAGATCGAGGTCGAAGATTTCGAGTGGGGCCTGAATTATCGGCGCATCCGCGAGGATACCGATGAGCAGCATCCCTTGTGGACGGTCGGCCGCGTCGGCCTGCACCCGAACTGTCTTTTCACGGGCGATCATTTCGAATGGCGCGTGCCCGTCGACGACGAGAACACGTGGTCGATCACGTGGGCGTTCGACAAGGTGCCCAAGGAGCGTGAGCCGTACGTGCAAACGCGCATTCCGTACTGGCATGGTCCCGTCAAAGATCCGGTCACGGGCCGCTGGATCACGAGCCACGTCATGAATCAAGATTTCGTCGCGTGGATGGGGCAAGGCCTCATTGCCGACCGCACCAAAGAGCATCTCGGCAAGAGCGATCGCGGCGTCATCATGCTGCGCAAACGTCTGCTCGACGACATCAAGCGCGTCGAGGCGGGGCAAGACCCTTCCGGGCTCGTTCGCGATCCCGAGCGCAACCGCTGCATCGAGCTCCCGATCATCGGCAAGAACGGTTTTCGGGACGGGCAGACGAGAGCCGAGCTCGAACGGCACTTCACGCGCATCGGCCGGCAGTTTCCGCCGGCGTATATTTTCCAAGCAGGCCAGCCGGAGCACGTCCGGCGCGCCTACGAAGAGGCGATGGGCGCGCCCGTGAGTCACGCCGAGACCCGGCTGAACCCGTAGTATCATCCCGGCCTCACCGACGTTGCGGAGCAAGCCACATGGGCTTTACGACCAAACAGATTCACGCGGGCGTCGTGCCGGATCCGGTCACGGGCTCGATCCTGACGCCGATCTACCAGTCGACGACTTTCGTTCAAGACTCGGTCGACGAGTACCTGGCCAAAGGTTTCTCGTACTCGCGCAGCGGCAATCCGACGGTGAAGGCGCTCGAAACCAAGCTCACGGTCCTCGAGAACGGCGCGGCGTGCACCTGCTACGCGACGGGCATGGCGGCGATTCAGGCCGTGATCCAAGCGACGCTCTCCGCCGGCGATCACGCAGTCGTCTCCGACGTCGCGTACGGCGGCACGTACAGGTTGTGCACGGCTGTTTATAAACGCTACGGAGTCGAGTTCTCGTTCGTGAACACAGCCGACGCGAGCGCCGTTCGCGCCGCGATACGCACCAACACGAAGCTCATTCTGACGGAAACACCGGCCAATCCGACCTTGAAGCTGACCGACATCCGCGCTATTTCCGACATTGCGCGCGAACGCGGCATCCCGCACGCGGTCGACAACACGTTTCTGACTCCGTACTACCAGCGGCCCCTCGACCTCGGCGCTAACCTGTCGATTCACAGCACCACGAAATACTTCGACGGCCACAATGCAACCGTGGGCGGCGCCGTCGTCGCCGACGACGGCGCGCTCGACAAGAAGGTTCGCTTCGTCATGAATGCGGCCGGTGTCATCATGTCGCCATGGGTCGCCTGGCTCACGTTGCAAGGCACGAAGACGCTGTCGATCCGTCTCGAACGGCAATCAGCGAACGCCCAGGTCATCGCGGAGTTCCTGCAAGGGCATCCGAAGGTAGAGCGCGTTGCGTATCCCGGGCTCGAGTCGTTTCCGCAGCATGCGCTCGCCAAGAGCCAGGCCTCAGGGTTCGGAGCGATGCTGTGGTTCGAGGTCAAGGGCGGCGTGCGCGCCGGCAAGAAGCTCATGGATTCGGTCGAGCTTTGCACGCTCGCCGAGAACTTGGGCTCGGTCGAGACGCTGATCACGCATCCCGTCACCATGACGCACGCCGACGTCGATGCGGCCGAGCGTAAGCGCGTCGGCATTACCGACGGGCTCGTGCGTCTCTCGGTCGGGCTCGAGGACGTCGAGGATCTCGTCGAGGACCTGCGCGCAGCGCTCGACAAGGTGTAGGAGCGAGCTTCGCTCGCGAATCTTCAAGAAATCGCG
>Ga0209109_10000799_pt1 | contig 17191 bp, 15 predicted proteins | sample Rifsed10ft2_FD_184004 | JGI IMG/M metagenome (GOLD analysis project Ga0209109, IMG submission 184004) | Soil microbial communities from Rifle, Colorado, USA - sediment 10ft 2 (version 2) | ecosystem: Environmental > Terrestrial > Deep subsurface > Rock core/Sediment | place: Rifle, Colorado... | reverse complement strand
GTAGGCTCGGTTTCAAGGCGTTCAGCCGCGGATTCGAGCATCGTGCGAAGACTGAATTCGCGCTGCCGCAGATCACAGGCGTGCTCGCCGGCGACCAAAAAGGCTTTGGGATATTTCAGGCCTTGAGAACCCTCTCTCACCCTTTCTATCGTTGCCCTGTCTGCGACCACAATCTTGGGTCGCACCAGATTCAGCCGATCCGCATAGTCATGCGGCTTCAGATAGGTATAGGCATGCGTGCCGACCGCGCCGATCTTCAGGGTGGCCAGCCAAGTCGCCACCCATTCGGGCGAGTCTTCAAGTATCAATAGAACCCGGTCGTCGGGCTCGACACCCAGTTCTTTGAGCGCGTTTCCAACCTTGTTGGTCAGCCGCCATAAGTCGAGAAAGCTATAGGTTCTGTCCTGGGTGTAAATTGCGGCTTTATCGCCTCTGCCCGCCTCCAGATTCACGTCCAGATAATAGCAGCCGAGGTTTAGCTTCTCAGGTAGGGAAAATTCGATCTGTTCGCCTTTGACCATCTTTAAGAAATCGTCTCTAACGCATCGTATAACCGGCTCATTTGAAAGCGTTTTACCCCAATCTCAGGCAGATGTCTATTGTTGTGGGATTCAGCTTCGGGAGGTCGCTCCGCCAGTGACGTAATTGTAACCTTGGAATCGCTTGCCTGAGGGCAGGTCCGGAGTTTGAAATAGGGGATGGACGGAGCCATCCGGCTTATGCTAGAAGCGGGTTGGAATCATCTCCACTGGTAACGCTTCCTCTAAAACTGACGGTAGGGGAGGTAAGAGTCTATGGCTATTATCACTATATCGCGAGGCGCTTTTAGCGGCGGGCAAGCGCTGGCGGAGCGGGTGGCCTCGGTCTTGGGCTATCGGTGCGTGAGCCGGGAGGTGCTGGTCGAGGCGAGCCAGCGGTACGGCATCCCCGAGGCTAAGTTTATGGAGATCCTCGAGACGGTGCCGCACTGGTGGGAGCGTTGGCAGGAGAGCCTGCGGCTCTACCGCATCGTGCTTCAAGCGGCCATGTGTGAAGTCGCGCAGGGCGGCAACCTGGTCTACCATGGCCATGCCGGCCAGGAGTTGTTCCCCGCCATAAGTCATGTGTTAAAAATCCATTTGACCGCGCCGCTGTCGTTCCGCGTCCAGCAGGTGCGCTCCCGCCGGGGGCTCGACGAGAGCGCCGCCCTGGGATACATCGAACAGGTCGACAAGGCGCGCAGCCGGCGGCTGCAGGCGATATTCGGCGCCGATTGGCGCGATCCCAGCCGCTATGACCTCGTGCTCAATGTCGCGCAGATGACGCTGGAGACGGCGGCGCACCTGATCGTGGAGGCGGTGCGGCGGCAGGACTATCAACCCACTGCGGAGTCCGAGCAGGCGTTCCAGGACCTGACCATCAGCGCCCGGGTGCAGGCGGCGCTCATCATCTCGCCCCGGACGCGCAATCTTACCGTGAATGTCCGGGTGGAAAGAGGCGAGGTCTATGCCTCCGGGATACTCGCCCAATCGGACTTGGAGCAGGAGATCGCCCGGTTGATCGGCAGCACCCCGGGGGTAAAAAAGGTGATGACGGATTTCGAATCCCCGCCGATCGAGTATATGTACCCCTGAGGAATCTTTTCGGATAGCCAAAAGACAACAGGCGTGAAAGGCAGGATGAAAAATGGCTGAGAATCTCGAGACGAAAACAACCCATTATGAATCGTGGATGCGGCAGGAAGGCGTTCCGGTTATAGAAGGCTACGGCGTCGATGTCGCCCAGGTGGCGCTGGGGCCCTGGCCGCGGCGCGGCGGACGGGGAGCCTTCGTGCAGCTTCGTGGAATGGAGGGCGTTACCGGCATGGAGGTGGTGGAAATCCCGCCCGGCAAGGCGCTGGAGCCGGACCGGCATCTCTACGAAAAGGTTTTCTACGTGGTGGAAGGGCTCGGATCCACGGAAGTCTGGCAGCAAGGGCAGAGCAAACGCTTTTTCGAATGGGGCCCGGGGAGTTTGTTCGCCCCGCCGCTCAACTGCTGGCACCGCTTGATCAACGGGGGCAGGCAGAGGGCGCTGCTGGCCGCGGTGAGCAACGCCCCGATGATCATGGATCTGTTCCACAACTCGGATTTTATCTTCATCTGTCCCTACCAGTTCCAGGACCGGTACGCCGGGGAGGAAAATTATTTTGCCATCGGACAGAAGCGCTATACCGTAGGGCGGGGCAACTACTGGGACACCAACTTCATAGCCGACGTCGCCACCGCGTCCATAGACTCCCACGAGTGGAAGGCGGCGGGCGGCGGGTTTACCGGTTTCGAAATCGCGGGCAATGTGCTGGTGGGCCATTTGGTGGAGTGGCCGGTGGGCAAGTATCATAAAGCCCACTATCACGGCGCCGGCGCGGTGCTGTTTATTCTGAAATCGGAAGGTTACACGATCATGTGGCCGAACGAGCTGGGAATCCACCCCTACCAGGACGGCCACGGCGATCAGGTCGTGCGGGTAGACTGGAAACCCGGCACGGCATTCGGCCCGCCCAGCGGCTGGTTTCACCAGCACTTCAATACCGGCAGGGAGCAGGCGCGCCAGCTTGCCCTGCGTAACGGGAGCAAGCGGCACAAGATGGGCTTCTATGTGGCGGCGCAGAAGCGCGACGGCGGAGTTTTCATCAGCATAAAGGAAGGCGGCACGTTGATCGAGTACGAGGATGAGGATCCGGAGATCCGCCGGATCTACGAGGCGGAGATCCGCAAGAAGGGAGTGGCCCTGGATATGCCTCCGCTCGCGGCGCGGCGGGCCGGCTAGAGGAATTATTCGGCGGCCCTGCTAGGCGACCGGCCCCGTTCGATACCTCCTCATCCTCACGGTCAGCCAACTCCACTGGTCGGGGTAGCGGCGGATGAGCTTTTCCAGATAGCCGACCATATGGCGGGTGTTGTCGGTAATGTCCGCCCCCAGGCTCCCGTTTCTTTCCATGGTGATTTCCGGCTCGATGACCAGCTCCAGCCCTCCCTGGTAATTGCGGATCAGATAGAGCGGCACCACCGCCGCGCCGGAGCGCAGCGCCAGACTCACCGGCCCGCGCGGCGACGGGACGCGCTGGCCGAACAAGAGGGTCTCGACTTTCCCCTTTTTCAGATTATCCCCCAGGATAAAAACGATCTCGTTTCTTTTTAGGGCGCTGAGGATCTGCCGGACCGCGGCGCGCTTGGGCCGCGACGGGATGACCCGCTGGTGAAAGCGGGGAACAAGATAGGTGTCGACAATAATTCTTATCCTTGGTTCCAATGGAACGCGAAAAAGGGTGTGAAAGGGATAGCCCTCTATTCCCAAGCAGGTGCCCACCAGGACGAAATTGCCGATGTGCGCGCCCAGGGCGATCACTCCCTTTCCCTTCGCGAGGGCCGCCTGAAGATTTTCTCTGCCGCGGATCGTTGCGATCGTACGTATGTAGTCCGGGTGCTCTAGCTGGAGAAAACAATCCACCAGATTTCTGACGAAGTGCTCCTGGACCCCTTTGGCCAGTCCTTTCTTGGTCGCTGCGGAATAAATTTCGCCGAACGCCGCCCCGAGATTCCTGACGATGCGCCTTCTCGGGACGAGGACGGCGATCAGCAGGGCGAGCGCCGGCGTCGATACCAGGCGGAATGCCGTCGGCGGAAGGATTCTTGCCACTCCCAGAAAGAGCAGGAAGCTCCCCTCCAGGCAGCGGTACAAAATCCACTGGTAGAATCGCTTAAGCTCCATGGGCGCGGGCCGGTGGCTCGGTGTCGGTAGGCATTCCTGGCAGGGGGTGCATTTACTTTCTTGACATATAGATTGTTTCTATGTAAATAGTCAATACATAAAGGAAGTAAGGGCCGGAGGGCACTCCACCTTAATTATTATGGAACAACCCTTTCTAAGAGCGACCGATATCGTCAAGCGCTTCGGCAAGGTGCTGGCCGTCGACCACGTGGGCTTCGAGATCCGCAAAGGGGAGGTGCTCACGCTTCTCGGCCCAAGCGGTTGCGGCAAGACGACGACGCTGAGGATCATCGCCGGCTTCGAAAGGCCGGAGGCGGGCGAGGTGAGGGTGGAGGATCAGTCTATCGTCTGCGTGCAAAAGGGAATCTTTCTTCCCCCCGAAAAACGTCAAATGGGGATGGTCTTCCAATCCTACGCGATCTGGCCGCACATGAATGTCTTCGAAAACGTCTCCTATGCGCTGCGATTGCGACGGGCCAAGGAAAGCCTGGTCAAAGAGAAGGTGGCAAGCGTGCTGGAGCTGGTGGGGCTATCCGGGCTGGAAGAGCGCTCCGCCATGCTGCTGAGCGGCGGGCAGCAGCAGCGGGTGGCGCTGGCCCGGGCGCTCGTCTATTCGCCGAAGATCCTGCTGCTCGACGAGCCGCTGAGCAACCTCGACGCCAAGCTGCGCGAGCAGATGCGCGTGGAATTGAAGAACCTGCAGCGACGCCTTTCCATCACCGTCATCTTCGTCACCCACGACCAGGTCGAGGCCATGACCCTGTCGGACCGGCTCGCGGTCATGCGGCAGGGCAGGATCGAGCAGATCGGCGCGCCGCAGGAGATCTACGAGCACCCCAGGACCCCGTTCGTGCAGGAATTTATCGGCCGGGTCATCTGGCTCGAGGGCAAGGTAGTGGACAACGGCGGCCGGAGCGTCGTGGTCGGGCTCAACGGCGACGAGAGCGCCCGTATCCGCTGCGAGGCGACGGACGGCAAGATGAACCACGGCGACGATGTGGTCATCGCCATCCGGCCCGAAGAGGTGAAGCTTTCCTTCGAGCAAGAAGGGGACGGCTTCAACCAGCTCCCTTGCCGGGTGGAAACGGCGGTTTTTCTCGGCGACAAATACGAATGCCATCTGCGCTACGGAGCCACCACCTTCGCCCTTCCCACCTCGCGCGCCGAGCCGGTCTCCGCGGGGCAGAGGGTTTGTCTGAAGCTGTCGCCGGATTCCGTAAGAATTTGGCGCAAAGGCGGTCAGAACGGGGAGCTGTGATCGACCTCTGCCGTTGCCGGGTCAGCCGGAACAGCTCCCAATTCATAATCCTGGGAGGTGAATGATGAGAAGCTTTTCCCGAAGCGTTCTGCTGATCGCAGTCGCTCTGTGGCTCCAGCCGCAGCCCACGGGGGCGCAATCCGGCAAGGGCGATTGGGCGGCCGATTGGGAAAAGGTCCTGCAGGGGGCCAGGAAAGAAGGCAAGGTTATTGTCTCGGTTCCGGCCAGCGCCGAGCTGAGAAGAAAGACGGAAGAGGTGTTTGGCAAGCGCTTTCCGGACATCGATCTGGAGCTGGTAGCGGGGCGCGGTTCGAGCAACATAAAAAAGATCATTGCGGAAAAGAAAGCGGGCGTTCACTACTTCGACGTCCATGTCGGCGGCACCAACTCGATCATTACCGGCCTTCTGGCCGAAGGACTTCTGGATCCGGTCGCTCCGCTGATGCTCCTGCCGGAGGTCAGGGACCCGAAACAGTGGTGGGGAGGCCACATATGGGCGGACAAAGCGCGCCGGTATATCTATATGTTTCAGGCCTACATTACCGAGACGGTGTGGCGGAATACCGATCTTGTGAGGCCGGAAGAGATAGCGTCGTATGACGATCTCTTGCGGCCCAAGTGGAAGGGGAAAATCGCGATCCTCGATCCCCGCACTCCCGGCTCGGGCGATTCCACGTGGGGTTTTCTCTGGTCCGTGAAGGGGGAAGAATATCTCAGAAAGCTCGTCGCCCAGGATATGATCGTCGGCCGCAACCAGCGCCAGCTGGCAGAGACAGTGGCGAAAGGCAAGGCGGCGCTCTCGATCGGTCTCTCCTATTATGTCTACCAGCCCTTCATCAAGGCGGGCCTGCCCGTCAAGCCGGTGGACCCGCCGAAGGAGGGGTTCTACGCTAGCTCGGGCAGCGGCAATCTCGCGGTCTTAAAAGACATACCGCATCCCAACGCCGCCGCCCTATTTCTCAACTGGCTGCTCTCGCGGGAAGGACAGGAGGTTTTCAGCAGGGCCATGGGACAGACCACCCGCCGCTTCGACGTGGACACCAGCTGGGCAAAAGAGTATGGCCACACCTCGGCGAAAGAATCGCTTACCCCGGAGCGCTTTTTCATGCTGGAGAATCAATCCGAGGAAAAGATCGAGAAAGTGCGCAAGCCCGCGGCGGTCCTGGCGCACAAGCTGTTCGATTGACGAATCTGCATTTCCTTGATGGAGACCCCATGAACAGATGGCTCAAGTTGACCGGATTTCTCTCGACGGCGCTGGTTATTGCGGCAGCGCCGGCGGGCGCCCAGACGGCGCAGCCGGCCTGGCAGGGGCAGTGGGAACAAGTTCTCGATGCCGCCAGGAAAGAGGGCAGGGTGGTCGTCTCCATCCCGGCGAGCGCCGAGCTGAGAAAGAGAACAGAAGAGAGATTCCGGCAAAGATTTCCCGGCATCGAGATCGAGCTGGTGACGGGCCGGGGCGCCGCCATCGTGAGGAGAATCCAGGACGAGGCGAAGGCCGGCGTGCGCCACTTCGATATTCACATCGGCGGCTCCTCCTCGGTCGTGAGCGGCCTGCTGGCCGAAGGCGCGCTCGAGCCCATCGAGCCTTCGCTGATCCTCCCCGAGGTAAAGGAGGCGAGCAACTGGTGGGGCGGACATATATGGGTGGATCGGGCAAAGCGCTACGTCTATTCTTTTCAGGCCTACCTGACGGAGAGCATGTGGTACAACGCCAACCTGGCGAAAGCCGAGGAGATCCGCTCGTACGATGATTTTCTTAACCCCAAATGGAAGGGAAAGATCGGCTACCTGGATCCCCGCACGCCGGGGGCGGGCGACGCGAATTGGTCTTACATGTGGATGGTGAAAGGCGAGGACTATCTGAAGAAACTGGTGGCGCAAAATCTCCTCATCGGCCGCGACCAGCGCTTGCTGGCGGACAGCCTGGCCAAGGGAAAAAGCGCGCTCGTGATCGGCCTCACCCATTATACGCTTCTGCCGTTTCTCAGGGCCGGCCTTCCCGTGAAGCCCCTGTCGTCGCCTAAGGAAGGGACCTACGGCACCGGCGGAAGCGGCAATCTCACCATCGTCAAGAACCCGCCCCATGCCAACGCCGCCAAGGTCTTCGTGAACTGGCTCCTGGGCAAGGAGGGACAGGAGGTCTTCACCAAAGCGATGGGCCAGGCCACCCGCCGTCTCGATGTCGACACGAAGTGGCTCACGGATGTCGGCGTGCTCCCGGCGAAGGACCACCTGACGCTCAAGCAGTTTCTCGAGGCGGAAAACCAGTCCGAGGAAAAGCTCGAGAAGGTTCGGGAGCCCGCCCTGAAGATCGCCAAGAAGCTCCTGGATTAAACCCGAGAAAAGAACGGCAAGGGAGATCCAAAAGAGGAGAAAACTCCGATGGGTGACTATTACAGCGATTTGCGCGGCTTTCTGGCGGATCTGGAAAAGCGCGGCCGGCTTTACCGCTGGCAGCGGCCGGTCAGCAAAGACACCGAATTGATGCCGCTGATGCGGCTGCAGTACCGCGGCCTTGCCGATGAGGCGCGCAAGGTCTTCCTGTACGAGGAAGTCACCGACGCCAAAGGCGGCCGCTATGGCATGAAGGTAGTGACGGGCATGTACGGGGTGTCGCGCCAGGTGCTGGCGCTGGGAATGGGCTGCGCGGCGCCGGAGGAGATTTACGAGAAGTGGCATTATGCGCTGGCGCATCTGCGCGCGCCGGTCATGGTGGATCGGGCGCCCGCGCAGGAGGAATCCATTTCCGGAGCTGAATTGAGCCGGAGCGGATTGACGCTGCTGCCGGCGCCGGTGGAGGAGCCGGGATTCAGCGGCGGGATCAGGGTGACGGCGCCGTTCATTACCCGCGACCCCGACAGCGGGGTGCGCAACGTCGGCATGTACAGCGGCCACTTTCTCGGGCCGGACCGGCTGCTCGCGGGCATCGCGCGCACGCACCACGCGATGCTCTATCATTATCCGGCCGCCCAGAAGCGCTCGCAGTCTCTGCCCGTGGCCATCGTCCTGGGCGCGCTGCCGGACATCGCCTACGTGGCCGCGGCCAATCTCCCCTATGGAGTGGACGAGCTTGAGGTTGCCGGAGGAATTCGCGGCCGGCCGGTCGAGATGGTGCGCTGCAAGACCATCCCGCTCGAGGTGCCCGCGGAGGCCGAGATCGTCATCGAAGGGGAGATCTCGACGGAGGAGATGGAGCCGGGCGAGCCGTTCAGCGATTACCCCGGTTATCTGATGGCCGAGCGCGGCCGGCGGCCGGTCGTTCACGTAAAGGCGATCACGCACCGGCGCGCCGCTCTCTTCAGCGCCATTCTGGTCGGCCTGCCGCCGAGCGAGTCGAACGGCATCTCGCGCACCTGCCGGGAGATGATGCTGTACAATTTTCTCAAGCACAGCTGCAATTTGCCCGAAGTGCTCGAGGTCTGCTGCCCGGAGATGGGAGGGGGCTGGAACTGGTGGGTGATCCGGATGCGCAAGACGCACCCGAGCAAGCCCTGGCAGGCGCTGCAGGCCGCATCCGGGATGGACCCGACGAACAAGGTCATCATCGTGGTGGACGAGGATATCGATCCCCAGGATCCGGAGATGGTGATGTGGGCGATGAGCTTCGCCATGCAGCCGCACCGGGACGTCAGGATCATTCAGGGGCGCGTGCCCCTGCTCGATCCATCGGCTTATTCCCTGATGAACAACCCGGAGGAGCGTTTCTACCCGCCCCCGTCCGGTTGCTCCGGGATGCTGATCGACGCGACGCGCAAGGGGCCTTATCCCCCGGTGGGGCTGCCCAAGCGGCCGTTCATGGAACGGGCGCTGGAGATCTGGCAGAAGGAGGGTTTGTCGCCTGTGAAGCTGAGGACTCCGTGGCACGGATATCCTTTAGGGCTGTGGACGGCCGAGGATGACGAGCTCGCCGACAAGGTGACCAGAGGAGAATATTTTCCGCAGTCGAACAAGAGGCCCAACCGGGGATAAGCCGATGAAGCGGGAGACGAGCTACGAGCTCTGGATGCGGCAAGAGGGCATCCCCATAGTAGAAGGCTATGGGCTGGAGAACGTGGAGACGATCGCGCGCAGGCCCTGGGCGAGGACGGGAGGCAAGGGGGCCTTCATCCAGCTCAAGGGAATGGAAGGGTTCACCGGCATGTACGTCGGCGAGATCGCGCCGGGCGCGGCCTTGAATCCGGAGCGCCATCTCTACGAGGAGCTGGTCTATATTCTCGACGGAGTCGGCTCGACCGAGGTCTGGTCCGGCAGAGCCGGCGAGCGCAAGCTCCATTTCGAGTGGCACAAGGGCAGCCTGTTCGCCGTTCCCCTCAACAGCGGCCACCGGCTGATCAACGGCAGCCGCGAGCCGGCGCTCTTTCTGGCCGTTACCAGCGCGCCGGTGATGATGGACCTGCTGCATGACGCGGAATTCGTGTTCGGCTGCGATTATGATTTCCATCAGAGATTCGACGGCCGTGCCGACTATTTCGCGCCTTCCGCCAGGAGAGAGGAGCGCGGCGGCTTCATGGTGTGGGATTCCAACTTCATCGCCGACGCCAGAGGCGCGCTCGTCGACCCGTCGGAGGCGAAGGGGGCCGGGGTTCGAATCACCAGCTTCGATATGGGCGGGAGCACGCTGGTGGGCCATCTCGCCGAGTGGCCGGTCGGCCGCTATCACAAGGCCCACTTCCACCAGGGAGGCGCGATCCTGCTCATCCTGCGCTCCCGCGGTTACACGCTGATGTGGCCGCAAGAGGCGGGGATGAGGCCTTATAGGGCAGGGAGAGGCGAGATGGTGGTGCAGGTCGATTGGCGGGAGGGCAGCGTGGTCAGTCCTCCTACCGGATGGTTTCACCAGCACTTCAACACCGGCCGGGAGCCGGCGCGCCAGCTGGCGTTTCGCTACAGCGGGCAATCGGGAAAGTATCTCATGGGGATCGCCAAGGCGTTGAACAAGGAAGGGGTGCGCACCAGCACGCGCGAGGGCGGCACGCTGATCGAGTACGAAGACGAAGATCCGCAGATCCGCCGGGATTATGAGGCGGGACTGAACAAAGAGGGAGTTGCCATGCAGATGCCGACTTTCGTTTACAGCGAGAAATGACTATGAACAAGCGAGCTTGTCTTTTCACCGTCTTTGTCATCGGCGTTATTTTTGTCCTGCCGCTTGTCGCCGGCGCCGCCCAAGCGCCGAGGAGTTCCTGGCAGGGGGAATGGGATAAAGCGGTCGAGGGGGCTAAAAAAGAGGGCAGGGTGGTTGTCTCCGTGCCGGCCAGCGCGGAGGTGCGCAAAGGACTGGAAGAGGGGTTTAAGAAACGGCTCGGCCTCGAGGTGGAAACAGTCGGCGCCCGGGGCGCGGCGATCGTGCGCAAGATCGTGGAAGAATCGCGCGCCGGCGTGCGCTATTTCGATCTGCACATCGGCGGCAGCGAATCGATCGTCACGGGGTTTCTCCCCGAGAATATTCTCCAGCCGGTCGAGCCGTGGCTGATCTTGCCGGAGGTGAAGGAGGCGAAAAACTGGTGGGGCGGCCACATCTGGGTGGACAACGCCAAGCGTTATGTCTACTCCTGTTTTGCCTACCAGACCGTGACGCTCTGGTACAATTCGGATCTGATGAAGGGAGAAGAGGTCCGCTCGTTCGATGATTTTCTCAACCCGAAGTTGAAGGGAAAGATCGGATGGCTCGATCCGAGGACCCCCGGCTCCGGCGCCTCGATGTGGACTTATCTGATGCACATCAAGGGGGAAGAGTATCTCAAAAAGCTCGCCGGGCAGAAGCTGGCCTTAAGCCGGGACCAGCGGGTGCTGGCGGAGATCGTGGCCAAGGGCAAAGTCGCACTGGTAGCCGGGCTGACCTATTACTCGCTCTCCCCGTTCCTCAAGGCCGGCCTGCCGGTCAAGCCGCTCCCGACTCCCCGTGAAGGGCTCTACGCCAGCGGGGGGAGCGGCCATCTGACGATCATGAAAAACCCGCCGCATCCCAACGGGACGAAAGTGTTCGTCAATTGGCTCCTGAGCAGGGAAGGCCAGGAAATATTCTCGAAGGCGATCGGCCAGGGCACCCGCCGTCTCGATGTCGATACCAAGTGGCTGCAGGAGTTCGGCGTCCTGGCTGCTAAGGACGGGCTGACATTGGAGCAGTATTACAGGCTGGAGAATCAGTCCGAGGAAAAAGTTCACAAGCTGCGCCAGCCGGGGGCGGCCCTGGCGCGCAGGCTGCTCGACTAGAGAAAGGGTCTGCGGAGGCGAGACAGTGTTGAAGAATTTGTTTTTCGTTGGCGCCGCTCTGCTCTCGAGCGGCTTTTTCTCTCCGAGCCCGGCGCGGCCCGCGCAATCGGCTGGAGCGGAGTGGGAAAAGATTGTCGAGGCGGCCAAGAAGGAAGGGAAGGTGGTTGCTTCCATTCCGCCGAGCGCTCAGGTGCGCAAGGGGCTGGAAGAAGCCTTTGCCAAGCGCTTCGGCATCGTCATAGAATCGGTCCCCGCGCGCGGCAGCACGGTTATCCGCAGGATCGTGGAAGAGTCCAAGGCCGGGGTTCGCTACTTCGACGTTCACGTAGGCGGCACAGAGTCGGTGGTCAAAGGCCTTCTCCCCGAGAATGTTCTGGATTCGGTGGAGCCGTGGCTTGTGCTGCCCGAGGTGAAAGATCAGAAAAATTGGTGGGGCGGCCATATCTGGATCGATCGGGGGAAGCGTTACATCTACGGTTTTTCCGCCTATCAGACTGCGAGCCTCTGGTACAATTCGACTCTGGTGAATCCGGAAGAGGTGCGCTCCTTTGATGACCTGCTTGATCCGAAATGGAAGGCCAAGATCGGCCTGAGCGACCCGCGGACCCCCGGCTCCGGCGCCTCCATCTGGTCCTACATGATGCTGATCAAAGGGGAAGATTTCTTGAAGAAGCTGGTGGCGCAAAAGATGGTGCTGGCGCGCGATCTTCGCCTGCTGGCGGAGAATCTCGCCAAGGGGCGGGTGGCGATCGCCCTGGGCATCGGCTACTCGGAGTCCCTGCCTTTCATCAAGGCCGGCCTTCCGGTGAGCGCGCTGCCGACGCCGAAAGAGGGCCTTTACACGACCGGCGGCTACGGCCACCTGACGATCATCAAGAATCCTTCCCACCCCAACGCCACGAAGGTTTTCGTGAACTGGCTGCTGGGCAAAGAGGCGCAGGAGATCTTCTCCAGAGCGATGGGCGCGCCGACGCGCCGCCTCGACGTGGATACGAAATGGTCCAGGGAGGTCGGCGTGGTGGCCGCCAAGGACGGACTCACGCTGGAGCAGTTCTACCGGATGGAAAACCAATCCGAGGAGAGAATCTACAAGATCCGGGATCCCGCCGCCGCCCTGGCGAGAAAACTGTTCGACTGATAAAAGCGGTCCGTTCATGGCGCGTCCCGAGATCCTCGAGAAAACATTCCCGTTCGCGCTGCGTTGGGAGCGCGCGTCGCTCCTCATGAGCCTGCTCTTGCTGGTGGTCGCCTTTCTGGTGCTGACCCCCCTGGGGCTGATGGTCTTCAATAGCTTTCAGATCGCGCGGCCGGGCGAGCCGGTGGTCTACGGGCTCGAAGGCTGGCGCAAGGCCTTCAGCAGTCCGGGGATAGTCGAGGCGATGACCAATACCTTCGCCCTGGCGGTCACGCGCCAGATCATCGCCCTGTTTATCGGCGGCTTCCTGGCCTGGCTGATCGCGCGCACCGATATCCCCATGAAGGGGAGTCTCGAATTTCTCTTCTGGCTCTCCTTTTTCCTTCCCGCCCTGCCGGAGACCATGGGATGGATCCTGCTCCTGGATCCCAAGTACGGCCTGCTGAACCAGTTTCTCCTCTATCTTGGAATCTTTCAGGAGCCTCCTTTCAATATCTATTCCTTCTGGGGGATCATCTGGGTCCACCTCGGCGGCTCCATCAGCATCAAAGTGATGCTGCTCACGCCGGCGTTCCGCAATCTCGACGCCTCGCTCGAAGAATCCTCGCGCATCGCCGGGGCGAGCGCCCTGGGAACGCTGTTTCGCGTGGTCGTGCCGCTGCTGATGCCGGCCTTTTTGGTCACCACGATACTGGGGCTGATCCGCTCGCTGGAGGCCTTTGAGATCGAGCTCATCCTCGGTGTTCCCGTGGGGCTGCATGTCTACTCCACGAAGATTCACGAGCTGGTCACCTGGGAGCCGCCCCAGTTTCCCCCGGCCATGGCCCTGAGCACGCTGTTCCTCGCGGTGCTGCTCATGCTGGTCGCCGTGCAGCGGCTCTGCACCCGGGGGAAGAGCTATGCCACGGTGACCGGCCGGGGCTTCAGTGTGAGGCCGACTCATCTGGGCAAATGGCGCTACCCGGCGTTTTTCCTGGTCCTCCTCATAGCCGCGGGCATTACCTTCATCCCGATGGGACTGCTGCTGGTCGGCACCTTCATGAAGCTGTTCGGGTTTTTCAATATTGCGGAGCCCTGGACGCTGGAGAACTGGCGGGCGGCCTTGAGCGATCCGGTGCTGGTGCGCTCGCTGTGGAACACCATCGCGATCGGCCTCGGCACGGGGGTCGTGGGGGTGCTCTTTTACTCCATGATCGCCTACGTTATCGTCAAGAGCCGCTTCCGTGGCAGGGCGGTCCTGGACTTTCTTTCCTGGCTGCCCTGGTCCATCCCCGGCATCCTGATGGGCGTGGCGCTGCTCTGGACCTTCCTGCAAACGAAGATTTTTCTTCCTATCTACGGCACCATCTACCTCTTGATGATAGCGATGGTGATCAAGAGCATGCCGTTCGGCAGCCAGCTCATCAAGAGCATGCTGCTGCAATTGGGAAACGACCTGGAAGAGGCCTCCAGGATCTGCGGCGGAGGGTGGTTCTACACCTACCGGCGCGTCATTTTTCCTCTGCTTTTTCCCGCCTTGATCACCGTGGCGCTGGTGGGGTTCATCTCCGCGGCGCGCGATATCAGCACGGTCGTGCTGCTCGGGACCGGCAGATCGAGGACTCTGTCTCTGCTGATGCTCGATTTCGCCGCCGGCGCGGAGTTCGAAAAGGCGACCGTCGTGGCGGTCCTCATCGTCGGGCTGGTGGTGGTCGCCGCCCTGATCGCCCGCAGGCTCGGCGGCCAGATCAGCGTAAGAGGATAAGATTCAGTTTTAATTTTCCTCTTGTCAGTTCATTCTCAATCGCTTAAAATCACGGACACTTAGAGAAAAGGGCCGGCGCACGAGCCTTGAATACGGCTTGAGCTGGCCCGGGTTTTACGGACGCGTCAACATGCATCCTCACCGCGTTTAGGTACCTTCAAAAAAGGCCCGCCAGAGGAGGGTAAAACCATGAAATTTTTAGTTGTAACATTAGGGATACTCGGGGCGATTGTGTTTTTACTTGCCGTGTTCGCAAAATTAAATGGCATGCCGATGGTGGAATTCCTCGGCTTCGCGTTCAGTCGAGTAGGAATCGTTCTTGTGGCAAATTTTCTCCTGCTCGCGGCAATCTTTATTCACTTACTGAATCAGAAGTAATCCCGGCTTCACAGCCATGGTAGGCGGCAGGCTACCAGGGCGTTGGTGGATATGGGCTTAGTCGCTTGCAGGCATTAGGTGGATCTAGTGCCTTTTTTGAACTCGAAGACGACCTTGAGCTCACCCACATCCGTCACTGTGATCTCCTTTGTCTGAATCCCTCCTCCCTCGTGCCAGGCCTTTAGCGTATATCTCCCCGGCGGGACATCGGGGATCTCGAAGCGCCCCCGTTCATCGCTCACGGCAAAATAGGGATGGTCGAAGACATGGATGTAGCCGCGCATCCAGGCGTGGGTGTCGCAGTTCACCTGCAGGACGCCTGTCTTATCGATCCTGCGAGTGACCTCCAGGGTGTGGCCGCGGAAGGGCAGGGAGACGTTAAAGACCGTGCGCTTGTCGAGATAAGAGTGGACGATGTGGAGCTTCGCATCGCTGTTCTTGGTGAGGAGCTTTTCTCCCTTGATCATGGCCAGGATACGGGGAACGAAGCGGCAGCCGCTGTTTTCCAGGATATGCTCCTTGCCCGACGGGGCCGGCTTTGGCGGCGCTTTGTCCAGGAAGACGACGGCGTTCTTCAGAGTCCCGGCGGCGCCGACCAGATAAGTTTCGTCGCGGACGAATTCGCCGCAGTAGTCCTGATCCTTGGTGACTTTGATTCTGTTCGACTTTGGCAGGGCCCCGGTGAATTTGACTTCCCCGTGGATGGAGCCCGCCTCAGCGACAGGTCCTGAAGCAAGCAAGGCCGGGATGATCAGGGCTGTTATGAGGAGATACATTCAAGAAAAATGGCCTGATTCGCGGGCGTGCTGGTAGATGCCGTCGTGGAACATCGCCACGTAATCCGCGTTGGTGAGGCAGCAGTACTCAGGGCCCCATCCCGGACGGCTCCACACCAGGCCGTCCTGGAGCATCGTCTGAAAGACGAGCCGGGCCACCTGCCCATGCGCCATCAGACCGTCTTCATGCTCGTGCAGATCCGCTTCCTCGTGCACCTGGAAATAGTGCAGCCGGGCATCCTCGAAGCGGTACTTCTCCAGCAGCGCCCGGCGCCATTTTCGCGACCAATGGCCGAACATCTCCTCGTTCAAGGAGCGCGCCCACCACTCGATCATGGTGCCTTCGTAGACCAGCCCGCGCGCGAACTCGGTCAAGGCGCGGCACTCGGGGAATACCTGGCAGTTGACCATCTCATCAAGGCTGGTTCCGAACACCTCTCCCTGTTTGATGAGCACCTGAATGTGGCCGGGCACGCTTGGGTTCACCAGTTCGTCGCTGATTTTTCCGACGTAAGGAGCGAGGAGCTCGCGGTGACGGGAGAAAAACGCCATATGTCTCTGGTAGATGATCAGGTGAAAATTGTTGATCTCCAGCGGATAGCTGTACCAGTGCTGCCAGAAAAGGCGAATGGTCTTGAGCGGCAGCCGTCCCGCCTCCAGGTCGCGCATGAAACTGCCCTGGAAGATCCTCTCCTCCCAGCGGGCATACATCCTGGCGCAGAGCTTATCCGTGAACGCCCCGGCTTCCTCGGCGCTGAGTTTCTTGCCCCATTCGAGCGTTCCCGGAGTTTTTTCGGCTTTCACTCCGACCTCCGCTTCTATCCCCGGCAGATCAGGGCAGCGCCAGGGCGACTCCGGCTTCGCCAAGTCCTTTTTGCAGATCTTCCTTTTGCTGCCGGCTCATAGGCAGACATTCCCAGCGCGGGAAGCGGCGCACCGGCAGGCCGCGCATGCGCATGATCTCTCCGAAGACGCCTCTTCCGTGCTCCGGCAGATACCGTCCCACAACCTGGCCTATGGCGGCGAGCTGATCGTGGGCCTTGCGCGCCTCCTCCAGCTTGTCTTCTTTCAGGGCGCGAAACATCCTGACGCAGATCTCCGGAAAGGGAGTCGTCGGCGGATGGATCGCGCCGCGCACTCCAAGGGAGTATCCCGAGAAAAGAGAAAGGATGGAGCCCGGGAATATCCCGATCGAGGAGGGAAGCTTGAAGACGTATCCCAGCAGGGCGTCGAAGGGGAGGAAGGAGACTTTAATGCCGGCGAGCGGGGAAGGGGATATAGCCTCCTGGACCTTGAGGACTTTGGGCGGCGTGATATGGACGCGCGTGGTCTCGGTATTATCGTAGATGAACATCGGCACGCCCGGCACGGCCCTGGCGACCTCTTTGTAATGGGCATAAACCTCATGGTCGTTATGCGGGTAATAATAGGGCGGCACCAGCGCCACGGCGTCGACCTCGAGGGCCGCGCCATGTTTTGCCAGCTCGATGGATGAATAGGTGTTGGCCGTTCCCACGTGCAAGACAATTGGCGCCCTGCCGCGCACGCGCCGCGCGATCCTCTCGGCCACCTTCTTTCTCTCCTCGATCTCCATGACCATGCCCTGGCCGTGCGTCCCCAGGGCGAAAAATCCCTGGACGCCGGCCGCGAGATAAAAGTCCACCAGAGCATCGACGCCGTTTTCATCGATGCTGCCGTCCTCTTTGAAAGCGGTGGGCATGGGAATCAGAATGCCTTCGAGAGCAGCCATATCGCACCTCCGAGTTAAGCCTTAACGCGCCTTTCTTATATACCCCCCCTGAGGCTTGTCAAGAAGTGGGGAACCCATCGAACTATAACGGAGCCTGCCTCGGACGTGCTCACCGCCGAAGGCGTCTCTCAAGATCGATGCAATAGCTCCCTCGGGGAACGCGCTCTCGGCTGCGGCCGATGGAGCGGTGCTTTAACCGAACCTT
>Ga0209109_10000797_pt1 | contig 17211 bp, 19 predicted proteins | sample Rifsed10ft2_FD_184004 | JGI IMG/M metagenome (GOLD analysis project Ga0209109, IMG submission 184004) | Soil microbial communities from Rifle, Colorado, USA - sediment 10ft 2 (version 2) | ecosystem: Environmental > Terrestrial > Deep subsurface > Rock core/Sediment | place: Rifle, Colorado... | reverse complement strand
TCGCCGGTTACGGTGAAATTCAGGCCTTGCTCGCCCTCGTGGGACGGTCGGTTACCCTGGAGATTCTGCTCGAGGGGCGCGTTTTCGGCGCCGAAGAGGCGTTTCAGAAAGGTCTCGTCAACCGCGTTGTAGCGGATGACAAGGTCGAGGAAGAGGCCTATGCCACGGCTCAGCGCATCGCCGACGGCGCGCCACTGGTGGCGCGCTGGCACAAAAAATTCATCCGCCGCCTGGCAGATCCGACGCCACTTACCGATCAGGAACGGAACGAAGGCTATGCCTGTTACGACACCGAGGATTTCAAGACCGGATATCAGTCGTTTCTCGCCAAGACCAAACCCGATTTCCGGGGGCGTTAACCCATGACGGAAACCGCTTCGGGACCCCTGGTCGGGTTAAAGGTTGTCGAACTGGCCCACATCATGGCGGGTCCGGTCTGCGGACTGATGCTCGCGGACATGGGCGCGGATGTGATCAAGGTCGAAAAATATCCCGACGGCGACGACTCACGACGCATGGCGCCACCGATGGTGAAAAGCGAGTCGGCGGCGTTCATGATCCTGAATCGCAATAAACGGGGCACCGCGATCAATCTCAAAACCGCGGCCGGCAAAGCGGTGCTGCGCAAGATCCTGCGCACCGCCGACGTGGTGATCGAAAATTTCCGTCCCGGCACGATGGAACGACTGGGATTGGGATTCGATTCCTTGCGGCAAGACAATCCCGGGCTCATATACTGCGATATCACCGGATTCGGCGGCACCGGGCCGTATGCCGATCGCGCCGGATTCGATTTGATCGCCCAGGGAATCAGCGGCGTGATGGGCCTTACCGGCGAAGGGCCGGGTCGGCCGCCGATCAAGGCCGGCGTGCCGCTGGGAGACATCACAGCCGGCATACTCGCCGCCATGGGCATTCTGGCCGCCTACATCCATCGCCTTAAGACCGGGGAAGGTCAACGTGTCGATACCTCCCTGCTCGAAGCCAGCATGGTACACACGGCCTGGCCGTCCGCCATTTATTTCGCGACCGGCGTCTCGCCGGGCCCGCTCGGCAGCGCACATCCGATCAGCGCGCCTTACCAGGCCATCCAGACCGCGGATGGATGGGTCAACATCGGCGCGGCGAACCAGGCGAACTGGCTGCGCCTGACCGAAGTCATCGGCATGCCCGAACTCGCCTCGGATTCCCGCTTCGTTGACAATGCAACGCGCATGAAAAATTTGCCGGCATTGATCGAAATACTCACCAGGGGATTCCGTGAGCGACCGACTTCCGAATGGCTGGAACGGCTGGAAACAGCAGGCGTCCCCGCCGGACCGGTGTTGTCGCTCGGCGAAGCCCTCAATAACCCGCAGGTACAAGCTCGCCGGATGGTAGTGGAAGTGAATCACAGCCGCGTCGGCCGCACCCGGGCGCTGGGAACACCGGTGAAGTTCTCCAAGACGCCCACCCAAATTCGCCGCGCCGCCCCTGTGCTTGGCGAACACACCCGTGAGATCCTTGGTGAATTCGGTTATGGCGAGGCGGAAATCAATCAGCTTGTCACCGACGGTGACATCATCGCCATGTAGGGTTCAATCCGGAGATTGGTCTATGACTTTGCCTGTCCCGTCATATCCTGCTTTTCGAAAATAAGCCTCACTTTGAACATTCAGGGCATGTAGAAATAGGCCACACCTTGTAGCACAAGCCAGGCATAGAGCGCCGCGAGTGCATCGTCGAGCATATTCCCGAAACCGCCCCGAACGCGCCGTTCGATTTGACGGATGGGGAACGGTTTCCAGATATCAAGCGCGCGAAAAAGCACAAAGCCCATCAGCACCCATACCCATCCGCTGGGCGCCATAAACATGGTGATAAGGTACCCCACGATTTCGTCCCACACGATACTCGGGTGGTCATGCGCGCCCAAAGCTTGTTCCGTGATTTGACACAGCCATACACCGACAACAAACATGACGCCGACAATCGCGGCATACAGCGGATAGGGAAAAGGATAAATCAGCAGATAGATGGGTATGGCAACAAGCGTGCCGAAGGTTCCCGGTGCCCAGGGCAGCTTGCCGCTTCCGAAACCGTGTGCCAGAAAAAATCCAACTCGAGTAAGATAACTTTTCATCTCCCGTGACGTCATACTTGCGTCTGTTTTACAGCCGTATGACGCTCCGATCTGCCGTCGTCAAAGAATTGCACCACCTCTGCCACCCGCTGTGTCAACGGCATCGGCGGCAGACTGGAAAGAAAGACACGGCCGTACCCTTTGCTCAACAGACGGGGATCGCAAATCATCAACACGCCACGATCGGATTCATCGCGGATCAAGCGACCGATTCCCTGCTTCAAGGCGATCACCGCCTCGGGCAATTGATACTCCATAAAGGGGCTGCGCCCTGCCGCTTCCATAACCGCCGCGCGCGCCCGCAGCACCGGATCGTCGGGCGCGGCAAACGGCAATTTGTCGATGATGACGCAGGACAACGCCTCGCCACGCACATCCACCCCTTCCCAGAAACTTCCGGTGCCGAGCAGTACTGCATTGCCGGCGGCGCGGAATTGCCGGAGCAATTCCGAACGAGGCGCATCGCCCTGGACCAGCAAGGGATAATCCAACTCCGCGCGTAAACGTGCCGCGGCCAACTTGAGCGCACGGTGACTGGTGAATAAGAAGAACGCCCGGCCGCGGCTGGCGCGCAACACCGGCAATGTGGATTCGATCACACGCTGTGTATATTCCGGTCCGGAGGGATCGGGTAAACCCGGAGGGATAAACAACAAAGTCTGCCTGGCATAATCGAACGGGCTGCCCCAAAAACAGGTTTCCGCTTCCTCCAGGCCCAACTGCGTCTGAAAGTAAGCAAAACTCCGGTTGATCGCTAAAGTGGCGGAAGTAAAGATCCAGGTTTTTTTACCGTCGCCCCGGTACTGTCGGAATGGTACGGCAATATCGAGCGGCGTGAGATATAGCGTGAATCCGCGCGCCGTGGTCTCGAACCAGGCAACAGATTCCGTGTGCGAATTTTCACTGATCATCAGGAGCCGATCCAGCAGCACCGCGGCCCGGCGCGCGCAATTGGCGAGCCCCGGCCCTTTGCCGGCGGCGGCATCAAGCACCGTTGAAAACACCGTCAGTTTTGATTTCAGATCCGTCAGGCCGGCATGTATCGCCTTATCGTTCTCAAGCTTTTCCCAGGCGTCTCGACGCGGCTCGACACCAAAAGCCAGGCGGAAATCGGCAACGGATTTTTCCAGTTGCTGCCCTGAAGATCGCAGCTCGTCGATGCCGCTGTGCTCCTTGATGTCCTCCGTGATCGCATCCCGGCATAGCTGAAACAATTGATGACTTCCCAGGGACAGGCCGAAAAAATTGGATGCCACGTCCGCCAGTTGGTGCGCCTCGTCGAATATCACCGCTTCGACACCGGGTAATAACTGGCCGAATCCTTCCTCACGCAGCGCCAAATCGGCAAAAAACAGATGATGATTCACGACCACCACATCCGCTGCGAGGGCCTCGCGCCGCGCGCGGTTTACAAAACAGGCATCGTAGTGAGGACAATCGCTCCCCAGGCAATTATCCGCGGTGGATGTCACCAGCGGCCAGACCGCGGAATCTTCGGGTATGTCGCTGACTTCGGCGATATCACCCCGTTTTGACCTTCCCGCCCAATGGCGCAGGGTCACGAGATCCGATTGATCCTTTTTCCCGGTAAAACGCGGTTCTGTTTCCAGCCGTTCGAGATGATGCAAACAGAGATAATTGCTGCGTCCTTTCAGCAGGGCCGTGGCGACGGGAACCGCCAGAATGTCACGGATAAAAGGAAGATCGCGGTGATAGAGCTGATCCTGGAGATGTCGTGTGCCGGTCGAAATCAGAATTTTTTTACCGGATAACAATGCCGGGACGAGATACGCAAACGTCTTGCCGGTGCCGGTCCCCGATTCGGCGATGAAAACGGACTGATCCGCCAGGGCCTGCTCGATGCGTGCGGCCATTTCCTGTTGTGCGAGGCGTGGAGAAAATCCCGCAAGCCGCTCGGCGAGCGCCCCGTCTGCGTTGAGAATGTCTTTGCTGGAAACCGGCAATTTAGATAGTCTTCCGCTGCTTTAGCCAGGCCTGCCCCGGTGACGCACCGGTCCGAAGCATACAATAAATCCAGTCATGCCCCTACCAATCGATAGAGCCGGATATATCCGGTCCCTTGCGGTACCACGAAACACTACGCAATTCGATCCGCAAGCTCTGTTATGCAGGAAGAGAATAAGGAACATGATGTTAACCTGGCAAGGTAACCAGGCCAAAATCCGCGCTTCTGGTCCTGGCGGAGAGCCAAGGAATGCCGGTATCAACCAACCTGTCTTGACAATTTTCGGTGGCGAACCGAATATGACGCTGTATTCTCCCATATAAATAACCACCGCTAGGAGATCAGAACATGCGTAAGTTGACATTGTTGTCTCTGGTAGTTGGCCTCACAGTTGCGTTTTCGAGCCACGTCCTCGCCGCTGAGACTCTCAAGATCGGCGCGCCACAGCCGATGACGGGACCCGATGCGCCGTTCGGCGACAAGTTCAAGAAGGCCTATTCGATGGCCGTGGAAGAAATCAACGCCGCCGGTGGCGTGAACGGCAAGAAGATCGAGGTCATTATTGAAGACCACCAAGCGAAGAACGCCCTCGCCGCCACGGTCGCCGAGAAATTGATCACCCAGGCGAAGGTTTTAGTCCTCACCGGTGGACGTGCATCGGGGCAGGCTGTCGAAATCGCCTCGGTTGCACAGCGTCTCAAGACACCATACCTCGTGGACCATCCATCGGCCGACATCATTACCGCCAAAAATTTCGAATGGGTGTTCCGCAATAATCCTACCGGATCGATCTATCCACAGGCGTTCAACAAATTCATCAGCGAGGTTCCGGGCGCGCTGCCGAAATCTGCCGCGGTAATCTACGATAATACGGTATTCGGCAAGACTATCGCCAACTCCATAATGACGTTCCTCAAATCCAAAAAGGTTTCCATCGTTAATGACGAGGCCTACCCGGTGAACACGCTCGACTTCAAGCCGATCGTGACCAAGGTAAAAGCCAACAACCCGGACTACGTACTGATGGTTGCGGTGAGCACGACCGACGCGATATTGCTTACACGCCATGCCAAAGAGATTGGGTTGAAGCCGCGCGCCTTCGTGGGCTACGGCGGTGGCTTCGGCGTGGAGGACCTTGCCAAGCAGCTCGGCGGCCTGAGCGAATACGTGTTTTCCTCGGCAGCCTGGTCCGGCAACCCGAACGATCCCAAGGCCAAGGCGTTTTACAAGAAATTCAACGACAAGTACGGTATCTATCCCAAGGAGCACGAGGTCGAAGGCTATGCCGCCATCTACATCATTGCGGATGCAATGAAACGCGCCAAGCTGACCGGCAAGCTCGAAGCCGATCGCAATGCCATCCGCCAGGCCCTGCTCAAGACCGACATGACCACGGTGTTCGGCAAAGTGAAATTCGGCAACTGGGCCGGCCCGCTCGGCGACCAGTACACCAACCAGAACATCTACTCGCCCGATCACTCGGTGATGGCACAATGGCGCGGTGGCAAGTTGCTTAACGTCTATCCCAAGGCCAACGCCGAAACCGATTACGTTTTTCCCAATCCAACCACTAAATAACACGACAAACCCCCTGTCCCTCGCCAGGGACAGGGGGTAAATTTTTTCACATTCTTGGAAACGTTTTTCCAGAGTCTGGTCAACGGTATCCTGACGGGTACGCTCTACGCCATGATCGGCGTGGGGCTTACCGTTATCTTCGGCGTCATGCGCATTATCAACCTCGCTCATGGCGACATGGTGATGCTCGGCATGTTCGGTGCCTACTGGTCGTACACGCTGTGGAAGATCGACCCGTTCGTTTCCGCGCTACTTTTGGTACCGCTGCTCTTTCTTGCCGGCATGCTGGCGTACCGCTTTCTTCTCAAAGCCATTATTCCCGGGGGCGAGCTTAATACGCTGCTTTACACCGCCGGCCTGTCGTTGCTCATCGCCAATCTCGCCCTGTTTGCCTGGACCGGGGACTACCGCACGCTGAATCTGGCGTATGCGGAGGTACCGTTGCGACCGTTCGGGATCGCCGTGCCGGTGCCGCTGGCGATCGCCTTCGGGCTTGCGGTACTCATTACCGTGGCGCTTTATTTCTTTCTCGCGCGCACCGACACCGGGCGCGCGGTGCGCGCCACCAGCCAGAACGCGGAGGCCGCCGCGCTTATGGGCATCAATGTTGAAAATATCTCCATGATCACTTTCGGGCTGGGCGCGGCGCTGGCCGCGGCCGCCGGCGTGCTGCTGGTGCCGTCGCTCTATCTTTACCCCACCGTCGGCGAGATTCTCATCGTCAAGTGCTTCGTGATCGTGGTGCTCGGCGGTCTCGGCTCGGTGCCTGGCGCGATTGCGGGAGGCATCTTGCTCGGAGTCGTCGAATCGTACGGCGCGGTGTACGTGTCAGTGGCATACAAGGACACCATAGGTTTTATCATTTTTCTGCTGGTACTGCTGTTCCGTCCACAGGGCTTGTTTGGGGCACGGCAGGCATGAAACGCGCGCTCCCCCCGATCAGCGCGGGAATCCTGCTTCTCTGTATCCCGCTCATGGTCTCCAACCAGTTCCTGTTGCACCTCGGAATCATAGTGCTCATGTGGACAGTTCTTGGGGTCTCCTGGAATCTCCTCGGCGGTTACGCCGGGCAGGTGTCGTTCGGGCACGCAAGTTTTTTTGGTGTTGGCGCCTATACCACCATGATCCTGTACCTGAGTTTTGGGCTCGCTCCGTGGTATGGCATGGCCTTGGGTGGCATCATGGGCGCACTGCTTTCCCTGCCGATCGGGTTCATCTGCTTTCGCCTGCGCGGGCCGTACTTTTCACTCGCGACCCTGGCCGTGGCCGAGATCGTGCGCCTTGTGGCGCTCAACTGGGAGCAACTCACCCACGGTCCCATGGGGTTACTGATCACCACGCTGCCAGTCGTGACACTGTTCGGTGAGCCGATCAACTGGGAGCGCAAGGGACCGTTCTTCCTGATTGTCGCGGTGATCGCGCTTAGCGCGATGTTCGCCACCTATCTGCTCGCGCGCGCGCGCCTGGGGAGCTACCTGCTCGCTATTCGTGAGGACGAAGACGCCGCCGAATCCATCGGCATAAACACCACGCGCGCCAAAGTATCGGCGCTGGCCCTTTCCGCCTTCTTTACCGGCCTCGCCGGAGGTTTTTATGGGATGTATTTCCGCTATGTAGATCCTGACGCGGTATTTCCGATATCGCTTTCCATCGAAATGGTATTCATTGCGGTGGTCGGTGGTCTGCGTACCATCGCCGGTCCCGTGGTTGGTGCGGTATTTCTCACCACGATTGCGGAGCTCGTACGCGAACGCTTCGAGGTTGGCCACCTCATATTCTACGGGCTTTTCATGATGCTCGTAATCCGCTACCTGCCGGATGGGATCTGGGGCCGTGTGCTCCGGCTGTTCACGCCACAGCGCTGATATCGCACCATGGCATTGCTCGAGATATCCGGACTTACACGTAATTTTGGCGGCCTGCGCGCCGTGTCGAATTTGTCGTTTACCGTTGCGGCGGGCGAAATCCTCGGGCTCATCGGACCAAACGGTTCGGGCAAAACCACAATATTCAACCTCATCACCGGGTTCCTTTCTCCCACGATGGGAGACATCCGGCTTAATAACGAAAACATCGTGGGGCTGAAGCCTTACGCCGTCACGCGCCGCGGCATCACGCGCACATTTCAGATCGTGAAGCCGTTCCCGCATCTGACGGTGCGCGAAAACGCGGCACTCGCGGCCCTGGTGCGTCTCGGCGACCGCGCGAAGGCTGATGCCGAGGCCGTACGCGCCCTCAAACAGGTGGGGCTCGCCGACAAGCTCGATATTCCGGCTTCGGACCTGACACTCGGCGACCAGAAGCGGATGGAAATAGCGCGCGCCCTCGCCACCGGACCGAAGCTGCTGTTGCTTGACGAACCCTTGGGAGGCCTGAATCCGCGAGAAATGGAAGACGCCTGCGGTCTGATCGAACACATTCACGCAACCGGTATCACTGTTATTCTGGTCGAGCATGTCATGAAGGCGATCATGCGCATCTCGCACCGCGTGGTCGTCATACGCCAAGGTGAAAAAATCGCGGAAGGGCCGCCGGCACAGGTGGTGAGCGATCCCGCCGTAATTTCAGCCTATTTCGGCAAACGGGTGGCGTGACATGCTGCGCGTCGAAAATCTCGAGGTCGCCTACGGGAAGATTCAGGCCCTGTGGGGCGTGAGCTTTGAAGTGGGAGCAGGCGAAATAGTGGCACTGGTCGGCGCTAACGGTGCCGGCAAGACCACCGTCATCAAGACCCTCTCGGCTCTGCTACGCTCCAAAGCCGGCAACATCACGCTCGATGGCCAACGGCTTAATCAGTGCGCGCCCGCGAAAGTGGTGGAACTCGGCGTGATCCAGGTACCGGAAGGTCGCAAATTGTTTCCTCAAATGAGCGTGCGCGACAACCTGATGCTTGGCGGATACTCTGCGGCAGCGCGAGCCCAGCGCCCGCAACGAATTGAGCAGGTATTCGAAATATTTCCACTGTTACGTGAACGCCAGACTCAACTTGCCGGCACGCTGTCGGGAGGCGAACAGCAAATGGTGGCCATCGGCCGCGGCCTTATGGCCGGACCGAAAATCCTGATGCTCGATGAACCGTCGCTGGGTCTCGCGCCAATCCTGGTGGAGGAGATGTTCCGCGTCATCCGTGAGATCAACCGCCGTGGCGTCACCGTGCTGCTGGTGGAACAGAATACCGAGCACGCCCTGGAACTCGCCCATCGCGGCTACGTATTGGAGTCCGGCCGCGTCGCGCTCGCGGGAACCGGCAAGGAACTGCTAGCCAACGAGCGCGTGCGCGAGGCTTATCTTGGCCTGTAACTCGCGAATGTACGACCATACCTTAGCCATGCACGACGATATCGCACGCTGGAACCGGAAATACCGTGAAGGAAATCCCAATCCTGAATTCGAACCCGATTCGATATTAACTAGTCATTCCAATTTACTGGACGGGAAAGGAACTGCCTTGGATCTGGCATGCGGCGTGGGGCACAATGCGATTTACCTTGCCACACGCGGTTATCGTGTCATCGCCGTTGACGGCAGCATTACGGGGCTGCGTTATTGTCGCGAAGCGATCCGCGGGAAAAAACTTCCTATAAGCCTGATTGCCGCGGATCTAGAACATTTTACCCTTCCCAATGCGTATTTCGACTTGGTGCTGGTTGTGCGCTTTCTTTATCGGCCGCTAATTCCTCGGATTAAAAGGTCCATCAAACCCAACGGGCTGGTAATCTACAAGACTTTCAACGTCAATCACCATCAAAATCACCCAGGCTTTAATAAAGAATATCTCCTGAGGCACGGTGAGTTGAAAAAGAGTTTTTCCGATTTTCATCTGCTCGCGACCAACGATTCAGACCTGCTTGCAGATAGCCTTACGTATTTAATCGCACGCAAGCCACCGCCATCGGCATGTTAATGCCTCAGGAACTCCCTCTTTTTCCTCAGGAAAGTCCGAGATAGTCGGTTACGGTGATAACACGGCGGGCTCCATCTTCCCGCTCGAGGATGAGCGCGCCCTGCTCATCCAGTTCCACAAACTTGCCAATGATTGTTTCATTTTTCAGGCGAACTTCCTGTACTTTTCCCAGGCCTTCCATTCGGTGCATGAAGGCTTTGCGGGTCTGCGCAAACCCGGCGTCGGCCCAGCGGTTGATCCCGGAAAGAAAATGGCGGCTGAACCCCTGTAGCACCTCGGCGGCGGATACGCGTTCCATCCCTTGCACCTGGAGGCTGGTGCTGTAGACATCGAGCGCCACGGGGACATGATTCACATTCGCCGTTACTCCGAGTAACAACCATTCCAGATTGCCGGCGTTTTCAGGCCCCGGCACGAATGTAATAACCCCCGTTTCGGCATTATTAAGCAGCACGGCATCAGGCCATCGATAGCGCAGGTCGGTCATGGGTGGCGCCGCTTCGGCGATTGTCAGACCCAGACTGATGGTGGAAACAAGAACGAGTTGCTGGGCAACCGCGAGTGCGCTCTCCGGCCGGAGAATCAGGCAAATATAGAGATTGCCGCGAGGTGAAGGCTGCGGTTGGCCAAACCGGTCCCGGGCCGCGGATTGTTCCTGCGCCCAGACCAACGTTCCCTCGTCCGCACCCGCTTGAACAAGACGCCCGGCCTCCGCCACGACGCTGTCAATGACATCGCACTGGACCAATTCATAAACATGCGGGAGATCCACCGATTCACTCATTTTATTTCCGAAGCACGATTTGATTAGGAAACTGCTTGCAGGCCGTAGTTAATATTAGTCAGTTGTCATCCACCGTCCAAAGCTTCATGGCGGCATGGTCGGATGCGTCCGGAAGACGTACAACCCTGAAGTTTTCAACAATGGATTCATCTTCCACTTTGCGTTCGAGCGTGAGCAGCGTGTGCACAGCGTGTTCACAGAGGCTTGCCGCGAAGCTGGCTTCCTCGCGCGCGGCCTTCAAAGCCGCCGGTCTGTCAGGGGCGCCGGTATTTTGCATAAAGTGAGATGCAAGGCTCTCGATAACAGACTGGTATTCGTCATCACTGATTTCAGCAACCGTCACGAGCGTGGCCCAGCCAAAACTTTCGGTACCCAAAAAGCCGTGTAAAAAGGCCTGCTTTGGCTTTCCCGCCAGCGCACCCGGGTCGACATTCATAAATACAAACGATCCCGGGACCGCCCATTCCCCGGGAACGGCCGTATTCTCGTAGACTTGGCTGTCTGAGTCATCCAGGCGGATAACGCGAGGGAAGCGCATGATTGAAATCGTACACCGTCTTGGAAGTCCCCGCGATACCGACCGTGCGCACTACCCAAAATATCCGACGAGGGGGATTTACTTTTGCAATTAAATTCTGCTTGAATGGCGTTTGGCCGACTGGCGCTGCATGTCCCCTATATTACGACGAAAACGGAGATACTTACCATGAGCCGAGAACCAAAGATCAGCCGCAGAAATTTCGTCAAACTCTGCGCATCGGCGATCGCCACTGTCGGCGCCAACCCGAATTTGCTGGCAAAAACAGACGGCAAGTTTCACCTGTATCAGCGCGCCAGATTGGTTGACTCCGAAGGTCATCCGATCACACCATCCGATTTGAAAATCGGCGAAAATTATCTGTTTCATTACCCTTATATATCAACACCTTGCTTCCTGTTGAATCTGGGACGGCCGACAGAAAAAAATACTCAACTGGAGACCGAGGATGGAAAACGCTATCAATGGCAGGGTGGTGTAGGACCGGAAAATTCCATTGTCGCCTTCTCCGCCATATGCGCGCACAAGATGTCGCATCCGGCCCGTGCCGTGAGCTTCATCAATTATCGCCATGAGTCCGTCAGTTATCGGAACAAGGACAAGAAGCTCAACCACCGGGGACAGGTCATTTACTGTTGTTCCGAGAAAAGCGTCTATGACCCGCTACGAGGCGCGAAAGTTCTGGGTGGGCCGGCGCCCCAGCCGTTGGCCGCTATCGTGCTGGAATACGATAATAACACCAGATCGCTCCACGCTACGGGCATTTACGGTGGTGAGATGTTCGACCAGTTTTTTGAAAAGTTTTCTTTTCGGCTGGCCTTGGAACTTAATAAAACAAACATTCGTAAAAAAATTGACAATAAAACCGCCGTCATTCCGTTGGCTAAGTATTGTGAAACCCAGATACTGTGCTAACGCAATGGCGATGCCGGCTATTTGCGGGAGAATTTTTCAATAAACTCAGCCAGTTCGGGATGGCCTTCCGCCATCGCAACTTTCGCCGGTGTCCGGCCAGCGGAATCCCTGGAAGCAGCATCGGCGCCACGGTTTAGCAGCAAACGCGAAATTTCCTTGAAACCCGAGGCGGCCGCGTAGTGTAACGCCGTCTCTCCCTGGTCATCTTTGGCGTTTATCCGAAGTGCTTTTTGATCTAGCAGAATGCGCACCACCTCCAGTTTCTGGCCGGAGACGGCCCGCATCAACGGGGTCAATCCATAAATATCCGCGACATTGACATCGGAACCGGCGTTGAGCAAACGCTTGACAATCGTTTCATAACCTTTGGCCGATGCGAGCGTTACCGCCGTCCATCCGTTGGCCGCTTTGACATTCACCGCTGCGCCATGGGACAAAAGCAACTCAACCGAATTCGGATCACCCCCCGTGGCGGCGTACATCAATGCCGTCCCACCCCGGACGTTGGTGAAATTGACATCGGCCTTGGCCGCTAGCAGCTTTTGCAGCAGGTCCACATGTCCTGCCCCGGCTGCCAGCATCAAAGCGGTCCTCCCGTCATTCGTCGTCAGATTGACATTGGCGCCCTGAGAGGCGAGGTATTCTATAACCGGGAGATCGCGCGCGATTAAGGCGCGAATCCATTTTTCGTCGGCGCCCGCCCATGCCGCGTTCTGGACAAGCAACATGAGCGCCGCGATACATCGCGCTGTTTTTCTGCTGATCATGAAAAAATATTATTCCTGTCGGTCGGGAATATCACTTAACCAGTCTTGTTGCAGCAATTTGGGTAACAGGGGTGTTGTGCTCGACCCAATGCGTGGTTGCGTGATGCTGCTCATTCTTCCAGAACGGCGCGCGCGTTTTGAGTTCCTCGATCAGGTATCGGCAAGCCTCGAAGGCCGCGGCCCGGTGCGCCGACCACACCGCCACCAGAACGATAGGTTCGCCCGGACGGATTTCGCCTACCCGGTGAATTACCAAGGCATCCAGAATTTCCCACCGCTGCATTGCTTCGTCATGTATCAGTTGCAGATGTTTTTCAGTCATGCCCGGGTAATGTTCCAGTATCATGCCCTGCACGGCGCGATCTTCATTGAAATCACGCATCGTGCCCACGAAACTGATGACCGCGCCGAATTTTCCGCTACGGCCGACCACCTTTTCCTGATAAACGGCCAGCTCCTGGGCCGGGTTAAAACCGCTTGTGCGCAACTCGATTCCCATCTCAACCTCCGGTCACGGGCGGAAAAAATGCCACTTCATCACCGTCTTTTACTTCCTGGGTCAGATCGGCGTATTGCATATTCACGGCCACGAGCATATTCGCCGGAAACGGCTTGTCTCCCGACACGTAAGACCAGACGTCCGCGACGCGATTCATTTTGGCGGTATTGTCGATGGAATCGCCGTCGCGCCCCATTCGCTCACGCAGTGAGGCGAAATATTTTATCTGCAAAGCCATGCGGAATGATTCTCACCCAATCAAGCGCTTATAAGTACCTTAATACTATATATATTTTATTTTATCACACCACAGGCGACCCTCGCACCGCCCCCTCCAAGGGGCTTTGGGTCGTCCGAATAATTGTCTCCGCCGGCGTGAATCATCAGCGACCGTCCCTTCAGGTCCGATACCTTAAGGCGCGGGGCAACCAGCCGTCCCTCGGCCACCCCCTTGTCATTGACTACCAGTGCCGGGAGATCGCCCAAATGCCCTTTGCCCGTAGGGCCGGCATGTTTGCCTGTTTTATCCGGGTCATAATGGCCGCCCGCGGCAAGTCCTGCCGTCATTTTCCCATCTTGCTCCTTCGGTTTGCAGCTCGGGTTTTCATGGAAATGAAATCCATGTTCACCCGGTTGGAGACCTTTAAGCTTGGGGATCAATACCAGACCTTCCTTATGGTCCGCAATACGAACTGTTCCAATAGACTTGCCTATCCCTTTTGAGTCGATGCTGTGTATCGTCACGGTTACTTGTGCCGCAAAAGACAGTGATGTGAAAATGCAAAACACGAATGCTACCAACAAAGCATGTAAACCATACATGGCGCAATCTCCTTATTCAGGTGTAATCTAGAAATTGAAAAGCAAAAGGGCCCGGTGTGCCGTAGCGCGCCCGAGCCCTTCGCGGTGAACTAAAATATCGCGGTTATTAGCTGGATGAGCCTCGAGGCGATGCGGCGCCGCGCCCGACTTTGGACGCGCCTTCAGTTTCTGCTTTCCCACGAACTTCCTCATACCAGAGGTCATGGTGCTGTTTCGCCCATTCCACGCTTACTTTTCCGGTAGCCATGGCTGCGACGGCGCCCTCGGTTCCGATCGTGCCGATATAAATATGACCGAACGCGACCGATACCCAGATTACGGCGAGGACGGCATGGATCAGATTAGACAATTGCATTGTCTCGCGCGTCTGCCCGAAATTCGGAAAATCCAGGATTAATCCGGTAATGCATACCCCCAAACCAACCGTGGCAATGATCCAAAACCAGATTTTTTCACCGCCGTTCATCCGCCCGGCATGCGGATGCGATCCACGGCCGATCATGCCACCACCCTTCTTGAGCCAATCCCAATCTGTTTTATTGGGGATATTGTGTTTGATCCAAGAGATGAGCTCCAGCGCGATGCCCACGACAAAGAACGGGCCGAGATAGTTGTGCAGGGCGATGGCAAAATCCGCATAGACCGAAAATCCTTTGAGCCCGAACACGGGAATTAAAACTGCCCGCCCGAACAGGAGGCTTACGCCCGATATGGTGAGGATGATGAATAGAGTCGCCGTGTACCAGTGCAAGACTCGTTCCTGCAGGCTCCATCGTTCCACCGTCCGCCCCGATGGTCGTTGCTCCAACTTGATTCTGCCGCGAACGATGAAAAAGATGCCAATAATGAGTAAAGCAACGGCCAACCACCAAGTCGAATAATAAGATACCGGTCCGTTGCGCAGGTTGCGCCAGTTCTCGCCGCCGTTCTGAATCAACACCTCGGTCGTATACGGTCCGGAGGCAGAGGTGTAACCCTGATTTCCTTCGCGCACGACGCGCCAGAAATTGGCCCGCGGGTTGGTCTCCTGCTTGGCGGCGGCCTGGACTGTTTGCGGAGACATGTAGGCATAGAGGTAGCCGAACAGAGGCAGCGCCATTACTCCCACTAGAATGACGAGAAAACTTTTTATCATGATGCTTTTGTGTCGTGCCGACTTACTGTCGGGGAGATTTTTCCGGAGCAATTGTCCCATAGCCACTGACCTCCTGTTTCACACTTATAGTTAAGCGATTAGTCTTCGTTTCCGCACATTCCGCCAAACAGACTGTACGGCCTTCGCTATCACCACTCCTCATCCAGCACTGGGGTTCGGGCGCGTTACTTTTATAGTCTGTTCCCGATTTATTTTTGATATCGGAAGGCGCTGTCAAATCTTTTATTATATCTTCGTTTACTACCGGTCCTTTTGCCCCAATTCGAATCGCTCTCGTAGCGCCGCCTGCTGTTCGGCACTGCGCTGCTTTTCAAGAAGCGGATCTGTGGAGCCCTTATATACCCCCGGTTTGTATAGCTTCACATTAGGCGATTCGGAACAACCTGCAAGACCGATAGCGACAGCGGCCGCAATGGCGAAATATATAGTTTTTCCGTGCATGTCCTGTTCCTTAAATAAATCCGATTTGCCTAGCTTTGAAAAAAAAGGGAAGGAGTTGAGCCTCCTTCCCTGGTGCTTTGTCAGCCTTTGTAAGCCACTTCCCAGCCCCAAGTCTGGGGCCGGCCGCCGCGCTTCAAGATACGCTGGCGATAGATATCGGCCACCACGTCGCCGTCACCGGCAATGAGCGCCTTGGTGGCGCACATCTCGGCGCAAGCCGGGAGTTTGCCCTGAGCGATGCGGTTGCTCCCATACTTTTCATACTCGGCGTCGGAGTTGTCCGCCGGCGGGCCGCCGGCGCAGAAGGTGCATTTATCCATCTTGCCGCGGACACCAAACGCCGACTTTTGCGGATATTGCGGGGCGCCGAACGGGCAGGCGTAAAAGCAATATCCGCAACCGATGCAAATGTCCTTGTCGTGCAAGACGATTCCATCGTCGGTGGTGTAGAAGCAATCCACCGGACAGACCGCCGCACAGGGCGCATCCGTACAGTGCATGCACGCCACCGAAATCGATTTCTCTCCGGGGACACCGTCATTTAGCGTTATCACGCGACGGCGGTTTACGCCCCAAGGGACTTCGTTCTCGTTCTTGCAGGCTGTCACACATCCGTTGCACTCAATGCAGCGTTCAGCATCGCAAAGGAATTTCATTCGTGCCATGGTGGTTGTCTCCTAGTTAGCTCAAGCGGCCTTGATCTGGCACAGCGTGGTCTTGGTTTCTTGCATCTGGGTGACGGAGTCATATCCATAAGTCGTGGCGGTGTTGCAGGCCTCGCCGCGAACATACGGTGCCGTCCCTTCGGGATACTTGTCGATCAGGTCCTTGCCCTGGAACCAGCCACCGAAGTGGAATGGCGTCCAGACCACGCCGCGTCCGACCCGTTCTGTAACCATGGCCATTATCTTGATGCGGCCACCTTCGGGCCCTTCCAGCCAGACTGTCTGGCCGTTGCGGATACCGCGGTCGTTGGCATCCGCCGGATTGATTTCCACGAACATGTTCTGTTGCAGTTCCGCAAGCCAGGCGTTGGATCGCGTTTCCTCCCCGCCACCCTCGAATTCCGTCAGGCGGCCACTGGTAAATACCAGAGGATACTTCTTGGAATAATCCTTGGCCTGTACCGAGGCATAGCGCGTGGGCAGTCTCCAGAACGACTTGCGATCCGCGTGGGTCGGATAGTTCTGGACCAAGTCGTACCGTGGCGTATAGAGCGGTTCACGGTGTTTGGGTACGGGATCCGGCCACTGCCAAACGATGACACGGGCCTTGGCATTGCCGAACGGCGCGCAGCCGTGCTTGATGACCACCCGTTGGATGCCGCCGGAAAGATCGGTTTTCCAGTTGACGGTTTCAGGTTTATCTTTTCCGATTCCCTTGATCACCGCCAATTCCTTTGCGGTCAAGTCCTTGTCCCATCCCAGTTTTTGCAGGATGCCGAAAGTAAACTCGGGATAACCGTCCTTGAGCTCCGATCCTTTGCTGTATACACCGTCCGCCAGCAAACTGACGCCGTCGCGTTCCACGCCGAAATTGGCGCGGAATGTCAAACCGCCTTTCGCGACCGGTTTGCTGGGTTCGTACAGGAGCGGCGTGCCCGGGTGTTTCATCTCGGGAGTTCCCCAGCACGGCCACGGGAGTCCGTAGTACTCGCCGTTGCAGGGGCCGCCTTTTGCTATTAGCGACGTGGTATCGAAAGTGTGCTTATTTTCCAGA
>Ga0209109_10000796_pt1 | contig 17215 bp, 15 predicted proteins | sample Rifsed10ft2_FD_184004 | JGI IMG/M metagenome (GOLD analysis project Ga0209109, IMG submission 184004) | Soil microbial communities from Rifle, Colorado, USA - sediment 10ft 2 (version 2) | ecosystem: Environmental > Terrestrial > Deep subsurface > Rock core/Sediment | place: Rifle, Colorado... | reverse complement strand
TCGATCGACGAGTTCGTGATCCCCTTTTTCACCGTCGGGCCCCAGAGCACGCTCCCGACGTACATCTACACGCAGATCAAGTTCGGGGTGACGCCGGAGGTCAACGCCGTGGCCACGGTGCTGCTGCTGGGGACCGTGCTGTTGCTCGGGCTGGCCTGGGCGGCAGCCGGGCAGGCACGCCGCCTTTCGCGGATCTTCGGTCGACGCAGGCCAGGTGGAGGTAAGTGATGCGCGCAGCGGTCTTCCAGGGCAACGGGCGGCTGGCCATCGAGGATCGGCCGGAGCCGGTCATCACGGCCCCCGACGACGTGATCATCGCTGTCGAGGCGTGCGGCATCTGCGGCACGGACGTGCAGATCCTCAACGTCCCGCCGGGCCACCCGGCCACGCCTGGGACGATCATGGGCCACGAATTCATCGGCCACGTGACGGCGGTCGGCAGCGCGGTCAGCGACCTCCGCGTGGGCCAGCGCGTGACCGTGGACGCCGACCCGAAATGCGGCGCCTGCACATCGTGCCGCGCCGGCCGGCCCGCCAACTGCCTCAACCTCTCGGCGCTGGGCATCTTCCGCGACGGCGCCCTCGCCTCGCACGTGAAGGCGCCTGCCGGTGCCGTCTACCCGCTCAGCGAGAAGCCGCCCCGCGAGATCGCGGCGCTCATCGAGCCGCTGGCCTGCGTGGTCAACGGCACGAACCGGGCCGCGGCCCGACCCGGCGAGTCGGTCGTCGTCTTCGGCGCCGGGCCCATCGGCTGCCTCTTCACGGCCGTGCTGAAAGCTGCCGGCGCGACGCCCATCGTCGTCGTCGAGCCGAACGCCACGCGCGCGGCCGTGGCCCGCGCCGTGGGCGCCGACGTCACGGTGACCCCCGACGAGCTGGCCGTGCGTCGCGCCGAGCTACTCCCTGAAGGCGCCGACATCGTCGTCGACGCGGTGGGCAGCCTGCTGCCGGCCTGCATCGAGACGGCCGGCATGGGCGGCCGGATCATCCTCTTCGGCATGAACAGCAACGCCCGGCCACCGGTCCACCAGGTGGAGATCACCGAGAAGGGGCTGACCGTCCACGGCACCTACATCACCAACTTCACCTTCCCGGCGGCCATCCGGCTCATCGAGAGTGGCGTGTTGGACCTTGCGCCGATCGTCAGTGAGGTGCTGCCATTGGAGCGCACGGCGGAGGGCATCGAGCACCTCCGCACGGGCCAGGCCACGAAGGTCGTCATCACCCCCTAGCGCCCCGGAAACGGAGGTCTCCCGTGAACTCGACGGCCCTGCCCGTCGCCAGCGCCCCCGTCAGCTTCGGCGTGGACGAGATCATCGCCGACGACGCCTGGATGCCCGGGCCCGACGAGATGCTCGACTGGATGGTCGAGATCGGCTACGAAGGCACGGAGCTGGGCCCGCCCGGCTTCCTCGGCGACGCCGAACAGGTCCGCGCGCGGCTCACCTCGCGTGGCCTGCAGCTGGTGGGCGCCTTCCTGCCCCAGCGCTTCAGTCGCGACGAGAAGGCCGACGAGGATCGAGCGTGGCTGCGGCGCAGCCTGCGCCTCATCCGCGAGGGCGCCCCGGAGGGTTCGCGGCCCTTCGCCGTGCTGTGCGACGGGATCGACGAGCCCGTGCGCCACGCCTTCTCCGGTCGCATCCCCGAGCATCCCGAGGCCTGGCTGCCCACCGATCGCTTCGAGACGCTCATGGCCAACCTTCACCGGGCGGCGGAAGTCTGCCGGACGGAGGGCTTCGAGGTGGTGATCCATCCCCACGCCGGGACCTACGTCGAGAGCGCCGACGAGATCGCACGGGTGATGGACCGGCTGGATCCCGCGCTCCTCGGACTCTGCCTCGACACCGGCCACTTCCGCTTCGGGGGTGCGGACCCGGTGCAGGCGGTCCACGACTACCGGGACCTCATCCGCCATGTGCACATCAAGGACTGCAAGAGCGCGGTGATGGACGACGTGAAGCGCGAGGGCAAGGGTCTCGAGGCGGCGCTGGCGCGGGGGGTCTTCACGGAGCTGGGCGACGGCGATTCGGGCATCGCGGAAGTGATCGAGGCACTGCGGACGATCGACTACCGGGGCTGGCTGGTCGTCGAGCAGGACCAGTCCCTGCGCGACACCGACACGCGCGCCTCGGTCGTGGCCGCGCAGCGACGCAACCGCGAGTACCTGCGCCGGTTCGGGATCTGAGGCAGAGCCTGCGATGACCAGCGACCTCCTGCGCCACCCCGGGCCGCCAGGTCCGGACGGCGCCACCATCCGCCTCGAGCCGGCCGATGCCGGATGGTCGTACATCGGCTTCGCCACGCACCGGCTGGCCGCGGGCGACGTCGTGCGCCGCCCCGGCGACGAGCGCGAGGTCGGCCTGATCGTGCTCGAGGGGGCGTGCCGGGTGCGCGCCGGGGACCGCGTCTTCGCGCAGGTCGGCAGCCGTGACGGCGTCTTCGACGGCCCGCCCGCTCCGGTCGTGCTCGTCGAGCCCGGCGCGGACCTGGAGCTGGAGGCGCTGCGGCCCACCACGGTCGCCGTCGCGGCCGCGCCGGCCGGCGACGTGCGCGTGACGCGGCTCGTGGAGCCGGCCGAGATGCGCGTCGAGCAGCGCGGCCGAGGCAACACCGCGCGCCGCATCCACCACCTGCTGCCGCCCGACGCCGAGGCCGGCCGACTCATCCTCGTGGAGGTCTTTACGCCGGGCGGGAACTGGTCGAGCTACCCGCCGCACAAGCACGACACCGAAGACCAGCCGCGCGAGAGCTACCTCGAGGAGCTCTACTACTACCGCTTCGCACGGCCGGAGGGATTCGCCTTCCAGCGCATCTACACCGCCGACCGCTCGCTCGACGAGGCCCTCACGCCGATGGACGGCGACGTCGTGCTCGTGCCAAAGGGTTACCACCCCGTGGGCATGCCGGCGGGGTACGATGGCTACTACCTGAACGTGATGGCGGGCCCCACGCGGCTCTGGCACTTCACGATGGACCCGGACCACGCCTGGCTGATGGACTGGGATCCGTCGAAGCCGCGCTGAGCGAGCCGAGGAAGAGCAGATGGCCACGGACACCACGGACACCACGACCACCACCGACATGAGCCCCCTGCTGCGGATGGTCAGCACGACCGCCAGCGACTACTGGAACGACTCCTGCGCCGTCGCCGAGCTCGAGTACGCCGTCGCCAACGGCGCCGTCGGGGCCACCTCCAACCCGAGCATCGTGGGCGAGGTGATGAAGAAGGAGTGGGAGATCTGGCAGCCGCGCGTGCTCGCCATCCGCGACGAGCACCCCACCTGGACCGACGTCGAGATCACCTGGCGCACGATCGAGGAGATGGCCGCCCGGGGGGCGAAGGTGCTCGAGCCGATCTGGCTGCGCGAGGCCGGGCGCAAGGGCCGTCTCTCGATCCAGACCAACCCGACCTTCTTCCGCGACCCGCAGAGGATGCTCGAGCAGGGCCGGTACTTCCACACGCTGGCCCCCAACATGCAGGTGAAGTTCCCGGCCACGAGCGCCGGCCTGCGGGCGCTCGAGGAAGCGACGTACCACGGCGTGAGCATCAACGCCACGGTCAACTTCACCCTGCCCCAGGCGCTCGCGGTCGGCGAGGCGGTCGAGCGCGCGCTGCGGCGCCGTGAAGCGGAAGGGCTGGACGTGGCGCACATGTCGCCGGTGTGCACGCTGATGATCGGACGGCTGGACGACTGGATGAAGGCGATCTGCGAGCGCGATGACATCATCGTCGACCCGGCCGCGCCGAACTGGGCGGGCATCGCGGTCCTCAAGAAGGCCTATCGCATCTTCCACGAGCGCGGCTATCGCGCCCGCCTGCTCGCCGCCGCCTACCGCCACCACCTGCACTGGTCCGAGCTGATCGGCGGCGACATCGTGATGACCATGCCCTTCCAGTGGCAGAAGCGATTCAACGCCTCGGCCGTCGAGGTGCGGCCGCGCTTCGACGATCCCGTCGAGCCGCGCTACGTCGAGGAGCTGTATGCGCGCATCCCCGACTTCCGGCGCGCCTACGACGAGGACGGCCTCACGGCCGCCGAGTTCGACACGTACGGCGCCACGGTGCGCACGCTGCGCAACTTCATCGCCGCCTACTGGGACCTCGTCAAGACCATCGACGAGATCCTGCTGCCGAATCCCGACCTGCGCCGCTGACGCGGGTCGGTCAGATCGGCACGTCGCCGAGCCATGCCACCTCGACGGCGGCCTTTGGCGCGGCGTCGCGCTGTCGCTGATCGGCGGTCACGAGCGTAGCGCCGGACTCCCGGGCGGCGGCGAGGTATCCCGCGTCGTAGATGCTCACCCCGAGCCGAAGGGCGAGGGCGGTCGAAACGCCCTCGAGCCGCCAGGGGGCCAGGAGATCGATGCCGAAGTCCCTCAGGGCCCGGACTGCGCCTTCGATCCTGGTCTCGTCGAGCCGCCCCCGGCGCGATGCTCGGATGAGGGCCTGCGCAAACTCCCAGGGCAGACTGGAGGGGGCGATCGCCCGAAGCCGGTCGGCCGTGATCGCCTGGCGGATGGCCAGGGCCCGATCGACGTCGTCCTCGTCGCCGAGGAACCACTTCACGACGACGCTGGCGTCAGGGACGATCAGGCCCGACGATCCGATCGACCCGCCCATCCCAGTCCTCCCTCGCGGCCCGGACGAGGGCCTCGGACGTGTCGGCCGCGCTGGACGGCGGCCTGCTGCTGGCCCGGATCTCGTCCATGAGCCGGGCCGCTCGTGCGCGGCGCTCCCTGAGTCGGTCGGGGCCGCTCAGCCACCTGACCACGGCATCGACGTCGGGGTCCCGCCCCACGTCCACGGCAGGGCCTTCGCCTTCCGCTGAGCCGTAGGGCGAGGCGACCTCCCGGACGGCGCGCTCGGGGATGCGGATGCGACCACCCACCTTGAAGCCGGCCAGCCGGCCGTCCTTCAACCAGCGCCGGATCGTCCGCTCGGTGACCCCCAGGGCCCGGGCCGCCTCCGCGACGTCGAGGTCTGTCATGACACGATGATATGAGATATGACGCACGATGTCCAAGGCCGTGCCCGTCGGGTCAGGCGCCGTTCCTGAAGGGGTAGACGACCCAGCGGTCGGTGGTCACTCCCGCGACTGGTACAATCGCCCTCCAGCCGACCGATCCCGGGCCAGTGTCCCAGAACCGGCGACCCGGTCGATCGGGGGATGATGTGATGGAGCAGCCCGTGCTGCCGAACCTCGACCCGATCCCTGCTCGAGGTTCGGGCGCTGTCGAGGGCAGCCTCCTGCAAGCGGCGTTCCTGTCGACGTACGTGCCGCGGCGGTGCGGCATCGCCACGTTCACCCGGGACCTCATCGCGGGCATCCGGGCCTCGCTCGACGGCGACGGCCGCGAGCGGCTCGTCCCGCATGTGGCCGCGATGCACCTCGACGACGTGGAGCTCGCCTATCCGTCGGAGGTCCGCCTGGTCCTGCCGGCCGCGGACCGGGCCGCGTACCTGCACGCGGCCCGGACGCTCAGCCAGAGCGCGTCGGTGGTCTCGATCCAGCACGAGTACGGCATCTACGGAGGACCCGACGGAGACCACCTGCTGCACCTGCTCGACGGGCTGCGCGTGCCTGCCGTGACCACGTTCCACACGACACTGAGGCAGCCGACGGCCGGCCAGCGGCGCGTCGCGATCGAGCTCGCGCGCCACTCGAGCAGCATCGTCGTGATGGCCGAACGGGCGCGCGAGATCCTGGCCGAGTCGTACGGCATCCCCGGCGACCTCGTCGAGGTCATCCCGCACGGCGTGCCCGACATGCCCTTCATGGATCCCGAGCCCCTCAAGCACCGCTTCGGCCTGGCAGGCCGCGACGTCATCCTCGGCTTCGGGCTGCTGAGCCCGAACAAGCGCTACGAACTCGTCATCGAGGCCCTTCCGGCCCTGGTCCACGCCGTCCCGGAAACCCTCTTCGTCATCGTCGGCGAGACCCATCCGGAGGTCCGGCGACGGTACGGAGAGAGCTACCGGGCGTTCCTGGTCGATCGGGTCGAGCGGCTCGGCCTCAGGAACCACGTCCTGTTCGTCGATCGCTACGTGGACCAGGCGGAGCTGTGCGACTGGCTGCTCGCCTGCGACATCTTCGTGACGCCCTACGGCTCGGCCCAGCAGATCGTCTCGGGCACGCTGGCCTACGCGCTCGCCGCCGGCAAGGCCATCGTCTCGACGCCCTACGAGTACGCCATCGAGCTGCTGGCCGACGGTCGCGGAGTCCTGACGCCGTTCGACGACGTGGAGGCGCTGGGCGACCGCCTGCTCCGCCTCCTCGCCGACGTGACGCTCCGCGACAGGATGCGCCGGCACGCCTGGGAGCACGGCCGGTCGATGATCTGGCGCGAGGTCGGCGCTCGGCACCTGGCCCTGCTCGAGGAGGCGGCGGCGAAGCGGCCCCGAAGGCCCTCCCGTCGCCACGCCATGCCCGTGGCGGCGCCCATCACGCGACGGCCCGCAGTGCCCGTGATGGTCAGTCACCCGGCGCGCGGCGCGCGGAACCACCTCGATCGCCTGAGTGACGGCGTGGGCATCGCGCAGCACGCCGTGGGCGTCGTGCCGGACCTCCGGCACGGCTACTGCACCGACGACGTCGCCCGCGCCCTCGTCGTCGACCTCCTCCACGCAGAGCACGACGACGGGCCGGACATCGCCGCGTCGATCCGCCGTCAGCTCACCTTCCTGGGCGAGGCCTTCGAGCCCGTGAGCGGACGGTTCCGCAACCTTCGCGCGGCGGACGGGCGCTGGCTCGAGGACCTGGGCTCGCAGGATTCACATGGTCGAGGCGTGCAGGCCCTTGGCGAGGCGATCGGACGTGCCCACGACGTCATCGCTCGCCGGCTGGCCCGGGAGCTCTTCGACGCGGCGCTGCCGGCCGCGCTCGAGCTGGACGACCTCCGTCCGTGGGCGTACGTCGCCCTCGGCTGCGACGCGGCGCTGGCGGCGGAGCCCCGCCACCCGGGCCGCCGGCGCACGCTCGCGGAACTCGGCGGCCGTCTCGCCGACGCCTTCGGGGAGGCGGCGGCGGCCGACCCGATCTGGCCGTGGCCGGCACCGATCGTGACCTACGACAACGGGGCGGCGCCGCAGGCCCTCATCGTGGCCGGGCGCCGGCTCGGACGCCGCGACTGGGTGCAGCGGGGCGCCGCGATCCTAAGCTGGCTGGCAGCCGCGCAGCGAAGCCCGCAGGGGCACCTGCGGCCGATCGGAAACCGGGGCTGGTGGCGACGCGGTGGCCAGCCGGCGCGATTCGACCAGCAGCCGATCGAGGCGCTCTCCATCCTCGAGGCGGCCCTGGCCGCCGAAGAGGCCACGGGCGGCCGCGACTTCGGCGAGCTGGCGGAAGCGGCCTATGGCTGGTTCCTCGGGGCCAACGACCTGGGCCTCCCGGTCGCCGACCCGGACGACGGCGCCTGCCATGACGGGCTGGGGCCGGACGGTCTCAACGCGAACCGGGGCGCCGAATCCACCCTCGCCTGGCTGCTCGCCGTGGAGCGGATGCGCGACCGCCGGGCGGCCACGGAGCTCAGTCCTGGTCCGAGTGGCGCCGGCGTTGCGGGGGCGGGCACGACTTCACGTACGCCAGCACGTCGCTGAGCCGGGCCGTGGCGACGGCCACCGAGGTGTCGGCGGCGCCGTAGTAGACGCGGAGCGTGTCGGTCCCCTCGTCGTGCACCCAACCGCAGGGGAAGACGATGTCGGCGACGTCGCCGGCCCGCTCATAGGGCGCCTCGGGACCCAGCACCCAGTCGTCGCTGCGGTTGAGGACGACATTCGGCTCCTCGAGGTCGAGGAGCGCCAGCCCGGAGCGGTACAGCGAGCCGGACGCCGTGGTGCGGACGCCGTGGTACATGATCAGCCAGCCATCCGGGGTCTCCAGCGGCGGCGGCCCGAGCCCGATCTTGCGGGCATCCCACCAGCCCCCTTCGCGCGCCTCCAGGAGCAGGTGCTGGTCGCCCCAGTAGCGTAGATCCGGTGAGGCCGACGTCCAGATGTGGGCGCCGCCGACGAGCGGCGTCGGCCGGTGCACGAGGAGCCACCGGCCGTCGAAGCGACGCGGGAAGAGGGCGGCATCCTTGTCCTCGGGCGGCATCACCGGCCCGAGGCGGGTGAAGGTCCGGAAGTCGGTCGTCGTCGCGAGCGAGACGAGCGGCCCGCGCCGGCTGAAGGCCGTGTAGGCGATGACCCAGTGGCCCTCCTCCGGCAGCCAGGTGAGCCGGGGGTCCTCGAGCCCCCAGACCTCCTCGGGGTGGCGCTCGGGCGCCGCCCGGAGGCCGGGCTCCGGATCACAGGTCCAGCCCGTCAGGCCGTCGCGGCTGCGCGCGACCGTCAGGTGGGAGAGGCCTCGTCGGTCCTCGACACGCATGAGGAGGATCGTCTCGCCATCCACGAGCGCCGCCCCCGGGTTGAAGACGCTGTTGGCCCGGTACGGGAGATCGTCGACAGTGACGATCGGGTTCGCCGGGAACCGGCTGAACAGCTCCACGCTGGCGACCATCCATCAGCCTCCGTTGGTGTGATCTTGTCGCCCCGTGGAGCCGCCTGAATCGGCGACCTCGATCAGGCGCCGTTCTTGAAGGGGTAGACGACCCAGCGGTCGGTCGCCACCACGTGGTGGTCCGGCTCGCCGGGCACACTCGAGTGCGCCGGCTTGTAGTGCAGGACGGCGGTGGTCGGCAGGCCGCCCGCCTGGCGGACGCGCTCCGTGACGGCGTGGATGGTCGTGCCGCTGTCCCACACCTCGTCCACGATCAGCACCCGCTGGCCGCGCAGCAGCGGGTCGGCGGGGAACTGCAGGAAGGTCGGCGAGGGGCCGGGCCGGCCGTGCTCGTCGTAGTACTCGACGGCGGCCACGAGGATGTTCCGGATGCCCAGCTGGTAGGCGAGCATGCCGCCCGGCACGAGCCCGCCGCGGGTGATGACGAGCAGCACGTCGTACTCGCCTCGGACCTGCTCGGCGAGGTCCGCGACCATCGCCGCGAGGTCCTCCCAGGAGACGTGGTCCTTCTCGGTCGCAGGCACGGCGACAGAGTAGCGCCACGACTCGGCCTCGACAGGCCGCACCGGGCCTGCACCGTCCTCGGTGCCTGGTCTGGGCGGCAGTCAGGGCTCGCGGAAGAGCAGGTCGTGCTCCCGGACGTGATCGTCCACCTTCAGTGCGACGTCATCGCCGGGTCCGGCCCGCTCGACATGGCGGTGATCCACCTCCATCGACACGACCGTCTGCACGAGATCGGTCGTGTGGCCGCGGATGTGGATGCGCTGGCCGACTCCGAGCGGCTCATGGAGCGCGACGGCCGCCACCGAGAGATGGGTGAAGTAGTGCGTGACCGTGCCGACCGCGTCGGCCGCGTCGTGGTGCTCGCTCATGGCAAACCTCCGTGACGGCCACGCTACACCCGACGTCCAGCCGCAGCGAGGGCCGACGGTCACTCGACGCTGCGGGGTCCGACTACGCGGTGCTACCGTCCACCCGATGCCGCCGCCCGTCGAGCCCACCAGCCGACCCGCGCTCGACGCCGCCGTCACGAATCTGAGGACGCGCCGGAGCGCCTGGGTGGCGACAGCGCCGTCGGCACGGATCCGACTGCTCGACGAGCTCATGCGCGATGTCGCCGCCGTCGCCGACCGCTGGGTCGCTGCCTGCGTGGAGGCGGAGGGCCTCGATCCGGCCGAACCTTCGTCGGCTGAAGAGGCGATCGTCGGGCCGTACTTCGTGCTCCGCTACCTCCGCCTCCTGCGCGCGTCGCTGCGCGGCATCGAACGCGCCGGGACGCCGCGCATCCCCGGCCCCGTGACCACCCGCCCCGACGGTCGCGTCGTCGCGCGCGTCTTCCCGGCCGACCGCTGGGACCGGCTCATGTACCTCGGCGTCAGCGGCGACGTCCGGATGGCGCCCGGGGTCAGCGCGGCCGAGCTGCCCTCGACCCAGGCGGTCGCCTACCGCCGGCCCGACGCCGGCGCCGTCTGCCTCGTCCTCGGCGGCGGGAACGTGTCGTCGATCGGCCCGCTCGACGCGCTGGGCAAGCTCTTCGTGGAGAACCGCGTCGTGATCCTCAAGACGCACCCGGTCAACGCCTACCTCGGGCCGCTCCTCGAGGCCGGCCTCGCGGCGCTCATCCGCGAGGGCTTCCTGCGCATCGTGCACGGCGGCGCGGTCGAGGGCGGCTACCTCTGCCATCAGCCCGACGTCGAGGAGCTGCACATCACCGGCTCCGACCGAACGTACGAGGCGATCGTCTACGGCGCCGGCCCGGAGGGCCACGAGCGCAAGCTCCGCGACGAGCCCCTGCTCCACAAGCCCTTCAGCGCCGAGCTGGGAAACATCACCCCGGTGATCGTCGTGCCGGGGCCGTGGAGCGCCGCCGACGTCGCGTACCAAGCGGACAACGTGGCCACGATGGTCTCCAACAACGCGGGGTTCAACTGCACGACATCGCGCGTCATCGTGACCCCCGCCGGCTGGTCCGGGCGAAAGCGCTTCCTTGACGCCGTGGGCGCACGGCTCGCCGCCACGTCCACGCGCCACCCCTACTACCCCGGCGCCTTCGCCCGCTTCGAGGCGTTCACCGCCGCGCACCCCGAGGCCCGGCTCTTCGGCTCGCGCGACGGCGATCGGCTTCCCTGGGCGCTCATCCGCGGCCTCGATCCGGCCGCACGCGACGAGATCTGCTACACGACCGAGGCCTTCTGCGGCATCTCCGGCGAGACGACGATCGAGGCGGACAACGTCGCGGAGTACCTGGACCGGGCCGTGGAGTTCGCCAACGAGCGGCTGTGGGGGACACTGAATGCGACGCTCATCGTCCACCCGGCCTCGCTGCGCGACCCGGGCACGGCCGCGGCCATCGAGCGGGCCATCGCGAACCTGCGCTACGGGACCGTCGCGCTCAACCACTGGTCGGCGCTGGGATTCGGGCTCGGCGTCACGCCGTGGGGCGCCTTCCCGGGCCACCCCCGACACGACATCGGGTCGGGGACCGGCTTCGTCCACGATGCGCTGATGTTCTCGCGGGCCGAGAAGACCGTGCTGCGGGCACCCTTCCGGGCGTGGCCCAAGCCGGTCTGGTTCGGGAGCCACCGCACGGCGCACCGTCTGGCCGCCCGGCTCGTCCGCTTCGAGGCGGACCCCGGCCTGCGGCACCTGCCGGGGATCTTCGCCCTCGCGCTGCGCGGCTGATCGGCTACGACTTCCAGGTCGCCCGCGTAGAACTGGACATGCTCATGCTCCTCGGCCCGGACCTGCCGGAGACACGCGCGGCGGCGGACGAGGCTCGGGCGGTCTTCGAGCGCGTGGCCGCGCGGCCGTACCTCGAGCGCCTCGATGCCACGATCGACGCCGCACGGACCGCCGGCCGCGCCCCTCCGATCGTCGCGGCCGAGTCCGCGGCGGAGCTTGCCTGACGGTCACCGGCGCTCAGTCGCCCGCGTCGGGCTCGACGTCCAGGACCTCGCGAACCTTGCGAGCCAGGGCGTCCGGCGAGTATGGCTTTGCGAGGAACGCGACGTCCGTTTCCAGGATGCCATGGCGGACGATGGTGTTCTCGGTGTACCCCGACGCGAACAGCACGCGCAGCCCGGGGCGTGATGCGACCAGGCGCTCGGCGAGCGTGGCGCCGCTCATGCCCGGCATGATCACGTCGGTGACGAGGAGATCGATGGAGCCCTCGTGGGCCGCGGCGGCGGCGAGCGCCTTATCGCCGTTGCCCGCCACCAGGACCCGGTAGCCGCGGGCCTCGAGGACGCGGCGGGCGTACGTCCGGCCCGCCTCGTCGTCCTCGACGACGAGCAGGGTCTCCGAGCCGGCGTCGTCCGTGACCGACCGCGCCGCCAGGACGAACGGCTCCGCCGTCTCGGCGACCCGGGGCAGGTAGACCTTGAACGAGGAGCCGCGCCCGAGCTCGCTGTAGACCCAGATGAAGCCGCCGGACTGCTTGACGATGCCGTAGGTCGTGGCCAGGCCGAGGCCGGTCCCCTTGCCGTGCTCCTTGGTCGTGAAGAACGGCTCGAACAGGCGCACCTGGGTCGCCTCGTCCATGCCGATCCCGGTGTCGCTTACCGCGAGGAGGACGTAGGCGCCGGGCGTCATCTCGACGTGGGAGTGGACGTAGGACGCGTCGATCTGGACGTTGGCGGTCTCGACGGTCAGCTTCCCGCCATCGGGCATCGCGTCGCGAGCATTGACGGCGAGGTTGACGATGACCTGCTCGATCTGTCCGCGATCGGCCCGCACCGCCCAGAGGTCGGGCGCTGGCAGCGTCACCAGCTCGACGTGCTCGCCGACGAGCCCGCGGAGCATCGGGATGATGGTCGCGACGACCTCGTTGAGATCGAGGACATGCGGTTCGAGGACCTGCCGCCGGCTGAACGCGAGGATCTGGCGGGTGAGCTTCGCTGCCCGATCGGCAGCGGCGACGACCTCCATGAGGTCGTTCCGGTGGCGGTCGTCATCGGGCAGATCGGCGAGCGTGAGCTGGCCGAAGCCGCTGATCACGTTGATCAGGTTGTTGAAGTCGTGGGCGATGCCGCCGGCGAGCTGGCCCACCGCCTCCATCTTCTGCGCCTGGCGGAGCTGTGCTTCCAGCTCACGCTCGTGGGTCACGTCCCGCCCGACCTCCACGTAATGCGTGATGCGCCCGGCCGCATCGCGCACCGGGGAGATGACGACCTCGGCGTCGTAGAGCGTGCCGTCCTTGCGCCGGTTGACGATGGGACCCGACCACACCTCGCCCCGCTCGAGGGTCTCCCACATCGCCCGGTAGAAGGCGGCGTCGTGCCGTCCGCTCTTCAGGAAGCTGGGGGCACGTCCGATCACCTCGCTGCGCGAGTATCCGGTCACGTGCTCGAAAGCGGGGTTGACATAGACGATCTCGCCGTCGAGGGCGGTGATCATGATCGAGTCGGCGATCTGATCGACGGCCGCCGCGAGGCGCACACGTTCCGCCTCGACCCGCCGGCGGTCGGTCACGTCGAGGATGAGGGCGATGAACACAGGCGGTGTCTCAGTCGCCAGCAACTGGAGGCGCACCTCGACCGGGTAGAGCGACCCGTTCTTGCGTCGGTGGACGGTTTCGAACACGAGTTGATCGCGCTCGCCGCGGCGCAACGCCTCCAGCATCGCGGCGAACGAGTCGGGCGTGAACTCCGGCTTCAGGTCCACCGGCGTCAGTGCCACCAGCTCCTCGTCGCTGTAGCCGAGGTTGCGACGGGCGGCCGCATTGACATCGACGAACCGCAAGGACGCGGCATCGAACACGTAGACCTCGTCGGAGGACTCGTCGAAGACACGCGCCAGGCGGGACCGGGCGGCCTGCGCCCGACCCAGGTCGGCCAGCGCGGACTCGAGTTGGGCGACCCGTTCAGCGTCCCGGAGGGCCACGGCGGCGTGCGCGGCGAAGAGCTCGGCCAGCCGCTCGTCGACGAAGCCGAACTCCGGCGCGCCGATCTTGTCGGTGAGGTACAGGTGGCCGTAGACCGTGCCCTCGATCTGCACGGGCACGCCCAGGAACGAGGTCATGGGCGGATGACCCGCCGGAAAGCCGCTGTTGCGCGGGTCGGCCGCGATGTCCGGCAGCCGGATCGTGCGCCGCTCCGCGACCATCGCGCCGAGCAGACCGCGACCCTCTGGCCAGTGGGCGATCGACGCGATCTGCTCGTCGGTCATGCCATCGGGGATGAAGCGCTCCAGGCCCGATCCGCGAACCACGCCGAGGGCGGCGTATCGGGCGCCGATGAGGAGGCGGGCGACGCGCACGATCGCCTCGAGGACCTCCCCGGCGGGTGCGCTGGCCACGGATAGCGCGGAGGCGTTCAGCATCTCGAGCCGCTGGAGGTCGGCGCTCAGGTCGCGGATGGTGGCCACGATGCAGATGGGGTTTCCCGCGGCATCCCTGGCGACCTTGGCGGACAACCCGACGTAGACCGTCGCGCCGTCGCCGCGCACGTTCGGCAGCTCGGCGTGGATCGCGCCCTCCCGACTCAATGTGGCCAGAAGCCCTTTGCTCCGCTCCCGGAGGGCAGGCGGGAGGAGCAGGTTGACCGGCCGGCCGATCAGCTCGCGGGCCGGCCTTCCCACGAGCCTCGCATTCGCCTCGTTGACATAGAGGATCCTGCCCGACATGTCGCAGAGGCTGAGCGCGACGTCCACGTGCTCGGCGGCCGCCTCGAGGAACCGGCTCAGGTGCGGATCCCCTTCGGCGTGCGCCGGCCCCCTGGCCTCGGGCTCGTCCGGATCGGGTCCCGGCGATTCCTCGCGCTCCGCGCGCTGCTCATCGAGCGTGTTGACCCAGAGGACCTTCATGACCGCGGCCAAACGGTTCGGCGCGCCCAGCTTCGCGAGCACACGCTGGATGTAGTTACGGGCAGTAGTGGGTCGGATCCCCAGGCGCTCGGCGGCCTCGCGCGTCGTGAGGCCGCCGACCAGCAGGCCCAGGATCTCGCGCTCCCGCCGGGTCAACCGCACGCCGAGGGCACCGGTGCCGGTCGCGACGGCGCGGAGTCGCTCGCCGACGACCTCGCGGCGGCGCCGCTCGGTGACGTCCTCGACGAGATGGACGACCGCACTGGGCTGTCCCTCCGGATCCCTCAGGGCCAGGTGATGCAGGACGACATGCGGGTTTGCGCCGCCGACCCGGGCCGTCGCGGCCCGCGACGGGCGCCCCAGCACGACCTCAACGGGCGCGGAGGAGTGGCCGGCGCGCGCTGCCTGAAGGATGGGACACGTCGCCCGGCAGAAGAGCGTGCCATCGAGCGCCCGACCGGCCAGGACGCTCCAGCACTTCCGACCGACCGCCTTCGCTTCGGGCATGCCGAGGAGCTGCGTCACGGCCGCGTTCCAACCGACGACCTCGCCGCTCATGGCCACGGCGAACGTCGGCTCGGGGGAGCCGCAGAGCAGGCTGGCTGTGGTCGGAGGCGCTCGGAGCCCCACGTGCGGTGCCCTCAGCAGGTCGGGACGATCCCCTCGTAGGGCGATCCCCCCTTGGCGGTCATTGTGCAGTCGGGCGAAAGAGTGCATTTGTACTACATCGGCAAGCACCTGCCGCGGTCACCGCTCGATGCCAAGATAGGCCGCAACGAGGTGGTCGCAGGGAGGCTCCAGCGTGTCGATCGTCCGTGCATCCGTGGTCGGGGGAGCGCCGGTCGCCTTCGACCTCGTCCGCAGCCTCGAGCGGGTCGCCGAGCTGACCGCCCGGGCAGCGGCAGAAGGCTCACAGCTCGTCGTCTTCCCCGAAGCGTTCCTGGGCGGCTATCCCAAGGGCATCGACTTCGGGGCCCGCGTGGGCCAGCGCACGCCGGAGGGACGCGACTGGTTCCGCCGTTACCGGGACGCCGCCGTGGAGGTGCCCGGCCCGGCCACCGAGGCGCTCGGCGCCATCGCCCACGAGCACGACGTCCACCTCGTCGTCGGCGTCGTGGAGCGGGACGGCGGGACGCTCTACTGCACGGTCGTCTTCGTCGGACCGGACGGGGCGCTCCTGGGCAGGCATCGGAAGCTCATGCCGACCGCGATGGAGCGGCTCATCTGGGGCTTCGGCGACGGCTCCACGCTGCCCGTGCTGGAGACGCCGCTGGGTCGCATCGGGGCGGTCATCTGCTGGGAGAACTACATGCCCGCCCTGCGCCTGACGATGTACGCGAAGGGCATCCAGCTCTACTGCGCCCCGACCGTCGACGACCGCGAGACCTGGCTGCCGACGATGCGCCACATCGCGCTGGAGGGCCGCTGCTTCGTCCTCTCGGCGAACCAGTTCGCCCGCCGCCGCGACTACCCGGCGGACTACTCCCCGCTCCAGGGCGACGACCCGGATGCGGTCCTCATCGACGGCGGCAGCTGCATCGTCGATCCGCTGGGTCGGGTACTGGCCGGGCCGGTCTTCGGCGAAGAGGCGATCCTGACCGCCGACCTGGACCTCGACCAGATCGCGCGGGGCACCTTCGACTTCGACGCCATCGGCCACTACGCCCGGCCGGACGTCTTCCGCCTGAGCGTCGACGAGCGCCCCAAGCCCCCGGTCGCGTTCGAGGCACTCGAGGGCGGCTGATCGGCGCGTCCGGTGACCTTCGGCTCTTGGAGCCGGCGTTCCGCGGCCCTACCGTGGGTCGGTCGGACCAGAGGATCTGGACCAGGAGGGTTCGCCGATGAGCACGGTTCTGGTGATGTCCCACATCGACATGGTCCGCGAGCACGTCGCGGCCTTCACGCGGCAGGACTGGGCAGCCTACAAGGCCCACCTGCTGCCGGATTCCACGTACGAGGAGATGGCCACCAGCCGCAGGCTGACCGGACCGGAGGAGATCGTCGAGGGGCTGAAGCCCTGGATGACGGCCTTCCCCGACCTCCGGCCGACGTTCACGAGCGTCATCGAGAGCGGCAACGAAGTGGCGGCCGAGATCACCTGGGAGGGCACGCACACGGGTCCGCTGGCGCTGCCGAGCGGCGTCATCCCCGCGTCCGGCAAGCGCGGCATGGTCCACGGCGCGATGGTCTGGCTCTTCGAGGGTGATCGGATCAGGAATACGCGCCACTACTTCGAGCTGATGGAGCTGTTCGGCCAGCTCGGCGTCACGCCCGACAAGGCGATGGCCATGGCCGAGCCGATGGCGGCCGCCAAGCAGGGTGCCGCGCCGTCCTGATCTCGCATCACGACGGCGGGCCGAGCAGCGCCCGGCCCGCCGTCGTCCCTGTCAGCGGGGTTTCGGGCCCACCAGGTACCAGGTGCGGATGGCGCCCTTGCCCTTGACCTCCACGAGACCGCGGGGCTGGCACACGAAGTCGTCCTTCAGCAACTCGTAGGCCCCCTCGGCGATCTGGACCTGGCCCGCCGTCCCGTGCGATTCCATGCGGCTGGCCGTGTTGACCGCGTCACCCCAGAGGTCGTAGATGAACTTGCGGCGACCGATCACGCCGGCCACGACGGGCCCCGAGTTGATGCCGATGCGCAGCTCGATGGCCGCCCCGTCGTCGCGCCGGTGGGTGGCCACCAGGTCGAGCATCTCGAGCGCCATGGTGGCCAGCGCGCGCGCGTGGTCGGGCCGGCGCCGGGGGACGCCCGAGGCGACCATGTACGCGTCGCCGATGGTCTTGATCTTCTCCAGGCCGTAGCGGTCGACGAGCGCGTCGAAGTCGGTGAAGAGCCGGTCGAGCAGGCCCACCACGTCGGACGCCGTCATGCGGGCCGAGAGCGGGGTGAAGTCGACCACGTCGGCGAAGAG
>Ga0209109_10000794_pt1 | contig 17242 bp, 18 predicted proteins | sample Rifsed10ft2_FD_184004 | JGI IMG/M metagenome (GOLD analysis project Ga0209109, IMG submission 184004) | Soil microbial communities from Rifle, Colorado, USA - sediment 10ft 2 (version 2) | ecosystem: Environmental > Terrestrial > Deep subsurface > Rock core/Sediment | place: Rifle, Colorado... | reverse complement strand
ATCGATAAAGATGAAATCGTTGCCGCAACCGTGCATCTTGGTAAAAGACAGCTTCATGTAACCGCTCCGCCAACAAAAACCCACGCCCCAGCTATCAGCCATCAGCTTTCAGCTCCGATCCTGATAGCTGACGGCTGAGCGCTGACAGCTATTGTAACGCTTCCGGTATCACTTCCCCTTTGATCAGATCCTCCAGGCTCTCTCGCGCTCGAACGACGTAAAAGTTCTCGCCGTCCACCAACACCTCGGGCGCCCGCGGATGGGAGTTATAGTTCGACGACATGGTAAAGCCGTACGCGCCGGCGCTCATGACGGCGAGAAGATCGCCGCGCTGCGGTTTCTCGATCTCCCGGTCCTTGGCAAAAAAATCGCCGCTCTCGCAGATCGGCCCGACGACGTCCGCCACGATGGTCTCGGCCTTGCGTTCCACCACGGGACGAATCGCCTGGTAGGAGCCATACAGGGCGGGACGGATCAGGTCGTTCATGCCGCCGTCCACCACGACGAATCTCTTTTCCTCGGTTTCCTTCAAATAGAGAACCTCCGTGACCAATATTCCGGCGTTTCCCACCATCACCCGGCCGGGCTCCAGGATGAGCGTCACCGCGAGCCCCTCCAGGCCCTGGATCAACGCAGCCGCGTACTCTTCCGGGTGAGGAGGCTCCTCGTCTTTATATTGAATACCCAGCCCCCCGCCCAGGTCGAGGTAGCGGACATCCGCTCCTTCCTTTCTCAGGAATCCGACCAGGACCCGGTCGAGGTACTCTCTGATCCGGGAGACGGCATCGACAAACGGGCCGACCGATGTGAGCTGCGATCCGATATGGCAGTCCACGCCGATCACTTCGAGATTTTTCAGGGACAGGGCCTTCCTATACAGCTCCGCGGAACGTTTGATGTCGATTCCGAACTTGCTCTTCTTCATTCCGGTCGAGATGTAAGGGTGGGTCTTGGGGTCCACGTCGGGATTGACCCGCAGGCTGATCGGCGCTCTCTTTCTCAAGCCGCCGCTCACCTCGTTCAAAAAACTCAGCTCCTCCTCCGATTCGACATTGAACATCAAGATCCCCGCCGCGAGCGCGTCCTCGATCTCTTTTTTCTTCTTCCCCACGCCGGAGAAAACGATCTTCTTCGGATCGGCGCCGGCCTTCAGGGCGCGAAAGAGCTCGCCTCCGGAAACGATGTCAAAGCCGCTTCCCTCCCTGGCGAACGCCCTGAGAACCGCCAGGTTGGAGTTGGATTTCACGGAAAAGCAGACCACGTGGGGCACCCTTGCGAAGGCCTGGTCGAAGACCCGGTAGTGGCGCTTGAGCGTGGCTAAACTGTAAACGTAGGCGGGGGTCCCGACCTCCCGCGCTATGCGCCGGACAGGAACGCCCTCGGCAAACAGCTCTCCCTTGCGGTATTCAAAATGGTGCATTTAGGGCTTCGAAGTCGCTCCCGCTTCGTTGGATGGATCGCTCAGCGAGTCGTCCATGAGCCGGGAGAAGACGCGGTAGCGGTACGTTGTCCCGGGCTGCAGCTCCTGGTCCACGAAGCGGAACTGTTTTTTCTTGATAAACTTCTCCTGATCTTCCACGTTGACCGCGGCCCGTTCTCGAAAGGGCGCCGGGCAGTCCGGGCAGCTCTGAGAAATCTCCTTGCGAAAAATCACGAAACCCGCCAGGTCGCGCAGCTCTTTTCCGTCCACGTAGCGCATCGGCCGGCTCCAGGTAAGCGCGATGCCGCTGTCCCGGGCCTGCGCCCTCAAGTCCCGGATGGTTTCGGGCGTGGCCAGCTCCGGGGCGCGCGGCTCCCCTTTCTTGCCGCAACCCGCAAAGACGGCAAGGCAAAAGTAAAAAGTTAAAAGTAAAAAACAAATCCCTTTCCCGCCTTTTGCCTTTTGCCTTTTTACTTGATTCATACTCCCAGCTCCTTCAGGCGGCGCCGCACATTGGCCAAGGCGGTCCCCCCGGCAGCCCGCCGGCGCTGAACCGCAGCCTCCGCGCTGAGATAGCGGTAGACATCCTTCTCGATCTTCGACGAAAAGCGCTTCAGTTCCCCGAGCGAAAGCTCTTCGATCCGGCAGCGCCGGTCCAAACAGAGACGGACCACTCTACCGGCCAGGGCATGCGCGGCGCGGAAATTCACGCCCCGGCCTGCGAGGTAATCGGCCAGGTCGGTGGCGTTCATGAAGCCATCGCGCGCGGCCGCCAGCATCCTTCCCTTCTTGACCTTTACCCCGCGCACCAGCTCGCGCATCATCTTGAGACTCGCCTTGACGGTATCCGCCGTATCGAACAACGGAACCTTGTCTTCCTGGAGATCCCGGTTATAGGCCAGGGGCAGCCCCTTCATGATCGTCAGCAGGGCATGGAGGTGGCCAAATACCCTTCCGGTCTTGCCGCGCACCAACTCGGCCACGTCCGGATTCTTCTTTTGCGGCATCATCGAGCTCCCGGTGCAGTAGCGGTCGGGAAGCTCGACGAATCCAAATTCTTCACTGGACCACAGGATCATCTCCTCCGCAAGACGGCTCAGGTGCACGAAGAGAATCGCCGATGCCGAGAGAAACTCCAGGAGGAAGTCCCGATCGCTCACCGCATCGATGCTGTTCTTCGAGATCCCCGCGAAGCCGAGCAGCTTCGCCACGTACGCGCGATCGATCGGAAAAGTCGTTCCCGCCAGGGCCCCGGAGCCCAGAGGCAAGACGTTGACCCGCTCCAGACAGGCGCTCATGCGCTCCCGGTCGCGCTCCAGCATTTCGACGTAGGCTAAAAGATGATGGGAAAAGAGCACCGGCTGCGCCTTCTGCAGATGGGTATAGCCCGGCATGATGACTCCCAGGTGCCGCTTGGCTCCCCGCGCCAGCTCGCCCTTGAGATCCTCCAGCGCCCCGATAATCGCCCGCATCTCCTCCCTGAGATAGAGCCGCATATCCAGCGCCACCTGGTCGTTGCGGCTTCTCGCGGTATGGAGCTTTCCCCCCGCGGAACCGATTTTGTGCGTGAGCCGCCGCTCGATATTCATGTGGATATCTTCGTCAGCCCGCGAAAAAGGGAATCTCCCGCTTTCAATCTCCCGCAGGATCGCCTTCAGGCCGCGGACGATTTTCCGCGCTTCTCGGGAAGGGATGATTCTCTGTCGCGCGAGCATCTTGGCGTGGACGATGCTGCCCTCGATGTCGTGGCGATAGAGCCGCTGATCCACCTCGATCGAGGCGGTGAAGGCCTCGACGGCCGCCGCCGTCTTAGCTTCGAAGCGGCCTCCCCAAAGCTTGTTCACTTTAACCCTTGATCCGTTCATCGTGCCCGTGTTCGTGCTCGTTGATCAGCTTAAACCGTTTAAGCCGTTCAAATCGTTCAAACCTTCAACCCTTAAACCTTTTCAACTGCCTCAGCCTGCGGAGTTTTAGTCTCAGGGCATTGAGCCGAATAAAACCGTCGGCGTCGGCTTGATGATATCCCTCCCCCTCCTCGAAGGTCGCTATCTTCGGATCGTAAAGGGACTTGGGCGACTTTCTCCCGGCCGCGGTCACGCTTCCCTTATAGAGCTTGACCCGCACGCGGCCGCCGACATTCTCCTGGGAGGCATCTATCGCCTTCTGCAGGATCTCCCGCTCCGGGGCGAACCAATAACCATAATAGACCAGTTCCGCATACTTGGGAATGAGCGAGTCCCGCAGCCGCATCACCTCGCGGTCCATGGTGATCGACTCCAGGGCGCGGCGCGCGCAATGGAGCAGCGTCCCCCCGGGCGTCTCGTAGACGCCGCGGGATTTCATGCCTACATAACGGTTTTCGACCAGATCGACCCTGCCGATGCCGTGACGGGCTCCTAAGGCATTCAGGCGCGACAGCAGTCCGGCCGGGGAATAGGATCTCCCGTTCAGGGCCACCGGGTCCCCGCGAGAGAAGTCGATCTCGGCATACTCCGGCCGGAGCGGCGCCTTCTCCGCGGCTCTGGTCCAGAGAAACATCTCGGCCGGAGGCTCGCGCCAGGGATCCTCCAAGATCCCTCCCTCGTAGCTGATATGAAAGAGATTGCGGTCCGTGCTGTACGGCCTCTTCTTGCTTACCGGCACGGGAATGCCGTGGCGCCTGGCGTAAGAAACCAGGGCCTGGCGCGAGTTGAGATCCCACAACCGCCAGGGCGCGATGACTTTAACGTCGGGTCTGAGCGCGTAGTAAGTAAGCTCGAAGCGCACCTGGTCGTTTCCCTTCCCGGTCGCCCCATGGGCCACGGCATCCGCCCTCTCTCTGACGGCGGTGTCGATCTGCCCTTTGGCGATGAGCGGCCGGGCGATGGAGGTGCCGAGAAGATAAGAGCCCTCGTAAACCGCGTTGGCCCGCAGCATGGGAAAGACATAGTCCTTGACGAATTCCTCCCTGAGATCATCGACAAAGACCTTACTCGCGCCGGTCTTGAACGCCTTGCGTCTGATCGCCTTGAGGTCCTCTCCCTGCCCGAGGTCCGCGCAATAGGCGATCACCTGACACCCGTAGGTCTCGATCAGCCAGCGCAGGATCACCGAGGTGTCGAGCCCGCCGGAGTAGGCAAGCACTACCTTTTTGACCTTCATCTCTTTCCCTTCAAACCTTTCAAGCTCCAGACCATGATCGCTTTCTGCAGGTGGAGGCGATTTTCCGCCTGATCGAAAACGATCGAGTGGCGGCCCTCCAGCACCTCGTCCGTGATCTCTTCGCCGCGGTGGGCCGGCAGACAATGCATGACCAACACGTCCGGCTTCGCCAAGGCCACGATGCCGGAATGAACCTGGTATCCCCGGAAGGCGTTTCGTCTCGCCTCCGCCTCCTCTTCCTGCCCCATGCTGGTCCACACGTCGGTATAGATCACATCGGCGCCCTGGACCGCCGCCGCGACATCGTTCGTGACCAGGAGCCGGGCTCCTCTCTCTTTGGCCAGACGGGCGATCTCCGCGCTCGGCTCATATCCCCTGGGGCAGGCGAGAGAAAAAGAAAACGACAGCTTCTCCGCCGCCTCCATCCAGCTGTGCGCCATATTGTTGCCGTCGCCGACAAAGGCGACCTTCAAGCCGTCGAGCTTTTTCTTGCGCTCCAAGAGCGTAAAACAGTCGGCCAATACCTGGCACGGGTGGAACAGGTCCGTTAGGCCGTTGATCACGGGGACGGTCGCTGAGCGGGCCACCTCTTCCAGGATGTCCTGGGAGAACGTCCTCAAGACGATAAGATCCACCCAGCGGCTCAAGCTGCGGGCGCAATCCGCCGGGCTCTCGCGCACTCCGAGATGGATCTCCGCCGGGCCCAGAAACACCGCGTGGCCGCCGAGCTGGATCATGCCGGTCTCGAAGCTGACCCTCGTCCTCAGACTCGGCTTCTCAAAGACCATGGCCAGCGTCTTCCCGGCCAGCAGCCGATGCGGTTTCCCTCGCTTCTGTGACTGTTTCAGCTGCCGAGCCAGGGCGAGGATTCCGCGGATCTCCTCGCGGCTGAGATCCTGCAAACTCAGAAGGTCTCTTTTCTTCATCGGACAGAGAGAAAAGTTATCAGCCTACTGGCGTGCGAGAACCTTCTCCAGAATGGCCAAACCCTGTTCCAGTTCTTTCTTGCCCACTATCAAAGGAGGAAGAAAGCGCAGCACCTTATGCGCGGTGCAATTGATGAGCAGGCCCTGCCCCATACAATCTTCCACGATCTTGCTCCCCTCCCGCTCCAATTCGACGCCTACGATCAGCCCTTTTCCCCGAACCTCGCGGATGACGGGGAGCCGGGCCTTGAGCGAGAGCAGGCCGCTTATAAGGAGCCGAGCCATTTTGGCGCAGTTCTTCAACACGCCGCCCTGAAGCATGCTCTTCAGCACCGCCAAACCCACGCTGCAGGCCAAAGGGTTGCCGCCGAAAGTGGAGGCATGGCTTCCCGGGCCGAAACTCCGGGCCACCGCTTCTCTCGCCAGCATAGCGCCCAAAGGCAACCCTCCCCCGAGGGCTTTGGCCAGGGTCATGATGTCCGGCTCGACGCCGTAATGCTCGTAGGCAAAGAGCTTGCCCGTCCGTCCCATGCCCACTTGGACTTCGTCAAAAATAAGCAGCAAATTTTTCCTGTCGCACAGCTCCCGCAAACCCCTCAAGTAGTCCTTGCCGGGCAGGACCACTCCCCCTTCGCCCTGGATCGGCTCGACCAGAATGGCCGCGGTGGTGTTCTCGTCGATCGCCGCCTCCATGGCCCCGAGATCGTTGTAGGCGACCTGGCGGAAGCCCGGCGGCAGGGGATCGTAGCCGGCGCGGACCTTCTCCTGTCCGGTCGCGGTCAGCGTCGCCAGGGTGCGGCCGTGGAACGAGTTGGTGGCCGAGAGCACTTCGTATTTCCCGCCCAGCCGCTCCCCGCCGTAGCGCCGGGCGAGCTTGATCGCCGCCTCGTTGGCCTCAGCGCCGCTGTTGCAAAAAAAAACTCTGTCCGCGAAGGAATGGCGGCACAACTCGCGGGCCAGCTCGGACTGGGGAGCGATGTGGTAGAGATTGGAAACGTGGATCAGCTTGCGCGCCTGCCGCTCGATAGCCCGGATGACCGCCGGATGGTTGTGCCCCAGGCTGTTGACCGCGATTCCGCCGACAAAGTCGAGATACTCCTTGCCGTCGGCGTCCCACACCCGCGCCCCTTTGCCGCGCACCAGCGCGATCGGGAAGCGCGTGTAGGTGGAAGCGACATATTTTTCAGTGAGTCTTATAATCTGCTTGTTGTTCATACGTTACTTCCGCACCACCTCGGTGCCGACCCCTTCCTTGGTGAATATCTCCAGGAGAACGGCATGCTTCACCCGCCCGTCGATGATGTGTGTCTTGCCGACGCCTCCCTTGAGCGCCTCGATACAGCACTCCACCTTCGGAATCATTCCCTCGCCCACGATCCCCTCCTGGATGAGCTTGCGCGCCTGATTGATTTTAAGGGTGCTCAGGAGCTCGCCTTTCTTGTCTTTGACCCCCTCCACATCCGTGAGCAGGATGAGCTTTTCCGCTCCTAAGGCCTCGGCTACTTGCCCGGCCACGAGGTCCGCGTTGATGTTGTAGGTCTCGCCGTGCTCGCCCACGCCCACCGGGGCGATCACCGGAATGAATTTGTTCTCGTCCAGGGAGTTGATGACGGCCGGATTGATCCCGACGATCTCGCCCACCTGCCCGATGTCGATGATCTCAGGCAGCTCCCCGTCGGCGGCCACGGTCAGGCTCATTTTCCGCGCCTGGATCAGGTTGCCGTCCTTTCCGCTCAACCCCACCGCCATCCCGCCGTGCTGGTTGATAAGGTTGACGATCTCCTTGTTGATCTTGCCCACCAGGACCATTTCGACGATGTCCATGGTTTCCTGATCGGTAACGCGCATGCCTCGGACAAACTGCCGAGCGATCCCCATCTTCTCCAGGGTCTGATCGATCTGGGGGCCGCCGCCGTGAACGACGACGGGATTGATCCCCACGTATTTAAGCAACACCACATCCTGGGCGAAACTGGTCTTGAGCTCCTCGTCCACCATGGCGTTTCCGCCGTACTTCACGACGAACGTCTTGCCGTAAAAACGACGAATATAGGGAAGCGCCTCCATCAGGACTTCGGCCTTGCCGATAAACTTTTCCATCGCCCTACCTTATCTACAGGATATACCGGGAGAGATCCTCATCCTTCAGAATCGGGGTGAGGCGGTCCCTGACATACTGGCCGTCGATCGTCACCTCTTTTCCCCGCATCTCCGGCGCATTGAAAGAGGTCTCGTCCAGCAGCCTTTCCAGGATCGTATGGAGCCGACGCGCCCCGATATTTTCCGTCTTCTCGTTGACCTCAGCCGCGATGCGCGAGATTTCCGACACGGCGTCTTCGCGGAAGGCAAGCCGAAGACCCTCGGTCTCGAGCAGCGCGATATACTGTTTGATCAGCGCGTTCTTCGGCTCCGTCAGAATCCGGACGAAATCGTCTTTCCCCAGGGGAGTGAGCTCCACGCGGATCGGAAAGCGGCCCTGGAACTCCGGGATCAGGTCCGAAGGCTTGGCGCTGTGAAAGGCGCCGGATGCGATAAAGAGGATGTGATCCGTCCGAACCATCCCGTATTTGGTGTTCACCGTGGAGCCCTCGACGATCGGGAGCAGGTCCCGCTGCACCCCTTCACGGGACACATCCGGGCCGTGCGTGGATTCCCGCCCGGCGATCTTGTCGATCTCGTCGATGAAGACAATGCCGGATTGCTCCACCCGCCTGACCGCCTCCGCCAGCACCTTGTCCATATCGACGAGCTTGGCGGCCTCTTCCTGGGTCAGAATCTCTATGGCCTCGGGAATCTTTACGGTCTTTTTCTTCGTCCGCTTGGGCATAAGATTGGAAAACATCTCTTTCAAATTGAACTCCATCCCCTCCATCCCCTGAGGCGTGAGGACCTCGATCATCGGCATCATCGAATGCGTCATCTCGATGTCCACGAACCGATCGTCGAGCTTTCCCTCGCGCAGCATTTTCTTGAGTTTCTCTCTCGTCCCCTGGCTCCTGGCAAGCTCCGCCGCCTCCGCGTCGGGCTTGCCCGCCTGGAGGGGAGGCAGCAAGAGATCCAGTATCCTCTCTTCGGCAATCTCTCTTGCCCGGATCTCGACTTTCTGTTTCTCCTCCTCCTTGACCATATTCACCGCCAGGTCCGTAAGGTCCCGGATAATCGACTCCACATCGCGCCCCACATAGCCCACCTCCGTGAACTTGGAGGCCTCCACCTTGATGAAGGGAGCCTGCGCCAGCTTGGCCAGCCGGCGGGAGATCTCGGTCTTGCCGACGCCGGTGGGGCCTATCATGATGATGTTTTTAGGAGCGATCTCTTCGCGCAGATCTTCCGGCACCAGCTGCCGCCGCCAGCGATTGCGCAGCGCGATGGCCACCGCGCGCTTCGCCTCCCGCTGCCCGACGATATAGCGATCCAGCTCCGAGACGATCTCGCGCGGGGTCATCACCGGGGCCGGAAACGGCGCGGCCGCTGTTACCGTCAATTCTTGTCTTCGGGGATCTTTCATGAATCTAAGGCAATTCTTCGAACGTTAGCTGATCGTTGGTATAAACGCATATTGTTGCGGCCGTGTGCATCGCCTCCTCGGCGATCGCGCGCGCGCCCAGCTGGGTGTGCTTGATCAAGACCCGGGCTGCGGCCAGGGCATAGTTTCCGCCCGAGCCGATCGCGATGGCGCCATCGTCGGGCTCGACCACGTCGCCGCTCCCGGAGATGACCAGGGAATCTTCCGTATCCGCGACGATCAACAGCGCGTCCAGCCGCCGCAGCACGCGATCGGTGCGCCAATCTTTCGCCAGCTCCACCGCTGCGCGCTTGAGATTGCCGTTAAACTGCTCCAGCTTGGCCTCGAACTTTTCAAACAGGGTAAAGGCGTCCGCGGTGGCCCCGGCAAAGCCGGCGATCACCCGGTCATGATAGAGCTTGCGCACCTTGCGGGCGCTGTGCTTGAGCACGGTCTGCCCGAGGCTTACCTGCCCGTCCCCCACGACCACGACCTGTCCTTTGTGGCGGACCGCCAATATAGTGGTACCCCTAAACATTTGAATAGCTTTCAGCGATCGGCAATTAGCCGTCAGCTCTTAGCTGATAGCTGACTGCTGACACCTATTATCAGGCCCTCGGATGGGCGCGATCGTACACCGCCGTGAGCTGGTCCAGGTTCACGTGGGTATAGCGCTGCGTGGTGGAAAGACTGGCATGGCCCAGCAGTTCCTGAATCGCCCGCAGATCGGCGCCGCTGTTCAGCAGGTGCGTGGCGAAGGTGTGGCGCAGCCCATGCGGCCCTATCCTCACTGTAATCCCCGTGGCGCGCAGGTATTTCTCCACGATCCGCGCCACGCTCCGGGTCGTGATCCTTCCTCCCAGTCGGTTGAGAAAGACCGGCGTCTCTCCCCTGGCTGCCCGGCTGCCCTTTTTTCCCTGCTCGGCGCCGTAGTCCCGCAGCGCCTGCAGGGCCACCTCTCCGACGGGGACGATCCGTTCCTTGGATCCCTTGCCCAGCACCTTGAGGATGCCCAGGCGGAAATCTATGTCTTCCCAGTCGAGACCCACCAGCTCGCTCACCCGAATCCCGGTCGAGTAGAGCACCTCCAGGATGGCGCGATCTCGAATCTCCAGCGAGCCGGCCGCCGGCACGCCGCCGAGCAGGCGGAATACGTCGTCCACCGAGAGAAAGACCGGCAGCGGCTTCTCCTGCTTCGGCGCCGCCAGCCCCGACAGGGGATCCTTCGAAATCCGGCGCTCCCTGATCAGATAGCGAAAAAATCCCTTAAGGGCGGCGAGTTTTCTGCCGATGGAGCTCTTGCGGCAGACTTTGGCGAGCGCTCCGAGATAGGCCCGCACGACGTGGCGATCCACCTCCTCGAGCGCGATCTTCTTTTGTTCGCCTTGGCACAATCCCTTTTGCCGCAGGAATTGTTGAAACTGCTTGAGATCGCTCAAGTAGTTTCTCAGAGTATGAGGAGAGAGATTCCGCTCAAGCCGCAGATGGGCGGCGTATTGTTCAATCAGATCCTCCACGGTAAACCTCTGAAAAACTTTTTGATATTAGCATAACACGCGCTGGTTGAAAACAAAATCAGCCCGCTGAGACCCTTTTAGCCCCTGATAAAATGTGTTAAGGCTCTCCCTGCGTCCCGGACTGCGATAACCCCAGATGAACCGTGAAGAGCGAGTCTCTTTCCGCAACGGCCGGGGACAAACCCTCAAAGGGATCCTGCATCACCCGGCGGCCGGCTCTCTCAGCGCGGCGGCGATCCTCTGCCACGGCATGGAATCCAACAAAGAGAGCGAGAAGCTCGTCGCCTTGAGCCGGCGGCTGGCGGAGAAAGGAATCCTGGCTTTGCGGTTTGATTTCGCGTGCGCCGGAGAGTCCGGCGGCAAATTCGAGGAGATCACCTACAGCGGCGAGGTCGAGGATCTACGGGCCGCCTTCGACCTGATACTCAAATACCGGGTCGGCAAAATCGCCATCCTGGGCTCCAGCATGGGAGGAACGGTGGCGGTCTTGTTCGCCGCCGAGGAGCCGAGGGTGGCCGCCCTGGTCACCATCGCGGCGCCCTGCCACCCGGAAAGAATCACAGAGAAGCTCCTGATGCCCGAGCAGGTGGAAAACTGGCGCCGCTCGGGATTCGTCATGTATCACGGCCGCAGGATCAATGTCTCGCTCCTGGATGACCTGCAAGAGATCCACGTTCCCGTGGCCGCGGGAAAAGTCTCTTGCCCGGCGCTGGTCATCCACGGCGACGCCGACGATACCGTCCCCGTCGAAGAGGCCGGCGAGCTCTTCACCGAGCTTCGGGGCCTGAAGAAGATACGCATCCTAAAGGGCGCCGACCACCGGCTGTCGGACCCCGCTCTGCTGGAAGCGGCTCTGGGTGAATCTCTCGCCTGGATGACTCAACACCTGCGGTAGAAGAGGGATGAAAAGGCCGCTGGCGTCATTTGCTCTGCTGCTGTGGCTGTGGATTCTGTTCCTCGGCGGCTGCCGGAGAGATCTGCACACCGCTCGCGGGGTCGCCGAGGAGTTTGTCGACCAGCACTACGTCCGGATCAACCTGCAAAAAGCCCAAGAGCACTCGGTGGGGCTGGCCTTGCAAAAAGTCAACGAGGAGATCCGCTTGACCTCCGGCCAGGCGATCGACGCCTCGACGCGCAAACCCAGGGTCCATTACCGCATCGTGGAAAAGAAGGAAGCGGAGAGACAAGCCTCGTTCCTGTTCGAAGGCAGGATCGAGGTGGAGGACGCGCCGGAGTTCACCCGCCGCTGGCTCATCGTGACGCGCAAGGAGGGAGACAGGTGGCGGGTCTCGAACTTTACGGATTATGACTAGGTCTCGAAGATCGCCCGGTCAGCTCCCCGCCACTCCCGGCGCTACACCTTGCAGGGCAACCTCTTTACGACTCGGCTTAATTCCCAGCGCCAGGCCCGCGGCGACCATCGCGATGCTCCCGCCGGCCAGGAAGGCAAACTGATAGTCCCCCAGCCAGACGCGGATGGCGCCCGCGCCGCTGGCCATGAGCGCGGCCCCGATTTGATGGGACAGAAAAATCCAGCCGTAAATCCTCCCGACGGACTGTCTGCCGAAGGTATCGGCCGTGATGGCGATCGTCGGCGGCACGGTGGCGAACCAGTCCAGTCCGTAGATAACGGCGAAGATGAACAGGCCCGAGAAGTCGGTGACGAACGGCAAGATGAAGAGCGAAACGCCTCGCAACGCGAAGATAAGAGATAACCACTTGCGGGGCTGGACGCGGTCGATCATCCAGCCGGAAAGGATAGTCCCGACAAAGTTCAGGCCGCCCATCACGCCCACCGTAGCCGCGGCCGTGACCTGCGGAATCCCGTGATCAATGGAATGCGGGATCAGGTGAGTGCCGATCAGCCCGTTGGCCGTGCCGCCGCAAATAAAAAAACTGCCCGCCAGCAGCCAGAAGGTCGACGAGGAGAACGCTTCCCGAAGCGAAACGCCTTCTGAAGAGCGCGCCGCGCCGCGCAGAGCGGCAAGCCCTCCGCCAGGGGAGACTCCCGGCTTTCCGGAGCCGTACGGCTCCAGTCCCAGATCAGCCGGGTCGTTGCACATCCACAGGAAAACCATGGGTATCAGGATGAGGCACACGACCGCCAGAATGAAAGAGCCCGTGCGCCATCCGGAGAAAACGATGAGCGCCATGAAGAGCGGAATGAAAATCAACTGCCCCGTGGAGCTCGCGCTGTTGAGGATGCCCAGGGCGAGCCCGCGGCGCGCCACGAACCAGCGGTTGGCCACCGTCGCCGACAGGACAGAGCCCACCCCGCCGGCGCCCAGCCCGACGACAATTCCCCATAGGAGAAAGAGCTGCCACAGTTCCCGCATGACCATCGTCGCGCTGACGCCGACCAGCAACAGAGACAAACTCCCGAGCATGACCCGTCTCGCCCCGAAACGATCGAGCAGCCATCCGCTGATCGGCGCCGCCACGCCGAAGAGCAGGAGGTTGAGGCTGATGGCGGAGGCGATCGCCGCCCGGCTCCAGCCGAACTCCATCTCCAGCGGATGGATCAGCACGGTCGGCGATGAACGGATACCCGCGCCCGTCAGCGTCGTCAGAAAGCTCAAGGCGAGAACAAGCCAGCCGTAGTAAAAGGGAACAGGAAGGGGAAGGCGCGATTGGGGTCTCATCTCGTCAGCTTGCATATTTTTGTATAACTCTATTTCTGCCGAAGCACAAACTGTTTTCCGCTCCGCCAAGCCTGCATCTCTGCCGGTCTTGCTTTCACCGGGTTGTTGTATAAGAAAGAATTGCCTATGGAGAGCCTGAGACAGGCGGCGGGCCTGGTCCTGGCGGGGCTGCTAGCCGTCGCCCACGCCCAGCCGGCGGACTCGATTCTCGATGAAATCCCCTTCGTCCCCACCCCCATGGAGGTGGTCGACCGGATGCTGGAGATGGCGGAGGTGAATCGGGGAGACGTGGTTTACGACTTGGGGAGCGGGGACGGCAGGATTGTGATCCGGGCGGCAAAAAAGTACGGCGCGAGAGGCGTGGGCATCGAGATGGACGCTCAGCTAGTAAAACTTTCTCGGGAAAAAGCCCGTGAAGAAGGCGTGAGCCATTTGGTGGAGTTTCGAGTCGAGGACGCGCTGAAAACTGATGTCTCGTCTGCGACGGTAGTGACCCTTTACATGCTGCCGTGGTTCAATGCCCAGCTGAGGCCCGCCTTCGAGCGGCAGCTAAGACCGGGCGCGCGCGTGGTGGCGCACGATTACGACATCGAAGGCTGGAGCCCGACGAGGGTGGAAAAGCTCTCTACGATCGAAAACAAGGTCGGCGGCGCGCGCCACCAGCACATCATTTATTTGTGGAGGATGAAATAAGCGCGCGACGTCTCTTATTTTATCTCAAAGGGGATGCCGGTCTTGCGCGAGATATCCAGCAGGTCATCCACGACGGCCTTTAGCAGAGGGATGCCCTCCTTGCTCCGGATCGCCTCGGCTTCTCTTTCAGGATCGCCGGGGATGAGGGGTCCGTTCGTGCCGGGAGCGGGCTTGGTGCTTCGGAATACGTGAATCCATTCATCGATCTGCTTCTTAAACTCGTGTTTGTCGATCAAGCCGTCGATCTCAATCGCCCCGAAGAAATGGCCGATGCCCTTGCCTACGCTGCGCGTCGGGACTTCCTGTCTCAGAGCGAAGGGCGGCGCAAAGGGACCCCAATTGGCGCCGCTTAAGACGGCGCACAAGATGTCGACCATCGCGGCAAGCGCGTAGCCCTTGTGTCCTCCCAGCTCCCTTTCAGAGCCGAGGGGCAGTTGGGCCCCGCCGTTGATCATGTCCCGAGGATCGGTCGTCATGCGGCCCTCTTTATCGGCAATCCAGCCTCTCGGAATCTCCGTCTTCTTCCGCAGCGCGATCTCTATCTTGCCGTAGGCGACCGCGCTGGTGGCCATGTCTATGACAATAGGGGGCTCTTTGTCGGCAGGGAAGGCTATCGCGATGGGATTCGTGCCAAGCATCCTCTCCGTTCCCCACAGAGGGGCAACCAGCTTCGTGGAGTTGGTCATGGCCCAGCCTATGAGATCTCTCTCCAGCGCCTTCAAGGGATAATAGCCGGCGATGCCGAAGTGATTGGTATGGCAGACGCTCACCCAGCCCGAGCCGTATTTTTCCGCTTTTTCCATGGCGATCTCATTCGCCTTCGGCCCTACCACCAGGCCCAGGCCGTTATCTCCATCGACGGTCGCCACGCTCGCTCTTTCCCGGACAATTTTTATATTGGGCCTGGAATTGATTCTCCCCAGCGAGAGCATGTCAAAATAGCTATGAAGCCGCGCCACGCCGTGGGAGTCGATGCCTCTCAAATCGCTCCTGGCCAACACATCCGCGGCCTGCCCGGCATCGGCCGCCGGCACACCGAAATGCATGAACACTTTGGCGCAGAAATCCTTGAGGTAATCAGCCGGGAAAACGTAGAATTCCTGATCGTCGGTCATGGCTGTCAAGTCGCCGCCCCAACCGCTATCGCCTCCCTGAGAGTGAACGCGCCGCTGTAAAGGGCGCGGCCGACGATGACTCCCTCTACGCCGTCCCTTTCCAACCCCTTCAGACGGCGGATATCTATCAAGGAGGAGACGCCTCCGGAAGCGATCACGGGGATCTTCACCGCAGTGGCGAGGCGAAAAGTATCCTTAATATTGACGCCGGAACTCGTCCCATCACGGCCGATATCCGTATAGATGATCCGTGAGGCCCCGTCCTTTTCGCACCGCCTTGCCAGCTCCACGGCATCCATCGCGGTGCCTTCCTTCCACCCCTTGACGGCGACGTGTCCCTCACGGGCATCGATGCCGGCAACGATCTTTCCAGGGTATCTGTGGCAAACCGCGCGGAGAAAATCTGGATCCTCATACGCTGCCGTCCCCAGGACGACACGTGCGACACCCAGCGCCAACGACTCCTCAATGGCCTCCAAAGAGCGCAGGCCGCCGCCTAATTCCACCGGCACGCCGAATCCCATGCAGATGGCTGCCACCTCCTGCTTGTGCACCGGCCGGCCTTCGACGGCGCCGTTGAGGTCCACCACGTGGAGCAGCTCCGCTCCCTGCTCTACCCAGCGCTTGGCCGCCTCCACGGGACTCTCGTAATAGACAGTGTCCTTGTCCATGTCTCCCTGGTAAAGGCGCACGCACCTGCCATCCTTGATGTCGATGGCCGGGATGATCAGCATGGAATCACCTCGTTTCTACGAAGCGAGCGAAATTGGCCAATATACGGAGCCCGATCTGCTGGCTCTTTTCCGGGTGAAACTGGCAGGCGAAAAGATTATCCGTAGCGATGCTGGAGACAAAGCGGGTTCCGTACTCCGTCGTGGTGGCGATCACGGATTCGTCTTTCGGCGCGACATAATAGGAGTGAACGAAATAGACAAAGGCTCCATCCGCGATCCCCTCCAGGAACGGAGATTCTTTTCGCTTCTCTATGCGGTTCCAGCCCATGTGGGGGACCTTGAGCCCGTTCTCCGGGCGGAAACCCACCACTTTGCCGGGGAAAAGATCCAGCCCCTTCTGCGGTCCGAACTCCTCGCTTTCGCTAAAGAGCAGCTGAAAGCCCAGACAGATTCCCAGAAACGGCTTCTTATCCAGCACTACCCGGCGCATGGGCTCTACCAGCCCAAAACGCGTGAGATTTTCCATGCAGGCGCTGAACGCGCCCACCCCGGGGAGCACGACCCCATCGGCGCAGAGGATCCGCGCGGCGTAGCGCGTCACCTCGACTCTACAACCGACGCGCTCCAGTCCTTTCTGCACGCTGCGCAGGTTTCCCATGCCGTAATCCACGATCGCGATCATAGGCTCCCTTTGGTGGATAATACCCCCTTGATCCGCGGGTCGACACGCGTGGCTTTTTCCATAGCCCGGGCCAGGGCCTTGAAGCAGGCCTCGATGATGTGATGCGGGTTCTCCCCCTGCGAGACGTTGATGTGGAGGTTCATCCCGAGCTGGTTGGCAAAGGCCTGGAAAAACTCGTGCGGTAGATCGGTGTCAAAGTTTCCCACACGCCCCGGGCGGATCCTGACATTGTAAGAGAGATAAGGCCGTCCGCTCAGGTCCACGACCACATGCGCCAGGGTTTCATCCAGCGGAACGCTCGCCTCGCCGAAGCGACCGATCCCTTGCTTGTCTCCGAGACTCTCTTTGAAGGCCTGGCCCAGAGCCAGGCCGACATCCTCCACCGTGTGGTGCAAGTCCACGTCGATATCCCCCTTCGCCCTCACCTTGAGGTCAAAGAGCCCGTGACGGGTAAAGATCTCGAGCATGTGATTGAAAAAAGGTATGCCGGTCTCGATCTCCGCCGTGCCGCCACCGTCGAGATCGATCTCGACAGTGATCTCTGTCTCTTTGGTCTGGCGGCTCGTTCTAGCCTTTCTTGCCATAGTCCCTCCCTTTGCTGAACCGTACCTCCACGGCACGGGCATGATCGTACAGTCCCTCGAGCCGCGCCAGATGAACGATCTCAGGCGCCAATGCGCGCAGCCCCTCCCGGCTCGCCTGGATCAGGCTCGTCCGCTTGACGAAGTCGTACGTCCCAAGCGGCGAAAAGAAACGGGCGCTTCCTCCCGTCGGCAAAACATGATTCGGGCCCGCCATGTAATCCCCCAAGGGCGGGGTCGAATACGGGCCAATAAATATAGCCCCGGCATTGCGAATGGCGCGGGCCCACTTGTGAGGCCGCCGCACCACCAGCTCGACATGCTCCGGGGCGATCTCGTTGGCGAT